>Ga0208991_1000078_pt1 | contig 16819 bp, 16 predicted proteins | sample MedBloCAOM3_M2_FD_187855 | JGI IMG/M metagenome (GOLD analysis project Ga0208991, IMG submission 187855) | Forest soil microbial communities from El Dorado National Forest, California, USA - Mediterranean Blodgett CA OM3_M2 (SPAdes) (version 2) | ecosystem: Environmental > Terrestrial > Soil >...
TCACATGTATATCGAGCGGCGCATGACGCCGCTCAACCTGTTCCTGCGCGGCGCGCCCGCCGCAGAGGCCGAGCGCGTGGTGCTCGATTACGGACAGTGCATCCGTGATCTCGCCTACACCAACATCTTTCCGGGCGACCTGCTGCTGAAGAATTTCGGTGTCACGCGCCACGGCCGCGTGATCTTCTACGACTACGACGAGCTGTGCCGGGTCACCGACTGCAATTTTCGCGACCTGCCGCAGGCCACCAACGACGAGGATGAGATGCGCGGCGAGGCCTGGTTCTACGTGGGCGAGAACGACGTCTTCCCGGAGTCATTCATTCAGTTCCTGGGCCTCAACGACGCCGAGCGCGCCGCACTCCTGCGCCTGCACGGGGAGATTCTCAGCGCCGCGTTCTGGCGCGCCATTCAGCAGCGGCTCGCCGCGGGTGAGATCGTGGAGGTGCTGCCCTACCATCCGCACCGCGTGCGGGTGGCGGGGAGCCTGTGAGCGAACCGGCGCGGCTGGCTCAGCGCACTGCGGCGCGCGTCACGACGCGGCGGCGGTGAGGGCGCGCTCGAGGTCCTCGATGAGGTCATCCGGGTCCTCGAGGCCGATCGACAGCCGCACCGTACCCTCGGTAATGCCGGATATTCTCTGCTGATCCGCGCTCAGGTCCCGGCCCCCCATTATCTGCTGCGTCACCACCAGCGACTCGGTGGAGCCGAGACTGGCGGCGAGCGCAAACAGCTGCAGCGTGTCGGCGAAGCGCCGCGCGGCAGGCCCGCCGCCCCTGAGGTCGAGGCTGACGATGGTGCCGAAGTCGCGCATCTGCTGCGCGGCGAGCGCGTGCTGAGGGTGCGTGGGCAGCCCTGGGTAGTGCACCCGGGCGACTGCGGGATGGGCGGCGAGGTGCTGCGCGATGCGCGCCGCGCTGGAACTTTGTGCCTGGTAGCGCACGAAATAGGTTTTCAGTCCCCGCAGGATCAGGAACGCGGCGTGCGGGTCGAGCGTGGCACCCAGGGTACCGAAATCGGTGCGCAGGGCGCGGATGAGCTCGGCGCGCGCGATGACGGCCCCGCCCATGACATCACCGGTGCCGGAGGCGTACTTGGTCAGGCTGTGAACGAACACGTCCACGTCGTAGTCGCCGTGCTGGTGAAACCCGGCAAAGGTGTTGTCCATGACGGCGAGCGCACCCGCCGCACGGGCGAGGCGCGTGAGTGCGCCGATGTCGGCAATCTTGGTGACCGGGTTGGTCGGGCTCTCGAAGAACACCAGGCGCGTGGCCTGCGCCGCGAGCGCGCGTTCCACGCCCGCGAGATCCTCGACGGAGAGCATGGTGTGTGTCACGCCGAACCGGCCGAGCAGGCGGCGGATGAGATAACGGCTCGGGTTGTAGGTCTCGACGAAGCAGACGATGTGGTCGCCCTGCTTGGTGAGCGTGAGCAGCGTCTGGGAGATCGCTGCGACGCCCGATGCGGTAACCAGGCAGTCCTCACGCCCCTGCAGCTCCGCCAGCAGCTGCTCGAGTTGGCGCGTGGTGGGGTTCGAGGTGCGCGTGTAGAAGAAGCCCGGACGCTCGCCACGCAGGTAACGTTCGGTCTCCTCGAGCGTGTCGAACTCGAATTTGACCGTCTGGTAGATCGGCGCCACCAGCGCATGGTTGTCGGGCGGCAGCTCGACCGTGGGTGGATGATTGACGCGAGTGGGCTTTTTCATGCTCTGGCGCTCTAAGGCTCGAGCGTAAACCGGTCGGCATCCAGGTGCGCGGGGAATTTCTGCCGGTAGGTCTCGAGTGGCGCACGGTCGAGCTCGACGTTGAGGATTGCGGGAGCATCGCCCGCCTGCGCCAGCGTGCGTCCCAGAAAATCGATCGCAGCGCTGTCGCCCGAGTGGGCCACGCCATGCGCGTCCGCTCCGACGCGGTTGACACCGACCACGTAGGCCTGGTTCTCGATGGCGCGGGCCCGCAGCAGTTGTCGCCAGGCATCGGCGCGCGCCGCGGGCCAGTTGGCCACGTACAGCAGCAGGTCGTACTCGAGGCCCGCCCGCCGGCGGCTGAACACCGGGAATCTGAGGTCATAGCACACCAGCGGACAGACGCGCAGGCCGCGCCACAGGACGCTCCAGGCTTCGCGCCCGGGCGTGAAGTGCTCGTGCTCGTGCCCCATGCGAAACAAGTGCCGCTTGTCGTAGTGCCGCAATGCCCCGCAGGGCAGCGCCCACAGCAGGCGGTTGTAGTAACGGCCCCCATCCCCGGTGATGACGCTGCCGGTGATCACGGCATCGAGGCGCGCCGCCAGGTGCGTAAGCCACGCGGTGGTTGGTCCGCCTGCCGGCTCCCCCAGTGTCTCCGCCTGCATGCTGAACCCGGTGGTGAAGGTCTCCGGCAACACCACGAGGTCGGTGCGGCGCGCGAGCGGCGCCAGCAGGTCCTCGAAATGCGCGCGGTTGGCCGCCGGGTCCTGCCACACCAGCGGCTGTTGCAGCAGCGAAATGCGCAGTCCCGTCATGTCCTTACGCCTTGCACAGGCGCGCGGCGAAGGCGTTGAGCCGCGCGGCCGCCTCATCGAGCGTACTGTCGCGCTTGGCGATGCACAGCCGCACGAACGGCAGCGCTTGCGGGCTGGCATAGAACGGCGACAAGGGGATCGTCGCCACGCGCGCTTGCGTCAGCAGCCGCTCGGCGAACCCCAGATCATCGCTCGCCGCAAAGGCGCTGAAGTCCAGCAGCTGGAAATACGTCCCCTGCGCCGGCGGCAGGCTGAAGCCCGAGGCGGCGAGCGCGCGGCGCAGGCGATCGCGCTTCGCCTGGAAGAAGCCGGCGAGCCCGCGGCCGCAGTCGGGCTGCTCCGCGAGATACGCGGCGATGGCGTGTTGCAGCGGATGGGCGATGCTGAAGGTGTTGAACTGGTGCACCTTGCGTAGCTCGCGGGTGAGTGCCGCTGGCGCCACGCAGTACCCGACGCGCAGGCCGGTGGCGTGCAGGGTCTTGCCGAAGGAAAACACCGCAATGCTCCGCGGCGCGAGCCCCGCATGCGTCAGCACGGAATTGTGCCGGCCGCCGTCGAACACCACGTGCTCGTATACCTCGTCGGACAGCACCACGATGTCGGAATCGCCGATCAGCTGCGCCAGCGCGTCGAGGTCAGCGCCCGTGGCCGTGGTGCAGGCGGGATTGTGCGGGCTGTTGAACAGTACCAGGCGCGTGCGCTCATTCACCGCCGCGCGCACCCGCTCCCAGTCATAGCGAAAACCCGGCTGCGTGAGCGGCAGCCGCACGCAGCGTCCGCCCGCGAGCCGCACGGCGGGCTCGTAGGAATCGTAGGCCGGATCGAAGGCGATGGCCTCGTCGCCGGCGCCGATGACGGCTTGAACCGCCGAATAGATCGCCTCGGTCGCTCCGAGTGTGATGGTGATTTCGCAATCGGGGTCGACGCTCACGCCATAGACAGACAGGAGCTTGGCGGCGATGCGCTCGCGCAGCGCCGGCAGGCCTTCCATGGGAGCGTACTGGTTGTGGCCGGCAGTCATGGCCGCGGCCACGAGTTCAGTGAGCCGTGGATCGATGTCGTAGTCGGGAAAGCCCTGGCCGAGATTCAGAGCTTCGAGCTCGCGGGCACGGCGCGACATGATGGTGAAAATGGTCGTGCCGACCTCCGGCAGCTTGCTCGCCACGCACTGCCTCCGTCAGGTTTCCGCCGCCGCCAGCGCCGCTCCGACCACGCCCGCCTGGCCGGCAAAGCGGGCCACGCGCAGCTCCGCCGGCGAGCGCAGCAGGGGCGCGAACTCCGCGAAGCGCTCGCTCACGGCGCCGCCGAGGATGAACACGTCGGGCCAGAGCAGCTTGTGCAACGCCAGCAGGTATTCGTTGACACGCGCGCTCCAGGCGGGAAAGTCCAGACCCGCCGTCGTGCGTACTTGCGCGGAGGCCCACTTCTCGGCGTCCATGCCGCGCAGTTCCAGGTGCCCGAGTTCGCTGTTGGGAAAGAGTTTGCCGCCGGTGAACAGCGCCGTGCCGATGCCGGTGCCGAAAGTCAGCATGATCACCGTGCCGGTGCAGCCGCGGCCGCTACCGAAGCGCATCTCGGCGAGGCCGGCGGCATCCGCGTCATTCAGGAACAGTACCGGGCGGCCCAGCGCCCGTGAGGCGAGCGCCGCGCCGTTGGTGCCTACCCAGGCGGTGTCGATGTTGGCGGCGGTATAGGCGGTGCCCTCCTTGATGACGCTCGGGAAAGCGACCCCGACCCGGCCGGCGGCCGCGGGGAATCTCCCGGCCAGCCCCGCCAGCACGCCCACCAGCGCGCCCGGCGTCGACGGGCGGGGTGTGGGCGCGGAAATCAGCTCGCCCGTGAGGCGGCCGGCCGAGACGTCGACCAGGCCCGCCTTCACCGAGGAGCCGCCGACGTCGATTCCCAACACTTCACTGGTCATGGATCAGCTCACAGGTTAGCGGCAGCCGCCAGCTGCAGATCGCGCGCGCGCCGCTTCTGGCGCGCGCGCATCCACACCGTGGAGATCGCGATGCCGGTGGCGACGAGCAGCACCATGATCGTGGCGAGCGCATTGACATCCGGAGTCACACCGAAGCGCACCTTGGAAAAAATGACCATCGGCAACGTGCTGGAGCCCGGCCCCGCGACGAACTGCGTGATGACCAGATCGTCCCAGGACAGTGTGAAGGCGAGCAGCCACCCGGATGCAATGGCCGGCAGGATGAGCGGCAGCGTGATGCGGAAGAATACCCGTGCCGGCCGCGCGCCGAGATCCATCGCCGCCTCCTCCAGCGCCTCATCGAACCCGGCCAGGCGCGATTGCACCACCACGGTCACGTACGCCATGCAGAAGGTGATGTGGGCGAGCGTGATGGTGACCGCACCCACCCCCTTCGGCCAGCCGATCAGCTGCTCCAGGGCGACGAACAGCAGCAGCAGCGACAGGCCGGTGATGACTTCCGGCATGACGATCGGCGCGGCGGTCATGCCGGCCAGCAGCATGCGGCCGCGAAAGGCGCCCAGGCGCGCCAGCGCCATCCCGGCGAGCGTGCCGAGCACCACCGCGGCGCTCGCCGAGATCAGCGCGATGCGGATCGACAGCCAGGCCGCCCGCAGGATCTGCTCGTTGCTCATCAGCGCCACGTACCACTTGAGGGTGGGCGAGTGCGCCGCGTCCCACACCGTGACCAGGCGCGAGTTGTTGAACGAGAACACGATCATCGACAGGATCGGCAGATACAGGAACACCAGCCCCAGGACCAGCGCGGTGCGTGTAAACAGGCCGCGCGCCTTCACTTGGCGCCCTCGAGCTGGCGCCGTTCGAGGCGCTGAAACAGCATGATCGGCACCACCAGCAGCAGCAGGATCACGATCGCGACCGCGCTCGCCACCGGCCAGTCGCGGTTCTCGAAGAACTCATCCGACAGCACCCGGCCGATCATGATCTGGTCGGTGCGCCCAAGCAGCGTCGGGATGACGTACTCGCCCACCGCCGGAATGAACACCAGCAATGAGCCGGCGACAATGCCGGCGAAGGACTGCGGCAGCGTCACGCGCAGAAACGCCCGCCATGGCCGTGCGCCCAGATCTGCCGCCGCCTCCAGCAGCGTGGCGTCGTGCTTCTCGAGGTTGGCGTACAGCGGCAGGATCATGAACGGCAGATACGAATACACGATGCCGATGTACACCGCGAAGTCGGTCTGCAGCAGCGCGAGCGGATGATGGACTATCCCCAGATACATGAGCGCGTTGTTGATCACGCCGTTGTTCTTCAGCAGCCCGATCCAGGCATACACGCGCAGCAGGAACGAGGTCCAGAACGGCAGCACGATGAGCATCAGCAGCACCGGGCGCATTGCGGCGTCCGAGCGCGCGATGGCGTAGGCCATCGGGTAACCGACAGCCACACAGCACAGCGTCGAGACGGCGGCCACTTTCAGCGAATACAGGTACGAGCTGACGTACAGCGCGTCGGTGAACAGGAATCTGTAAGCCGACCAGTGCAGCTGCAGCAGCGGTGCGCCGTGCCGCCAGGTGAGCAGCGGTGTGTACGGGGGTATCGCCAGCCGTACTTCGGAGAAGGAAATGCGAAACACGATGATGAAGGGGATGAGAAACAGCACCAGCAGCCACAGGGTGGGAATACCTGCGACCAGTCGCCTGCCCGACGCGGTAGTCAAGCGCGCCAATTTCCCCCCTACTCGGTCAACACCACCGGGCTCGAGCCGTGCCAGGAGAGCCAGACGCTCTCCTCGCGCGCGATCGGGCGCTCGGCGCCGCGCATGATGTTCGGCAGCGTCACGCGCATCATCCTGCCGGAGTCGATCTGCACCAGGTAGATCGACATGTCCCCCATATAGGCGATCTCGCGCACCGTGCCGCGCACCAGGTTCTCGGCAGACCCCGCCTGCTGCCCGCCGGCGGCCAGGGGCTGGCGGCTGATGTTGATCTTTTCCGGGCGGATGGCCGTCCACACGGTCGCGCCGCGGGTGCAGCTGAAGGTGCGCTCGGCGCGCACCGTGCAGCCGAGCTCGCCGCACTGGATGCGCACGCAGTCGGCGCCGTCATCGCTCACCCGGCCCTCGAACATGTTCACCGAACCGATGAAGTCGGCCACGAAGCGCGTCGCTGGCGACTCGTAGATGTCGGAGGGTGTGCCGATCTGGGCGATCTTGCCGTGGTTCATGACCCCGAGGCGCGTTCCGAGGGTCATGGCCTCTTCCTGGTCGTGAGTGACTACGATGAAAGTGACGCCGAGGCGCTGCTGGATATTGATGAGCTCGAACTGGGTATGCTCGCGCAGCTTCTTGTCGAGCGCCGCGAGCGGCTCATCGAGCAGCAGCAGCTTCGGCCGCTTCACCAGTGCCCGGGCCAGCGCCACTCGTTGTCGCTGGCCGCCGGAGAGCTGATGCGGTTTGCGCGCACCGAAGCCGCCCATTTTCACGATGTCGAGAATCTCCCCGACCTGGCGGCGGATCTGCTCGCGCCCCACCCCCTCCTGTTCCAGGCCGAAGGCGACATTCTTCTCGACGCTCATGTGCGGGAACAGCGCGTACGACTGGAACATCATGTTGACCGGACGCTCATAGGGCGGGATGGCGCTCATGTCCGCACCATCGATGCGGATCGTCCCGGCGCTCGGCAACTCGAAGCCGGCCAGCATCCGCAGCAGCGTGGTCTTGCCCGAGCCCGACCCGCCCAGGAGACAGAAGATCTCGCCGCGGCGGATATCGAGCGACACGTCGTCCACGGCCACGAAATCGCCGAATCGCTTGGTGAGGTTCGCGATCCGCGTGTAGGCGGAGTCGGGATCGGCCGCGGGTGGTATGGCATTCATGAACTGATCTTCACTTGCCGCTCTTGAAGCGCGTCCACATGCGTGTCAGCAGGCGCTGGTATTCCGGCGGCCGCGGGCGCTCCGGGGTCAGCCGCGCGCGCACCTCGGGCGGCGGATACACACCCGGATCGCTGCGCACGCTGAGATCGAGCGGCTGGATGTCGGCTGCGACGGCGTTCGCGTACTTGATGAGATTGGAGTTTTTCGCCGCGATCTCAGGCCGCAGCAGGTAATTGATGAACAGGTGGGCGTTCCGTACGTGTGGGGCGTCCGCCGGAATCGCCAGGATGTCGTAGTTGCTCATGGCGCCCTCCTTCGGGATCGCATACGCCAGGTCGACGCCTTTGCCGGCGTCCCTGGCACGATCGTGCGCCTGCTTGACGTCGCCCGACCAGCCCAGCGCGAGACAGATGTCGCCGTTGGCAAGATTATCGATGTAGCGCGAGGAGTCCACGTAGCGCACGTACGGGCGCATCGTGTGCAGCGCCTGCTCGGCCGCCTTGAGGTCAGCGGGCGAGTTGCTGTTGGGATTCCTGCCGATGAACAGCAGCACCGTGGCGACCACCTCCGAAGGCGCATCCAGGATCGAAACGCCGCAGTCCTGGAATTTCGACACGATCGCCGGATCGAACAACATGCGCCAGCTGTCCACCGGAGCGTCGGGCAACCGTGCGCGGATGTCGGTGGTGTTGTAGCCCACTCCCGAGGTGATCCACATGTAGTCGACACTGTACTGGTTGCCCGGATCGTAGTGCGCCACCGCGCGCGCGACGTCGGGATCGACGTTCTTGAGATTCGGCAGCTGGGACTTGTCGAGCTTCTGATAGATATCGGCCTGCAGCTGGCGCTCGAGAAAGGCGCCTGACGGCACCACGATGTCGTAGTTCGTATGTCCGGTGAGCAGCTTGGTCTCGAGCATCTCGTTCGAGTCGAACACATCATAGTTGACGTGGATACCGTATTCGTTCTGGAAATCGCCAACCACCGAGGGCTGGATATAGTCGGACCAGTTGTAGACGTTGAGGACCTGCTCGGATACCGATCCGGAGGCGCCATGCGCCGCCGGGTCCGAGCATCCCGCGCAGGCGGCAAGCAGCGCCGCCGGGGCTGCGCTGAGGCGAAAGGATCGGCGAGCGCTGATCACGACCCCTCTTCTTATATAGCAGCGGGCGAGGCCTGAGAAGGCGGCGCGTGCGGCGCCGGCCGGCTTTTCGCGGCCACGCGGTGGGCCTGCTGCACGGGCCGCAGGCCCCTGCAGCCAATCGATCACACGTTCAGCAGCAGGTGCTCGCGCTCCCAGGAGCTGATCACCTGCAGGAACACCTCGTACTCCGCTTCCTTGACCAGGGTGTAGGCCTCGATGAACGCCTCCCCCATGAGATTCACCAGCGGCTCGCAGGCGCGCAGCGCCCGCAAGGCCTCATCGAGTGAACGCGGCAGGCCGAACGGCAGATCATGCGCGCTGCCGACGATCGGATCGCTCGGCTGCACGCCCTCGACCATGCCGAGATAGCCGCAGGCGAGCGAGGCGGCGATGGCGATATAGGGATTGGCGTCCGCGCCGCCGACCCGATTCTCGACGCGCCGCGCCTGCGCATCGGACATGGGCACGCGCAGGCCCGCGGTACGGTTGTCGTAGCCCCAGTGCACGTTGATGGGCGAGGACAGGTAGCGCGTCAGGCGGCGGTAGGAATTCACGTTGGCGCAGAACAGCGCCATGGCCGCGGGCATGTACTTCTGCAGCCCGCCGATATGCGAAAAGAACAGCGCCGAGGGCGTGCCGTCGGGGTTGCTGAAGATGTTCTTGCGCGTCTTTACGTCCAGCACGCTCTGGTGAATGTGCATGGCACTGCCGGGTTCCTTGGCGTGCGGCTTCGCCATGAAGGTGCAGTACATCTTGTGGCGCAGGGCCGCCTCGCGCGCCGTGCGTTTGAAGAGAAACACCTGGTCCGCCAGATCGAGCGGCTGGCCGTGGATCAGGTTGATTTCCATCTGCGCCGGACCGTCCTCATGGATGAGGGTGTCGATCTCGATATCCTGGTCCTCGCAGAACTGGTAGATGTCATCGAACAGCGGATCGAACTCATTCACCGCGGCGATGCTGTAGGACTGGCGGCCGGGTTCGGAGCGCCCGGAACGGCCCACCGGGGGCTTGAGCGGATAGTCGGCATCCTTGTTCTGCTCGACGAGATAGAACTCGAGCTCCGGAGCCACTATTGGCTCCCAGCCGCGCTGCGTGTACAGCTCGACGATGTTGCGCAGCACGTGGCGCGGTGCCATCGACACGCGCCGGCCGTCGCTATAGAAACAGTCATGAATCACCTGCGCGGTGGGTTCGGCCGCCCACGGCACGCGTCGCACCGTCTTCTGATCGGCCTTGAGCACGATGTCGATTTCCGCCGGGCTCATGGCGGTGCCGGTCTCCGGCGGATAGTCGCCGGTCACGGTCTGCAGGAACACGCTCTCCGGCAGGCGCATGCCGCCGTCCTCGGCGAACTTTTCCGCGGGCATGATCTTGCCGCGGGCGATGCCAGCCATGTCGGGAATGATGGCCTCCACCTCGGAGATGCCGTGATCGCGGAAGAATTGCCGGATCTCACTCACCATATGCTGCGGCCTTTCACTTCACTGACGCGCGCTCGCGGCTGGCCTGCCCGAAGGCGGCAAACAGTGCGCGCGAAAACGGATTGCTCATCACTTTCCACTCGGGGTGCCACTGCACCGCCAGCGCAAAGCGCTGCGCGTCGCGTACGCGAAACGCCTCGATCACGCCGTCCGGCGCACGCGCCTCGACCGCCAGCTCTGCCCCCAGGCGATCGATGCCCTGGTTGTGGAGCGAATTCACCTGGATGGTATCGCTCAGCGCGAGTGCGCGCAGCACGCCGCCGGGCTCGAGCGTCACGTCGTGAGCCGGGCCGTACTGCACCTCGAGCGGCTGCGTCTCGTCGTCGCGATGATCGAGATGCCCCGGCACCTCGTGCAGCCGCTGGTGCAGAGTGCCGCCGAACGCGACGTTCATCTCCTGGAAACCGCGGCAGATGCCGAACACCGGCACCCCCGCGCGCACCGCCTTGCGGATGAGGGGCAGCGTGGTCGCATCGCGCGCCGGGTCATGCAGGGTGCCGGGCGCGCTCGGGGCGCCCTCGTAGAGATGCGGCTCGACGTTCGAGGGACTGCCGGTGAACAGCAGTCCGTCCAGGCGCTGCAACAGCTCATCGAACCCCAGCTCATCCGCCAGTGACGGGATCAGCAGCGGCGCCGCTCCCGCCGCGTCCAGCACCGCGCGCGCGTACTTCTCCCCCACCATGTGAAACGGGTGTGCACCGACCAGACGCCGGTCGGCCGGAATACCTATGAGTGGGCGGGCGGGTGCCATGGCGGGTTGCTGCCCGGGCGGTGTTTAGTATCTTAAACAAACCGCACTGGCGGAGTCTCCCAATTACTCCCTATTAGACCACAGGTGCGGCAAGGAAGCCTCAGTTGCGCATCGGGACGGAAGTGCGGTAATGGCCTAAGTACGGCCTTCGCATGAATCACACCGCATGGATGGATTTGCCGCCCGCCGGTGCCGCTCGCTATCCTGCTCGCCCTCCCCCGCCCGGCGGGGCGTCAGAATATCTTAAACACCTGGACGCCTGAAGAAGAAGCCTCATGGGACGCCTCGACCATGTCGGTTCGTACTACGCCGCCTCATCGCAGCGGGCGCCGCAGCGTCCTGCGCTCACAGACGGCATCGAGTGCGATGTGTGCGTGGTCGGCGCAGGCATCGCCGGCTGCTCCACCGCGCTGCACCTCGCGCTTGCGGGCCTGCGCGTGGTGCTGCTCGAAGAGCACCGCGTAGGCTGGGGCGCCTCGGGGCGCAGCGGCGCGCAGGCGATCTATGGAATCGCCGCCGGCCAGACCAAACTCCACCGGCTCATCGGCGCCCAGGCCGCACGCGCCGTGTGGGACGTCTCGGTCGAGGGCCTGGCGCTCATGCGGGACCTGATCGCACGCTTCTCGATCGACTGTGACTGGGCGGCGGGGCACCTGGCCGCCGCGATCAAGGAGCGCCACGAGCGCGAGTTGCACGCGGAGCTCGCGGAGCTGCGCGATCGGTACGGCTACGCGAGCGTGCGCTACATGCCGCGTGAGGAGTTGCGTGCAACGCTCGCGACCGAGCGCTACCGCGGCGCGCTGTACGACACGAACAGCGGTCATCTGCACCCCCTCAACTACACGCTGGGACTCGCGGCGGCGGCCGAGGGCCTGGGCGTGCGCATCTTCGAGGGAACCCGCGCCACCGGCTTCGCAGCCGCGGGCGCCTCGCAGGTGCACATCCAGACTCCGCAGGGGGAGGTCCGTGCGCGCTACCTCGCGCTGTGCGGGAATGTCTACCTGGGCGCCACCGCCCCGCGGCTCGCTTCCAAGATCATGGCGGTTGCAACCTACATCGTCGCGACCGAACCGTTGGGTGCGGAGCGCGCGCGCCAGCTGATCGCCAACAACGCGGCGGTCAGCGACATGAACTGGGTGCTGGATTACTTCCGGCGCTCGGCCGATCACCGCCTGCTGTTCGGCGGGCGCGTGAACTACTCCGGGTTCAGCTCCTTCGATGCCCCGAGCGCAACCCGCGCGCGCATGCTCGCCGTGTTCCCGCAATTGCAGGACGTGCGCATCGACTACGCCTGGGGCGGCGAAGTCGACATCACGCTCAATCGTGCCCCGCACTTCGGCCGCCTGGCGCCCAATGTCTACTTTCTGCAGGGCTTCTCCGGCCACGGCATCGCCCTCACCGGGATTGCGGGCAAACTGGTGGCCGAAGCCATCGCCGGAATCGCCGGGCGCTTCGACGTGTTTGCGCGGATTCCGCACGCCAATTTCCCGGGCGGGACCGCCTTGCGCCGTCCGGCGCTGGTACTGGCGATGCTGTACTACCGACTCAGGGATCTGTTGTAGCTGCGCGCCCGAGGGCGGGCTCTCGACCGCAGGATGCCGCCATGCATCACTCTGTGCTGATCTACCGCGAGCTCATGCTTGGGTTGTGGTTGGCCTGGCTCCTGTACTGGGTGAGCGCGGCGCTCGGCGCCAAAACCACGCAGCGTCGCGAGTCGCCGGGCTCGCGCCTGTCGCACGTCGTGCCGCTGCTCATCGGCGTGGCGCTCATCGTGTGGCCGCGTGTTCCGTGGGACTGGTTGTCGCTGCCTCTGTTGCCCCATCGCCCGCTCACGTATGCCGTCGGCTTGGCGCTGCTGATGCTCGGCCTCGCTTTCACGGTGTGGGCGCGCCTGCACCTGGGCCGGAACTGGAGTGGCACGGTGACCCTCAAGGAGGGACACGAGCTCATTCGCTCGGGTCCCTACGCCTACGTGCGCCATCCAATCTACACCGGCCTGCTGGTGGCGCTGCTCGGCAGCGCCGTCGCCTGCGGCGAGCTGCGCGCCATGATCGGCTTGAGCGTGGTCGCCGGCGCGTTCATCCGCAAGCTGCGCATCGAAGAGCGTTTCCTGCGCGCGCTCTTCCCCGGACAGTACCCGCGCTACTGCACGGAAGTCCCGGCCCTCATCCCGTTCACAAAGCTTCCGCGATCTGCACCGCGTTGAGCGCCGCGCCCTTCAACAGCTGATCGCCCGCCACGAACAGGCAGATGGAGCGTCCGTCCGGATCGCTCAGATCCTGGCGGATGCGGCCGACGAGAATCGAGTCCTGACCGGAGGCGTCCTGAGGCATCGGGAAGTAGTTGCGCTCCACGTCATCCACCAGCTTCACGCCCGGGGCCGTCAGCATCAGCTCGCGCACCTGCGCCGCCGTGATCGGCCGCTCGCATTCGAAACTGATCGCCACCGAGTGCGCGCGCAGCACCGGTACCCGCACACAGGTCGCCGACACGCGCATGTCGGCATCGCCGAAGATCTTGCGGGTCTCCTGCATGACCTTGGTCTCTTCCTCGTTGTAGCCGGTCGCCGGGTCGATCCTGGTGTTGTGGCTGAAGAGATTGAATGCGTAAGGGTGCGGCAGCACCTTGTGTTGGTACTCACGGCCTTCCAGATACGCGCGCGTGGACTCGCGTAGCTCGTGCATCGCGGCCGCACCGGCGCCGGAGGCGGACTGGTAGGTCGCGAGCAGCAGCCGGCGGATGCGGTTGGCACGGTGGATCGGCCACAGCGGCGTAATGGAAATGATGGCGCAGCAGTTGGGGTTGGCGATGATCCCCTGGTGAGCGCGCAACGTCTGCGGATTGATCTCCGGCACCACCAGCGGCACCGCCGCGTCCATGCGGAACGCGGACGAGTTGTCGATCACCGTGGCGCCGGCGCGCACGGCAATGGGGGCGAATCGCCTGGAGGTAGCGCCGCCGGCGGAGAACAGCGCCAGGTCGACACCGCTGAAGCTCTGTTCGTTCAATTCGCGCACCGCCAGCGCCTGGCCGCGAAACTTGAGCGTCTTGCCGGCGGAACGCGCCGAGGCGAACAGCCGCAATTCCGACAACGGGAAGGCTCGCTCCTCCAGGCAGCGAATCAACTCCACGCCCACCGCGCCGGTAGCCCCGACGATCGCCACCACGGCCCCTGGCGGGCCACGACCTGCAGACATCACTGTGTTCTCCGATTCACAAACGACAAAGGCCCCGTCGGGTCAGCGGCGGGGCCTCTCGGGATCCGTTCCAGACGCTACCTGAGCGGCATCAGGCTGTAAATCGGCTGATCTCAGGGGTCCGATCCCGGCTCGGGATGAAAATGCAGTGCTTTCATATCGTTAGCGAATATTAATCGCCTCACTCCGAATTCCGGGCGGCGCTTCCGCAGACGCGGATATGGGGGCGGCGCGAGCCGGGGAAGTCGACGCAGGCTCACCCTCGAGGTCGTAGGCGGGCTTGCCCCGGTTCTGTAGTTCGTTCTCCGGGTCATACTCCGGATCGTTCTCGGCGAGCATGTTGATCAGCTGCAGCGGCAGCGCTACCAGCAGCAACAGCAGGACGATCACCAAAGCCACGACCACCCGCACCAGGGTCTGCATATGAGTCTCCTTCGCAGCGTGGCACGTCCTCGATTACGCGCCGCGGCGCGTGCACTCCTCAATCGACTGTTTACCCGTCTACCGACCGTGGCGTCATCCCACGGATGGGGTATGTGGCCGTATTCCAGTAGGTGATCCACGAAGGAGCGTATCGGGGCGAGACGGACGAGTCCTCGGGAGACTGCCGGTCGTTGCCGTCGCAGCCGGGCGACATCCCGCAACCTCTAGGTTGCGTATCGCCATGGGCCGCGCTAATATGCAACTCGGAGGTTGCCAATATGAATGAGCGCATCGAGAAACGCATCGAGCTCAGGGCGCCGCTGTCACGCGTATGGCGCGCACTCACCGACCACCGCGAGTTCGGCGAGTGGTTCGGCGTGAAGGTGGAGGGTCCGTTCGTGCCGGGCCAGCTGTCGCAGGGCCAGATCACGATCCGCGGCTACGAGCATGTCCGCTGGCAGGCGGTGGTACAGAAGATCGAGCCCGAGAGTCTCTTCAGCTTTACCTGGCATCCATACGGCATCGATCCGAAGGTGGACTATTCGAAGGAGACCCCCACGCTGGTGGAGTTCCGGCTGCAGAAGACCGCCGGCGGAACCTTGCTGCTGCTCACCGAGTCCGGCTTCGACAAAGTGCCCGCGAACCGCCGCGCGGAGGCGTTCCGTATGAATGACGGCGGCTGGACTCAGCAGATGAAGAACATCGAGAGCCATGTCGCGCATCGGCAGTGACATGAGCGCCGCGAAGCGGCGGCATCATGCCGCGGTGTGCGCGGCGCTGGGTGATGAGACACGCCTGTCGCTCGTCACGACGCTGTCCAGGGGGGAACCGCGCTCCATCGCTCAGCTGACCGGTGGTTCGAGAATGACCCGGCAGGCGATCACCAAGCACCTGCGGGTGTTGGAGAGCGCCGGCATCGTGCACAGCGTGCGCGCCGGCCGCGAAAGCCTGTTCGAGTTTGATCCGCAACCGATGAACGAGCTGCAGGAGTATCTCGGCCGCGTCTCCGCGCAGTGGGATCAGGTGCTGTCGAGGCTGAAGACCCTGGTAGAACGCTAACCCTTGGGCCTCACCTCAAAGCAGCGGTGAATGCGCGGATTGCGCTCGAAATCCCTCGGCAGAGTGGCCGCCGACACGTCGCGAATCTGGTAGCGCTCGGGGAGCTTCTCTTCCAGGCGGAAGCGCTGCGCGTTGGTCGAGAAGACTAACAGCCCCGCGGGCGCCAGCAGCCGCGCGCATGCGTCGATGAGCTCGGGGTGATCGCGTTCGATATCGAGCACACCCTCCATGCGCTTGGAGTTCGAAAAGGTCGGCGGATCGAGAAACACCAGATCGAAGCGCGCCGAGCCGCGCGCCGCATCTGTCAGCCATGCACGGCAGTCCGCCTGCACCCACGCATGGGCCGCGCCCGCCAGGCCATTGAGAGCGAGGTTGCGTTGCGCCCACTCGAGATAGGTTCGCGACAGGTCGACCGAGGTGGTGCTCGCCGCGCCGCCCGCTGCGGCATAGACCGTGGCGGTACCGGTGTAGGCAAACAGGTTGAGGAAGTGCTTGCCGCGCGCTGCCTCCCGCAGCCTGGCTCGCGTCATGCGCTGATCGAGGAACAGTCCCGTGTCCAGATAGTCCTCGAAGTTCACCCGGAATTTGAGACCCCCCTCGGTGACGACATGGCAGTGAGCCTGCTCGTCCACCTTGTCGTATTGCTCGCCGCGCCGGGTGCGGCGCCGCGTGCGCACCCGGATGCGCTCGGGCGCAACGCCGGTCGCTCGCGGCAGCGTCGCCAGCACTTCGCCGCGCCGCCGGCGCACGGCTTCCAGCTCGATCTCCGCCGGCGCCGCATACTCCTGGACGTACAGCCACGATTCATCGGGCTCGATGGCGCGATACACGTCGATGGCAAAGGCGTACTCCGGCATGTCGGCATCGTAGACCCGGTAGCATGAAACACCCTCGCGCTCCGCCCAGCTCCGCAGTCGCTTCAGGTTCTTCCCGAGCCGGTTGGCGAACATGCCCGCCCCGGGAGTGTCCGCGAGGCGCGCCGCGCCTTTGCCGAGTGTCCCGGGCTCGCGTGCGCTGTCCGCAGTCACTTTGATCCGCAGCAGCCGGCACTCGATCGCGCCGTTCCACACGCTGTGCGTGCGATGCGCGCGCAGGCCAAGCTCCATGCCGAGCTCCGGCGCCCCGGTGAGCACCGCGGCGTTCCAGCCCTGAAAACGCTCGCGTAGCACGGCGCCGAGCTCACGGTGCAGCGCACGCGCGCCCTCGCGGCCCTCCATGCGCAGGCCGTAGGGAGGATTGGTGCACAGCAGTCCGGGCCGATCCGGATCGCGCGCCGCCAGCGGCGCGGCATCCGCCAGCACGCCCGTGTCCGCGCGCACCAGCCGCCCGACACCGGCGCGCGCGGCGTTGTCGCGCGCGCTGCGGATCGCGGTGGGGTCGCGATCCGTTCCGCGCACCGTCACCTGGGCCGCCTCGCCCGCGCCCGCGCGCGCCTCGGCCTCGGCG
>Ga0208991_1000079_pt1 | contig 16770 bp, 18 predicted proteins | sample MedBloCAOM3_M2_FD_187855 | JGI IMG/M metagenome (GOLD analysis project Ga0208991, IMG submission 187855) | Forest soil microbial communities from El Dorado National Forest, California, USA - Mediterranean Blodgett CA OM3_M2 (SPAdes) (version 2) | ecosystem: Environmental > Terrestrial > Soil >...
CAGATCGACACGGGCGCAGGTCCGCCCTTGAAATAGGAGCCGACCGGCGAGGCGATGACGGCGAAGATATATTCAGCGGAAGGCTTCACGCCGAGGAAGACCTCGCTCGCGATCATGAAGGGCCGCAGGTAGAGACTGCCCTCGCCGCCTGGCATCCAGGCGCGGTCGGTGCGCACGAGCTGTTCGACCGCTTCGATGAACACAGGCTCGGGCAGCGGCGCCATGGCCATGCGCTCAGCCGAATTCCAAAAGCGCCGGGCATTGGCGTCGGGGCGGAACAGGTTCACGCCGCCGTCGTCGCGCTTGTAGGCCTTGAGGCCTTCGAAAATCTCCTGCGCGTAGTGCAGGACGGCTGCGGCCGGATCGAGCGGGAAATTCGCGCGGGATTCGACGCACGCGCCATGCCAGCCCTTCGCCTGATTGTAGCGGACCACAGCCATGTGATCGGTGAAAATCCGGCCGAAGCCCGGGTCCACGAGCCTTGCCGCGCGCTCCTTCTCGGACGTCGGATTCGTCGCAGGCTGGATTTCGAATTTCAAACTCATTCCCTTGCTTCCCGCTGTCGGAACCGGCGCGATTTCTGGCACCGGCCTGTCTCTGCGGCCCTGCTGGCCCGATTTCGGGGTATCGAACGAAACTCCCATGGGCTCTCTCCGGGATTGACGCTGTTGTCGCGCCTGCGCCGCGGCGCTGTTGGTGATGCCTAACCGGCCTTGCGGCCGGGCTCCCCGCCGGCACGTCCTTAGGACATGCTTTTGCGGAAGGCCGAAGTCCAGTATGTTTGCCGAAATGCCGCTCGACAATCGCATGGTAGACGAATTCGCGGCCCTCGCCGCCTCCTCTGGCTTTCTCAGGCCGGCGTCACCGAATGAAACGATTTAATGTTTCGTCGGGACCGATAGTTTTGTAACATTGAACCCAAAGATATGTCAATATGCCTGACGTAAATTTGTCGACCCCCTCCTCCGACCCCGATTCGAGATCAACCGAGGAGCGATCCCCTGCGTCCCGCTCTGGCGATCTGCGCTGGGATATCATCGAGCTTTTGTTCTTCGCCTACCGGGATTTCGTCGGGGACGCCGATCACGAGCTGGAGGTTTTCGGGTTCGGCCGGGCGCATCACCGGGTGCTGCACTTCGTCCACCGCTATCCCGGTTTGAAGGTGGCGGACCTGCTGGAGGTGCTGCGCATCACCAAGCAGTCGCTGGGACGGGTTCTCAAGCAGTTGCTCGATGAAGGATATATCGTGCAGAAAACCGGCAACAACGACCGGCGGCAGCGCCTTCTTTTTGCCACCGCAAAGGGCGAGGCGCTGGTTGGCAAGCTCGCAGGCCTCCAGACCGATCGCATCAACCGCGCGCTGCGGGACATCGGTCCATCAGGCGCGGATACGGTCCGGAGGTTCCTGCGCGCGATGATCGATCACGACGATCCCGACAAGGTGCTGGAAACGATCCTCGCAACCGGCAATGCAACCGCAAAGGAATGATCGTGCCCCAGGCTGCATCAGTCGCACCAACGCCGCCGCAACCGGCCGACGACGCCCCGCATCTGCTGCTGGTCGACGACGACCGCCGCATCCGCGATCTGCTGTCGCGCTTTCTCTGCGGCGAAGGCTACCGCGTCACCACGGCGATGAGCGCCAGCGACGCCCGCGCCAAGCTGCTCGGCCTGCATTTCGATCTGCTGATCCTCGACATCATGATGCCCGGTGAAACCGGGTTCGATCTCGCCCGCTTCATCCGCACCTCATCGTCGGTGCCGATCATCATGCTGACGGCGCGCCATGAAGCGGAAGCCCGGATCGAGGGCCTGCAAATCGGCGCCGACGATTATGTCGCCAAGCCGTTCGAGCCGCGCGAGCTGGTGCTAAGAATCGGCAACATTCTCAAGCGCACCGCGCCGCCGCGGATGGAGACGCTGGAGCAGGTCGCGTTTGGGCCCTACGTCTATCATCTGGATCGCGGCGAATTGCGCCAGGGCGACGAGACCATTCATCTCACCGACCGCGAGCGCGAGATGCTGCGCATTCTCGCCGTGGCGCCGGGCGAGACCGTGCCGCGCAGTGCGCTGACCGGCGACGGCACCGTCAACGAGCGCGCGGTGGACGTGCAGATCAACCGGCTTCGCCGCAAGATCGAACGCGACCCCGCCAATCCGCTGTTCCTGCAGGCGGTGCGCGGCATCGGCTATCGCCTGGTCGCATCGCCTTGAGCAAACCTCCATGAGCACGCTCGACACCGGCCTCACACTGATCCGCACCGCCGCGGGCCGCGTCTCCGCGGTCAATGGCTGGATGGGCAACGCGTTCAAGAGCTGGATGCCGACGGGGCTCTATGCCCGCGCGCTCCTGATCATGATCGTGCCGATGGTGGTGCTGCAGACGGTGGTGGCGTTCGTGTTCATGGAACGGCACTGGAACACGGTCACGCGGCGGCTGTCGGCGGCTGTCGTGCAGGACATCGCCAGTCTGATCGATGTCTACAAGGGATATCCGCAGGACAAGGACCGCGCGCAACTGCGGCGCGTCGCCCAGCGGCTGGCGCTGGTGGTGGATTTCCTGCCCGTGGGCGACATGCCCCCGCCCGGCCCGAAACCGTTCTTCTCGCTGCTCGATCAGACGCTCTCGGTGCAGCTTGGCCGGCAGATCGGCAAGCCGTTCTGGATCGATACCGTCGGCCGCTCCAATGTGGTGGAAATCCGCATCCAGCTTGACGACGCGGTGATGCGCATCTTCGCCCAGCGCAGCGCGGCTTATGCGTCGAATTCGGAGATTTTCATCTTCTGGATGCTGGGCACGTCGTCGATCCTGCTGATCGTCTCCGTGCTATTCCTGCGTAATCAGATCAGGCCGATCCTGCGGCTTGCCGACGCCGCCGAAAGCTTCGGCAAGGGCCGCGAGGCGCCGAACTTCCGTCCCCGCGGGGCGCGGGAGGTACGCCGCGCCGCGCAGGCGTTCCTTGAGATGAAATCGCGCATCGAGCGCTCAATCGAGCAGCGCACTGCGATGCTGGCCGGCGTCTCGCACGATCTGCGCACCATTCTGACCCGCTTCAAGCTCGAGCTGGCATTGATCGGCGATAGTCCGGAGGTCGACGGCATGCGCAAGGATGTCGACGAGATGTCCGGCATGCTGGAGGATTATCTGGCTTTCGCGCGCGGCGACGGCGGCGAGCATGCGCAGCCGACCGACATGGCGCTGGCGCTCGAGGAACTGCGCAGCGACGCCGAGCGCAACGGCCACGCCGCCACCGTGTCGTTTCACGGACTGCCTGTCGTGACCGTGAAGCCGGCCTCGTTCAAGCGCTGCCTCGCCAACCTCGTATCCAACGCGGCGCGGCATGCGAACGCGATTTCGATCACCGGCCACCGCGATCACCGCTATCTGACGGTGACGATCGACGACGACGGACCGGGCATTCCGCAAGAGATGCGCGAGGAAGTGTTCAAGCCGTTCTTGCGACTGGATGACGCCCGCAACCAGGATGAGGGCGGCACCGGGCTCGGCCTTGCGATTGCCCGTGACATCGCGCGCTCGCATGGCGGCGACATCATGCTCGGCGACAGCCCGATGGGCGGGCTTCGCGCCACGGTGCGGATACCGGTGTGATGACGCGTGAGCAGCGCCCACGGGACGGGCGCATGCCGCTATGTCAGCGCCAGTTCTTTCTGCATCCGTCTTTCGGTTTCAGATGCGATCGTGCGGCTTAGTATCGCGTGCGCAGCGGCCGTTCACTGGCGCCATACGGCACCCAGCGGCAGGCGAAGGAAATGTAGCCGCCGTATTGAGGGTCCACGGCAAGGAATTTCACCACCTTGCCGTAAGACGCGCAGTGGTCGACCGCGAGCTGACGGGCATCCGTCTGCTGCGCCAGCTGATAGGCGATAATGCCGCCGGTGTCGTTGCCCTTGAACGGTGGCACCCAGGGCAACCAGTCTGTGCCCCTGAACCAAGGCGGCCAGTCTGCCTGCGCCGGCGCGCATGCCAGCATCCCGCATACGGCAACCAGGCTCGCGACCCTAATCATTCGCATCGCAGACTCCATTTCGCTGGGGGGCATCCTAAAGCGCATCCGTCGTCGTGGAAAGAACGGCTGGCGGTTCGACGCGGAGTTGTTGCCAGGTGTTGCCGCGTTGCACTTGACCTCGTCCGGGCTTCGCGGCACGGTCCGCGGGTTGATCATCCGGCGGATTGCCCATGCGCGACCTGTTCACATCCCTGAAAAGACTCAGTCTTGGCGCCGCGCTCGGCGTCCTGTTCGGGCTGCTGGCATTCGGCCAGGCCGCCGAGGCCGCCTATCCTTGGGAGCTGAATTTCTGGCTGTCCGGCCCCCGCTATGATGGGCGGGTGGCGGAATGTGAACGCGCGCTGGGGACCATCACCAACCAATTCCAGGAAAAAGAGAGCAAGTTCTGGAATTCTTCCCTGCAGATTACCGGCTATGGCCAGATCCACGAAACCGCGTTCCGGCCTTGGCAGTCCGACAACATTCCGCGCCGCTATTGCAGCGCCGACGTCATGCTCAGCGACGGCAAGCTGCGCGCCGTACATTACTCGATCATCGAGGATGGCGGTTTTGCCGGCTTCGGCCAGGGCGTCAATTGGTGTGTGACCGGGCTTGATCGCAACTGGGCCTACAATCCCCGCTGCAGGGCCGCCCGGCCCTGATCTCCGGGCCGGTTTTCCGCCCCGCCTGACCTTCGCTCCGCCCTCCTTATTTTGTTCTTGAAATGTTCTGGACGCCTGCTAGGCTCTCGAATGGTCTGGGTATGGGGGCGTCACCATGTTTCATTTTCCAAGGACACTGATTTCGCGGTTTTTGATCTCGTCTAGCCTGCTCGCCTTTGCGGCGCTGATCGGCATCGCGGAGACGGCGTCGGCGCAGGATCGCCGGCAGAATGCACCCGGCGAGTTCGATTTTTACGTGCTGTCGCTGTCGTGGTCGCCCTCGTTCTGCGAGGCGGCGTCGGAGCGCGGCAGCGGCGGGCGATCGCAGGTCCAGTGCGGCGAGCGACCGTTTTCCTTCGTCGTCCACGGCCTGTGGCCGCAATATGAGCACGGCTTTCCCAACTATTGCCAGCGGCCGTCGCCGCGGCTCGATCGCAATATCATGTCGTCGATGCTGGATCTGATGCCGGCGCCCGGGCTGATCTTCAATGAATGGGACAAGCACGGCACCTGCTCGGGACTGGGCGCGCGGGCCTATTTCGAAACCATCCGCAAGGCGCGTTCCGCCGTGAAAATTCCATCGGAGTACCTCGAATTATCCGCTCCGAAGACCGTTGCGCCCGCCGAGATCGAGGACGCCTTCATCAAGGTCAATCCCGGCTTAAGCACCTCTGCGATCGGCGTGACCTGCGACAAGACGCGGCTCGGCGAAGTGCGCATTTGCATGAGCAAGGACCTGCAGTTCCGTGCCTGCGAGGAAATCGATCGCCGCGTGTGCCGGCGCGACCAGGTGGTGATGCCGCCGATCCGCGGCGGTTGAGGTGTTCCGCCGTCATTGCAATGACGTGGGTTACTTTCGCCGCCTGATGTCGTAACCCCTCTGCCATGAACTACCGTCACGCCTTTCATGCCGGCGGCTTTGCCGATGTCATCAAGCACATCGTGCTGGTGCGCATTCTCACCCATCTGCAGGACAAGCCGGCGGCGTTTCGCGTCATCGACACCCATGCCGGCGCGGGGATCTACGATCTCACCGGCGATGAGGCGCGCCGCGGCGGCGAGTGGCTTACCGGCATCGCGCGAGTGATGCAGGCGCGATTTTCGGAAACCACCGGGCCGCTGGTCGCGCCCTATCTCGACATCGTCAGAGCCTTCAATCCGCAGCGCGACCTTCAGGCCTATCCTGGATCGCCGCTGATCGCGCGAGCGCTGCTGCGGCCGCAGGATCGCCTGACGGCGTGCGAAGTCGAACCGAAAGCGCGCAAGCGCCTGATCGACGCGCTGCGCCGCGATTCTCAGGCCCGCGTTGTCGACCTCGACGGCTGGGTGGCGTTGCCGGCCTTCGTGCCGCCGAACGAGCGCCGCGGCCTGGTCCTGATCGATCCGCCTTACGAGCAGAAGGACGAATTCGAACGGTTGGCCGCGGGTTTCGCGCAAGCCTTCACGAAATGGCCGACCGGCAGCTACTTGCTGTGGTATCCGGTGAAAAGCCGGCGTGCCACCGACAGCCTTGCACGGCATGTCACTGAGGTGGTCAGCGCCGGCACATCTCCCGGAAAATGCCTCCGTCTGGAATTCAGCGTCGCGCCGCAGACCGCCGACGCCGCCCTCGCCTCGGCGGGTCTTTTGATCGTCAATCCACCGTGGACGCTGGCGGGTGAACTCAGGGCAATCCTTCCCGAACTTGAAAAGCCGCTCGGCCGGGGCGGCGCTGGCCGGTTCAGGCTTGAGACGCCTAAACCTTAGGCGGTCGGCACCTGAGGCGCTGTGAAAAGTCCGATTTGAGAAAAGTTCAATTTGACTCGTAGGCAATTTGCCGAGAACCGTATTATGCTTACGTCCATCAGGACCGGCTTTACGTTCCGCTTCCGCGAACGGTAGCGGCGGGTTGACGAGGCCTCTAATAATTTAAAGACGGATCGGCGCTTGTTGCCTAATCCGACCAGGTGGCCCAGCTTTCCGGCAGCGAATGTCCGGTCAGGCCGATACGCTGAAGGCGCGTAGCGGCGGAGCAGTACGGGGAGGAGTTTCCCTATGGCCATGATTGGTACGGTCAAGTTCTTCAATGGAGAACGTGGCTATGGCTTCATCAAGCCCGATGACGGCGGCCGCGATGTGTTCGTGCACATCACCGCGGTGGAGCGGGCGGGGTTGAAGGATCTGATCGAAGGACAGCGCATTACATTCGAGGTCGAACCGGACAAGAAGGGCAAGGGCCCCAAGGCGGTCAACCTGGTGATTTCATCCTGACGCGCAGGTCGCAAAAAAATCCCGGCCGTGGAAAGCGGCCGGGAGGTTGCGATAGGATGTTTTTTTGTTGCTATCAGAAGTGATAGTTCACGCCGGCGCGCACCAGTCCGAACCGGTGACCGTTCGACACGCCGGTGATGGTGAAGTTGTCGTTCGCGAGATCGACGTAGAGCCACTCGATCTTGGCGCTCCAGTTCTGGGCGAAGCCGAATTCGGCGCCGACACCCGCGGTCCAGCCGGCATTGGTATGGGATTCCGACAGACCGAAGGTCTCGCCGCGCAATTCCCCGAACGCCAGACCGCCGGTGCCATAGAACAAAATATTGCTGAAGGCATAGCCGGCCCGGCCGCGCACCGTGCCAAACCAGGGATTCGAGAACTTCCATGGCGCAAATGTGTCTTCAGCGCCGGTAGCCTGGATATCGCCTTCGATGCCGAACACCCACGGACCCGTTTGCCAGTTGAAACCGGCCTGAACGCCGCCCGCGAAACCCGACGGCTTGGTCGGATTGTTCTCGACCGAGCCCCAGGACCAGCCGAGATTGGCGCCGAGATAGGGGCCGGCCCAGCTATAGATAAGCGGCGGGTTGACGGTGTAGGGAGCGTGCGATCCGTAGGGAAGGTCGGCCGCCTGCGCCGACACCGTCCAACCCGCAGCCATCAACGCCACTGCGCCCAATAACCTGTTCATCTTAGTCTCCCACGCAACTGCCGTGACCACCGGTTCGCACGCCAAACGCCTGGCGCAATGCCAACCCGCATGGTTACGGAACTCCATTTTTTATCGATAAGATTTATCGAGACTTTCAAGTTAAAGGCTTGTTAAGGCCTGCCGTCCGCCGCTTCGTATTCTTAAGAAAGTGTTACTTGGGATATCCGTCGCGTCGCGGCTTGCCGTCACCGCCCACGCTGGCGATGCGCGATCCCGGCGCTTAAGTTTGGGTCCATGGATCAAGATTCGACCGATAGCCCCAAGGCGCCCGGGCGGCGCGGTTCCGAACCGGCTTCCCAACAACCGGATTTATCGCCGCAGGAGGTGGTCTCCGGGGATATCGACCCGGCGACATCAGGCGCTGAGGAGGACGACGAGGCGCGGCTGCCGGAGGCTCCCGAGGAGCCTAACGAGGCGGTCCCGGAAGGCCGGCTCGCGGTCGGCCATGCCGCGATCGAACACGCGGTGCGCCATGCCCCGACCTCGCCCGGCGTCTATCGCATGCTCAATGGGGCGAACGACGTACTCTATGTCGGCAAAGCGAAAAATGTCCGCAAGCGGCTCGCTTCTTACGCCAGGATTGCTGCGGTCCAACCGGCGCGCATTTTGCGCATGATCGCGGCGACCGCGACGGTCGAGATCGTTTCCACTTCGACCGAAACCGAGGCGCTGCTGCTCGAGGCCAACCTGATCAAGCAGTTGCGTCCGCGCTTCAACGTTCAGCTGCGCGACGACAAGTCGTTTCCCTATATTCTGATCACCGGCGATCACTGGGCGCCGCAGATCCTCAAGCATCGCGGCGCGCAATCGCGGCCCGGGCGATATTTCGGCCCGTTCGCCTCGGCGGGCGCGGTCAATCGCACCATCACGGCGCTGCAGCGCGCGTTTCTGGTGCGCTCCTGCACCGACGCGTTTTTTGAAAGCCGCACGCGGCCTTGCCTGCTCTATCAAATCCGGCGCTGTTCGGGACCTTGTACCGGCGAGATCGATTTTCCCGGCTATACCGAACTGGTGCGCGAGGCGAAAGATTTCCTTTCCGGCCGCAGCCATCTGGTGAAGCAGCAGCTTGCGGGCGAAATGGAAAAGGCCTCGGCCGATCTCGCGTTTGAAACCGCGGCGCTCTACCGCGACCGCCTTGCGGCACTGTCCGCGATCCAGTCGCAGCAGGGCATCAATCCGCGTACCGTGGAGGAAGCCGATGTGTTCGCCATCCACCAGGAGGGCGGGTATTCCTGCGTCGAGGTATTCTTCTTTCGCACCGGACAGAACTGGGGCAACCGCGCCTATTTTCCGCGCGCGGAGAAATCGTTCACCCCGGACGAGGTGCTGGCCTCGTTCGTCGCGCAGTTCTACGACGACAAACCGCCGCCGAAACTCATCCTGCTGTCGCACCAGATCGAGGAATGCGAGTTGCTGGCCAATGCGCTCTCCATCAAGGCCGGATTCAAGGTGGAAGTCTCCACACCCCGGCGCGGCGAAAAGAAGGAACTGGTCGCACACGCGCTCACCAATGCGCGCGAGGCGCTCGGCCGCAAGCTGGCCGATACCGCGACGCAAGGCCGGCTGCTGCAGGGGCTGGTCACCACGCTCGGGTTGCCGCATCCGCCAAAGCGGATCGAGGTCTACGACAACAGCCACATCCAGGGCACCAACGCGGTGGGCGCCATGATCGTGGCGGGACCGGACGGCTTTATCAAAAACCAGTATCGCAAGTTCAACATCAAGTCCGAAGGCCTGACGCCGGGCGACGATTACGCGATGATGCGCGAGGTGCTGCAGCGCCGCTTCAAGCGGCTGTTGACGTCTGCAGCGGAAGGCGATGTCGCCAAACCCAAAGCGGACGACAATTCCTTTCCGCAATGGCCGGACCTCGTGATCATCGATGGTGGCCGCGGCCAGCTCAATGCCGTCAGGGAAATTTTCGAGAGCCTCGGGCTGACGCAGGTGTCGCTGCTGGCGGTCGCCAAGGGGCCGGACCGCGACGCCGGCCGCGAAACCCTGTTCATGCCGGACCGTGAGCCGCTCAAGCTGGAGCCGCGCGACCCGGTGCTGTATTTTATTCAGCGGCTGCGCGACGAGGCGCATCGCTTCGTGATCGGCTCGCACCGCAAGTTGCGCAAAAAGGACATTCGCGAAGCTGGGTTGCAGGAAATTCCCGGTATCGGCCCGTCACGCAAGCGTGCCTTGCTGCACCATTTTGGAACGTTGAAAGAGATCGAGCGGGCGTCGATCGCCGATCTCGGCAAGGTTCCCGGCGTCAGCGCGGAAAGCGCGCGCAAGATTTTCGAGTTTTTCCACGCGCAGCCGGGCTAATGGTGGGTTTCGAGTCATATTAAGTCGTCTCCAACAGGTCATGTGCGCCGCACGGTTGACCTTCATGCTTCAGCGGTATTGGTAAGGCGGATGAACATCGCGACGACAAGAGCGGCGGCGAAGAGCTCGCTGTCCCTCCCGAATATCCTGACTTACGCCAGAATCGCCGCCATTCCGGTGGTGATCGGCTGCATCTATGTGCAAGCCATCATGGACGGGCCGCTGTGGCTGCGGTGGGCCGCGGTGGTGGTGTTCATCGCCGCGGGGGTTACTGATTTTCTCGATGGCTACTATGCGAGAATCTGGGACCAGCATTCGGCATTCGGCCGGATGCTCGATCCGATCGCCGACAAGCTGTTGGTAGCATCCTGCCTGCTGATGCTGGCCGCGGACGGGATCATTCACGGCTGGACGCTGTGGGCCGCCATCGTGATCCTGTGCCGCGAAATTCTGGTGTCGGGATTGCGGGAATATCTCGCCGCGTTGCGCGTCAGCGTTCCCGTGACCAAGCTCGCCAAATGGAAGACCACGGTGCAACTGGTCGCGATCGGCTTTCTGCTCGCCGGCGAAGCGGGCGATTTGGTGGTCCCCATCGTCACTCAGACCGGCCTGCTGCTGTTGTGGATCTCGGCGATTGTCACGATCTACACCGGCTGGGACTACTTCCGCGCCGGCATTCATCACCTCATCAAGGAGGATGAGGCATGAAGGTCAAGTATTTCGCCTGGGTGCGCGAACGGGTCGGCAAATCGGAGGAAACGGTCGAGCCGCCGGCAAGCGTCCGCACCGTCGACGATCTGATTGCGTGGCTGGCGAAGCGGGACGAGAGTTACGCCCACGCCTTCGAGACGCCGCGGGTGATCCGCGCCGCGATCGATCACGCCCACGTCAAACCCGATGCCGTAATTGCCGGCGCCCGCGAGATTGCTTTCTTCCCGCCGATGACCGGCGGCTAGGTCGTTTTGACAGCCATCGCGATGATCTCATGACCGCCAATGTGACCATCCGCATTCAGGAAGCCGATTTCGACATCGCGCAGGCGATCGCTGCGCTCACGCAAGGACACACCGATATCGGCGCCGTCGTGAGTTTCAGCGGCATTTGCCGGGGCAGCGAAGGCGGCGAGACCATCGCGGCGCTGACGCTGGAACACTATCCAGGCATGGCGGAGGCCGAAATTGCGCGGCATGCCGAGACCGCGATGTCTCGTTGGCCGTTGACAGGGCTGACCGTCATTCATCGCGTCGGCCGCATCGCGCCCGGTGAAAATATCGTGCTGGTGCTGACGGCATCACAGCACCGGCAGGCGGCGTTTCAGGCGGCGGAGTTTTTGATGGATTATCTGAAGGCCAACGCGCCGTTCTGGAAGCGTGAGGAAAGCCCTGATGGAACCAGCTGGGTCGATGCCCGCAATCACGACGATGCTGCCGCCGCGCGCTGGACCAAATCCTGATGGCGAAGCGCGCTAAACCGGCGGTGAAGCGCGGCCGCGCTACATCGAACTTTCCGAAAGTGCCATCCGGCGAGTTGCTGACGCTGCTCGATTTCGTCCGCTATGCGGTGAGCCGCTTCGTCGAGGCAAAACTGGTGTTCGCGCACGGCACCACCGATCCCGTGGCCGAGGCCGCATTCCTGGTCTGCGAAACACTGCATCTTCATCCCGACCAGTTCGAGACGTTCGCGACCGCGCGCGTCACTGCGCGAGAGGCCAAAGCTATACTCGAGGTGATTGCGCGCCGCGTCACCACGCGGAAGCCAGCCGCCTATCTGGTCAACAAAATTTACATGCGCGGCCTGCCCTTCTATGTCGATGAGCGCGTGATCGTGCCGCGCTCCTTCATTGGCGAGTTGCTGGATTCGCATTTAAGCGGCCAAGGCGATGACGACAGCGGCTCGCTGATCGACGATCCGGCGTCGGTGGAAAACGTGCTCGACCTCTGCACCGGCTCGGGCTGTCTCGCAATTCTCGCGAGCCGAAGTTTTCCGAATGCGCGGATAGAAGCCGTGGACATTTCGAGGGACGCGCTCGATGTCGCCGCGCGCAATATCGCCGACTACGGCCTTGAACATCGTGTGACACTGCATCGGGGCGATCTGTTCAAACCGCTCGGCCACGGGCGTTACGACCTGATTATTTCCAATCCGCCCTATGTCGACGCGGAAGGAATGGCCGAGCTGCCGCGCGAATGCCGCGCCGAGCCCAGGCTCGCCTTCGACGGTGGCGCCGATGGGCTCGATATCATCCGCCGCATTCTGAAGGAGGCCGGGCCGCACCTGACGCCACAGGGCGGGCTGTTATGTGAGATCGGCCGTGGCCGCGAATGGCTCGAAGCCGCATTTCCGCAATTACCGCTGTTATGGCTGGATACCGAGGATTCCGACGGCGAAGTGTTCTGGATCGGCGCTGCCGATCTCTGAGGCGGCGCGCCGCCTCCTCAAACCGCCCGATCGAGCGGAAAAATAAGTCCGGTGGCGTTCCCGTATCGCAACGAAGCTGATAGCTTGCGCGATAGCCGCCGCACCCCAAAACGCAAGAGGCCCCCATGCTGGACAAGAGCCCACGCCCCGCCGCCGTCAACGTGCCGAACGACCTCGCCGCCCACTGGATGCCCTTCACCGCGAACCGGGCCTTCAAGAAGGCACCGAGGCTGCTCGCCGGCGCCAAGGACATGCATTATTTTACCGTCGACGGTCGCAAGATCATCGACGCCGCATCGGGCATGTGGTGCACCAATGCCGGCCATGGCCGCACCCAGATTTCCGCGGCGATCGCCAAGCAGGCCGAGACGTTGGATTATGCACCGCCGTTTCAATTCGGCATTCCGCAGGCCTTTGAGCTCGCGAGCCGCATCGCCGAACTCGCGCCCGCGGGGCTCGATCACGTTTTCTTTTGCAATTCCGGATCGGAGGCCGCCGATACCGCCCTCAAGATCGCCCTGGCCTATCATCAGATCCAGGGCCAGGGCACGCGCACCCGGCTGATCGGCCGCGAGCGCGGCTATCACGGCGTCGGCTTCGGCGGTACTTCGGTCGGCGGTATCGTCGGCAACCGCAAGATGTTCGGCACCCTCCTGGCGGGCGTCGATCACCTCCCCCATACCTATGACCGCGAAAAACAGGCGTTCACCAAGGGCGAGCCGGAATACGGCGCACATTTCGCCGACGAACTGGAGCGACTGGTCAACCTGCACGGTGCCTCCACCATTGCCGCCGTGATCGTCGAACCGATGGCAGGATCGACCGGCGTGCTGCCCGCGCCGAAGGGCTATCTCAAGCGCCTGCGCGAGATTACCCAGAAGCACGGCATTCTCTTGATTTTCGACGAGGTCATCACCGGCTACGGCCGGCTCGGTTATGCCTTCGCCGCGGAACGCTATGGCGTGCTGCCGGACATGCTCACCTTTGCCAAGGGCATCACCAACGGCGCGGCGCCGATGGGAGGCGTGGTGGTGCGCGACACCATCCACGACGCCTTCATGAGCGGCCCGGAGCACGTCGTAGAGCTAACCCACGGCTATACCTATTCGGCGCATCCGCTGGCCTGCGCCGCGGGTCTCGCGACGCTCGACATCTATCGCGACGAAAAGCTGTTCGAGCGCGCCAACAAGCTCGAGCCCAAATTCGCCGACGCCGTGATGTCGCTGAAAGGCGAGCCGAACGTTCTGGACATTCGCACTGTGGGCTTGACGGCAGGCATCGACCTCGCGCCGCGCCCGGACCTGCCTGGCAAGCGCGGCTTCGACGGGCTGAACAGCGCGTTCCACGACAACGACCTCATGCTGCGCGTCGCCGGTGACACCCTGGCGCTGACGCCGCCGCTGATCGTCAGCGAAGACCAGATCGGCGAGATCATCGAGAAAGTCGCCAAAGTGATCCGCGCGGTGGCGTAGCCGCTGCCGAAACGGCGGAACATTCGAAACCAATCCACGTTCAACCACCGCAGGGACAAAGGCTGTTCCTTCAGTGGAGGACGGGACATGCTCGAGCGATCGGGCGGGTTGCTGCGCGCCGGGCTGGCGCTCAAACTGAACCAAGTAAAATTGGCGATGCGGTCGTATCTGCGCGATCGAACCAGCCAGGCGACAGATGCCGTCAGGTCTTATGCCGTCGCCGCTGGGCTATTCGCGGTCGCGGGCATTTTTCTGGTTGCGGCCTGCCTTGTCGCCATCACGGCGCTATTTCGTTGGATTGAAATCAATTACGGGATGTTTCAGGCCTTTGGCGTCGTGGGCGCACTGTTGTTGCTGATCGCCACAATCTGCGCAGCAATGGCTGCCAGCAAGCTTAAGCCCCCCAAGCCGAACTTTCCGTCTCTCACCAGCCGCCTGCGCGTCGCGATCAAAGCCGATCCCATCCAGTCAGGCCAAATCGAGGCAGCGACGGATGCCGCCACGGCGGTGTTGCGGGCGCCCTCGGCGCCGGTAACGCCTGGTCTGAAAGCAAAACCTCCGACCGGGCGGGACAATAGAGATATCCGCGCCGGCCTGATCTTGCTCGGCACATTATTGGGCTGGGCGGCCGTGAGGCGGCGAAACCAGGCGCGGCGAATGGAAGCATGATGTCAAGCCGGCGATCCGAGCAAACTGACAATCTGCTTTTGACCGGGGCCACCATGATCCCGATCCTGACCGCGCGGCGCTATTTTCAGCCGAACCCGCTCCGAAAATCAGACCGTCAGCTTGCGAATTCGGCGGTGCCTAATCCGGCTTGTTCGCGCGCGAACTCTAGCAGCACGGACAGGGGCGGTTTTCCGGCTGGAGGTGGATGTCGGCCATCTTCGTGCTGTGCGGCGCGGAGCTGAACTCGGAAATCGAACATCAAACCGCGCTGGATACGGCCGTCGGGCGTCCGAAGCCGCCCGGCACCCGTGGCGCTCTGGTGGCCGATACGCTGACCGCCGGTTCCGGCCGTGCCGAAAGAACACTAGCTTCTCGAATCAACAACAATGCTAAGCTTGCGGCGCTTGGGGAAGTGCGACAGACTTGTGCGAACGGCTTTTCGCGCTTCTCTGAAGCCAGGGGACTACAGGAGTTGAGGGCGTTGCGCGCAACATGATCCGCATTTCCACGATTTTCATCGCAATCTGCATGGTGCTGGTCGCAGCATCCCTCGGCCTGATCCTGTATTCGGTGGCGGGTATCAGCGGATCTAACTCCGCGATCGTCGCGCTCACCGCGCTGACATTCCTGATTCTCTACAATGCCGTATCGATGCGGCTGCGCGATCGCACCGACGTCGGCGGCCAGATCGCGGATCTATCGCGCGGCACCGCGGACCTCGCGCGTCAGGTCGCCGAATTCGGGCGGCGGCTGGCCGCCGTCGAGGGGCGGGTGGTGTCGGCAAATTCCGCAGGCGCGGACCGCATCCACGCTGTGGTCGGCGAGATCAACGAACTCGGCGTGCTGGTCAAGCAGCTCGCGGTCTCCGTCGCAAGCCATGACGACATGCTGTCATCGGGCGTGCTAGCCGCCGCCTCCGCGCCTGCAAGTAAGCCGGACAATGAGCCGCAAAACGAGCTGCCGTTCCCGGCCGAAAACACAAGCATTGCGACGGCCGCGGCAGCGCGGACCGTTATCACCGTGGAGTCTGCGCCCTCCCGCAACCAGGCGCAGATCCTTGCCGCGGTGAAAAACGCGGTGGAGGAAAACCGCATCGATATTTATCTGCAGCCGATGGTGACATTGCCGCAGCGCAAGGTTCGCTTCTACGAAGCGGTGACCCGGCTGCGCGACGACAAGGATCAGGTTCTCGCCGCCGACGATTTCATCTCCATCGCGGAAGCTGCCGGGCTGATCGGGCGGATCGATCACATGGTGATGCTGCGGTGCGTGCAGGTGCTGCGCCGGCTGATGGTGCGCAACAAGGACGTCGGTGTATTCTGCAACGTCGCCGCGGCGACGCTCGGCAATCCCACCACCTTCACGCAATGCCTCGATTTCCTCGAAGCCAATCGCGCGCTGGCGCCGTCGTTCGTGCTCGAATTCAAGCAGGCGATGTTTCGCAATCTGGGCCCGGCTGAGACCGAACATCTCGCGGCTCTGGCGCAGCGCGGCTACCGTTTCTCGATCGACCACGTCACCGATCTGCGGATCGAGCCGCGCGAACTGGCCGACCGCGGCGTCCGCTTCATCAAGGTACCGGCGGCGCTGCTGCTCGATCAGAGGCAAAGCTCGGCGTCCGACATTCATCCCTCCGACCTTTCGGGTCTGCTCGGCCGCTTCGGCATCGACCTGATCGCCGAACGGATCGAAGGGGAACGCTCGGTGGTCGATCTGCTCGACTATGACGTGCGGTTCGGGCAGGGATTTCTGTTTGCACCTCCCAGGCCGTTGCGGCCCGAGGGGGCCTCTGCTACCGGCGGGGCCTCTCCGAACAAGGCGCAGCAATCCCATGGCTCTGGCAACAATCCTTCCGTCGATGGTCCGGCAATCGATACCGTGCGGGCGACCGGCAACGCCGCGCTGGCGCGTCGCGCCGCCGGACCAGGCTGACCGGCAATCGATGCCATGACGACACTCCGGTTTGCCGAGAAGCTGCGCGACCTCGTGGGCGGCGTGGATGTCGTGCTCAGCGACATCTGGGGCGTGGTTCACAACGGGCTCGCTGCATTTCCCGAAGCCTGCGAGGCGCTTCATAGCTTTCGCACCCAGGGCGGCACGGTAATTCTTATCACCAACGCGCCGCGGCCCGCGGACTCAGTGCAGCGGCAACTGCGCAAGCTTGGCGTCGCGGACGAGACTTATGATGCCATCGTCAGTTCAGGCGATCTGACCCGGCATTTCGTCGCCGACCACCCCGGCCGGAAAGTGTTCTGGCTCGGCCCAGA
>Ga0208991_1000080_pt1 | contig 16682 bp, 17 predicted proteins | sample MedBloCAOM3_M2_FD_187855 | JGI IMG/M metagenome (GOLD analysis project Ga0208991, IMG submission 187855) | Forest soil microbial communities from El Dorado National Forest, California, USA - Mediterranean Blodgett CA OM3_M2 (SPAdes) (version 2) | ecosystem: Environmental > Terrestrial > Soil >...
GTGAAGCGGCGGCTGCCGCGCGACGACGACATGCGCGCGACGGGCAAGCGCCATCCCTTCCTGATCCGCTACGACGTCGGGTTCGATGGCGAGGGCCGCATCCTTGCGCTCGATCTCACGCTGGCCGCCGACGGCGGCAGCGTCGCGGATCACACCCCGGCGGTGCTGACACGCGCGCTGTGCCATGCCGACAACTGTTACTTCCTTCCGAACGTGCGCTTTCGCGGTCTACCGTGCAAAACCAATACGGTGTCGAACACGGCCTTCCGCGGTTACGGCGGACCGCAGGGCATGCTCGCGATTGAAACGGTCATCGAAGCCGTCGCGCGCCAACTCGGCCTTCCCGTCCATACGGTCCGGCGGCGCAATTTCTACGGCATCGGCCGCAACGACGTGACGCCGTACGGGATGACGGTCGAGGACAACATCATCGAGCGCGTCGTCGACGAGCTCGACCGTGCGGTCGGTCTTGCCGCCTGGCGTCGCGACGTCGCGAACTTCAACCGGCAAAGCCCCGTAGTGAAGAAGGGGCTCGCCACCATGCCGATCAAGTTCGGCATTTCGTTCAACCGTCCGGCGCTCAACCAGGCCGGCGCGCTCGTCCATGTCTATACCGACGGCAGCGTGGTGCTGAACCACGGCGGCACCGAGATGGGGCAGGGCCTGTTCATCAAGGTGGCGCAGGTGGTGGCGGAGGTGTTCGCCATCGACCTCGACCACGTCAGGGTATCGGCCACCAGCACGGCCAAGGTGCCGAACACGTCGGCGACGGCCGCCTCCTCCGGCTCTGATCTCAACGGCATGGCGGCCTTGCATGCCGCCGAGCAGATCAAGAGCCGGATGACCGAGGTGGCGGCCGAACACTTCGCGGTGCCCGCCCAAGAGATCGTGTTTTCATCGAACCGCATCTACGCCGGCAATCGCAGCCTGTCGTTCGCCGAGCTTGCGGCGCTGTCGTGGGAGAAGCGCGTGTCGCTGTCGGCGGCGGGTTTCTACAGTACGCCAAAGATTCATTGGGATTTCGCCACCCATACCGGGCGGCCGTTCTTCTATTTCGTCTACGGCGCTGCCGCCGCCGAAGTGGCGATCGATACGCTCACGGGCGAATCGCGCGTGCTGCGGGCCGAGCTCATCCAGGACTGCGGCCGCTCGCTCAACCCCGCGATCGACCTTGGCCAGATCGAGGGCGCGTTCGTCCAGGGCATGGGCTGGCTCACCACCGAGGAACTGTGGTGGGATGCCGAAGGTCATCTGCGCACCCATGGCCCCTCGACCTACAAGATCCCGGGAAGTCGCGACGTGCCGCCGGTCTTCAATGCGCGCATCCTCAGCGACGCGCCGAACCGCGAAGCCACGATCTTTCGCTCCAAAGCCGTCGGCGAGCCGCCGCTGATGTTGGCCATATCGGTCTGGCTCGCGATCCGCGACGCTATCGCCAGCCTCGCCGACTATCGGCTGGCGCCGCAGCTCGATGCGCCGGCCACGCCGGAGCGGGTGCTCGCCGCAATCGACGATCTGCGCAGCCGCAGGAAGGATTAGGAGGACGCCCACGGTCGATGCCGTGGGCGTGAGCGTCATCTGCGGATGACGAGCTGAGCTTCGGCGGATGGCGCCGTGCCGGCAAACTCGAATCCGAACCGGTGTGCCAACCGCCGCATCGGCACATTTCCGTAGCCGATATGCGCCAACAGCAGGCGGAAGCCCGCGTCCCGCGCGTCCCTGATGACATTGGCCAGGAGCGCTGCGCCGAGCCCGCGTCGCTGCAGATCGGAACGGATGATCAGCGCGATTTCCGCGGTGCCCGGGCGCACCCAAGCCACAGTGGCAAGTCCCAGGATCTGGCCGCTCAGGTCGAATAGTCCGATCGTCTCTATCTTCCTGTCGTCGAGCCCGAACAGCCGGCGAAAGGTACCGGCGTCGCTGAGCGCGGCCGGTCTTCCGAAGCGCAGCCGGATGTCGTTCGGATGGAGCAGACCGGCAAATTCGACGCATCGGGCCACATCCGCGATCTCGACCCGCACGGCGCCAAACCGCCCCACGATTCCCCGATGGGCGTAGGCATCGGCGATCGCACGCAGGTCGCCGCGGTGGAGGCCGAGATCCTTCAGGGTGCGGGCATCGAGCGCGTGCAATTCCCGCAGTGCTGCGGAGTATCGCCAGGCCTGCCGCAGCCGATGCCATCCGAATTGGAGCGTTGCCCGCAATGCGGTCAGCACCGTGCTGGCGATTCGATCGAGCCGAAACGGATGCCAGCCGACATCGGCCGGTCCGTAGGCGAGGTGGCGTGCCGTCGGCCGAAAAGAAATCTGGCTCATCTTTGGCTCGCTAAGCGTGACTTGCGAACCTTATGTCGTCCTTCTTCCGCGCCGGCTCAAATGAATAGTTTCGCCTCGGGAGTGAAATCGATTCATGCATGAGATCGATGCGCGCGGATGATGCGACGTCAGCGTAAACCGTTTTGCGCGCAGTATTCCTTCGCTTCCTCGAGCACCCATCGGCGGAACGACCGGATGGCTGGGCGCGTCTCCTGGCCGTCGGGGCCGACCAGCCAATAGCCGGTTTCGATGTCGATCACCCTGGTGTCGGCCTTGACCAGCCGGCCGGCGGCGAGATCCGGAGATATCAGCGGCGCGCGGCCGATCGCGATTCCCATGCCGGTCGCCGCGGCTTCCGTGGCGAGCGCCACAGTGTCGAAATGCAGGTCCTCTCCGATCTCGACCTGGGCGCCGGCGCCTTCGATCCACGCACTCCAATCATTCTCGAGCGAGGACACGCGCAGAAACGTGACCTTCGGCCAGTTGATCGCGCCGTTGTGGCGGACGGACGCGAGGTAAGCCGACGTTGCCACCGGGACCAGTTGTTCGCGGAACACGCCTGGCCATGCTCCTCTGCCCATTCGGATCGATAGATCGACGCCCTCCATCGGAAACAGCGCCTGCCGGTGCGAGGTATCGATGGCGAGACGTATCCCGGGGTGCAGAGTCCGGAATCGCGGCAGCCTCGGCACCAGAAAGCGTTGCGCGAAGGTCGGTGCCACGCTGAGGACGACACGGCGTTCTCCCCTGCGTCCTGGCATCCGCTGCACGCCAAGCGCGACCATTGCCAGCGCCTCGGAGACGTAGGGCAGCAGATGGCGGCCCGCGGCCGTCAGCGTCACGCCGCGAGCCCGGCGTTGGAACAACTCGACGCCGAGCCATTTCTCGAGCGAGTCGATGCCGTGACTGACCGCGCTTGCGGTCAACCCGAGCTCGTCCGCGGCCTTCGTAAAGCTCTCGTGCCGGGCGGCGGCTTCAAACAGCCGGAGCGGGGGCAGCGGCGGAATCGGGATCGGCATCTTGGCAGACTCGCACCAGAGGTGGGCTCATGGAGATGCGCACAAAAGAACAAACGACCTGCGTGTCGCGCAGGCCGGACGTCTGTTCGCAACCATTGTGACGGGAGACCGGAGGACGCACAATCAGCCTCAATAGCAACTCACGGGACACAACCGCGATGGCAGCTTCAGGGAGGATCCACCAATGTTGTCACGTCGCAGCTTCCTCAACGGCACGCTTGGCGCGGCGGCGGGGTTGACGATGCAAGGCCCGCAGCAGATGGCGGCCCAGGCCCCCGCCGTCCAAGGCGGCCGGCGCAGGCGCATCGTGGATGCGCAGGTGCATCTGTGGAAAGCGGAGACACCGGACCGGCCGTGGGTGCCCGGTATGGTGCCGCAACTGCCGGAGCCGTTCACCATCGAGAAGCTGTCGCCGATGATGGACGAGGCCGGCGTCGATCGCGTCGTCATCGTTCCTCCGTCCTGGGAAGGCGACCGCGTCGACTACGCGCTTGAGGCCGCGAAACGACACCCCGATCGCTTCGCCGTCATGGGCCGCATCCCGCTCAAGAATCCGCAATCCGTCGATCTCCTGCCGTGATGGAAAGATCAGCCGGGAATGCTCGGGCTTCGCGTCACGTTTCTCGGCGCGCAAGCCGCATGGCTCACGGATGGGACCGCGGACTGGTTCTGGCCGGCAGCCGAGAAGGCCGGCCTTCCCGTCATGTTCCTGACCAACGGGAAACTGCCGGAATTCGTGCGCATCGCTGAGCGTCATCCGCAACTGCCTCTGATCGTCGACCACATGGGCCTGACTGTCGACATCGCCAAGAACAACATGATTCCGACCGCGATCGACCAGGCCGTCGCGCTGGCAAAATATCCCAATGTGTCCGTCAAGCTGTCGGCGAGCCCGGCTTATTCGTCCGAACCATATCCGTTCCGCGACATGACCCCGCATATCCGCCGGCTGTTCGATGCGTACGGCCCTCAACGTTGCTGTTGGGGGACCGACATGACCAATTCGTTCGCCAAGGCCAGCTATCGTCAGCGCGTGACCCAGTTTACCGAGCAGCTCGATTTCCTGTCGGAGGAGGACAAGGACTGGATCATGGGCCGCGCCATCCTCGCGCGTTTGGGCTGGGCGTAACGGGCCGGCGCTCGCCGATCAGTCAGCCGTCCAGTCCGTCGAGAAATTCGAAGACGATGCGCACGACTTCGTCCGGCTGCTCCATGAAGGGAATGTGGCCAGCGCCCGGCATGACGACGAGCTTCGAGCCGGCGATGCGGGCGGCGGTCAGGTCGCTCAATTCCCTGGGGATGAGGTGATCGTTGTCGGACGTAACCACCAGCGTCGGCGTCCTGATCGAACCCAGCAGCGTGGTGAATTTCGGCTCCCGCTCCTGTCCGGGCTGGCAACGGCCCCATTTGAGCAGCGCCTCCACGAAAGCACTGTAGCTTGCCGCCGAGTTCGCCCGGATGTTGGCCTGGTTGGCGCGCATGGTCGCATAACCGGCGTCGGAATTGATGAATTTGCGGGTCAACGTCCAGAGGCCCATGTAGTCGGCGACCTCGTCGCTCATGCCGAGCTTCTCGATCAGGCGCAAGCGAAGGCGGAAATTGAGCTCGGTCGCACGATCGAGCTCGCTGAATCCTCCGACCACGATCAGCGACTTCAACTTGCCGGGATGGCGCTGTGCCAGCGCGAGTGCCATCGAGCCCCCGAGCGAAGAGCCCAGCACGTGGATCGGCCCGAAGGCGAGCTTGTCGATCATGGCGGCAAAGTCGTCGGCCCAGGCCTCTACGGTGTAGGGCGGCGGCGGCTTGGTCGAGCGGCCGATGCCGCGCGGGTCGACCGCCAGCACCTGCAGATGCCGCGACAGGAGCGGAATGCCAAAACGGTAATAGCTATGATCCAACCCGAGGCCGGGGATCAGCAGGATCGGCTCGCCCGTGCCTGATGTCGCGTAGTGCAGCGTGGCTCCGCCAATGTCGATGTCGGGCACGGACAATCCTCCCGCAATTTACAACTTCGGAAGCACGTGCTCGCCGAACAGCTCGACGGTGCGCACGGGGTCGGAGGCGAGACTGACCGTGAGCATCAACCGCTTTGCGCCCGCGGCCTTGGCGGCGAGCGCCTGCGCGAGGCAGTCCTGCGGATTGCCGCAGATCGACAGGCGCTGCGACAGATAATCGAACAGGCCGAGCTCCTGCACGAGCTTGATGTCGGCTTCGCCCGGCCGCGTGCTGTAGCGCCGGCGCAATTCCAGCAGCGGCTCCCGCAGGGCTTCCGGAACGCCGCGCGTTTCCAGATGCTTGTCGCCGATGACGTAGCCGGCCAGGAACGCAAGCATCGCCCCGACTTTCGCGCGCGCGGCATCGCGATCCTCGTTGCAGTCGAGCGCCCCGATCTGCCAGATCTCGATCTCGTCCGGCCGGCGACCCGCGTCCTTCGCCCCGGCGAAGATGTGTGCTTCCGAATCGCTGATATTCTCGGCCGTCAGGCCGTAGTTGGCGAAAACGCCGTCGGCGGTCTGTCCCGCGGCCTGCAGTGGCTTGGGATGCGAGGCGGCGAGAAAGACTGGCGGAGCGCGCTTGATCCACGGCAGGTGCGCGCTCGCCGCGCCAAGGGTTGCCGGCGCGCCCTTCAACAACGTCTTGATGAATGTCACGCCTTCCGCGAGATCCTTGGCGCGGGACTTCGGCAGTCCGACATTCTTGGTGCCGCTGTGGCCGGCGCCGATGCCAAGCACGGCGCGGCCGTTGGAGACGTGGTCGAGCGATGCAATCGCCGCCGCGCTCACCGCGGGATGCCGGGTCAGCAGATTGGTGACGCAGAGTGCGACCCGCGTGCGCTGCGAGGCGCGTGCCACCATCGCGGCCGACACCCATGGATCCATCGCGTTGCCCGGCGTGTCGGCGATGCCGATCATGGCGTAGCCGTAGCGGTCCGCGCGCTCTGCGAGCTTTTCGCAGAGATCGAGGGTATAGGGCCAGAAGAAGAAACCAACCTGCATCTTGTACTCTCTCTCGACGTTGAATTCAGGACCGCGGTGGCCAGCGGCGCATGATCACGCCTTCGATGACCGCGAACAAGTCGTTGACCACGAAGCCGAACAATCCCACCAGCACCAGCAACGCGTAGACCTCGCTGGACTGGAAATTGCGCTGCGACCTGATCATCAGCGCGCCGATCCCCGGCAGGGACGTAAGCATCTCGACCAGCAGCGTCACCACGATGGCGAGCGGGATCGCGATGCGGATCCCGAGCAGGAGCGAGGGTACGATGGCCGGAAGAATAATCCGCCGCATGCGCTGCCACGCCGTAAGCCGGAACGAGCGCGCGACATCGAGCAGCAACGGATCGATCTGACGCACCGCCGATGTCGCATTCAACAGGATCGGCCAAAGGGCCGACAGGACGACGACCGTCAATTTCATGCTCTCGCTGTAACCGATCAAGAGCGAGGCGACCGGAACCGTCACTGGCGGCGGGATCGCGCGCATGAATTCAAGCAGCGGCTGCAGTGCGCGCGCCGCGCGGTCCGAAACCCCGACCAGGACGCCCAGCATGGTGCCGGCGACAATCGCCAGCACGAGACCCTTGAGGAAGGTCCAGGTCGTCGCTCCGAAGGCGGCGACGAGATGCTCGCGGCCGAACAGGGTCAGCGTGGCGGTCCACCACTGCGACGGCCCTGGGAAATAGGGCGATGGACCGGGCTGCAAGAGTTGCCAGACCAGCAACAGCAGGATCAACGGCAGCAATCCGCGCGCAGGCGGAAGGCTCGCAAGCACCGAGCGCAGCTGTCCGGCGACCCCGCGGGTTTTCGGCTCGCCATCCATCAGCCTGCCTCGCGCAACCGTCCGGACGCGGCCGGGAACAAGACGGCGACCGCCCCGGTGAGCGCGGCGTTCAAGATCACGCCGAGCGCGCCGATGACGACCACATAAGCGAAGACCAGCTCGGGACGCATGGCCTGCTGCTCGCGCACCACCGCGTCGCCGAGTCCGGCGGGATTGCCGACCATCTCGGCCACGATCGCGAGCACCAGCGCCAGCGTCATGCTCAGCCGTGCGCCGACCAGGACGCCCGGCAGCGCCGCCGGCAGCATGATCTTTCGCAAGATCTCGCCCCGCGAGAGCCGAAACGTACGCCCGACTTCGAACAGACGGGCATGAACGCCCATCACGGCGCCCATGGTGTTGATGAGTACCGGCCAAAGCGCGGGCAGAATGATGACCATCAATTCCATCTGCAATGAGAAGCCGAAGAGCAAGAGTGCCACCGGTGCGAACGCGATGCCCGGCATCGGGCGCAAGATTTCGATCGAGGCCAACGAGTAGCGCCGCAGCGTGTTCGAGGCGCCGAGCAGCAGTCCAATTGCGACCCCGAGGACAAGCGCCGCCGCCCAGCCGACCAGGACAGCCCGCAGCGTATGCAGCGTGTCGGCAAGAAGCTGACCGCTGCTTGTGATCTCCACCAACCCGTTAGCGATCGCGGACGGCGCCGGCAAGTTCTGGTATTGCGCGAACCCGGCCCGCAGCAGGATTTCCCAGAACGCGAAGCCGAGCGTGATGGTGGCAAGTCCCAGCCAATTGACGCGCACCAACATGCGTCCCAGGTCACGCATGCTCGCTTTGTCCGATCGCCTGATGGAGCAGGTAGCGCAGCTCCAGGAACTTGGGCATCTGCCGGGTGACGACTTGGTCGCGCGGCTTCGGCAGATCGACTGCGACCGAGCGCTCGATACGACCCGGCGCGCCGGTGATCACCGCGACGCGGTCGCCGAGATAGACCGCCTCTTCGATATCGTGGGTGACGAATACGAAGCTCGAGCCGGTCGCGTCGCGAAGCCGGTGTAGTTCGTCCTGCAACTGCGCCTTGGTCATGGCATCGAGCGCGGCAAACGGTTCGTCCATCAGCAGAACAGCCGGTCGCAATGCCAACGCGCGCGCGATCTGTACGCGCTGCTGCATGCCGCCGGAAAGTTGCCACGGGTAGTCGTCGTCGTGCCCATCCAGACGGACGAGCCGCAACGCGTCGCGCACCCGGTCATCGATCTCGTTTCGCGGCAGCTTTCCTTCCAGTCCGAATGCGACGTTGCGGGCCACCGTCCGCCACTGCAGCAAAGCATGCGAATAGTCCTGAAAGACGATGACGACATCCGCGGGCGGCCCGTCGATCAGGCGCCCGTTCACATAGACCGCGCCGCGCGTGCTGGCCGTCAGTCCTCCGAGCACCCGCAGCAGCGTCGTCTTGCCGGTGCCCGATGGCCCGACGACGGTCAGGAATTCGCCGCGGCGCAGCTCGAGCGAAATATCCGCGAGGATCCGTCGCACCCCGTCCTGGTGCGGCAATTCCACCGACACGTCACGGCAAGAGAAAACGAGATCAGGCGCTGCTCCCGTCGGATATCCGGGGCCCGCTGCATTCACGGAGCCGTCACCACGATCTTGGCCTTGTCGATCGGCACCGTTAATTGTCCGAGGTCCTTCAACACATCGATCCAGACCCCGAGCTCGTCCGGCTTGATGGTGAACCGGTAGGTCGGCAGGGGCACCTTGGCGACGACGTCAGGCGGCAGGCGCGAATACTTGGCGAGAATCGCACGGGTGTCTGCGGGATTGGCGTCCATGTAGGTGTGAGCTTCGGTCAGGGCGTCGATCCACGCTTTGATGACAGGACGATTGGCGCGCGCCCATGCGCCGTCGGATATCCAGAACGGGAACAGGACCTCATCGCCCGCCGCCAACAGGGGGTCGCCGAGCGAGACGTTGCCCGCCGCGAGCAGCGCACCGGCGAACGGCTCGAGCGCCTCGACCGCGTCGACATTGCCGGCCTTGAGCTGGTCGCCCATGTTGGGAAACGGCACCTCGACACCCCGGATTGAAGCCGGATCGACGCCGTTCTTCTTCAGCCAATACAGTGTCGCCACATGGATCACCGCCCCGAGGGTGGGTGCCGCGATCGCCTTGCCCTTGAGATCGGCGGGGGTCTTGATCCCGGAGTCCTTGCGCACGATCACCTGGGTGGTCGGATTGCTCTTGACCTCGATCGCCTCGCCCGCGGTCGCCACCACGTCGAGGCCGCCCGCAACCGCTTTGATGAGATCCGTGGGGGTCGATGCCGCGAATTCGAACTGCCGTCCGACGGTGCCGGGCAGGAGCGACAGGTTTTGGATCTGTGTCAATGTGACCGCGAGGCCGTGCTTGGCGAAGATGCCCTTGTCGAGCGCGACCCACGCTGGCAGCCACGTCGCGACCGGAACATAGGCCGCGCGCACCGGCGTCAGCGGTTTGTCTTGAGCAGCCAATCCGCCTGGCAGCAGCAAACAGAGAGCCACGGTTGCGGCAACGAAGCCGGGCCAGCGCGCGTTGCGTCCCTTCATGATCAAGGCATCCTCCCGTTATTGTTTTCATCGCGGCGACACGTTAGCCAATCGCCCGCTTAGTGAGAAGCGCGACCGCGCATGCTCGCTCCTGCGGCCGGCGAGATCGGAAGCTCGGCGTCGGCTCAGTTCTTGAGGGCGAAGCTGCTCAGATAGTCCATGGCTTCGCCGAGCGAGACAACGTCGGCATATTTCTGGTCCATGTCGAATAGATTAGCTTCCATGACCGCAGGCGTGCGATCCGCCACCGCGTCGCGCACCACCATGCAGCGGATGTCTCGCATGAACGCGTCAGTCACGGTCGCCCGCACGCAGCCGCTGACGCTCGTCCCGCAGACCAGCAATGTGTCGACGGCGAAGACGCCAAGAAACACTTCGAAGTCGGTGCGGAAAAAGGCGCTCGGTCGCCACTTGCGGATGATGTGATCGCCCGGTTCGGGCGCGACGTCGGGAATGATTGCCGCTCCCCTGCTGCCGTCGATCTGCACACGGCCCTCGGCATGGTAGCGTTGCTTGTATCGCCACAAGCCGGCCGACGAGCCATCGCCGGCAACCAGGCCCTGGGTATAGAACACCGGCAAGCGTCGCGCGCGGGCATCCGCGCACAGGTGCCGGATCGGCGCATAGGTTTCCCCGATCGACGGCCACAGTGTCGTCGGCGCCTCCGGATCGCAAAAATCGTGCTGCATATCGATGACCAGCACGGCCGGGCGCTGGCCGAAGCCGATGCGCTGCCCCATGCCTTGTTGCCGGTAAATCTCGGAGGAGGTCGCCTTGGTATCGGTCATGGTCATCAATTGCTGAGTTGCCGCGAGCAAAGTCGCGATCATTTCCCAATCTGACGCTCGGCAGCAGGCGGTAGAAACTGCGGATCAAATACCATCTCCGGCGGCAGCTTGCGGGGGAGCTGGAATCCCTCGGTGACGATGTCGATGTGCTTGCTCAGGCGCGCGGGGTCGACGTTGCCGATGCCGGCTTGCCGCACGGTGGGCGTGACGACGAAGTCGAGCGCCCATTTGAGGCGCACCAGTTCGACCGCTGGGTCCGACAGCGCTTCGGCCTTTTTCAGCGCTGCAATGGCAGCGTCCGGGTCGGCGGCCGCATTCTGCCAGGACTGGATCGTGGCCTTGACGAATCCGCGCACCGTGTCCGGGTGCTGCTTGGCAAAGGCGGGCGTGGTGAACACGACATTGGCGTAGAGGTCGACCCCGTAATCGCGCAGCATGATGACGTTGATGTCGTCGCGCTTGACGCCAAGCCCGAGCAGCGAGGGGACCGCCGTCATCACCCAGGCGGCGGCGAAATCGATCTCGCCACGGACCAGCATCGGCTCGCGGATTTGAGGCTGCACGTTCGCCCATTGTACGCGCGCGGGATCGATCCCGTTCACCCGCGCGAAGACGTTGAACAAACGATAGGTCGCGTCGACCGTCGGGGCGCCTCCTTTGCGCCCCATGAGGTCCGCGGGCTTTTCGATCCCGGCCTTCTTGAGCGAGATCAAGCTCAGCGGTGCCTGGTCGTAGACCAGGAGGACGGCGATCAACTCGCGTCCCGGGTTCTTGGCATTGAACTCGATCATGGCGCTGAGATCGCCAAAGCCGATATCGTGAGTGCCGCTCGCAACCTTGGTGATGGAGTCGGCGCCTCCGCGGCCGGGATCGAAGGCCGCAAGGTTGACCTTTTGCGCGGCGTAATAGCCGCGCTCGCGGCCGAGCACGAATGGTGATTGCTGCCCCTGCAGCAGGAAGTCCAGGACGAAGCGGACGTCGGTGGCCTGCGCGCCCACGGGTGCAATGCCGGACAAGGCTGCCAACAGCAAGATGCCGGTTGCGACGATGGCCTTGCGTATGCGCATGGTTGCTCCTCGTGTTCGGTCGGTCATCATCCCGTGCGGCCAAGCATTTTCGGCCGCTCATTCGCCCGGCTCGGTGCAAGCAGATATCAAGAGAGGTCGCAATCACCTGCCGACGCTCGTTTGCCGTGCGGTGCGCTCGGTCTCAGGGTCGGTGCGGCAGTCGAGCGGGATTGAATTCCGGCGTCAAGAGCGCCGGCATCGGGAGCGCTCAACCACCCGCGCTCATGGACGAGCGGAAGGCCCAGCGCGTGAAATAGGTTTCGACATAGGCGAACAGGGCGTACATCGCGATGCCTTCGATCGCGAGGCCGAGCAGGCAGGCGAACACCAGCGGCATCTGGAAGTTCGATCCGGCCTGCACCATCAGATGGCCGAGACCGGCATTGGCGCCGATGGTCTCAGACATCACGGCACCGACGAACGCCAGCGTGATCGCAACCTTGAGCGATCCGAACAGATACGGCTGTGTGCGCGGGATCCCGACCTTGAGCATGATGTCGAGCTTGCTCGCGCCGAGCGCGCGCAGCACGTCCTCTAGCTCCGGCTCCATGGTGGCAAGCCCGGTCGCCACGTTCACCACGATCGGGAAGAACGAGATCAGAAAGGCGGTGAGGATGGCCGGCACGATACCGATCCCGAACCAGATGATCAGGATCGGGACCACCGCAACCTTCGGGATCGAATTGAAGCCGATCATGACGGGGTAGAGCCCGCGATAGATCGCGCGCGACCAGCCGACGACGATGCCGAGCACGATGCCGAAGGCGACGGCGAGCGCAAAGCCCGCGAGCGTCGTCCACAGCGTGACAAAGGAATTCTTGGCGAGCGGCGACCAATATCTGATGGCCGCTTCGAAGATTTGCGAAGGCGCGGGAAGAACGAATGTGTCGACCTTGAAAATGCGGCAAGCGAGCTCCCACAGCACGAACAGCGCGATGGTGAACAGCCAGGGCGACAGCTTTTCCAGCGTCGTGTTCATACCTTGCGCACCTCGGCGATCTTGGCGCGCAGCTCATGCACGATATCGATGAAGCGAGGCTCGAAGCAGATGTCGAGATCGCGCGGCCGGGGCAGATCGACCGTCTTGGTCATGACGATGTGTCCGGGTCGCGCGCTCATGACATGGATATTGTCCGCAAGGAACGCCGCTTCGCGCAGGTCATGCGTCACCAGGATCACGGTGAAGCCGAGCTTCTGCCAGAGGTCGCGGAGTACGCACCAGAGTTCCTCGCGGGTGAAGGCATCGAGCGCGGCGAACGGCTCATCGAGCATCAACAAAGCAGGCTGGTGGATGAGTGCGCGGCAGAGCGACACCCGCTGCTGCATGCCGCCGGAAAGCTCCCAGGGAAACCGGTCGTCGAATCCTTCGAGCCCGACGGTCCTGAGCAGTGCGCTGGCCTGGGCGCGGTACTGCTCCTTCTCGCGTCGAAATTTCTGCCGATGCGGCTGCACGATCTCGAGCGGGAGCAGCACATTGTCGATGACCTTGCGCCACGGCAGGAGATTCGGGTTCTGGAACGCCATGCCGGCGATCTTCACCGGTCCGCGCACCCGGTCGCCGAAAATGACGATGTCGCCCGAATCGGGTGGAACGAGCCCGGTCACGAGCTTCATCAACGACGATTTGCCGCAGCCGGACGGACCGACCACGGCGGCGAATTCGCCGCGGCCGACGGTGAGGCTGGTGTCCTTCAAGGCGAGAACGCCGCCCGACCCGCCGCGATAGGTGAGGGTGACATTACCGATGTCGACGGAGGCGGTCATGTGGGCAGGATCGAACTTAAGCTGTGTCCCGGGCGCGGCGCAGCGCGAAGCAACGCGGAGCGATGCGCTGCTGATCCGGGACCGTTCCAGCGACCATCGTTGTTGCGGTCCCGGATCAGCGGTGCACCGCTACGCGCTGCACCGCATCCGGGACACGAGAGCTTCACAGCTTCCGATCGGCCGCCGGCGGCAGATACTGGCTAGTGAAGATGTCCTCGGCCTTCGGCCGGTTCTTGAAGTCGTAGGTCAGCGCGATCTGGTCGATCGATTTGGCGAGCCGCGCCATGTCGACATCGCCGAAGCCGTTGGCCCGCACCCACGGCGTCACGAAATTATCGCGCAATGACATCTTCAGGCGGTCGAGCTCGATCTTCGGATCGCCGGTTTCATTGCGCGCCATCACCGATTTGATCGCCGCCTCCGGATCCTTGATGGTCTCGAGCACGCCCTTGATGGTCGCGCGCACGAAGCCCGCCACCACCTTCGGATTGGCCTTGGCGTAATCCGGATTGACCATGATGGCGTTGCCGTAGAGCACGAGGCCGTGATCCGCCATCAGCATGGTCTTGATGTCTTCGGGCTTGAGGCCCTTCTGCAGCAGGTTGTAGTGCATCGAGAACGAGAAGCCGGTGATGGCATCGACCTTGCCGTCGGCCAGCATCGGCTCGCGCACGGGGAAGCCGACATTCTCGACCTTGACCTTGGACTCGTCGATCCCGTTTTCCTTCACGAACGCCTTCCACTGCGCGAACGCGCCGTCGGCCGCCGGCGCGCCGAGCACCTTGCCCTCGAGGTCCTTCGGCTTGGCGATGCCGGTCTTGGCGGTGGTGGCGATCGCGAACGGTGGCTTGTCGTAGATCATCAACACGGCCTGGACCTTCTTGTCCGGGTTCTGGTCCTGGAACTTGACCAGCGAGTTGATGTCGAAGAAGCCAAGCGGATAGGTGCCGGCGGCGACCCGCGCAATGCCGGCGACCGAGCCGGGACCGGAATCGATCGTGACGTTGAGGCCTTCGGCCTTGTAGTAGCCTTTGTCGATCGCGACGAAGTAGGGGGCCGCAGGCCCTTCGAACTTCCAATCGAGGGCGAATTTCACATCGGTGTCAGCGGATGCGGGGCTCGCCGCCAAAGCAGCCGCTGCTGCTCCCGCGAGCACCCCGAAAAGCCTGATCATGTGCATGTCTGACGCTCCCTTTGGGGCCGGTTGACCGGCGCTGTATGCGCTGTCGCAGCAATCGGCGTGCCAGCCTGGATCGCATTGCACCTGGGGCAGGGACGCCGCATCTTGCCTCAAGACTAGGCATTTTGCCTGTTCTTGCCTATTCCCCAGTCGTCCGGTGCGGATCGTCAGCTGCCGCGATAGGTCGAATAGCTCCACGGCGTGACCAGCAACGGCACGTGATAGTTGCCCTCCGGTTCGGCGACCGCGAACCGGACCGGCACCGTATCGAGGAACGGCGGGTCGTCCTGCGGCGTGCCGAGACCTGCAAAATAGTTCGCGACGTGAAACCGCAGTTCGTAACGCCCGATTGGCAGCGGCTGACCTGCGATCAAGGGCTCGTCGGTCCGGCCATCGCGGTTGGTGGTCGCGCGCGCGATGGTGACGTGCTCGCCGTTGGCGGCCAGTTGCACAAGCTCGACCGCGACGCCCGCCGCCGGCCGGCCGGAATGAGTGTCGAGGACATGGGTCGACAGGCGGCCGTTCACCTTGAGACGGTCGGCGGCCGCAACACGTTGATCGAGGCGAAGCGCGGCGATGCGAAAGATTTCCCCGAGCGCCGCCTCGGTCTCGGCCGCCGTGCCGTTGCGCACACGACGCTCGAACTGCTGCAGGATCGAATCCCGGCTGTGCCGGCGTACGCAGACGATGAACGGAATGCCGAATTTTTCCCGATAGGCGCTGTTGAGACGGTGGAAGTGGGCAAACTCCGCCTCCGACAGGCGATCGAGACCGACGCTGGACTGTTCGGCCTTGGACTCGCTGGTCATCGTGCCCGCACGCGCAGCCTTGCCCGCGAGATCGGGGTGTCCCTTGATCAGTGCCAGCTGTTGCTCCGGCGGCGCGGCGCGCACCGCCGACGTCATGGCGTCGTGCAGGGCCGCGAGCGTGCCGAACGGCCGCTGCCCATACGCGGCCTGCGCCACCCACGGCGCGTGCTCGTAGATATCGCCCAGCGCGGCAACGAAGCCCGCTGCGTCGGTCGTGTTGAGGCTTTCGAGTGAAACCGTGGTCATGATGATCTGATCTAGGCGATGATTATTCTAGACGATGGTGGGCGCGCCCGTGGCCAGCGCCCGATGCTCGCGGTGCCAATGCTGCGCGATGTCGAGCCGGCGCGCGATCCAGACGCGCTCGCGCGCGGCGATGTAGTCGAGAAAGCGCGCCAGCCCCGCCGCCCGTCCCGGCCGACCCGCGAGCCGGCAGTGCAGGCCGATCGACATCATCTTGGGAGCTCGCCCGCCCTCGGCGTAGAGCAGGTCGAACGCATCCTTGAGATAGGTGAAGAAGTCTTCGCCGGTGTCGAAGCCCTGGGCATTGACGAAACGCATATCGTTGGCATCCAGCGTGTAAGGAATGATCAGATGCGCACCCTTCGGCCCGTTGACCCAATAGGGGAGGTCATCGGCGTAGGAATCCGACGAATAGAGGAAGCCGCCTTCCTCGAGCACGGCCTTCAAGGTATTGACCGAGTTGCGCCCGGTATACCAGCCGAGCGGACGCTCTCCCGTCGCCTCCGTGTGCATGCGGATCGCCTCGGCGAGATGCGCGCGCTCCTCGGCGACGGGCACATCCTTGTAGTCGATCCATTTGAGGCCGTGGCTCGCGATCTCCCAGCGTGCTTCGCGCATCGCCGCGACCGGGTCGGGACAGCGCGCCAGCGCGGTCGCGACGCCGAACACCGTCACCGGCATATTGCGCTGCGTGAACAGGCGCCACAGCCGCCAAAAACCCGCACGCGAGCCGTACTCGTACATGGACTCCACGTTCATGTGCCGCTGGCCCGGCCACGGCTGCGCCCCGAGCACATCGGACAGGAACGCCTCCGAGGTGGCGTCGCCGTGCAGGATGTTGCGCTCGCCGCCTTCCTCGTAGTTCACCACGAACTGGACGGCGACGCGCGCGCCGTCCGGCCAGCGCGGGTCGGGAGGGTCGCGGCCGTAACCGGCGAGATCGCGAGGGTGTTTGGCGAGATCGCCTGCGGACATGGTTCGTCTATACAATCTCGATGCGCGCGTGTCTTGCGACGGCGGCCGCGCCCCGATTCAAGCGGGCCCTGTATTTTTCCTGTTGTTTACAGGAGTACGCCGGCTCGCGAGCCACAAGCCGGGCGAGCCCGGCACGTGTTCGCGCATCCCCGCC
>Ga0208991_1000082_pt1 | contig 16531 bp, 12 predicted proteins | sample MedBloCAOM3_M2_FD_187855 | JGI IMG/M metagenome (GOLD analysis project Ga0208991, IMG submission 187855) | Forest soil microbial communities from El Dorado National Forest, California, USA - Mediterranean Blodgett CA OM3_M2 (SPAdes) (version 2) | ecosystem: Environmental > Terrestrial > Soil >...
CAGGTACGAACGCCAGTGCTCGCCGACCGTGAGGTTGGCGAACTTCAGCGCCATCAAGAGGCCGACGCCCATCGGCGGCAGGAACAGGCCGATGCCGACGGCCGCCGTCTGCACGATGTTGAAGTGGATGGGATCGATACCCATCGCTTCGGCGATCGGGAACACCACCGGGATCAGCACCACGGCGGCCGGCAAGCCCTCCAGCACCATGCCGAACATCATGGTGATCAGCGCCGTGCAGAGCAGGAACAGCCACGGCATGGTCTTGAGCGGCCCCAGCACTTCGGCCAGCAGCTTCGGGACCCCGGAGACGCCCATCAGGTATTGGAACACCGAGGCGACGGCCAGCAGGAACACGACGGCGGCGGTGAGGATCGCGCTTTCATAGGCGAGCTTGCCCATCTCGCGGAAGCTGACGTTTCTGTAATAGAAGCGCGCGGCGATGAAGGCATAGCCCGCCACGACAGCGCCCGCTTCGGTGGCGGTGAAGATGCCGAGGAAGAAGCCGCCCAGGATCACGATGGGGATGACCAGCGGCACGGCGGCCCGCTTGGCCGAGTCCCACAGGAACCGGGGATTGGGCCGCGTATCGACCGGCCAGTCGTATTTGCGGGCGCGGAAATAGACCAGCACCATGAGGCACACCATGATGGTGGCCGCGGGCACGAAGCCTGCCAGGAACAGCGCCACCGCCGAGGTGTTGGTGACCTGGGCGATCACGATCATGAAGATGGCGGGCGGCACCAGCATGCCCATCGCCGTGCCGGCGGCGATCAGCGAGGCCGAATCCTGGCGCTTATAGCCCGCCTTGGTGAGCGGCGGCATCAGGGTCGAGCCCAGCGCCGAGACCTCGGCCATCTTCGAACCGCAGATGTCGGAGAAGAAATAGGCGACCACGATCACCGACATGCCGAGCCCGCCCTTGACCCATCCGACCAGGGCGCGCGCGAAGTCGACCAGCGCATGGCTCATGCCGCATTTTTCCATCAGGCCACCGGCGAAGACGAAGGCCGGGATGGCGAGCAGCACCCAGCTTTGCGAGCCCGACACCATGCTCGAGGCGAGCACCTGCATGTCGTAGCCGCCGATCGCGAGGCCGGCGACACCCGAGACGCCGAGTGCAAAGACGATCGGCATGGAGAAGACGATCAAGACGACGAAGATCGCCGCCACCACGAACAAAATCATTCGGCCCTGACTTCCAACGGCACGATCGCGTGATCACGAGGCGGCGGTGCCACGATCATGGAGATGGCGTAGACGACGAGGAGGAGGCCGCCCACCACCGCCGAGGCGTAGAGCACGGCGAGATTGATCTCGAGCCCCGGCGTGGCGAGCGTGCGGTTGAGCAGGCAGAGCTTTATGCCGTACCAGGCGGCCAGCGCGCCGAAGCCCGCGATCAGCAGATGGTGGATGCGGTCGACCCAGACCCGCGTGGCGGGCGAAAGGTTCAGCACATGCAGGGTGAAGTGCGCGCGCTCCCGCACGCCGATCGCCGCGCCGATCAAGGTGAGCCAGGCGAGCAGCATCTCGCCCACTTCCTCGACCCAGGTGAAGCGGATCGGATCGACGTCGAGCCAATCCGTCACCTCGATCATGACGTAGCGCAGGAACACGCCGATCAGCAGGTTGACGATGGCGGCAACCAGCAGGAAGGAGACGACGAACCTGGGAATGTCGCGGATGAGCTTCAGCATCGGGACCATACGAGTCCCTAGGCCTTGAACTCCACGATCTGGTCCCACAAGCCGGCATATTGCTGCTTGTAGGCGGGCCAGATCTTCTCCTGCGCGACCTTTTTGAAGGCGTCGACGTCGGCTTCGACGACGGTCATGCCCTTGGGTTCGAGCTCCTTCTTGGCGGCGGCGAAATTGTCGACCGATTCGGTAAGCTCGCGGCACTTGGTCTGCGCCTCGCGGCTGGTGTCGAGCATTAGCTTCTTGTGCGGATCGCTGAGCCCCTCCCACACCGCGAGGTTCATGGTGTTGAGCGTCGGGCCATAGTTGTGGAAGGTCATCGAGCAGTATTTCGAGACCTCGTAGATCTTGAGCGCGATCTGGTTGACGATCGGCAGGTCACCGCCGTCGATCACGCCCGACTTGGCGGCCGAGATCACCTCGCCCCACGCCATCGGCACGGCGTTGCCGCCCAGCCCGTTGATGGTGTCGCCGAACACCTTGGCCTGCTGCACGCGGATCTTGGCGCCGCGCAGGTCGCGGGGCTCCTTGATCGCCTTCTTGGAAGTCCAGAAATGGCGGAAGCCGTAGTCGAAGAAGCACAGGGTCTTGAGCTTGTACTTTTCCTGGAACTGCTTATCGAGCTGATCGCCGATCTTGCCATTGAACATCTTGTAGGCCTGGTCGTAGCTCTGCACGAGGTAGGGCACCAAGAACACGCCCATCTCGGGGAACACGGTGGCGGCGGCGCCGCCGGGATTGCCGATGGCGATGTTGCCCGACTTCACCGCGTTCATGATCTCGAGTTCCTTGCTGATCAAGGTCGAGCCGAAGAACTGCATGTCGAGCTCGCCGTGCGAGCGCTCGCGCACTTCCTTCGCCTGCCAGTCGAAGGCGACGGCGGCCGATTCCGGCACGGCGTTGAGATGCGCCATCACCAGCTTCTTGGCTTCGGCGCGGGCGACGAGGGGCGCGAGACCAGTCGCCAGGATGCCGGCCATGCCGCCTTTCACGAGGCTGCGGCGGCGAATGGAAGCAAGATTACGGCTGCTGACCTTCATAATGGTCGTCATGGCGCCCTCCCAGGCGATTTGATTATGAAAATCCTATACTGGCGAAGGAGAAGCGGGAAGCGCTACGGCCGGTAACGAAGCAGTGCGCCGCCGAATCCCGCAAAAATCACACCGCTCACGCGGTTGAATCGCCGTTGCCACGCGCCCTGCATGAGCTGGGTCGCGAGCCGGCGGCCCGACAACGCATAGGTCACGTAGAAGAATGACTCCACCGCCAGGAACGTCGCGACAAGCAGGGTGAATTGCGGCGCCCAGGGCGCGGACGGTGCGATGAACTGTGGAAAGAAGGCAGCAGCGAAGATCAGCAGCTTGGGATTGCTGATGCCGACCAGAAAGCCGCCGCGAAATAGCGCGACGCGGCTGGCGGTTCCGCGCGGCGAGGCCGCCAGGGGTTCGAAGTCGACCGGCGCGCGCCACATCTGGATGCCGAGAAAGATCAGGTAGGCGGCGCCCGCATATTTCAGCACCTCGAAGGCCGTGGGCACGGCCAGCATGAAGACGCTCACGCCGGCGATCGAGCCCGCCAGCATCACCGCGAGCGCCAGCAGGCAGCCCGCCATGCCGGTCATGGCGGCGCCGAAACCGAAGCGGATACTGCGCGTCGTGACGTAAAGGACGTTCGGCCCCGGCGTGCAGGCGATCAGGACGACAGCGCCGAGATAGAGCCACCAGGTCTGCAGCGTCATTGTGCGGCGATGGCGCTGTGCTGGCCCTGCGAGTTGTTGAACCGGTCGAGCACGTGGCCGGGGCCCTTGGCGTGCTTCCCATACTCCTTGCCGTCGAAGGTTTTGACGCCGTTGCAGAACACGCCGTGCACGCCGGTCGGACGGCGGATCGTGCGCCGGCCGCCACCCGGCAGATCGGCCACGCGCTCGGCCGCGCTGATCCCCACCGTGGCCGGATCGAACAGCAGCAGGTCGGCCTGCGCACCGACCGCAAGACGGCCGCGATTCTGGATGCCGTAGAGATCGGCGGGATGGCTGGTCAGCCGGCGGATGCCTTCGACCAGGTCGAAATCGCCGCGCGCGCGCACCCAGTGCGCCAGAAAATGCAGGCCGAAGCCCGCATCGCACATATAGATGAGATGGGCGCCGGCATCGGAGAGCGCCACCACGCCGGCCTCGTGCTTCAAGAGGCGCGCCACGCCCTCGTCGCCGACATTGAGGAAGCGGCCGAGGAAGGCGGTCTCGAGATCTTCGTCGAGGCTGAGATCGAGCATGACGTCCAGCGGATCGCGATGCTCTGTCTTGGCGATCTCGGCGGCGTAGCGGTTCACGTATTTGGCGTTCGACGCCTTGTGGGCGACGGCCACCATCACGCGATCCCAGTTGCCCTGGAAGATCATGCCGGGCCGCGGGTTTTTGGCGTTCTCGCGGAACTTGGCGCGCCACGACGGATCGCGGAAAACAGACTTCAGCTGCTCAGGCGTAAAGGCCTTGATCGGATCGAAGGCCGAGTGGCTGTAGAACGGATAGGCGTTGGCCATCGTGAAGTCGAACGACAGCGGCTGGCAGGGGATCTGGACGTAGAGCCCGTTGCCGCGGCGGATGGCGGCGGCGCAGTCGTCGAAGATGCGCAAGGAGCGGTTGGGTTCCTGCTCGTTGTACATCGCCATGCCGGTGCCCTGGAAGAATGGCCGTCCATACTTGGCCGCCATCGGCTCCAGCTCCTGCGGCGTCTTCACGCCCGAGGCGATGGCGATCACGCCTCGTCCGCGCGGCCCCATGGCGCCGACCAGCGCGTCGAGCTCGGAGAGCGGCGCAATGGTGGACGGCATGGGCACGCCGCCATAGCCCGAGTGATTGAGCGAATAGGAGGCGCCGAGCCCGATCGCGCCCTTGTCCATGGCGTCGGCCACCATGGCCTTCATGCGGACGAGCTCTTCCGGCGTGGCGTCCTGGCGCTGCGAGGCGTCCTCACCCATCACCGCGGTGCGGATGGTCGAATGGCCGGCCAGCACGGCCAGGTTGGCGTAGGCGCCGCGGCGGCGCAGCATCGCCATGTAGTCGCTGAAACTTTCGAAATCCCAGGTGATGCCCTGGCGCAGCGCGTCGAGATCCATGCCCTCGACGACCGAGAGATTACGGATCACCAGGTCGCGCGCGGCGGGCGGCGCCGGCACGATGCCGAAGCCGCAATTGCCCATCACCGCCGTGGTGACGCCGAGCGAGGGCGACGGCGAGAGCGTGGCGTCCCAGGTGACCTGCGCATCGTAGTGGGTGTGCACGTCGACGATGCCGGGCGCGAGCACGAGGCCATCGGCGTCGATCGTCTCGGCGCCCTTGTCCTTGATCGCGCCGATGCCGACGATGCGGCCGTCCTTGACCGCGAGATCGGCGCGTTTTGGTTCATGGCCCAGACCGTCGACGATCGTGGCGCCGCGGATGACGAGATCGACCATCACTGCCTCCGTCCGTTGAGCGCCCCATAGGCCGCGAGCGCCGCATGGTTCACCAGGTCGCTGACCGTGGAGCCCATCTGCACGATCTGCATGGGCTTCTGCAGGCCGTCGATCACCGGACCGATCACCGTGACGCCGCCCAGCCGCTGCATCAGGCGCGAGGAGATGTGCGCGGAATGCAGGCCCGGCATCACCAGCACGTTGGCCGGGCCGGTCAGGCGGCAGAACGGATAGGTCTCGCGCAACAGTTCGTAGTCGAGCGCCATGTCGGCCTGCATCTCGCCGTCATACTCGAAGTCGACCTTCTCGGCGTCCAGCAGGCGGATCGCCTTGCGGATGCGGTCGATGCGATCGATCTCGCGGCTGCCGAAGTTGGAGAAGGAGAGGAAGGCGACCCGGGGCTCATGGCCCATGGTGCGGGCGTTTCCGACCATCTGCTTGGCGATGGTGGCGAGCTGCTCGGGCGAAGGCGTCTCGTTGATCGAGGTGTCGGCCAGGAACACCGTGCCGTGACGTGCCACGACGATGGAATAACCCATCGGGACCTTGTCCGGTTGCGCATCGATCACGCGCTGGATGTCGCTATAGCATTCGGGAAAGCGGCGAGTGATGCCGGTCACCATGCCGGCGGCGTCGCCCATCGCCACCATGCAGGCGCCGAACACGTTGCGGCCCTGGTTGACCATGCGCTGCACGTCGCGGCGCAGGTAGCCGTCGCGCTGCAGGCGCTTGTAGACCAGGTCGGTGTACGGCTTGTTGCGCGTCGACAGCCGCGCGTTGTGGATCTCGAGGCCGGTCGCGTCGCCGATGCCGAGCGACTTCATGGTCTCGCGGACCTGCTCCTCGCGGCCGATCAGCACCGGCGTGCCGTAGCCGTTGTCGCGGAACACGACAGCGGCGCGGATGGTGCGCTCCTCCTCGCCCTCGGCGAACACGATGCGCTGAGGGTTGGCCTTCACCTGGTCGAACAGGCTCTGCAGCCAGTGGCTGGTCGGATCGAGGCGGCCCGAGAGCGCACGTTTGTACTCCGCCATGTCGGGGATCGGGCGGCGGGCGACGCCGGAATCCATCGCGGCCTGCGCCACCGCCGACGACACCGCCGAGATCAGGCGCGGATCGAACGGCACCGGCATGACATATTCCGGCCCGTAGCGCAGCCGGCGGCCGGAATAGGCGCGGTCGACCTCGTCGGGTACGTCCTCGCGCGCGAGCTTGGCCAGCGCTTCGGCCGCGGCCACCTTCATCTCCTCGTTGATCGTCCGGGCGCGCACGTCGAGCGCGCCGCGGAAGATGTAGGGGAAGCCCAGCACGTTGTTGATCTGGTTGGGGTAGTCGCTGCGGCCGGTGGCGATGATGGCATCGCCGCGCACCGAACGGACGTCCTCCGGCGTGATCTCGGGATCGGGGTTGGCCATGGCGAAGATGATCGGCTTGGCCGCCATCGACTGGACCATCTCCTTGCTGACCGCGCCTTTGACCGACAGGCCGAAGAAGACGTCGGCGCCCTTCATCGCCTCCTGGAGCGTGCGCGCCTTGGTGCGTACGGCGTGGGCGCTCTTCCACTGGTTCATGCCCTCGGTGCGACCCTGGTAGATGACGCCCTTGGTGTCGCACAGGATGGCGTTCTCGTGCGGCATGCCCATCGCCTTCACGAGCTCGATGCAGGCGATCGAGGCCGCGCCCGCGCCGTTCACCACCATCTTGATGTCCTTGATGTTGCGGCCGGTGAGGTGCAGCGCGTTGATCAGGCCGGCGGCCGAGACGATGGCGGTGCCGTGCTGGTCGTCATGGAAGATCGGGATGTCCATCAGCTCGCGCAGGCGCTGCTCGATGATGAAGCATTCCGGCGCCTTGATGTCTTCGAGGTTGATGCCGCCAAAGGTCGGCCCGAGATAGCGAACGCAATTGACGAATTCGTCGACGTCCTTGGTGTCGACCTCGAGGTCGATGCAGTCGACGTCGGCGAAGCGCTTGAACAGCACCGCCTTGCCTTCCATCACCGGCTTGCTGGCGAGCGCCCCGATGTCGCCCAGGCCCAGCACCGCTGTGCCGTTGGAGATCACGGCGACGAGGTTGCCGCGGACGGTATAGTCATAGGCGGTCGACGGGTCCTTGGCGATTTCCAGGCAGGGGGCGGCCACGCCCGGCGAGTAGGCCAGCGCCAGGTCACGCTGCGTGACCAAGGGCTTGGTGGCGATGATCTCGATCTTGCCCGGCCGGCCGGTGCGATGCATGACCAGCGAATCGCCGTCGAGGTCGCCCATCTGGCTGCTGACCATTGCTTCCGAGCTTTTGCTCGTCATCGTCGTTTCTCTCCCGGTTGAGAGGGCATATTGGCGGCAATCGACAGCCGGGGCCAGCCGGCCATGCCGCGCTGCAATGCAGGTGCAGAAAGTCGACTTATTCTTCCGGCGGCGGTAGCTTCAGCATGTCGTTGAAGCGCTTGCGGGCGGTCTCGTCGTCGACTTTTTCGGTAGGCGGCGCGTCGGCGCCCTTGGGCTGGGCGAGGTGGGCGAGCCACGGCATCGTCACCACCAGCGCCAGCACCACGAGTTGGGCGCCTATATACGGTGCGAGGGCGCGCACCAGCGGCCGGATCGCCGTCTTCTGGGCCATGGCGCTGCGCGCCATCATCACGGCATAGCCGCTGGGCGGCACCAGGAAGCTCGCCTGCAGCGCCAGCAGGGCCAATACCGAGATCCAGACCGCGTCGGGCGCGCGGGTCAGGATAGACGGCATGACGATCGGCACGATCACGAACACGATCTCGAAGGCGTCGAGCACGAAGGCCGACAGGGCGAACACGACCAGCACCGTGATGGCCGCACCCGTGGCCCCGCCCGGAACGAGCTTCACCCAGGCATCGAGCAGGCGATCGGTGCCGAAGGTGCGGAACACCAGGGTGAAGGTGGTGGCCGCGACGAACAGGGCGAAGAGCGCGCCGGTCACGGCCATGGTGTCGCGCAGCACGTGGGAAAAGACGCCGGCGCGCAGGCCGCCGGTCGCCCAGCCGAACAGCAGCAACGCCGTGCCGCCCATGGCGGCCGCTTCGACGGCATAAAAGTAGCCGGCGGCGACGCCGGCCAGCAGGCCGACCACGAACAGCGCGGCGATCGCGGCGGTGGCCCATTCGATTGCCGCCGGCCGTTCGGTGGGCCCGCGTGCCGGTGTCTTGCGGCCGAGCCACCAGGCCACCAGCAGGCAGAGCGCGAGGAATATCGCCGCCGGCACCAACGCGCCGCGGAAGATGTCCTGGGTGTTGACAATGCGCACCATCTCCTTGGTGACGTTGGTCGCCTCGGTATGGGCGCGCATCATGGCGTCGCCCAGCAGGATCAGGACCAGCGACGGCGGGATCACGACGCCCAGCGTGCTGGCCACGCAAACCAGCGCCGTGCTCTCCGCTGCCGGCATGCCGCGCCGGGCGAGCTTGGGCGCGACGCTGCGCGACAGCATGGCGACGCTTGCCCCCACCGAGCCGTTCATCGGCGCCAGCAGCGCGCCCAGCCCCAACGTGGCAAGCGCCGGCGCGCCACCACTGTGGCGGCCAAGCGCCACGCCGCAGCGGAACAGCCGATCGGCCAAGGGCAGGCGGTTGAGCAGCGCCCCCATGAAGACGTAGAGCGGCAGCGCCTGCAGCAGATCGGTCTCGAGCAGGCCGATGATGCGGCCGGGCAGCGCCGTCAGCAGCGGATATTCGATGCCGCCCGCCAGCACGCCCGCCGTGGCGAAGGCCGCCGACACGCCCATCAGCACGGCAAAAGCCGGCAAGCCGGTCGCCAGCAAGGTGACCGCGACGGCCAACAGCATCCAGAGCCCGGCGCTTTCCACCCTAATGGCCTCGCTTCACGACATCGAGCAGCGCCTGGCAAAGTGCCAGCACTGCCAGCAGCAAGGCGGCGAGCTTGATGACGAAATAGCCGGGGTTGAAGGTGTCGGGGAATTTCTCCAGCGCCAGGACGGACCGCAGCACGGTCGGCCCGACCGTCCAGATCATGAAGATCGTCCAAGGTGCCACGCAGGCGAAGCCGCCCCAGCGCCCGATCGCGGACCGCACGCGCGCCGGATAGTCGTGTGCGACGGCATCGACCGCCAGGTGGGCGCGTTCGCGGGTGGCGAAGGTCATGGCCAGGCTGACATAAAGCGCGAAAATCCACTGGCCGAGATCGTTGGCCTCGCGCGAGCCCCACTGCACGAAATCGCGCAAGGGCCATTGCAGGAACAGGATCAGCGCCACCGGCAGCACCAGCCAGCGGCCGGCTTCGACCAGCCTGCCCACCGCGCGATCGATGCCGCTGAGCCAATCCACGTTTGTTTCCCCCAATTGGCCCCCAGCCGAGGGCAGCCCGATCATGCTAGACCGGGACCCAACCGAGAGCCACCCGTGCCCGACAGCAACGCCCTACCATCGCTTCCCGCCGATGCCACGCCGATGATGCGCCAGTACCTGGCGATCAAGGCGGTGCATCCCGACCATCTGCTGTTCTACCGGATGGGCGATTTCTACGAGCTGTTCTTCGACGATGCGGTCAAGGCCTCGGCCGCCCTCGATATCGCGCTGACCAAGCGCGGCCAGCATCAGGGCGAAGACATCAAGATGTGTGGCGTGCCGGTGCACAGCCACGAGGCCTACCTGTCGCGGCTGATCCGCCAGGGCTTCAAGGTCGCGGTCTGCGAGCAGGTCGAGGATCCGGCCGAGGCCAAGAAGCGCGGCGCCAAGTCGGTGGTCGAGCGCGCCGTGGTGCGGGTCATCACGCCCGGCACCTTGACCGAGGATTCGCTGCTTGACGCGCGCAGCCACAACTATCTCGCCGCCATCGCCGAGGCGCAGGGCGAGCTGGCGCTGGCCTGGCTCGATCTGTCGACCGCCGACTTCGCCACCCAGCCATTGCTGACGGGCCAGCTTGCCGCCGCCCTGGCGCGGCTCGCGCCCGGCGAAGTGCTGGTTCCCGACCGGCTGCTGGCGCGCGAACCGTTGAAGACCGTGCTTGAGGAATGGAATGCAGTGCTGACGCCGCTGCCCTCGGCGCGCTTCGACAGTGACAATGCGCGCAAGCGCCTGCAGGCGGCCTTCAACGTCGCCGCTCTCGACAGCTTCGGCGCGTTCTCGCGCGCCGAGACGGCGGCCTGCGGCGCGCTGCTCGACTACGTCGAGCTTACCCAGGCCGGCAAGCGGCCGGCGCTGGCGCCGCCGCGCCGCGAACGGGCCGACGGCACGATGGAGATCGATCCCGCGACGCGGCGCAATCTCGAGCTGGTGCGCGGCTTGGACGGACGGCGCGACGGCAGCCTTTTGGCCACCATCGACCGCACTCTGACCGGACCCGGCGCGCGGCTTCTGGCCGAGCGCATCGCGGCACCCCTGACCGAACGCGCCGAGATCGAACGCCGCCTCGACCTGGTGCAGCTCTTCGTCGAGCGGCCCGCCGTGCGCGAGCGCGTGCGGGAGGCGCTCCGCCGCACGCCCGACATCGAGCGCGCCCTGCAGCGCCTCTCGGTCGGCCGCGGCGGGCCGCGCGATCTTTTGGCGCTGAAGGACGGCCTCGACTCGGGCGAGGCGCTGGCCGCGACGCTGCGCGCCGAACCCGAGGCGCTGGCGCCGCCGCCCGCGCCGCTCGCCGCCATCATCGCCGCCTGCTCCGATCACCGCACGATGATCGACGCGCTGGCCGTGGCCCTGGCCGACGAGCCGCCGCTCTTCGCGCGCGACGGCGGCTTCATCCGCATGGGCTATCGTGCCGAGCTCGACGAGCAGCGCACACTGCGCGATGACAGCCGCAAGACGGTGGCGGCGCTCGAGGCGAAATACCGGACCGCGAGCGGCGTGCCGTCGCTGAAGATCCGGCACAACAACATGATCGGCTACCATATCGAGGTGACGGCTACGCATGCCGACAAGCTCGATCTCGCTGCCCTCGGATTCACACGCCGGCAGTCGATGTCCAACGCCACGCGCTTCAGCACGGCGGAGCTGGCCGAGCTCGAAACCCGCATCGGCCGCGCCGCCGACCAGGCGCTGGCGCTGGAGCTCGCGATCTTCGACGAGCTGGTTGCCAAGGTGATGGCGGTCTCGGCCGCCGTGGCCGCGGCCGGTCGGGCGCTGGCGGCCCTCGATGTCGCCGCCGCGCTGGCCGAACTCGCTGCCAGCCAGAATTACGTGCGCCCGGTACTGAGCGAGGAACCTGCCTTTGCGATCCAGGGCGGCCGCCATCCCGTGGTCGAGGCGGCGCTGCAGCGGCAAGGCGGCACGGGCTTCGTGCCCAACGATTGCGATCTCGGCCTCTCGCGGCGGCTGTGGCTGCTGACCGGTCCCAACATGGCCGGCAAGTCGACCTTCCTGCGCCAGAATGCCCTGATCGCCGTGATGGCCCAGGCCGGTTCCTTCGTGCCGGCCAAGGAGGCTGTCATCGGCATCGTCGACCGCCTGTTCAGCCGCGTCGGCGCCGCCGATGATCTGGCGCGCGGCCGGTCGACCTTCATGGTCGAGATGGTCGAGACGGCGGCGATCCTCAACCAGGCGACGGCTAGAAGCCTGGTGATCCTCGACGAGATCGGCCGCGGCACGGCGACGTTCGACGGTCTCTCGATCGCCTGGGCGACGCTCGAGCATCTGCACGACGTCAACAAATGCCGCGCGCTGTTCGCCACCCACTTCCACGAGCTGGGCGCGCTCAAGGAACGGCTGGCGGCGCTGGCGCCCTACACCATGCGCGTCAAGGAATGGCAGAACGAGGTCGTGTTCCTGCACGAGGTGGCGCAGGGCGCCGCCGACCGTTCCTATGGCATCCATGTCGCCCAGCTCGCCGGCCTTCCCGCCGCCGTCGTGTCACGCGCCGAGGAGGTGCTGGCGGCGCTGGAGAAAGGCGAGCAGTCGGGCGCAGTGAGCCGGCTCGCCGATGATCTGCCGCTGTTTGCCGCCGCCCCGGCGCGGCCGGCCGGCGGCACCGCGAAGCCTCAGGAATCCGAAGTCGAGAAGGCGCTGGGCGACGTCAATCCCGACGAGCTCTCGCCGCGCGAAGCGCTGGAGTTGCTCTACGCCCTGCGCCGACGCCTTCCACGGATCAAGTGATTTAGAGGTCTTTAGGAACCGGGCGTTTCAGTACAGGCGGCGGTACAGGCGACCGTCCGGCTCGGGTTGCCGCCATCCGGAAACCTCGCGAAAGAGCGCCGCGAGCCCGTAACCCACGAAGGTGAGCAACAGGGCGTCGATCAGTCGATGGGCGGCGGCGACGACGGCGCCATTCCACGGTCTGTCGGGCAGATGCCTGGCAACCCATGCGGGACCCGGGTCGGCCAGAAACCAGAGCGCGACCGCGCCGCCGATCAGCAGGAAGAGATGGGCCTGCAGCGGCCTCCCCAAGGTGAAGGCCTGGCGCAGCGACGACGGTTCGCCGGCCGCGAGCGCGGGCAACATCAGCGCGAACAGGGAAGCCGCCGCCGTCCAGAGCACTGCCGACAGCTCGGCATGAGGCAGAAGCGCGAGCGCCGTCGCCATCAGGCCGAGGATGGCGGCAAAGACGAGGAAGCGTGGAGCGATGGTCGAGCCGCGCAGCGCGTCGGCTTCATCGCAGGGGCTCGCATCTTCGAGCAGCGCTTCCTTGATCCAGCGGTCGAGGAACATCGCGTAGATCAGCGCGAACAGGACGTCCCAGCCCCAGTGATGGCGCCAATCGACCAACGCCTGATTCGCTTCGAGCACGTAGGTGATGGCGGCGGCGAGACCGGCGATTGGCAGCGCCATCAGCCAGAACACGCCTTGATGGCGCAGCCAGAACATCAGCGCATTGACCAGTACAAGGCCGAGGGACGGAGCGTCGCTGTCGTGAGGCCGGGCGATCATCGCCCGCAGTTTACCGCAGGCGACATCAAGCGTCATCGACGGCGTGCCCTGATCGCCGCGGATCTTGATTCATTCAGCGTCGGCGAACCTTGTTGCTACTCCGCCGGCAAGCCGAGCGTCCGACCTGGATAGCCCGCCACATCAAAATAATGAATCGCGCCGGCGCTCTGCATCATCAGCACGGTGACGTGGCCGGCGGCATCGGGCTTGGAGCGGACCTTGCTCGACTGCACGCTGGGCATCGCGCCGTTGGGCAGCGCTTCGCTCAGCACACGGCCCGTCAGTTGGCCCTTGTCGGCGATCTTGAGATTGAGCAGGCGCGCGATCGTCCGGCCGAGATCGGCATTGCTGGCCGGCGCGGTGTCCTCGAAATGCCGGCGAAAGCTCGGCCCCCGGGCGCCCATGGTGTTGCGCGTGTCGGCGCGCGAGAAGCTGCCGTGCATGCCCTGGCCCTGCTGCAGGCTGGTGTCGGCCACCTCGACGCCGCAGGTCGTGGGATCGGCGCAGCCGGTCGAGAAGGAGCGGAAATTGACGACGATGGACGGGATTGGCGTCGCGGCCGCGCCTTTCAGCGCAATCGCCGACAGCGGCAAGGTGCCGGGGATCGGGCCCAGCGCCTCGTCGACGAACAGGCCGCTCGTGTAATCCTGCTCGGACAGGAGCGTCACGATCTTGGCGGCCAGTGCCTTGTCGGCCTTCGGCAGGTAGACGAGGTCGGAGCCGCCATTGGCCGCCACGACGACCTCGGGGTGCGCAGGGTCGCTGCCGATCAGCCCGTTGCCGCGCGCCGGCACGATGCCGGTTGGCACCTCGGCGTTCTTGGAGTCGGGGTCGTTGAGCGGCAGTCCAAGCCCGTGCGCGATGTCGATCGCCAGGAAGCCCGACGGCAGCTGGCCGGCCGGCACGTCCTTGTAGCTCTGCTGCGCCGCCCAGCTCGTGGCGCTTTCCTTGGAGATGGTCGAGAAGCCGTGGTCGGAAGTCAGGATCACGTCGGTCGTGCCGTCCAGCCCCTGTTGCTTCAGCGCCGCCAAAAGCTTGCCGAGATTGTCGTCGGCATTCTTGATGGCGGCGAGCGAGGTCGGGCCGCTGATGCCTGGAACCAGCCGGCCGAGGCTGTCGCCCTGATTGTGCTGCGTGCCGTCGGGATCACGCGACCAGAACACGAGCAGGAACGGCTTGTTGCGTTCCTTGAACAGCGGCAGCACCACCTTGGTGGCGACGTCGGCCAGATAGGCCTGCTGCGGAAGGTTGGCGACCGTCGTGCCGGGCGTCGTGCTGTTGCCGGCCTTGAGGTTCTCGCCGCGTCCCGGCGTCTGCACGGGAAGCTCTGCCGCCGCCAGGCGCTTGGTCACTTCGTCGGACAGCGGGATGCCGCCGGGCCGGCCGGTCACGTCGTCGAAAAAGATGGTCTGCTGGCCGGTCCGCTCGGTGTGATCGAAGATCAGGGCGGGTCCGACCTTGCCGATGATTGCCGTCGACAGGCCGGCGGTGCGCGCCGCCTTGAGGATGGTGTCCTGGTTCAGGTAGTCGCCCGCGAAGTGCTCGTCGATTTCGCCCAGTATGGCGTCATTCTCGATGAACGGCGTCACGCTGCCGGCCGCGCTCTGCACCGGGAAGCCGACATAGATCGTGTTGCTGAAATCGCCGGTGTCGCCCAGCAGATGGCCGGTCGCCATGCCCGAGGCGTTGGCCGTCGTGAAGGTCGGAAACAGCGAATGGGTGTTGGTGAAGCGCACACCCTCGGCCATCAGGGCCGTCATCGCCGGCGCCGTCTTTTCGTTGACCATGCCGGCCCTGAGACCGTCGGCCACGAACAGCACGACATTGTGCGGGCGAGATGGCGTTTGGGCGGCGGCTGGGAGCGCCAGCGCTCCCAGGACGATGGCGAGCAGCAGGCGCATTCGACACACTCCCTTGGTACGGGAGATACCCTAAGACCGAATTGTTACAATAGCGATTTACGCGCCAGCGCCGCTCCCTCCGCAAGGGCGCGGAGCTTGCCGTAGGCGACGCCAAGCGCCATCGGCGCCATGCCGCAATTGGTGCAGGCCTGGATGCGTTCGGGGTCGACGAACTCGGTCGCAAGCTTCAGCGTGGCGGCCACTTCCTCCGGCGTCTCGACCTTGTCCGAGGCCACGTCGATGGCGCCGACCAGCACCGTCTTGGTCTTCAGGAGCTTCATCAGCTCGGGCGGCACGTGGCTTTGCCGGCATTCCAGCGAGACCTGCTGGATCTTGCTGCGATCGAGCGCGGGGAAGGTCTGCTCGTACTGGCGCCAGCTGTCGCCCAGCGCTTCCTTCCACTTGATGTTGGCCTCGATGCCGTAGCCGTAGCAGATATGCACCGCGGTGGTGCACTTCAGGCCTTCGGCCGCCTTCTCCAACGCCGGCACGCCCCATTCGACGGTCTCGCCGAGATAGACGTTGAAGGCAGGCTCGTCGAACTGGATGACGTCGACACCGAGCTTCTCGAGGTCGCGTGCTTCCTGGTTCAAGAGCTCGGCAAAGGCGAAGGCCATCTTGACGCGATCGCCGTAGTAGCCGTCGGCCAGCGTGTCGATCAGCGTCATCGGCCCGGGCAGGGTGAATTTGAGCTTGCGGCTGGTGGCGGCACGGGCGACGCGCGCCTCGCGCTCATGCACGAAACGCCGGCGCACGAGCTCCGCAGTGACCGTGGGGCAATCCGCGTCGTAGCGGTTGTTGCGGATGCCCATGCGGACCTTCTTGTCGAAGTCGACGCCGTCGACCTCGGCCAGAAACCCGTGCACGAAATGCTGCCGCGCCTGCTCGCCGTCGCTCACGATGTCGATGCCGGCCTCTTCCTGGCGGCGGATGGCGAGCAGGGTGGCGTCGTCCTTGGCCTCGAACAGCGGCTGGCCGCTCAGGGTCCAGGGCGCCCACAGCACGTTGGGCGTGGCGAGCCACGAGGGCTTGGGCAGGCTGCCGGCCAGGGTCGTCTCGAACATGTTTCTTCCCCGTCTTTGCTTGTCGTCTATTTCGTTGTGCTTGCCGCGAACTCCAGCTCCGCCCGCACCTCCGGCGGCAGGACCTGACCGAAGGTACCCGGCGCGCGCCAGTGCAAGGTGCCGAACGCGCCGCAGCTCTCGCACACCGAACGCCAGCTCTCATGATGCGCCCCGCAGGCCGAGCAGCGCCACGAGCGGTCGGCCGGCGCATCCGCCGCGCGCGCCAGCCATTCGTGCACCTTGGCCTGGCCCGACTGCGCGCGTTCCTCGACCTCGGCCATCATGCGGCAGACGCGGACCGATGGGTTGGTGCCGCTGGCTGTCTCGAGGTGACGCCGCGCCTCGCCCCACAGGTTGGCATCGAGCGACGCCTGCGCCAGGGCAAGATGGCTCTCGATGTCGCCGGGATTTTGTCCGGTCTGGCGCCGGCGGCCCAGCCGGCTACGCTACGTCTCCATGCCGACCGGATTCAAGCGGGCCTCGATCTCGCCGCCGGACCGCTGCTGCGCGCTGCATTGTTCGATCTCGGAGCGGGCGAGCAGCGCCTGCTCCTCGTGCTCCACCATCTGGTGGTCG
>Ga0208991_1000083_pt1 | contig 16528 bp, 14 predicted proteins | sample MedBloCAOM3_M2_FD_187855 | JGI IMG/M metagenome (GOLD analysis project Ga0208991, IMG submission 187855) | Forest soil microbial communities from El Dorado National Forest, California, USA - Mediterranean Blodgett CA OM3_M2 (SPAdes) (version 2) | ecosystem: Environmental > Terrestrial > Soil >...
TCTTCTCGGTGCTGCTGGCGCTGGTGTTCTTCGGGCTGTTCTGGTGGGTGGCGCGCCGCGCGACCACCGGCGTCCCCGGCAAGCTGCAGAACTTCATCGAGATCGTCGTCCAGTTCGTCGACACCCAGGTGCGCGACAGCTTCCACGGCTCGAGCCGCCTCATCGCCCCGCTCGCGCTCACCATCTTTTGCTGGGTCTTCCTCTTCAACTTCATGGATCTGGTGCCGGTCGATCTGCTGCCCGCGGCGGCGCGTGGCGCCGGCTTCGAGCACCTGAAGGTGGTGCCGAGCACGGATCTGAATGCCACCTTCGCCCTGTCGCTCACCGTCTTTATCCTCATCATCTTCTACAGCGTGAAAATGAAGGGCCTGGTCGGCTTCATCAGCGAGCTCACCCTGCAGCCCTTCAGAGCCAAGAACGTGCTGGTGCAGGCGCTGCTGGTGCCGGTGAACTTCATACTGGAGTCGGTCACCTTCCTCGCCCGCCCGATATCGCTGGCGCTGCGCCTGTACGGCAACCTCTATGCGGGCGAGATGATCTTTCTGCTGCTCGCGGCGCTGACGCTGTCACGCGGGCTCGGCGGACTCGCCACGGTCGGCGGTTGGCTGGGACTCATCGCGCAGTTTGCTCTCGGATTGCTGTGGGCGGGGTTCCATGTCCTGATCATCACGATCCAGGCCTTCATATTCATGGTGCTGACGATCGTCTATCTGTCGATGGCTCACGAGCATCACTGACACGTGGGGCTTTCGGTAAGGGTTGGTATTTGTCCTTGAGGAGAGTTGAATGGAAAACATTGCACACATCGAGGCCATGACCGTGCTGGCCGTCGGCATCATCTTCGGCATGGGGGCCCTCGGCACCGCCATCGGCTTCGGCATCCTGGGCGGGCGTTTCATCGAAGGCTCGGCGCGCCAGCCGGAGCTCCTGCCGGTGCTGCGCATACAGATGTTCCTGGTCGCGGGCTTGCTCGACGCAGTGGCGATGATCGGCATCGGCTTCGCGCTGTTCTTCACGTTCGCGAATCCTTTCGTGGACGCGCTGCGCGCGGCGCACTGACGCGCACGCGCTGGCGGCTCGAGGCAGGAGATAGGGACCGTGAACATCAATCTCACGCTCATCGTGCAGATGCTCGTGTTCGCCTTGCTGATCTTCGGCACGATGAAGTACGTCTGGCCGCACATCCTGAACGCGATGGAGGAGCGCTCGCGCAAGATCGCGCAGGGACTCGCGGCCGCCGAGAAGGGCGAGCAGGAGCTCACCGCGGCGCGCGGCAAGGCCGACGCCATCGTGCGCGAGGCGCGCGAGCGCGCCAACCAGATCATCGACCAGGCGCAGCACCGCGCCAGCGATCTGGTGGAGCAGGCCAAGGGCACGGCGCGCAGCGAAGGCGCGCGCCTGGTCGCCACCGCGCACCAGCAGATCGAGCTCGATACCACCCGGGCGCGCGAATCCCTGCGGCGTGAGGTGGCGGGCATCGCGGTGCGCGCGGCCTCCAAGCTCCTCGGGCGCGAGATCGACGCACGCACGCACGCCGACCTGCTCGACAAGTTCACGGCCCAGATCTGACACGCGCACCATGGCCGACCGGCTCACCATCGCCCGACCCTACGCCCGCGCGGCCTTCGAAGAGGCACGCGCCCACGAGCGTCTCGAACCCTGGTCCGAGGCGCTGCGGCTGGCCGCCCGTGTGGTCAGGGACCCGCGCGTCGGGACCCTGCTGGGAAATCCGCGCGTGACGCCCGGGCAGCTCGCGCAGCTGGTGACCGGCATCGCGGCCACGCCCCTCGGCGCTGAGGGGGCGAACTTCGTCAGCACCCTGGCCGTCAACCGGCGCCTCGCCTATCTGCCGGAGATTTCCGCGCGCTTCGATGAGCTCAAGGACGCCGCGCAGGGCGTCGCCGACGTCACGGTCACCTCTGCCGCGGCACTCGATGCGAGTCAGCAGCGCAAGCTCGCCGCCGCACTGCAGAAGAGACTCAAGCGCAGCGTGCGCCTGCACTGTGCGATCGATCCGGCGCTGATCGGCGGCGCGGTGCTGCGCTCCGGGGACCTGGTGATCGACGGCTCGCTGCGCACGCGACTCGACCGCATCGGGTACGAACTGACTGCATAAACGAGAACACCCATGGCCATCAAGGCAACCGAGATCTCAGAGCTGATCAAGCAACGGATCGAGAACTTCGAGTCGGTCACCGAGGCGCGCAACGTCGGCTCGATCGTGTCGGTCACCGATGGCATCACCCGCATTCACGGGCTGGCGGATGCCTGCTACGGCGAGATGCTCGAGTTCCCGGGCAACACCTTCGGACTCGCGCTGAATCTCGAGCAGGACTCGGTCGGCGCGGTGGTGCTGGGCGAGTACAAGCACCTGACGGAAGGCGACACCGTCAAGACCACCGGGCGCATTCTTGAGGTGCCGGTGGGACGCGAGCTGCTGGGGCGCGTGGTGGATGCGCTCGGCGCGCCGCTCGACGGCAAGGGCCCGGTCAAGGCAGCGCGCACGGCGCCGATCGAGCGCGTCGCTCCGGGCGTCATCTACAGACAGTCGGTGAGCCAGCCGGTGCAGACCGGCTACAAGGCCATCGACGCGATGGTGCCGATCGGCCGCGGGCAGCGCGAGCTGATCATCGGCGACCGCCAGACCGGCAAGACCGCGCTCGCCGTCGACACCATCATCAACCAGAAGTCCTCCGGCATTAAGTGCATCTATGTCGCCATCGGCCAGAAGCAGTCGACCATCGCCAATGTCGTGAGGAAGCTCGAAGAGCACGGCGCGCTCGCGCACACCGTGGTGGTCGCCGCTTCGGCCTCGGCGGCCCCCGCCCTGCAGTACATCGCCGCCTACTCGGGCGTCACCATGGGCGAGTACTTCATGGACAACGGCGAGGATGCACTCATTATCTACGACGACCTGTCCAAGCAGGCGGTCGCCTACCGGCAGATCTCGCTCCTGCTGCGCCGTCCACCGGGCCGCGAGGCGTTCCCGGGAGACGTGTTCTACCTGCACTCGCGTCTGCTCGAGCGCAGCGCGCGCGTCAACGAAGAGTACGTGACGATGGTCAGCAAGGGCGCGGTGCAGGGCAAGACCGGCTCGCTCACCGGGCTGCCGATCATCGAGACCCAGGCGGGGGATGTGACCGCGTTCGTGCCGACCAACGTGATCTCGATCACCGACGGCCAGATCTTCCTCGAGACCGACCTGTTCAACGCCGGCATCCGCCCCGCCATGAACGCCGGCATCTCCGTGTCGCGCGTCGGCGGCGCGGCGCAGACCGACATCGTCAAGAAGCTCGGCGGCGGCATCCGCCTGGCGCTCGCCCAGTACCGCGAGCTGGCGGCGTTCTCGCAGTTCGCCTCCGACCTGGATGAGGCGACCCGCCGGCAGCTCGAGCGCGGCCAGCGGGTCACCGAGGTGATGAAGCAGAAGCAGTACGCGCCCATGTCGGTCGCCGAGATGGCGCTGTCGATCTACGCGGTCAACAGCGGCTACATGGACAAGGTCGAGCTGAAGAAAGTGGTGGCGTTCGAGACGGCGCTGCAGGCATTCGCGCACACCAGCTACCAGTCGATGCTCGATGCCATCAACTCATCACCCAAGCTCTCCAAGGAGAACGAGGCGGCGATGAAGAAGTGCATCGAGGACTTCGTGGCCACCGGCAGCTACTGAAGCGAGCCCGCGATGCCCGGCACCAAGGAAATCCGCTCCAAGATCGCGAGTGTGAAGAGCACTCAGAAGATCACCAAGGCCATGCAGATGGTGGCCACGAGCAAGATGCGCCGCGCGCAGGAGCGCATGAAGCTCGCGCGCCCGTACGCGCAGAAAATGCGCAACGTCATCGGGCACCTGACCGAGGCGAATCCGGACTACCGCCATCCGTTCCTGGTGACGCGCGAGCCGAAGGCGGTCGGCATCATCGTGATCTCCACCGACCGCGGGCTGGCGGGTGCCTTGAATGCCAACGTCTTCAAGCAGACCCTGATGCTCATGCGCGAGTGGCAGGGCAAGGGTGCGCAGCTGAGCCTGTGCATCATCGGCACCAAGGGTCTGACCTTCTTCCGCCGCCTCAGCGTGCCGATTCTGGCCAACGTCTCGCACCTGGGCGACCGGCCGCACGTCAAGGATCTCATCGGCACGGTCAAGGTGATGCTGGACGCGTACCGCGCCGGTGAGCTCGATCGGCTGTTGCTGGTGAACGCGCAGTTCGTCAACACCATGACGCAAAGGCCGGCCGTTGAGCAGCTGCTGCCGATCGAGGCGCTCGACACCGAAGGGCTGCAGGAGCACTGGGACTACATCTACGAGCCGGAGGCCGCGTACATCCTCGATGGCCTGCTGATGCGCTACATCGAGTCCCAGGTGTATCGCGGCGCGGTCGAGAACGTCGCCTCCGAGATGGCGGCCCGCATGGTCGCCATGGGGGCGGCCTCGGACAATGCCGGCAAGCTGATCACCGAGTTGCAACTGATCTACAACAAGGCCCGCCAGGCTGCGATCACGAAGGAGCTTTCGGAGATCGTGGGCGGCGCCGCTGCGGTTTGAGGAACGACACCATGGCCACTCCCGGCGAGGGACAGATCACCCAGATCATCGGCGCCGTCATCGACGTCGAGTTTCCGCGCGAATCCATCCCCAGGATCTACGAGGCGCTCAGGCTCAAGGACGTGGAGCTGACGCTCGAGGTGCAGCAACAGCTGGGCGACGGCGTGGTGCGCACCATCGCCATGGGCCCTTCCGAGGGACTCAAGCGCGGCCTCGCCGTGCAGGCGACCGGTGCGCCGATATCGGTGCCGGTGGGCAAGGGCACTCTCGGGCGTATCATGGACGTGTTGGGTGCGCCGCAGGACAACCGGGGAGCCGTTGAGGCTACCGAATACCTACCCATCCATCGTCCGCCGCCCTCGTTCGAGCAGCAGGCCGGCGGCCAGGACCTGCTCGTCACGGGCATCAAGGTCATTGATCTGCTGGTGCCGTTCGCCAAGGGCGGCAAGGTAGGCCTGTTCGGCGGTGCGGGGGTCGGCAAGACCGTCAACATGCTCGAGCTCATCAACAACATCGCCAAGCAGTACAGCGGCCTGTCGGTGTTCGCCGGCGTCGGCGAGCGTACCCGCGAGGGCAATGACTTCTATCACGAGATGATCGAGTCGGGGGTCATCGACAAGGACAACCTGTCGAACTCCAAGGTCGCGATGGTGTACGGGCAGATGAACGAGCCGCCGGGCAACCGCCTGCGCGTGGGGCTCACCGGACTCACCATGGCCGAGTACTTCCGCGACGAAACGCGCGAGGACGGGGGCAAGGGGCGCGACGTGCTGTTCTTCGTCGATAACATCTACCGTTACACGCTCGCGGGCACCGAGGTGTCGGCGCTGCTCGGGCGCATGCCCTCGGCGGTGGGCTACCAGCCGACGCTCGCCGAGGAGATGGGCGTGCTGCAGGAGCGCATCACCTCCACCAAGACCGGCTCCATCACCTCCATCCAGGCGGTGTACGTGCCGGCGGACGACCTGACCGACCCGTCACCCGCCACGACTTTCGCTCACCTGGACGCCACCGTGGTGTTGTCGCGCCAGATCGCATCGCTCGGCATCTACCCGGCGGTCGATCCGCTCGATTCCACCAGCCGCCAGTTGGACCCCCTGGTGGTGGGCGAGGAGCACTACAATACCGCGCGCGGCGTGCAGGCGGTGCTGCAGCGCTACAAGGAGTTGCAGGACATCATCGCGATCCTGGGGATGGACGAGCTGTCGGAGGAGGATAAGCTCACCGTGTACCGCGCGCGCAAGGTGCAGCGTTTTCTGTCGCAGCCTTTCAACGTCGCCAAGGTATTCACCGGCCAGGACGGCAAGATCGTGCCGCTCAAGGACACCATCCGCGGCTTCAAGGGGATCATCAGCGGCGAGTTCGACGCGTTGCCTGAGCAGGCCTTCTACATGGTCGGCTCGATCGACGAGGCGGTCGCCAAGGCGAAGACGCTGCAGTAAAGACCATGGCGGAAGCACTCACCATCCAGGTCGACATCGTGAGCGCCGAGGGCGAGCTGTTCTCGGGCCCTGCCGCCGTGGTGTTTGCACCCGCGACCGAGGGCGACCTCGGGATTTATCCGCGCCACGCACCACTGCTGACCATGCTGAAGCCAGGCGAAGTGCGCGTGCAGACGCCCGACGGCGAGGAGCACCACTTCTTCGTCGGCGGCGGAGCGCTCGAGGTGCAACCCACCAAGGTCACGGTGCTCGCGGATACCGCACTGCGCGCCAGGGACATCGACGAGGCGGCGGCGCTCGCCGCCAAGCAGCGCGCCGAGGAGGCGCTGCGCGACAAGGCCGGGCATATCACGCAGGCCGAGGCGCTCGCCGAGCTCGCGCGCGCCGCGGCGCAGCTGAAACTAGTTGCGCGCCTGCGCAAGCTCCGGGGCTGATCGCTGGACCCGCCACCGGATCATCCGCTCCCTTCACCGGCAGCGCCCGCGCCGCCCCCCGGGCTGCTCGCGGGCCTGGCACGCAACCTGAGCGGCGGGCTCGCGCTGCTGGTATTGCGGCGACGCTGGCCGCCGCGCTTCGTCGTCAGCTTCGACCAGCTGGTCGCGCTGCTGATCGTGAACCTCGCCGTCTGGGCCGGGCTCGACGCCCTGCATGCCGAGGCGCATGCACCACTCGCTCTCGACGGGCTGTTTGGCTGGGCCTGCTATCTGCTGCTGGTGCTCGGCGCCTGCGCCGTCGTGGCGCGCGCGCAGAGCCGCGCGGCCGATACCCGCGCGCTGCTGGTGCCGGCGCTCGCTGTCTCAGCGTTCGTGCTCACGATCTTCTGGCTGGCGTGCGACCGTACGCTGGTACAGGCGCGGCCGGTCACGGCGCTGATCGTGGCACTCATTTATATGGCGTTTTTGTGCGTACGCGTGTTGGGAGCGGCTTACGGTCCGGTGCGTACCCGCGCCGTGCTCATCGCTCTGGTGCTGCTGCTCGCCTCGCCCTGGGTGATGGGGTTCCTGAACTTCGACACGCGTCTGTGGGTGGCCGAGGAGCCGGAGCAGGCCCAGGACGCCGATGACGCCGACCAGGTGGAAGCACTGTTCTACGATCAGCCGGCGGAGATCCTTGCTGCGGTCGCGCGCGTGCACAGCGCGCCGCCCGGCAAGGCCGGCGTCTACTTCGTCGGTTTTGCCGGCGACGGCGAGCAGGCGGTGTTCAGGCGCGAGGCGCTGTTTGCCAGCCAGGCGTTCGCCGCGCGCTTCGGTGCCGGGGAGCGCTCGGTTCTGCTCGTGAACGACGCGGAGGACCGCGATTCGTATCCGCTGGCGAGCGTCTCGGGACTCGCCCAGACGCTCAAGGGGCTCGCCGCGCGCATGCATCCGGATGATGATGTGCTGGTGCTGTTTCTCACCTCGCACGGCTCGCGGGACGGCCTGGAGGTCGAGAACGGCTCGCTGCCGCTCTCGCAGCTGGCGCCTGCGGATCTGCGCCAGGCGCTCGATGATTCCGAGATCCGCTGGCGCATCGTGGTGGTGTCGGCCTGCTACGCGGGCGTCTTTCTCGACGCGCTCAAGAGTGACACCACGGCGATCATTACCGCCGCCGATGCCACCCACACCTCCTTCGGCTGCGACGACGACCGGGACCTGACCTGGTTCGGCGAGGCCTTCCTCAAGGACTCGCTCACCAGCAGCAGCTCGCTGGAGGAGGCGTTCCACAAGGCCGCCGCGCTGGTGGCGCGCCGCGAGGACGCCGAGCACCAGGGGCATTCCAACCCCCAGCTGTACGTGGGGCCGCTCATGCGCAGGAAACTCGCCGAGTTGCCCCCGGGTCGACCCGACCACGATCAACGCTCATTTACCGTGGAACGCTGAGTACAATTCCGCCCATGCGTACCACCCGACCCTCGAAGCACGGCAGCCGCGCTGCGCCCCGCACGGGCGCTGCGCGCGCACCCTCTCCGGCCCCGCTGTCGGTCGTGATCCTGGCGGCCGGCGAGGGCAAGCGCATGAAATCGCCGCTCCCCAAGGTGCTGCTGCCGCTCGCCGGCCGCCCGCTCCTCGAGCACGTGATCGACACGGCGCGCGCGCTCGCGCCGAGCGCCATCCAGGTGGTCTACGGACACGGGGGCGACCGGGTGCGCGCTGCACTGAAGGACGCTCCGGTTTCCTGGACGCTGCAGGCCGAGCGCCTGGGGACCGGGCACGCCGTCCTGCAGGCGCTGCAACACATCCCGGACGGACACCTGGTGCTGGTGCTGTACGGAGACGTGCCGCTCATCGGTCGTGCCCAGCTCACTGAGCTGCTGGCACTCGCGGGGCCGCGGCGCGTAAGTCTGCTCACCATGAGGGCGGAGGATCCGGCCGGCTACGGCCGCATCGTGCGCAGCGCCCGCGGGCTGGTGCAGCGGATCGTCGAGCAGAGGGACGCGACGCGGCACGAGCTCGCGATCCGCGAATGCAACACCGGCGTGCTTGCCTGCCCGGCGCAGCTGCTGCGAGGCTGGCTCCCTCGGGTGAAGCCGGACAACTCGCAGGGCGAGTACTACCTCACCGACGTCATCGCCATGGCGGTGAAAGACAAGATCGCGGTCCAGCCACTCATCGCGCCGCGGGTCAGCGAAGTGCTGGGGGTGAACGACAAGGTGCAACTCGCGCAGCTGGAAGCGGTGTGGCGCGCTCGGTGCGCGCGCGAGCTGCTGCTCGCCGGCGTCACGCTCGCCGATCCCGCGCGCCTCGACGTGCGCGGCTCCGTGAGCCATGGCACGGATGTATTCATCGACGTCAACGTGGTGCTCGAGGGCAAGGTGGTGCTCGGTGACCGGGTGCGCGTGGGTGCGGGCTGCGTGATCCGCAACAGCGAGATCGGCGCCGACACCGAGGTGTTCCCGCATTGCGTGATCGACGGCGCGCTCATCGGTCCCGGCTGCAACATCGGCCCGTTTGCGCGCTTCCGGCCGGCCGCCACCCTGGGGAGCGGGGTGCACATCGGCAACTTCGTCGAGGTGAAGAACTCGCGCCTCGGCGCGGGCTCGAAAGCGAACCACCTCGCCTACGTGGGCGATGCGCGGGTGGGCGAGCGCGTCAACCTGGGCGCCGGCACCATCGTGGCCAACTACGACGGCGCCAACAAGCACACCACTCTCATCGAAGACGACGTGCACACGGGCTCCAACAGCGTGCTGGTCGCACCCATCACGGTGGGCGCGGGCGCCACCATTGCCGCCGGCTCCACCGTGACGCACGCGGTGCCGGCGGGGAAACTCACGGTGGCACGTGCGCGGCAGGCGACCATCGAGGGCTGGCGCCGGCCGGTGAAGAACACGAAGTAGCGCTCGGCCGTCCTGCAAGCGTGCCTGTAGCGCTTCGGTGACGCCGCCGGCTGCCTTTATTTCCAGACGCGACCTTGATCACGGCTTTGGCAGGTGAAATCAGCGTTTTCCGCCCGTTTCAGGCAAACTTACCGACCGAGCCTACCGGCGCCCAAGGGTAGGCCCCGTCAAATCGAGGCATGAAGCCATGTGCGGAATCGTTGGAGCGGTCGCCGAGCGCGATGTTGTCCCCATCCTGATGGAGGGCCTGCGGCGGCTGGAATACCGCGGCTACGATTCGGCGGGTCTGGCCGTCCTCAACGGCTCGAAGCACCTGACGCGACTGCGCACCGTCGGGAAAGTGCAGATGCTCGACGAGGCGCTCTCGCAGACACCCACGGCCGGCAGGATCGGCATCGCCCACACCCGCTGGGCGACGCACGGGGTACCGAGCGAGCGCAACGCCCACCCGCATATCTCGCGCGACGGGCTCGCCATCGTGCACAACGGCATCATCGAGAACCACGATGAGCTGCGCGCCGATCTCGAGCGCCGCGGCTATTCCTTCTCCTCTGAAACGGACACCGAGGTCATCGCGCACCGCATCCACTACCACCTGCAGAGCGTGCAGGATCTGTTCAAGGCGGTGCGGGCCACGGTGGCGGAGCTCGAGGGCGCCTACGCGCTGGTCGTGGTCAGCGAGCACGAACCCGAACGGCTGATTCTTGCGCGCGAGGGTTGCCCGGTCGTGGTCGGGCTGGGGGTGGATGAGAATTTCGTGGCCTCGGACGTGGCCGCGCTCTTGCCGGTCACACGGCGTTTCATTTTCCTCGAGGAAGGCGACGTCGCCGAAGTGCGGCGCCAGGCCGTGCGCATCATCGATCGCAACGGCAGCACCGTGGAGCGCCCGGTCCACGAGAGTGAGCTGTCGGCGGATGCCGCCGAGCGGGGTCAGTACCGGCACTTCATGCTGAAGGAGATCCACGAGCAGCCGCGCGCGATCGCCAATACTCTGCAGGGGCGGGTCGCGAACGGGCGCCTCATGGAAGCGGCGTTCGGCCCGGCCGCGACCGAGGTGTTCAGGCGCACCCAGAACGTGCATATCGTGGCCTGTGGGACCAGCTTTCACGCCGCTTCGGTCGCCCGCTACTTCATCGAACAGGTGTGCAAGGTTCCCTGCGCGGTGGATATCGCCAGCGAGTACCGCTACCGCAACCCCCTGGTACCGGTGAATTCGCTGTTCGTCACCATCTCGCAATCCGGCGAGACTGCGGATACGCTGGCCGCGCTGCGCCTCGCCCGCCAGTCCGGCTACCTGTCCTCGCTCGCCATCTGCAACGTCCCCGAGAGCTCACTGGTGCGCGAGTCGGAGCTCGTGATGCTGACGCGCGCGGGACCTGAGATCGGCGTGGCCTCCACCAAGGCGTTCACGACCCAGCTCGCCGCGCTCGGCATGCTGGTGATCGCGCTCGCGAAGCATCATGGCACCGACGCCGAACGCGAGCGCGGCCTGGTCACGCGCCTGGTCGAGCTGCCGGCGCTGGTCGAGAGGACACTCGAGCTCGATGCGCTCATTCAACGCCTGGCGGAGCGCTTCGCCGACAAGCACCACGCGCTGTTCCTCGGGCGCGGAGCGCTGTACCCCATCGCCATGGAGGGCGCGCTGAAACTCAAGGAGATTTCCTACATTCACGCGGAAGGCTATCCCGCCGGAGAGCTCAAGCACGGGCCGCTGGCGCTGGTGGACGCCGACATGCCCGTGGTGACGGTCGCGCCCAACAACGACCTGCTGGAGAAGCTCAAGTCAAATCTCATGGAAGTGCGCGCGCGCGGCGGTGAACTCATCGTGTTCGCCGATCCCGAGTCGGGCATCCGCGCGAGTGACGGCGTCACCGTCGTCGAGATGCCGCGGCACGTCTCGTACGTGCAGGCCCCGGTGGTGTACACCATCCCGCTGCAGTTGCTCGCCTATCACGCCGCGATTCTCAGGGGCACCGACGTCGATCAGCCGCGCAACCTCGCGAAAAGCGTCACGGTCGAATAGCCGCGGAGGCGCGCGACGCGCCCGGCGTCTGCAGGAGCGCATGCAACGCCTTCGGACCTGCCGCCTTGTCGATGCAATCGTCGAAGCCGGCAGTACGCGACAGGCGCAGGGTGGTGTCATCCAGGGTCATACCGCTCAACATCACCAGCCGCATGCCGGAGCGCGCCTGCGCCTTCAGCGCCTGAGCGAGCCGATAGCCGTTCATCCCGGGCAGATGAATGTCGATCAACGCCACATCGGGTGTGGCGTCGACCGTCGTGCGTAGCGCTTCTTCCGCGTTACCGGCTTCCGTCACCGTGTAACCGAGTGCCGCCAGCGCTTCGCGGTAGATGACCCGTACTTCGGTGCTGTCCTCGACGATGAGAATGCGGGTGCGCGAGGGCTCGGGGCCGGTCGGGGTCGGACCGTGCTCGCTCGCCGCAGCCGGCCGCGTGCTAGCGGACACGCTCGCGGCGCCGACGGGCGCGAACACAGCCACCAGCTCGCCGGCGCTCGGAGAGCGCAGGGCGAGATTCAGGCTTCCGCGCTGCAGCGACATGACATGGCGCGCCGTGCGCAGCGCCATCCGGCTTCCCCGGGCGCGTCCGCGGTAGCTCTCGAACCAGCTCTCGTCAACTGAGTCTGGCGTTTCGACGGAAAAACGCACGTGGATCTCCGCACCCGACTCGCCCGCAGCGGCCCGCACTTCGATCACCGAGCGCGGCGGCGCAACCGCGCTCGCCTGCTCCAGCATCGCGCTGATGACCTGCAGCGACTTTGCTGCATCGGCCAGCGCCTCGACACCGGGCGTTGAAGGCGCGAACTCGCAGCGCTGCGAGCGCCCCGCGAGCAACGGCGCGAGCGCGGTTCGCGCCGTTGCGACGATCTGGTCCAGGGAAGTGGGCGCGACGGCGACCGTCAGGGTGCCGTTCTCGCTTTGATCGGCGGCCACAAAAGCATCGACCGCAGCGAGGGCGCTGTCGAGCCCCCGGTCGACTTTCTCCGCCACGCGCCTGCTGACGTCGGCGTCGAAATTGCGCAGCCGTAACAGGTCGATCGCCGCGCGAATCGGACTCAGAGCATCGCGCAGCTCATGCGCAAGCTCACGCACCAGGGAGGGGCGACCGTCCATTGTCACAAGTTAAGATATCAGGCTAATGACAACAAGGGCTTCCAGCGCGGACCTGCTCTCCGGGCTGTCAATTGCGGGTCTGCTGTTGCCCGAAGCGGTGGCCTACTCGGGGGTTGCCAACCTGCCGCCCCAGGCGGGCGTCATCGCCCTGTTCGCCGGACTCGTCTGCTACGGCCTCATCGGCCGCAGCCGCTTTGCCATCGTCACCGCGACCTCCTCGTCCGCCGCCGTGCTGGCCTCCGCCACCCTCACGCTCGGCGGCAGCGATCCCGCCCAACGCATGGCGCTCGCTCCGATCCTGGTGGTCGGCGCCGGCTTCGCCTTCGCCCTAGCCGGGTCGTTGCGCCTCGGCACGATGTCGAACCTGATCGCGCGCCCGGTACTGCGCGGCTACGCTTTCGGCCTCGCTCTGGTGATCGCGGTCAAGCAATGGCCGCACCTGGTGGACATGCACACCCAGACGGCCGATTTCTTCCCGCTGGTCGCCGAGATCGTGCGCCGCTATGCAGCATGGCAGGCGCCGAGCCTGGGTTGTGGCCTTATCGCACTCGCCGGGCTGTTCGGCCTCGAGCGCCTGGCGCGCGTGCCCGGTGCGCTGCTGGTGATCGTCGCGAGCATTCTCGCATCCTCGTGGCTCGCAGCGCACGGCGTGGCGCTCACCGGGCCGATTCACCTCGCGCTCGGCATGCCGGCGTTCGCGCTGCCCTCCGGCGCACGCTGGCTGCCGCTCACCGAATTCGCGCTCGCACTGATGTTCATCCTGTACGCCGAGTCCTACGGCTCGATCCGCACCTTTGCAGTCAAAACCGACGACGAGGTGCAGCCGAACCGCGACCTGCTCGCGCTCGGCGCCGCCAACATCGTGTCCGGCCTGTTCCAGGGCACGCCGCTCGGCGCGGGCTACTCCGCCACCGCGGCAAACGCGGCTGCCGGGGCGCAGTCGCGTTACGCCGGTCTGTTCGCGGCAGGCATCGTGCTCGTGCTGGTGGTGCTGTTCCTCAGGTGGATCGAGCGCATTCCCGAACCGGTGTTGGCGGCGATCGTCATCCACGCGGTGAGCAAATCCTTGCGCATCAGCGTGTTCAGCAACTATTTCCGCTGGCAGCGGGATCGGCTGGTGGTCGTGGCGGCGGTGCTGGCGGTGATGACTTTCGGGGTGTTGAACGGGTTGCTGGCGGCGATTGCGTGCAGTCTCGCCCTGCTCCTGAGGGCGCTCGCGAGTCCGCGCCTGTCGGTGCTCGGCCGGGTCGGTGTGCATGATTACGTCAGCGTCGAGCGCTTTGCGAACGCCGTGACCGTGCCCGGCGTGCTGGTGCTGCGGCCCGAGGAGCCGCTGTTCTTCGCCAATGCCGAGCCGCTGCTGGCGCAGGCGCGGCAGCGGGTGCTCCACGCACCGGACACGCGACTCGTGGTTCTCAGTCTCGAGGCATCACCCGACCTCGACAGCACCGCGCTCGAGGCGCTCGAGGAGTTCTGCTCCTGGCTCGGCGCGCGCGGTGTCGAGTTCCGCGTGGCACGGTTGAAGGATTTGGCGCGCGAGGCGCTGTTGCGCGCGAAGCTCGCGCACCTGCCTACGGCGGCGCTCGACTACTCGAGCGTGGACGATGCCGTGCGGGGCGAAGGCGTCCGTCCAAATCAACCACTTAGGACTTGAGACGCGAGCGCGAGCGCGTGTCCTCCCAGGTGGCGCGGTGGGCGCTTCGTGTTACCCTTTACATATCACACCGCAGACGCAGTCCCCGCGGCTTCATGTGCCGTGCTAAGAAAACCAAAGAGAGGATCCCAACAATGAAGAAGCAATCTGTCTGGCTGCTGGTCACGCTGGCGGCCGTCCTCGTGGTGGGGTGTGCGAACCAGAAAGCCCCGGCCGAGCAGGCGGTCGCGGGCACGGAAACGGCGCTGGCCGCCGTACGTGACAACGCCCAGAAGTACGTCCCGGATCAGCTGCAGGCGGTCGAGTCGCAGCTCGCGGCTCTCAAGGACAGTTTCGCCAAGGGTGACTACAAGGCCGTGCTGACGGGGGCGCCGACCCTCAACTCCGCGATCAGCGCCATGAAGGACGCGGCAGAGGCCAAGAAAGCCGATGCCGACGCGGCGCTCGCCAAGGCGAAAGACGCCTGGGGCCCGCTCAGCGCCGAGGTGCCCAAGATGGTCGATGCGATCCAGAGCCGCGTCACTGCCTTGTCCAAGTCACACCACCTGCCCAAGGGCGTCACCAAGAACAGCCTCGCGTCGGCCAAGTCGGGCGTGGACTCGCTCAAGTCGATGTGGAGTGACGCCTCGAACGCGTCCGCCTCGGGTGACTTCACCACCGCCGTGACCAAGGCTCAGGCGGTCAAGGACAAAGCGGCCGAGACCATGAGATCCCTCGGCATGTCTTCGGGCTGACTTGTTCGAAGCGCCGGCCGCCTCGCCTCAAGCGAGGCGGCCGGTGAGATCGTAGTCATCGGCGGCCACGATCCGCACCTCGGCCCAGTCGCCGGCGCGCACCTTGCCGGCATTTTCGATGCGCACGACGCCATCGATCTGCGGCGCGTCCGCTTCGCTGCGCGCCGTAGCGGTGCCGTCGGCCACCGCATCCACCAGTACCCGCATGCGCCTGCCGACGCGCTGCGCCAGGCGCCGCCTGCTGATCGCCGCGGCGCGCTCCATGAAGCGCGCGTAGCGCTCCGCCTGCAGCTGCGGCGCCACGTGATCGGGGAGCGCATTGGCCGCCGCGCCCTCCACCGGCGAGTACTTGAAGCAGCCGACGCGATCGAGCTGCGCCTCATCCAGCCACGCGAGCAGCTGCGCGAACTCGGCCTCCGTTTCGCCGGGGAAACCCACGATGAAGGTGCTGCGGATGGTGAGATCCGGGCACTGCGCGCGCCAGGCGCGGATGCGCGCCAGAGTGTTTTCCGAGTGTGCCGGGCGGCGCATGCGCTTGAGCACCGAGGGACTGCCGTGCTGGAACGGGACGTCGAGATACGGCAGCACGCGCCGCGCGGCCATCAGCGGGATCACCTCATCGACATGCGGGTAGGGATAGACGTAGTGCAGGCGCACCCAGGCTCCGAGCTCCGCCAGGCCGCGCGCGAGGTCGATGAAGCGTGTCTGGTAACTCGCGCCGCGCCACGCCCCGGGCGCGTAGCGGATGTCTGCGCCGTAGGCGCTGGTGTCCTGCGAAATCACCAGCAGCTCCTTTACTCCGGCCGTGACCAGCCGCTCCGCCTCGCGCAGCACCTCGTCGATGCGGCGGCTCGCAAGGCGGCCGCGCATGGCCGGAATGATGCAGAAGCTGCACTTGTTGTTGCACCCTTCCGCGATCTTCAGATACGCGTAATGGCGCGGCGTGAGCCGCACCCCCTGGGGCGGCAGCAGGTCGAACAACGGATCATGCCGCGGCGGCAGGTGCTCGTGCACCGCGCCCACCACGTCTTCGTAGGCGTGCGGACCGGTCACCTTCAGCACGCGCGGGTGACGCTCGAGGATGCGCTGCGGCTTCGCGCCCAGGCACCCGGTCACGATCACGCGGCCGTTGTGCTCGAGCGCCTCCCCGATGGCATCGAGTGATTCATCCACCGCCGCGTCGATGAAGCCGCAGGTGTTGACCACGACGACGTCGGCGGCTTCGTAGGTCGGCGCGACCTCGTAACCCTCGGCCCGCAGCTGCGTGAGGATGCGCTCCGAGTCCACCAGCGCCTTGGGGCAGCCGAGGCTGACGAAGCCGACTCGCGGCGCGCGTTCGGTAGGACGCATGCGCGTGCGGCGCGGTGGCACAGCGCTCAGCTCCCGTCGGGCGTGATCGCCGCCGGCGCCGGCGGTGCCGGCGCGGGGGCTCTCGAGCGCTGGTGCACCCTGAGGAGGGCGTAAAACACCAGCAGCACGATCGCCGGCATCAGCAGCCAGGGCCATATCGCCGGCCGCCGTTCGCGCGGGCTGCTAGCGGCCATACAGACCCATGAGCTCGGCCTTCGCCAGCGAGTGCGCGCGCACCGTGAACCCGATATAGGCGGCGGTCGCATCGGCGGGCACGTCGAGCTTTGCGTCCTTCAGCGCGTAGAGGCGCAGGTAATAGTGATGCGGAGCGCCGGGCGGCGGACACGGCCCGCCG
>Ga0208991_1000084_pt1 | contig 16513 bp, 12 predicted proteins | sample MedBloCAOM3_M2_FD_187855 | JGI IMG/M metagenome (GOLD analysis project Ga0208991, IMG submission 187855) | Forest soil microbial communities from El Dorado National Forest, California, USA - Mediterranean Blodgett CA OM3_M2 (SPAdes) (version 2) | ecosystem: Environmental > Terrestrial > Soil >...
CCGCTGACCCCAGCAGGCACAGGCTCCAAACCTCCGTCCAAAACGTAGGCGTGCGCGTTCGATATGGGGCGGCCGATCGGAACGGCATCGTAAAAGTCGCTCTGCCCAGATACCGGGAAGCAGGCACTGAAGGTTGTTCCTTCGGTAGGACCATAGCCGTTGATCAACCGTCCGCCGTTCTGCGCCGCAACGAGCTTGCGAACGTGCGGAACAGATAGAACATCTCCGCCCGCCAACAGCTGCCTTACGCCTGCAATTGAAGGAAGGTCCTCGTCGACCACTCGATTAAACAGCGCTGCCGTCAGCCACAGCACACTGACGCCGGACTTCGCAATAATGCGCTTGAGGTTTGGGATATCGAGCGGGCCATCCGGAGCGACGACCAGCTTAGCTCCATTGAGTAACGCGCCCCAAATTTCAAACGTCGAGGCATCGAATGAAAGTGGTGCCAAATGCAGAAAAACATCATCAGGTGTTAGTTTGATATAATTCGCGTTCTTCACCAGCCTAACCACATTGTGGTGATTGATCACGGCTCCCTTCGGCGTTCCCGTCGAGCCTGACGTGTACGCGACATAGGCAATGTTTTGAGGATGTAGAGCGACTCTCGGGGCAGTCGCGGGCTGCCGCGCGATGGCGGGCCAGTCGGCATCGAGGCAGACGACGTGGGCGTCATGCGCCGGCAGATGCGCGCGTAGCGCAGCGCGGGTGAGCAGCACCGGCGCGCCGGCATCCGCGAGCATGAACGCAAGCCGCTCGGGCGGATAATCCGGGTCGAGCGGCAGATACGCGCCCCCGGCCTTGAGGATGCCGACAAGCCCCACCAGCATCGCCAGCGAGCGCTCGATGCACAGCCCCACCACCACCTCGGGACCGACCCCCAGCGCGCGCAGGTGATGCGCCAGCCGGCTCGAGCGCGCATCGAGCTCGCCGTAGCTGAGCCGCTCGTCCTCGAACACCACCGCGTCCGCGTCAGGCGTGCGCGCAACCTGCGCCGCGAACAGCTCGGGCAGCGTCGCACCCGGAACCGCCCGCGCGGTCGCGTTCCACTCCCGCAGGATGGTGTGACGCTCGTCAGCGCCCAGAATGTCGAGCCGGCCGACCAATTGGTCTGGATCTGCAAGCGCTCCCAAAAGTCTCAGGAATCGTTGTTGAAGCTCTGCGAGCCTGTCGGCGCTGTACAATGCCGGATTGCCATCGAAATCGATACGGAGGTCACGGCTGTCCAATCGGTCGTATAAAACGATCGAAAGGTCATCGACCGGTCCGTTTGAGAGGTTGTGAGCCGTGACCGGATAGCCATCGAAATGCACGTTGTAGTCGAACGGCATAAAATTGATCGTCGGACCGAACATTCTTTGATCGGCCCGCCCGATATCGCGACGTAAATTGGCGACGTTGTAGCGTTGATGTCGGATCACATGACGCATGCGCCGCGTGGCCTCGGCGGCGAGCTCGGATACACTCATGTCCGCACGCACAGCGAGGCGCAGTGGCAGGACGTTCGACATCATCCACGGCGCGCGTCGTGCAGCCGGCGTCATACGGCCGGTGAGTGGAACATCGACAATGACGTCCTGCGCACCCGTCAGACGGTGCACAAAAATGGCCGCAGCGGCGATGACGAATTGCGGCAGGCTCACGCCCACGCGATGCGCGACCGAGTGCAGGTGCTGGATGCGCGAAAACGGCAGAAGGCCCGAATGACGAATGAAGCCGTGGGCCGCAGGCCGCGAGCGCTCTCCTAAACTTGCTGGCTCCTGCAAATCAGCGAGGTAGTCGATCCAAAATTGACGATCCTGTTCGAACCGTTTGGAGCGGCGATAGCCCGCCTCGTCTTCAAGCAAGGGCGCTAAGCAGCCAAAGGTCCCCGGTTCTGCAGCCCGGCCGGCTACAAGGGATGAATAGACATCAGCCACGCGTCTCGCCACGAGCGCGAAGCCAAACCCATCCATCACAATATGGTGGTAGCGCGAATACCAGAAGAAGCGATCAGCCGCTGCTTTGAGCAGAGCGTATGCGAACAGCGGACCGCATGTGAGGTCAACCGGCTTAGCCAGGTCGGCCCTCATCCATCGCTCGGCTGCGGCCTGCGGATCGGGCGCGCCACTGACATCCACGAGCGACATGGACCAATCGGGAGCGGGATCAATGATCTGACCCGGCATGTCCGCATTGCGGACGAAGCGGACATGCAAAGCCTCTGTTTCACCCACGACCTGTCGCAGCGCCACCTCAAACAGCGTCGCGTCAACGGGGCCGCCGATTTCCAGGTATTCGGCAAGATTGTATGTGGAGCTCGACTGGTCGATCGTCTGAGCGAACCAAATTCCGAGCTGAGCATCCGACAGGGGAAGAGGATTATTCTCCTGTACTTCCGCGCCTCGTTGCTGTCCTCGCGGCAAGGCGGGTGGCCACGAATACCAGCTCTTGCGTGCCATTCGCGGAGGCGTCCTACGCTGTCGATTTCATCTTGAACCAGCAGAATTTATTGCGGATGCACAATCGACTCGTCAAGCAAGAACGCTCGATCGGGATGGGTCGGATGATCTCACCCCAGTGCGGAATCGCGCAGCCGAAAAGTCGATTTCCAATCGACGGGACCCGGCCCTCACGGGCGGTTCCACATCGAGATCCATGCGGCCTTACGACGGCCCCAGGATGCTCGGCGTGACGCCCACCGCCTGTGCGCGAGGTCAGGTCCTCACGGCATGTTGACCCACAGCGAGGCCGGTCGTTGAGGCCGATATCCGGGCTATGGGCGAGATTCGCCTCATGGTCGCTTCGGCACCGAATTAGCTACCGCAATTCATGGCTAATAGCCATCGAGCGCTGGTTCCGGCCCGTAGGCAATTCTCCAAGAAAACGATAACATTGATTCGATGGATTCGTCGCTTTGGCACTTGGCGAGGAGACGGATGTGACGGGCTCAATCATCACAGTAGCGACGATGAAAGGCGGCAGCGGCAAGAGCACGGTTGCAAGCTGTCTGGCGGCCCATTGGCAACTCGAAGGTCGCCGCCCATCCATCATTGACGCTGATCCGCAGCGCTCGATCGCTCGACTGGCGACCCGGGAGCGTGCACTCGGCGGCGTCCCTGTCGTCGAGGATGCAAGCGAGGACGCGTGGAAGACGGCCCGCCGTCTCGCCGCCGCCGGCGGTCCGGTTATCATCGACACCCCCGGCTTCCGCTCTGAGACCACGCTGGCATGCCTCACCATGAGCGATTTCATTTTGGTTCCCGTCAAGCCGTCCCCATTCGACGTCGACCGAATGTTGGACACGCTCAATATACTCATCAACGGCATCAGCGGCAGGCATCCGGTTTTCCGCTGCCTGCTCGCGCAGACGACGCGCGAGTCGGTGATTGCAAAACACATCCGTGCGGAGCTTGCCGAGGCAGGTTTTCCGCTGCTTCAGAGCGAGATGACGAACCGCGTTGTCTACGCGGAAGCGGCGCTCTGGGGTGCGACGCCAAGCCTCATCGACCCGGCGGGGCCGGCTGCGCGGGACATCGCAGCCATCGCCGACGAAGTTGACGGCATCCTGGGCATCAAACAGGCGGCGTGAGCGTGGGCAAGAAAAGCCTTCCGAAAGCGATCAGGACCACGACGGTTGACGCCCGGGAGGCGAGCGCCGGGCCTGGCGCAAGCGAGCAGCGCGAGCGGCTTGCGGTCGCGGCGACGTCGAGCGAACGATTGGACAGTCGGTCTGCGGCGGCGAAGCCGGTGCATGCAAGCGATATCATCGACGAGCCGCCCGAGGCGTCAGCGCAGGCTTCACCAGCCTCTCCGACTGCGCTTGTGCATATGGCCCCGATGGGTGCGGGAATCGATGCGACGCGGCGACGATCGCAGGCCAATTCCATCGTAGAACGCCATACGGCCTATGCGGCAGTAGGCGGAATCATCCCCGTGCCGATTGTGAATGTCGCCAGTATCACGGCCGTCATCGTGCGGATGGTAAAGCGGCTGAGCGATCTCTACGGCATTCCGTTCGAGCGTGATCGCGCGCGTGCCATCGTGGTCGGATTGATGGGAGGCGCCATGCCGACCGGGCTAGGTGCAGTGACGACGTCGACACTCTTCTACGTTGTTCCAGGAAGCGGCCTTGTTGGCCTCGCCGTCTCGTCCATCGCGGCGGTCGCCTGCACCCGCAGCATCGGCCGAATCTTCGTCGAGCATTTCGAAACTGGTTCGAGCTTGCACGATCTCAGCGCGACAGCCAGAACCTGATCGTCATCAAGCAGCGAGCAAGGGGGCTTCACCGGATACCAGGCGCAGCCTGCGTCAGATTGATCATGCGACGTCCGGCCGCGCGGAACTCCATCGCGCCAGGCAGCCACGCAAGCGTTAAGACCGGCACCCTCAGGAGTCCGCCAATTTTTCGTTGATTCCTCTACCGAGCACGGCTTCACGAATGCGGTGATACCCGTCCTCGGGTAAAAGCGTCAGATGCCGATCGTGGAATGCAAACAGTGTCGAACGGTGACCGATCGAGACGATCGTCGTGCGTGGAAGCACTTCCTGCAGCAGCAGGTAAAGCTTGGCTTCCGACGCCTCATCGAGAGAAGCCGTGGCCTCGTCCAAGAACAGATAGTCGGGTGCTTGCAGAATTGCGCGGGCGATGCCGAGGCGCTGCTGTTCGCCCAGCGACAGTACCTGGTTCCAGTGCACCTCGTCGGAGAGCCGCTGTGCGAGCGCCGGCAGTCCAACGGACTCCAGCACCTGCGTTATGCGGGCCGACTCGAACTCGCCTGGTTCGGATGGATAACTCACTGCGGCTTCGAGGCTGTCTACTGGGAAATACGGACGCTGCGGCAGCATCATCAGTTTGGCGCCACGCGGCACCTTGACAGTGCCCGTGCCGAACGGCCACAGGCCGGCTATCGCACGGAAGAAGGTCGACTTTCCGCAGCCTGACGGGCCGGTGACCAGGGCGCGCTCACCCGCCTCGATGAAGAGATCTTCGGTTGCAACGAGCGGTGCACCGTTTGGCAGGTGGACCGACAACCCGCCGATCGTGAGGCCCGTTTTCGTCGCGACGGATGGGACGACATCGTCCTGCGGCAGCGTGGCAGCCGCCGGGGCGGACGCGCGTGCAATACCGATCGAGCGATCGAAGCCGTCCAGACGTTCAATCACCGCGCGCCATTCGGCGAGGTCGCGGTAGACGGTGACGAAAAACGACAGCGCGGTCTGCACGCTGCCAAACGCGCCCGCGGTCTGTACCAGGCCGCCGAGCTGCATGGAGCCGGCGAAATAGGCAGGGCTGACGACGATGAAGGGGAATACGAGTGCGAAGCGATTGTAGGCCGTGGTGAAGAAGGTGAGGCGCTTTTGCCGCGACATGATGAGGTGCCAATTGGACACGACTCGGCCGAACCGTGTGAGCAGACGGTCGGACTCGGCCGTTTCGCCCGTCAGCAGCGCAATCTGCTCCGAATTTTCTCGCACGCGGACCAGATTGAAGCGGAAATCGGCTTCGTAGCGCTGCTGATTGAAATTGAGCTGCACCAGCGGCCAGCCAATCAGATGTGTGAACGCCGTCCCCAAAATCGCATAGATAACCGCCGCCCACACGAGATAGCCCGGGATCGCGATGGTCGTCCCGAACAGGTGCAACGGCGCTCCGGCCGAAAGTGCCCAAAGAATCACCACGAAGGAGGCCAGCGTTACGATCGCGCTGAGGAGCCCAATACCGATGGTCAACGCGCGCTCGATGAACAACCTGATGTCTTCAGCGATGCGTTGGTCGGGATTGTCCGCGGCGTCGCCGAGCAGTTGCATGCGATAATGCGTTGCTCTCTCGAGCCAGTGCGAGAGGTAGATCTTCGTCATCCAACGGCGCCAGCGGATCTGTAGCCACTGGTTGAGATAGAGCTGGTAGACCTGAAGCACCGTGGCAGCCGCCGCAAGCAGACAGTAGTACAGCAATTGAATGATGAAGACGTCCCAGTTCCGCTCCTGCAGGGAGTTGTAGAACGTGTTGTACCATTGGTTGAGCAGCACCGTGATGCCGACGAGGCTCAGCTCGGTCGCAATCAGGGCAGAAAGCAAGAGGCGCCCCGCCCAGCGGTCCTCGGACCGGAAATACGGGATGGCAAGCCGCCATATGGTGGACAAGGACGAGGCGAAGCCGGTCACGGGGACCTCCGGTGGTTCTGTGTCGCCGCGGCGTGGAGGCGTCGACGTAAGCGATGCTGCGTTTGGCGCTTCGGTTTGATTGTAGGGCGCGGTTGGGCATTACGACCAGACATCGCGCGGGCCTAGTTCGACCGGGTCCTGAGACCGTCGACTCCCTCGGAACTCGCGTCGCTCTTCGGCGCGGGGACGACAATAGGGAACGCGGTTCTCGCCATCATGTCGTCGAACAAGCCAGTCTGTGGGCGCGCAGAATACTCGCATTCGGCGGGCCGGCCAGTCCCCGCACGCGATTGGATCGCGAATACGCATTCACCTCTTGGCTGTATTCCTCTGTCAATGTCTTGTCTTGTGATCCCAAGGCAGAACGTTGCCCTTCGATTCAGTCGCATCGGAAGAGACGGCCCCTCCGGGTAGCGCGCTTCCCGCCAATTCTTTCATGTGTTCGATGAGACTGTTCGGGCGCATGTCAGTCCAATGTTGATTTATGAATTCGAGGCAGGCGGCACGGCTCGCCGATTCATGAATGATGGTCCAGCCCTCGGGGACTTGGACGAAGCTCGGCCAAAGCGAGTGTTGGCCCTCGTCGTTGATCAGAACGTGGTAGACGCCGTTTTCGTCTTCAAAAGGATTGGTCACGTCGTCCTCCTTTGAGGATCACAGTCTGGCGTCGGTCAGACGTCGGTGAGCTATCTATTTCGCGCCGAGCGGCCGATCCGCCTTTGGTCCGCCCGGATATAATTGATCCGGGTGCGGAGGAGTGCTCAATTTTCTCTGCAACAGTATTAGGCCAAATCGTTATGGTGGTGGTCCGTTTTGTCAAGTGGAGTGGGCCGGAGATAGCTGTAAATCCAGGACAAACGCCTAGCACCGGCTATATGCGTATGTTAGTGTTCGGGCACTGACGCGGGCGCACGCCACACACTGCGTCGATCGGCTTGGTCAAGGAAGCTTGATCGATCGGGTGGGCCCGGCGCACGGGTGAGAGAAAGGATCCGCTTATGGTACAGGAAGCGACTGGGTCTGAGACAGCCGAGAAGAGCGACCCGGCGGACGACACCATTGGTTCCGTCACGACCGAAGCGACAGACGAGGATCGCGATGAGGCCGCGTCCAAACTGGTCGACCGCTTCTCGTTATGGTCCGGGGCTGCCGGGTTGATCCCGCTGCCGATTGTCGACATCGTGGCCGTCGGCGGCGTGCAGCTCGAGATGCTACGCCGTCTGTCCGACATCTATGGCGTTCCGTTTGTCGAAAATCGAGGCAAATCGATCATCGCGAGCCTGGCAGGATCGGTGCTCCCCGCCAGCACCGCGACCACCACCGCGATGGGGGTGACCAGTGCGCTCAAGAGTATCCCGGGGATCGGGACGGCCATCTCTGCGTTCACGATGCCGGTGTTCTCGGCCGGCGCCACCTACGTCATCGGCAAGGTTTTCATCCAGCACTTCGCTTCGGGCGGAACGCTGCTTGACTTCAATCCCCCGGACTATCGCGAGTTCATCAAGGCCCAGAAGGAGAAATGGAATTCCCGATCTACGGCATCGGCCGCTTCTTCTCCAGCGCCATCCACCACTCAGAATGCGTCCAGCCCGGGCGCGACGTCCACGATCACTTGAGGGTACCCGCTCTGACCGCTTTGCCGCGTGGCAGGGTAGGCCTAGCCCGGGCAATGATGGACAGGGAGATATGGCATAAATGACGCTATCGGTCGCCGTCATATTATATCTCGTGTTCTGCCTCCTTGCAGGGCTCTGCGGCAGCCACCGCCGCATGGGGTTTTTTGGCACCTTCTTATTGTCGCTTTTCCTGACGCCCGTGCTGGTGCTGCTGCTCTTGATATTGACCGGGCCATCACGCACTGAGCGCGACCGCTACCCGCAGAGCAATTGAGTGCGATTGCGGTCGACGACGCAGTTGTTCGCGTTCGTTGGGGTTGGCGTCCTGCGCAGGCGTAAACGGGCTACATCGCACTGATGTCCTTTTTCCAACTCGTTCGCCGCGAAATGCAGGGCTCCCTGAACCGGCTGGCCGTCATGTCCGGCCTCGGGGGCGTCAGCAACGCGGCCATTCTCGCCGCGATCAACTCCGGCGCGCAAGCCGCTGGTAATGGCGAGGTAAGCGTCTCATCGGCAGCGCTATTCGTCGTCGCACTGCTCCTGTTCATCAAGACGCAGCATTACATTCTGATCGCCACGACTGTCGAGATCGAAGCCATCATCCACAAATTGCGGGTGCGGCTCATGGATGAGGTGCGGCACTCGGAACTCCTTCCGCTCGACGAGATCGGTCGCGCTGCAATCGTTGCGGCAATCACTAAGGAGACCACGACGCTCACCCAGGCAACCAACATGGTCGCGTTTGCGGGACAGGGGGTTGTTCTTGTCTTCTTTGTCGGAATCTACATCGCGTATTTATCGCTGCTTGCCTTTGCGGTCAGCGTAGTGGTGATTTGCCTGGCAGGCGTGATATTTCACATCAAGAGCCGTCAAGTTGCCGCCGGCACGCGCGAGGCAGCCGACTGGGACAACCGTCTGTTCGATCGGTTGATTGATCTCCTGGACGGCTTCAAGGAGGTCAGGCTCAATCGTTCGCGTAGCGACGACCTGTTCGACGATGTCGTGGAAGTATCGAGAAAAGCAGCGAACATCAAAATTCGCAGCCAAAGCGAATCTTACAAGCAGCTGGTTTTCTCTCAAAGCTCGATGTACCTGCTCCTCGCCTCCGTCGTATTTGTGGTCCCTGCTTTCAGCGAGACCAAAGGCGGCTCTATCACGCAGGTTACGACGGCTCTCATGTTCGTCGTCGGAGTATGCATGGGTATCGTGCAAACGATACCTGTCTTGCTGGCCGCGGATGTTGCATCTGATAACATTGAGCGGCTGGAGACGAAGCTGCGGGCGATCGCCGGTGCAGCGAAGCTCAGCTCGCTCGAGCCTCGCACGCGTTTCGACACGATCGAGATGCGCAACGTCGTATTCAGTTACATGGACAAATCATCCGAAGCCGTCTTCCGGGTGGGCCCCTTCAACTTCACCCTGCACTCGGGCGACCTGGTATTTATCAGCGGCGGCAATGGCTCCGGCAAATCGACATTCCTCAAACTGCTCGCAGGCCTGTACGAGCCCGATTCCGGCGAGATCTTGCTTGACGGGATCCCCGTGAATGACACCAATCGCGATACCTATCGCGCGTTGATTGCCGCGATCTTCGTTGATTACCACCTCTTTCAGCGGCTTTATGGGATAGCCGATCCGGAGCCCGGCGAGGTCGATCGGCTTTTGACGCAATTTCGGCTGTCAGAAAAGACCCGTCTTGGCCCTGGCGGCGACTTCAGCACCCTCGATCTGTCGGGTGGACAGCGCAAGCGCCTAGCCCTCATCGTGAGTCTGCTGGAGAAGCGTCCGATCCTGCTGCTGGACGAATGGACTGCAGATCAAGACCCGGATTTTCGACGCAAATTCTATGACGAACTGTTGCCGGAGTTGCAGCAGGCGGGCGAGACGGTCGTGGTGATAACCCATGACGACCGCTATCTGGCCGAGTTGGATCTGCCCGCTCGCAAACTTCGCATGGACGAAGGCCGTTTTGTCGAGGCGAATTCGGCGGAAACCGGCCGATGAAACCGCACGCCTTGTCATTGGACGGGATGCCGCCTCCCACGACGACACGCTCCAAATGGTGGCGGTTTGTCGATCGTTATCTGCCGAGCGTCATAATCTACTTGATGCTGGTGACCCTTGTCGCTGTCGTGCTCTTTCCTTATGCGGCGGTGACCGTTCCAAGCGGCCATGTCGGCGTCCTATGGAAGCGCTTCGGCGGCGGGACCGTGCTCGATCCACGTCAGATCAGGGACGAGGGGCTTCACCTCATTTGGCCCTGGAACGAGCTATTTCTTTATGATCTGAGGCTGCAATCCGTCACCGAGACCTATAACGCGATCTCCAGCGACGGCGTGAGCCTGATCGCAACCATGAATATCCGATTTCGGCTGCAGCGCGCTGCCGCGCCGGTCATTCATCAGGCGATCGGACCGAATTATCTGCAATTGCTGATGCGACCCGGCATCGGCAGTCTGACGCGGGAGGTCATGGCTCAATACACCGCCGAGCAGGTCTATTCGACGGCGCGCCAGGAGATACAAGACAAGATCCGCAGCCTCTCGCAGGACAGATTGAGTGAGAAGATGATGGAACGCGAAGGCGATGAGCCGTACCGCGTCTCACTGAGCGACACGGTCATCCTCTACGATACGCTGGTGTATGGCATCGAGTTGCCCGTGCTCGTCGTCAATGCGATCAACCGAAAGATCGAGCAATATTACATTTCAGAGGAATACAAGTTTCGGGTCGAGCGCGAGAGACGCGAGTCGGAACGCAAGAAGATCGAGGCCGAAGGCATACGCGAGTTCCAGCAGATTGTCAGCCAAGGGATATCGGACTCCTACCTGCGTTGGCGCGGCATCGAGGCGACGCTTCAGCTGTCGCAATCCACGAACTCAAAGGTCGTGATCATCGGCAGCGCGAAAGACGGCTTGCCGCTCATCCTCGGCAACATGGATACCCCGCCGGCACAGGGCACGGCAGGTGCCGCGCCCGAAGGCGGTCGCGCGCAACCCAAGGACACGACGACTACCGCTGGCCCGACGGCGGCGTCGGAGAGGACACCCGCTGCCGGCTTGGCGAACTCGCCCGACAAGAACCCGACCACGGGTTCAGGGACAACACCAGCCGCCGGCGCGGAAGAGCCGCGACCGCTGTGGCCCCTGAGCTTGTACGATATCCGAGCGTTCCTTTCGCGGACGAAAAGTCCGACGGAACCGGCAACAGAGCCGCTGCCAAAGCCGCCAACTGAAACGCCGCCCGCACCGCAGTCCCGGTAGTGTAAGTTCTTTTCCGACGTTCGGGTCGTCGCTTGTGAAAAGCGTCCGCTGGCACGTGATGCGCCGTAGTACGGCGGTCAACTGGCACGGCGATTTAGGCGCCACGCGCTCTGATGCGCGCGACGCCTCGTCTCACAGAATCACGAGCAGAATGGAAAGCGACCCGGCTGACAATTCAGGTGCCGCGCCCCCAGAGCCCGCAGTAGCGACGCGCGACGAACGGTAGGCCGTTTTCATAGCCTGGCCAGCTCGCGTATTTCGGCAGCTTGAAATCCTTCTCGGCCGGCTCCCAGCATTTCCCATCTTGCGCACTCTTCTTCATCTCGGCGGAGGCGTCCTGCATCAACGTAAGAACGTCTTGCGCGTCCTTCTTGGTGCCGAGCCGGCTGTTGGGCTGTCCGGGATGACCGGGAATCAGCCTATCCCAATCCAATGCGAGCACCTTCTTGATGAACTCCTCCGTTTCGAGCGGATAGATATCGATGAAACCCCGGCCCGGAAATGCTCCCACAGGGATGGTATCGACAATGAAAACGATCTTTTCCTTCGGCAATCGCATGACCAAGTTAGAGTCGGAATGATTGAGGCCGAGATATTTCAGCTCGAGCGTGGTGCCGCCGAGCTTGATCGTCCGCCCGTTGTCGTTGACCACCTGGTCCGGAAGCGGCGTATTGGGGTCGTTGAGCAACGCAAGGCGTTCCTTGGCCCGCTTGTGCGCGACAATGGTGGCGCCGGCATCCTTGAAAGGCTTTCCACCGGCGATGTGGTCGTAGTGATGATGGCTGTAGATCAGGAACTTGATCGGCTTGTCGGTGACCTTCTTGATCTCGGCGACATAGTCCTGCCCGCCGGTCGGTCGGCCATAGGCGATCGGATCGGTCGCGATCACGCCGTCTTTGGTCACGATGAACATCGATTGATGATTACCATTGCGGAAGATGTAGACGTTGTCGGTGCCCTCGACCTTTGTGGTCTCGATTTGCGGTCGTTGTGGCTGCTGCGCCAGGGCGGTCGTTGCGCACCCCACTGCGATCAAGGCGGCCGCCATTCCTGCGAGATGAATTCGCGACATGATCATTCCTCCCTCTTGTTGTCGGTCGCGATACGCGGCTTCGCAGCGCGACCTAGGTGCAACTATAGTACGGCCCTAAATGATGTGCCACGCGCTGTCGTGTCGCGGTGCGCTTACGGTTACGCGCAGAGAAATGCCAATGCTACCAAATGGTGGGAAGATATCGAAAAGCGCAGTTCGACTACACGACCGTTCCGCACGACGGCTTTGCGCTCGAGCAGATTGATTTCAATATCGTGATGTTCAAGGAAGGTGTGGTCCAGTGGATGGACCGCCTTGTACACGGCCTCCTTGGCAACGAAGAGCAATCGTCCGTGGTAAGCGTCATAGCCCAGGTTGAGTCGCTCTTGCGGTGTCGCGACCAGGTCCAGCAGTTCGGAGGGCAAGCACTCCGCCGGCTCGACGTCGATCCCCAACGCGTCGACATCAGCACGCATTCCGACTGCTGCGACCGCAACGCGAGCATCATGAGCCAGCGAGCCGATGATGCCCGCTGGCCACATCGGTGCCCCCGCAGGGCCCTTTGGCAGCGCGCAGTCGGGATGGCCGAGTTGCGTCAAGAGTCGGCGAGCGACGATACGAGCGGCGCCGCTTGCCCGCCGGACTTTGACGACGCTGGCGGCAAACGCCGGCGCCTCTTCCTTCAACAGAGCATGCTCATCGCCCGGTGAGATCAAACGATGGCCAACCGTGACGCCCGGAAAAGCCAGCGTATCGATCGCTGATTGAAACAGGGGATCGGTGGTGACGGTCATTCTCAGCGGTGTTGACTTGGGGTTGCCGGACTATGAATCGTGAAACGTCGATGGAGGAAAGTCAGCTCAAATTGACACCCCGCCTGGGAACTTCTAACATTCTGTCCTTCCTGACATTGCATGTTTTCATCCCCCGAAAGGCCCTATGCAACGAGACCTTTCCTCTCTGTCAACGCCGGCCGACGACTATATCTCGTTCGACGCCATATACCCGGAGATGGTCAACGAAAATGGTGTCGCTGTATGGCAGGCGTCATGGAGGAGGCGGGAAGAATTTTTGCGCGACTGCGCTGATGCGATTCACCCTGCGTACTTCCGCGGTCTGAAAGCGCTCGACCTGAGGCCCGACAGATTTCCAACTCTTCCGGAAGTGAACGATGTGCTGGCCACCGTGGGATGGCGTGCAGCATGGGTTCCCGGTTTTATCCCGTCTCGCGAATTCGCAGACCTCATCCGGGGTCGCTGCTTTCCTGTTTCGGCAGGGGTGCGCGCGCTCGAATTCGTCGACCACGCGCCCAGTCCCGACGCGCTCCATGATATCTGGGGCCACCTGCCGTTCCTCTTCGATGAGACGTACAGCGAATATCTGCTGTCGATCACGGGCGCGATGGTGGACACCGAGCAAGGTTCATTGGAAGTTCAGTTGTACGAAGCGAGGAAAGAGCTCGGCCGGCTCCGCGGCATGCATGCGGCAGCGCCGGCGGTTCTCGAGGCCCATCGTCGATTGAATGAACTTGAAGTTGTGGAGCGAAATTCCCCGCAACTCTCGACGCGGTTATCGCGTCTATTCCTTTGGTCGATCGAGTTCGGTCTTCTGGGACAACCAGGGGACTCGGTGATCGTGGGTGCCGCCATTCTGTCCTCGCCTAGGGAGGCTTACGGGGTTCTCCGACATCCGCCTCAGACGCATCGTTTTACGCTCGAGGCGACGAATCATGACATCTTGTTCACCGAACCTCAGCAGCATCTCTTCGTCGCATCCAGCTTCGACACCTACAAACATGTGCTCGAGCAATGCCTCGAAACGTATGGAAGCGCGATTCCAGCCGCTCACTGCGGGCCGCAATGAACGCGGGTCCCGATCAACGCGATCGGCAGGCGCGATGCTCCGGCGGGCCGATCGACAAAGCGCGTTGGTCTATTGAACTGAATGCCGCAACGCGGAATTGGCACGTTGTTGAAAAGGCGGTGGGTCGTCCCAGCTGCTGGTTGCTCACGGATGTCGTCTTGCGTACACCCCGGCGCAGCGGAGGGAGGGAACCGATCCTAGGTCGGTCGGCACGACGTCCGCGGGGCCGCCCGGCGCACGCGATCCCGGGCGGCCTTTTCCATCAACAGGACGATTGCGGAATAGGTCTCCCCACGCCTTGATGCCTCAGCGTCGGAGATTCGTCGACGCTCTGACGGTAACATCGGCTCGGCAATCCCATATTATACGTGCGCCAGCCGGGCTGGATTGACCGCCGCTCGCTCGCGTCTGACTGGCGCGTACTGCGCCTCCAAGACAGCAATGGGAAGCGGGTCGAACAAGTCCGCAATCGCCAATTCGGGGCCGCTCGCTAGTTTTGCGGCCGTGAGCACGTCTGTGATTTCAGAGAACCCTGCAGCGGCCAGCGATGCATCCCAGGCGTCACCGGACGGCCATCGCCGACCGCCACCGCTCGCACGCGCAAACAGGCGGCCACCGACGATAATCACGGCGTTGCGACCGCTCACCCGAGCAAACGCCAGGATTTCGTTGCCGTCGCGGCCGGCAACTTCGAGCGGACGATATGAGCCGTTGGTGAATACGTTCGGAACCCGCCGCCGCAGAGCAAGAAGACGGCGCATCAGGGCAAACTTACCCTGGCCGCTTGGCCACGTGCTGATCAAGGCTGGCCAATCTGGCTCATCGTCGCCGGCCGTCAGGAGCGTCGCTCGGGCTTGAAAGTCAACGGGACGCCTGTTGTCCGGGTCCACGAGCGACAGATCCCAGAATTCAGTGCCCTGGTAAAAATCGGGAACGCCGGGCATCGTCGTCTTCAGCACGAGTTGGGTCAAGCTTTTCAAGGCGCCAATCAAGGCCGCGCGGCGCGCGAATGCATCGAAGGAGTCGATGAAGCGCGCTGAATGCTGGCGGTCGAGGGCACGACCAAGAAACTCCTTGAGGCCGCTCTCATAGGTTTCGTCAGGTGCCAGCCAACTCGTCTGCTGCTTGCCTTCCCGCGCTGACTTGATGGCGTAAGCTTGCATCCGCTCGACGAAATCTCGGTCTGTACCGTCGACAGGCCACGCGCCGAGCAGTGCCTGGTAAAGCATGTATTCATGCGCCGCCGAGGGGATGCGCGACCCCGAAGAACTGGTGAACTTCGCGTTAAGCGTCCGCCAGTCCCGCGCGCTCTGCGTCCACTCGTCCGCAAGCTCCGAGAGCGCGATTAGCCTCGTGCGTGCGTCTTCGCCGCGCTTGGTGTCGTGCGTTGCCGTGGCGGTGAGACCATGAGGTAGTTTGGTTGCACGCTGCTGCATGCGCTCGTGAAAACTGGCAATGGAGAGCCCTCCGGCAGCAGCATCGCCTCCGACCTCGTTGAGCGCCAATAGGCGATGGAACCGATAGAATGCGGTGTCTTCCAGCGACTTGGCCATCATCGGCCCGGTGAATTGCTGGACCTTGAATGCGAAATGGCGGTTGCGGGCAATGCTATGACCCGTGCGCCCCGGGGCGACGAGATCCAGTGTCAACGCATCGCGCAGAAAGTCGAAAATACCGATATCGGAGCCGAACCAATCGGCGCGTGCCTTGGCGAGTGCGGCCTCGATGATGGCGCGATCCTCGCGGCTAGGCCCTGAAGGAGTGAGGTAGGTGCGATAAATAGGGAAGTGCAAGACGAATAGCTCCAACGCGGTGCGCAGGCGCTCAGCCGTATAGTCGCGAGTGGAGTAATGCCCGGCCGCGATGCGGGCGAGCAGACGCGTCAATACGGTGAATTCGCTCGACAGGATAGTCGCGATCACCCGGCGCTTGGACTCAATGACGATTTCATCGAAACCGCGCGCATCACCGCTCACCTCGCGCCATGTGCCCTCGAGGACGGAGAGACCGCGGTCATCGACAAGGACGCGCGAAATCACATTGAGCCATTCATAGCCGGTGGTGCCTGCGACACCGGCAAAGCGCGGGAGGCGCTCGCCATCGGCAAGGATCTTTTCGGCAATCAGGTAGAAACGGCGCTTCCCCGACGGCATCTGAAGGTCGATGAGCCGCTGCAACCGGCGGAAATATTGATGCGGGTCGCGTAGCCCATCGATGTGATCCAGCCGCAATCCATGCAGGCAGCCCTTCGCGATGAGGCGGCCGACCAGAGCATGAATGGCGGGAAAGGCGCCGGCATCCTCCACCCGCAGGCCGGCCAGCGCGTTAACGTCGAAAAAACGGCGGTAGTTGATGTCGCTCCCCGCCAGTCGCCAATATGCGAGCCGATAGTGCTGGCGTTCGAGCAGGTGATGTAGGGCGAGCACGGCTCCCGGTTCGCCGGAGGTTGGTTGAAAGACGCGCAGGCCGCGATCGATGACTTCCTTGGCTCCCGCGATCGCCGCAAGCTCGGCCTTGAACGCCGGTGTTTCGGAGCGCGGAGGATTGCGCGGGCCGCGATATCGCGTGGCGAACTGGAGGAGCTTGCGGCC
>Ga0208991_1000085_pt1 | contig 16466 bp, 9 predicted proteins | sample MedBloCAOM3_M2_FD_187855 | JGI IMG/M metagenome (GOLD analysis project Ga0208991, IMG submission 187855) | Forest soil microbial communities from El Dorado National Forest, California, USA - Mediterranean Blodgett CA OM3_M2 (SPAdes) (version 2) | ecosystem: Environmental > Terrestrial > Soil >...
GCGATCGGATAATCGATCATTTCCGGATCAGCATTTGTGTCGACAATCGCGACGATCGGAATCCCGAGGCGACGCGCTTCCAGGACCGCGTTCTGTTCGCGGGTCGTATCGATAATAACCACCGCATCCGGCAATTTTTCCATTTCAAGAATGCCCTCGAGATTGCGACGGAGTTTTGCGGCTTCGCGATTGAGCGCCGACAATTCCTGTTTCCCCATTTTCTTGTACTCAGGCGACTTCTCGATTTGCTCGATGAACTTCAAACGACCGATACTTTTGCGAATCGTGGCCAGGTTCGTGAGAGTGCCGCCCAGCCAGCGTTGATTGACATAAAACTGTCCACACGCCAGGGCCGCTTCCTTGACCGCTTCCTGCGCCTGCTTTTTGCAGCCGACAAACAAAATCTTTCCGCCGCGCTTCGTCACTTCCTGGAGAAAATCGGTAGCGCGGTGCAATTGGCGCGCGGTTTCATCGAGGTTGATGATGTAAATCTGATTACGCTTCTCGAAAATGAAGGGCTTCATCTTCGGGTTCCAGCGCTTGGTCTGGTGACCGAAATGCACGCCTGCCTCTAACAATTCAGGCACTAATTCTGTGGTATTTGCCATAAGGAAATTGCGCCGCCCAAGAGGGGGAACCGGCGGAGCGAGGAAGATGCTATATCATGGCTGAAAGGCAAACAGAATGTTCGCGTTATCGGGTCTGCTCCACATTTGGTTTTCCGAGGTTGTCTAAATAGCGAGCCAGTATCCAGCACAGGTCGGACAAACGATTCAAATAACGGATGACTTCCGAGTTGAACGGTTGCGAGTGCCGCGAAAGCATTAGGGCGCCGCGCTCCGCGCGACGGCAGCTCGCCCGTGCCACATCCAGCGCACTTGAGCCGACTGTGCCGCCAGGTATGACCCAGTCCTTGAACGTCAACGCCTTATTCTTTTCGATATCGTTAATTTGCTCCGTCAATCGATCGACCATCTCATTCGTCGTTAATTTGAACCCGTCTTTGACGTAACGTTCCTGATCTTCCGGTATCGTGGCCAACTCCCCCATGACAACAATCAAGTCTTTTTGCACGGCAAGTATCTGTTCATCGACCACATCATCTTGACAAATTGCCCGGGCCAGGCCGAGTGCCGACGTCAATTCATCGATGCAACCGCAGGCTTCGATCCGCGGATCGGTCTTGGAGACACGCCGGCCATACATGAGCGAGGTTTCGCCCTGGTCGCCGGTCTTCGTAACGATCGACATGTCGATCTAAGCGAAGAATTCCTACCCAATGGCCGGTTGCACTTCCGCTTCTTCCATGACCGCGGCGCCGATCGGTTCGCCCTTCTCCACGAGTTTGATCTCGCGATGCTCGGGGAATCCAGTGCCGGCCGGAATCAAGTGACCCATGATCACATTTTCCTTGAAGCCGCGCAGCCTGTCGATCTTGCCGAGCGTGGCCGCTTCGGTAAGAACGCGCGTCGTGTCCTGGAACGAAGCCGCTGAGATAAAGCTGTCGGTTTCGAGCGAAGCCTTGGTGATACCGAGCAGAACTGGCGTTGCTTCCGCCGGCTTTCCACCCTGCTCGACCACGCGAGTGTTCTCCGCTTCGAAATCGAGCCGGTCGACCTGATCGCCCCAGAGCAGCGTGGTGTCGCCCGGATCGGTAATCTTCACCTTGCGCAACATTTGGCGCACGATGATCTCGATGTGCTTGTCGTTAATCTCCACACCCTGGAGCCGATAAACTTCCTGCACTTCGTTGACCAAATGCTCCTGCAGATCCTGGGGTCCGCAAACCTCGAGAATTTCGTGCGGCACAACCGGACCTTCGGTCAGTTGCTGACCTTTCTTCACGAAATCGCCCTTGAACACGATGATGTGTTTGGTGAGCGGAATGAGATGTTCTTCTTCCGAACCGGTTTCCGGATCTTTCAAAATTAGTTTCCGTTTGCCACGGACTGTGCCACCCATTTCGACAACGCCATCGATCTTCGCGATCTCGGCCGCATCTTTTGGTCGGCGCGCTTCGAACAATTCCGCCACGCGTGGCAGACCGCCAGTAATGTCTTTCGTCTTGGCAACCTTGCGCGGCGTTTTCGCGAGCAGCGCGCCGGCGCGAATCTTCTGGCCTTCCTCGACCACGACGTGCGCGCCCGCTGGAATTGAATAGCTGGCCAACACTTCTTTCTTGTCGCCGACGATGACGATCTGCGGGTGAAGATCTTCCTTATGCTCGATGATGACCGTGCCCATGAGACCGGTTGCTTCGTCAACGTCGCGCTTGATCGTGACGCCCGCGATCATGTCGCGAAACTCGATCTTGCCACTCTTGTCCGTAAGAATCGGAACGTTATACGGGTCCCATTGCACGAAGGTCTCGCCCTTCTTCACGCTCGAGCCTTCGTCCTTCGAAATCATGGAGCCGATGACAACATTATAACGCTCCAGCTCGCGACCCTCGGCGTTGTGGACGCTGATCGAGCCATTCTTGTTCAGCACGATCCAACTGCCGTCCAACGCTTGCACAGTGCGCAGATCGTTGAACTGAATTTTGCCGTCATTCTTCGCTTTGATGATCGGTTGCTTGAATGTCTGGCTGGCCGTTCCGCCGATGTGGAACGTCCGCATGGTCAACTGCGTGCCGGGTTCGCCGATCGATTGCGCAGCAATGATGCCGACCGCTTCGCCAAGTTTCACAAATTGTCCGGTGGCAAGATTGCGCCCGTAGCACATCGCGCAAACGCCGCGGCCACATTCGCAGGTGAGCACCGAACGAATCTTCAATTGCTCGACGCCGATGCGCTGCAAATCGTTCGCGATTTTTTCGTCGATGAGCTGGTTAGCTTTGACGACTTTCTTTTTCTTTTCGACCGGATCGACAATCGTTTCGCAACTGACGCGGCCGATAATGCGCGTGGCCAGATCGACAACTTCTTCGTCGCCTTCATAAATTGAGCGCACGACGATGCCGTTGACCGTGCCGCAATCCATCTCGTTAATGATTACGTCCTGTGATGCGTCGACAAGTTTACGCGTAAGATAACCGGAGTCCGCTGTTTTCAAGGCGGTATCGGCCAAACCCTTGCGCGCGCCGTGCGTGGAAATGAAGTACTCGAGCACGCTCAAACCTTCACGGAAGTTTGACGTGATCGGCCGCTCGATGATTTCGCCGGAAGGTTTCGCCATCAAACCGCGCATGCCGGCGAGCTGCTTCACCTGTTGCCGATTACCGCGCGCACCGGACTCGACCATGAGGTAAACCGGATTCAGTTCCTTGCGGCCCTCGTTGTGTTCGAGGGTGCGGAACATGACGCTGGAGATTTCGTCGCCGGCGTGCGTCCAAATATCGATGATTTTGTTGTAACGCTCGCCATCAGTGATGATGCCCTTGCGGTATTGCTGCTCGACCTGGCGGATTTGCTTGTAAGCGTTTTCCAGCTCGGTCTGCTTCTCCTTCGGAATAATCATGTCCGAAATCCCGATGGAAATGCCGGCGCGTGTCGCTTCGGTGAATCCGAGTTCCTTCAATTTATCGAGGGTCTCGACGGTGCTTTGCGGGCCAGCCACCTGATAACAACGCCAGATAATGTCGCTGAGCTGTTTCTTGCCGGCGGGTTTATTAAAGAAGCCGAGAGTTTGCGGCCAGATTTGATTGAAAATGACTCGGCCCGCCGTGGTGTCGATGATGCGGGCCTCTTTATTTCCGTAAACGGTGTCCTGCCCAAGGTCGGGATTGCGGAAACGAATGCGATCATGGGTTTTAACCGATCCTTCAGCCATCGCGAATTCGACTTCAACGGCTTCCGAAAACAATGAGAGATGCTGGCCGTCTTTTTTTACGCCGCGCGGAGCTTGCGTGAGATAATAACAGCCGAGCGTGATGTCCTGCGACGGCGTGGTGATCGGTTTGCCGCTGGACGGAGAGAAAATATTATTTGGCGCGAGCATGAGCATGCGCGCTTCCATTTGTGCCTCGACTGAGAGCGGCACGTGCACAGCCATCTGGTCGCCGTCGAAGTCCGCGTTGTAGGCGGTGCAAACGAGCGGATGAATGCGGATCGCTTCGCCTTCGATCAATTGCGGCTCGAAAGCCTGGATCGACAATCGGTGCAGGGTCGGCGCGCGGTTCAAGAGCACGGGATGTCCACGCGTGACTTCATCCAGGATATCCCAAACCTCCGGCGTTTGCCGCTCGATCATTTTCTTGGCGCTGCGCACGGTGTGGACGTAGCCGAGATCTTTGAGCCGGCGAATGATGAACGGCTCGAACAAAACGAGCGCCATCTTCTTGGGCAGACCGCACTGATGAAGTTTCAACTCCGGACCGATGACAATGACGGAACGCCCGGAATAATCGACGCGTTTGCCGAGCAGGTTCTGACGGAACCGTCCGCCCTTGCCCTTGAGCATGTCGCTGAGCGATTTGAGCGGGCGATTTCCGGCCCCCGTGACCGCGCGGCCGTGCCGGCCGTTGTCGAACAAGGCGTCGACCGCTTCCTGTAGCATTCGCTTTTCATTTCGAATGATGACGTCTGGCGTTTTCAGCTGAAGCAAATTCTTGAGCCGGTTGTTACGATTGATAACGCGGCGATAAAGGTCGTTTAGGTCGCTGGTCGCGAATCGTCCGCCTTCCAGCGGAACGAGCGGACGCAAATCTGGCGGAATGACCGGCAGAACGTCGAGAACCATCCAGTCGGGGCGCGCGTGGGAATTTTGGAAGCCCTGCACGAGCTTGAGGCGCTTCGCGAGTTTTTTGCGAATCTGTTTGCTCTTGGTCGCGCCCATCGCCTTTTCCAGCTCTTTGTTGAGCTTGTTGAGATCGATTTCCGCAAGAAGCTTCTTCACCGCTTCCGCACCCATCCCGGCGACGAAATCTTCGCCGTATTGCTCCTGCGCTTCGCGATACTCGACTTCGTTGAGCAGCTGCGTCTTCGTCAGCGGCGTCTTGCCCGGATCAATAACGATGTAATCCTCGTAGTAAATAACGCGCTCGAGCTGGCGCGCACTCATATCGAGCATGAGCCCGAGCCGCGATGGCATGCACTTGTAAAACCAGATGTGGGAAACCGGCACGGCCAACTCGATATGACCCATGCGCTCGCGACGCACGCGCGCGAGCGTGACTTCCACGCCGCACCGGTCGCAGATTACGCCCTTATGCTTGATGCGTTTGTATTTGCCGCAGGAACATTCCCAATCGCGTGTCGGACCAAAGATGCGTTCGCAAAAAAGGCCGCCCTTTTCCGGCTTGAAAGTGCGATAGTTGATCGTCTCCGGATTTTTGACTTCGCCTTTGCTCCAGGAGCGCATCGTGTCGCTCGAGGCCACACCAATTGCGACTTGATCAAAACCAACCGCTCTCTCTTCTCCCACTAACTCACGCCAGGAATGTTCGTTCATGATTTGCGAATAAATTATCGATCTAAAAATTAACCTACGCTGTCGAAGACGCTCTGCGGCGCCTGGCCGCCGACTTTGACGTCGAGACCGAGGCTCTGCATTTCCTTGATTAACACGTTGAAAGATTCAGGCGTGCCCGCTTCGAGCGAGTTGTCGCCTTTGACGATGGATTCGTAGATGCGGGTACGTCCTTGCACGTCGTCAGACTTCACGGTTAGTAATTCCTGCAACGTGTAGGCTGCGCCGTACGCTTCGAGCGCCCAGACTTCCATTTCGCCGAAACGCTGGCCGCCGTATTGTGCCTTGCCGCCGAGCGGCTGTTGCGTGACGAGCGAATAAGGTCCGACGGCACGGGCGTGGATCTTGTCCGCGACCAAGTGGCCGAGCTTCATCATATAGATGTAGCCAACGACGACTTCCTGATCGAAAGGATCGCCGGTGCGTCCGTCGAACAAACGCGCCTTGCCGTTTTCCTGCACCCAGGTAAAGCCGGGCTTCTTCGTCGCTTCCTTCAAATACTCGCGGATCTTGGTTTCGGAGATTCCGTCGAATACCGGTGTGGCAACCCTAAAGCCGAGCGCTTTTGCGGCCACACCCAAGTGCGTTTCCAAAACCTGGCCCACGTTCATACGGCTCGGAACGCCAAGCGGATTGAGCACGATTTCAACCGGTGTCCCGTCCGCCAGGAACGGCATGTCTTCTTCCGGAACGATGCGCGCGACCACTCCCTTGTTACCGTGCCGGCCCGCCATCTTGTCGCCGACGCTCAGTTTGCGTTTGCTCGCGATGTAAACTTTGACCTGCTTAATAATACCGGGATCGATATCGTCGCCGCTCTCCACACGGTCCATGGAGCGTTCTCGCTCGAGCTCGAGCTCCGCGAACTTGTGTTCGTAGGAAGCAATGATTTCGCGGATCTTGTTGCGAATCGGGCTCGGATCGATCTCGATGTGATCGTAAACGTTCGCCAGTTTGCGCAGCAGCGTCTTCGTGATCTTGCGATTGGCCGGAATGATGATCTCGCCGGTCTCAGCGTTAACCACATCCAGCGGAATTTTTTCGCCGAGCAGAATATTCGAGAGCGCGTCCGTGAGTTGCTCGGTCAGCTCCTCCTTCTTGCGTCGGTGCTCTTCGTTAATCGATTTAAGCTGGCGTTTGGTTTCCGCCGGCGTGAGTTTTTCGCGCGAAACTTCGCGGCGCGAAGAAACTTTCACGTCCATCACGATGCCATACGTGCCCGAAGGAACGGTCAGCGATGTGTCTTTAACATCCGCCGCTTTTTCACCAAAGATCGCGCGCAACAAACGTTCTTCCGGCGCGAGCTCCGTTTCACTCTTGGGCGTAATTTTGCCGACGAGGATGTCGCCAGGTTTCACTTCTGCGCCGACACGGACGACACCGTCCGGGCCTAAATTGCGCAAGGCTTCTTCGCTGACGTTAGGAATGTCACGGGTGATTTCCTCGGGACCGAGCTTGGTGTCGCGCGCGCCGATCTCGAACTCGTCGATGTGAATGGAAGTGTAGATGTCTTCCTTCACCACCTTCTCCGAAATCATGATGGCGTCTTCAAAATTGTAACCGTTCCACGGCATGAACGCGACGAGCACATTGCGGCCGAGCGCAAGTTCGCCTTGGTCGGTGTTCGGGCCGTCAGCGATGACCTGGCCTTTCTTCACGTGCTGACCTTTATGCACGATCGGTTTTTGATTCACGCACGTGCCCGCGTTCGAGCGCATGAATTTGCGCAGCTCGTAAACGTGAATGCCGGCATCGGCATCCGTCTTTAACTTCTTCCTAGGCTCCGGCATGTGGCCGTCTTTGGTCACGACAATTTGATCCGCCGTCACGGAAGCGACCTTGCCGCTTTCCGTCGCAATCAGAACAGCGTGGGAGTCGCGCGCTACTTTTGCTTCCAGACCTGTGCCCACGAGCGGCGTTTCGGAAACGATCAGGGGAACACCCTGGCGTTGCATGTTCGAACCCATGAGCGCGCGGTTCGCATCGTCGTGTTCGAGAAACGGAATGAGACCCGCCGCCACCGACACCAATTGTTTCGGCGAAACATCCATGTAGTGGACCTTCGACGGTTCGACTTCGAGAAAGTCCCCGCGATAACGCACTGAAACCTTTTCGCCGGTAAAATGTCCGCGCCCATCGATCGGCGCATTGGCCTGCGCAACGAGAAAATTCTCTTCGCGGTCGCCGGTTAAATAATCGACCCCATCGGTGACGCGGCCGTTATGGACTTTGCGATACGGCGTCTCGATAAAACCAAACTCATTGATGCGGGCGAACGTCGACATCGAACTAATCAGACCAATGTTTGGGCCTTCCGGCGTTTCAATCGGACAAATGCGCCCATAATGCGACGGATGGACGTCACGCACTTCAAATCCGGCGCGATCGCGGCTGAGTCCGCCCGGTCCGAGCGCGGAGAGACGACGTTTGTGCGTCAATTCTGCCAATGGATTCGTTTGATCCATGAACTGAGAAAGCTGCGAGCGCCCAAAGAAATCGCGGATGACTGCGCTGAGCGCCTTTGGATTGATAAGCTTCTGCGGCGTCATCCCGTCCACGTTGATATCGAACAAAGTCATGCGCTCTTTGACGAGACGCTCTGTGCGCGCGAGACCGACGCGGCATTGATTGGCCAACAGCTCGCCCACGGTGCGAACGCGTCGGCTGCCCAGGTGATCGATATCGTCAAGCGTACCCTCACCGCGGCGCAGATTGATCAAGTACTTGATCGCGCCGATGAAATCTTTGTCCGTCAAAATGCGCTCGCCAAGATCGACATCTATCCCGAGCTTCTGGTTGATCTTGTAACGGCCCACGCGACCGAGGTCGTATTTTTTCGGATCGAAAAAGAGCCGCTTCAGCAAGGCGCGGGCATTCGCCACCGTCGGCGGATCGCCGGGGCGCAGACGCCGATAGATATCTTTTAAAGCTTCTTCCTGATCGTGCGCCGGATCTTTCTTGAGCGCTTTTACGACGGTGTCGTCGTGCGAGATGTCGATCACCTTTACTTCTTTGATTCCGAGCCCCATGATCTGGCGAACGGTGGCCAGGGTGAGCGGCTCGAAGGCGCGAGCGACCGTCGCTTCGCCATCGCGAACTTCCGCGGTCAAAACCTTGGTGGCGAGCTTCTCTTCGTCGAGTTTCTCACTCAATTTGAGGTTCTCGATGTTATAAAAAAGTTTGATGACCTCCTCGTCCGAACCGTAGCCAAGAGCGCGCAGAAAAGTGGTGGCGAGAAATTTCCGGCGCCGTTTGCGACGGTCGAGATAAATGTAAAGCAGGTCTGCGGTATCGAACTGCACTTCAATCCACGAGCCGCGATCCGGAATAATCCGGAAACTGTAGAGCACTTTTCCGTTAAGGTGAATGCTCGATTCGAACGCGATGCCTGGGGAACGGTGCAGCTGCGAGACAACCACGCGCTCCGCGCCGTTAATCACGAAAGTTCCCTGCGCAGTCATGAGCGGGATTTCGCCCATGTAAACTTTCTCTTCTTTCGTGCCGCGTTCCTCGCGCAGTTGAAAAGTCACGTGAAGCGGCGCGCTATAAGTCTGGCCTTCGCGTTGCGCCTCGAGCGCGCGTAGCTTCGGCTCGCCAATTTCGTAATGGCTGAAGTCGAGGACGGCCTTTTCGTCGTAACTCTCGATCGGGAAAACTTCTTTAAAGACCGCTTGCAGGCCGTAATTCTTCCGTTTGTTAAACGGCACATCCTTCTGCAGAAAATCGACGTAGGAGTTGAGTTGGACCTCGATCAGGTTCGGCGGCTCAATTCCCTCCTTAATAGTTCCGAAATGAATGCGTTCTGCCCGTTCTGACATAATAATAACTGCGTGAGGGTCGTCAGCGTCTTACTGGAACGCTGCGAGCCTGAGGGTTACGGCATCCGCCGAGTGCGAAGACGACAAAAATGACACCGAATCGGCAGTGTGTCAAACTGACCTCCACCGTTTCGTTGCCTGTCTAAAATCTCTCCGTCGTCCGCGGGGTTAAAAATAATCTGCCTACTTCTTAACGAAAAACCACTTTAACTAATAACGGCGGCCGCGCAAGTAATTTCACGCGGCCGCGGTTACCAAAATTTCAATTTATTTACTTAATCTCGACCTTCGCGCCAGCTGCTTCCACCTTCTTCTTGATCTCATCAGCCTCCTGCTTGGTCACCCCTTCCTTGATCGTCTTGGGAGCGCCCTCGACCAACGCCTTCGCTTCCGCCAGGCCTAATCCTGGAACGGCCGTGCGAATCTCCTTGATCACGCCGATTTTGTTCGCGCCCATCTCTTTCAAGATGACATCAAAGGTAGCTTTCTCTTCAGCCGCCGGAGCAGCCGCGCCGCCACCGCCTGCCGCAGGGCCCGCTGCGACGGCCACTGGTGCCGCTGCGCTCACGCCCCACTTTTCCTCGAGTTGCTTAACCAATCCAGCAATCTCGAGCACGGACAAGCTGCTGAGTTGCTCCACGATTTTATCTTTGTCTGCTGCCATTTTATTTTCTCCAATCGCCGCGCGCGAAAGCTTCCGCGCAATTAAGATCGACCGCCGCCGATCCGGTTAGTTTTCTGTTTTGTTGCTCGCAACGCCATCGCGGCGCCGCGAAAAATTCTTATCCAGCCGCCTCCGGTGCCGGCGGTTCCTCTTTCTTGGGTTCTTCCGTCGCCGGTGATTCTACTTTCGCTTCAGCGACAGGCGATTCCTGTGTCGCCGCTGCTTCGACAGGAGCCTCCTTTACTTCTGGCGCAGGCGCAGGCGTTTCCGCTTTCACTGGCGCCGGCATTTTGCTGGCCCTTGCGTTTAACAATCTCGCAAATGCTGAAGCGGGTTCGTTCAGTACTCTTACCAAACGCGTGGCTGGAGCAAGCAGCAATCCGAGCAGTTGCCCGAGCAAAACATCGCGCGACGGCAAGTCTGCCAACTGTTCCACTTCTGCGGTCGAAACAATCGCACGATCGATCAAACCGATTTTAAGCGCCGTGGTTTTAAACTCAGCCGCAAATGCTTTGAGAATCTTCGCGACTGGCGCCACGTCTTTCTCGCCCGTCACCACCGCGGTCTGGCCGGTCAACTTTTCGCCGACATCCGGAAAGCCGGAATCGGCCATGGCGCGTTTCAAAAAGCTGTTCTTCACCACGTGCATTTCCGCACCCACTGGAACGAGTCGGTTCCGCAACTCGCCGAAGTGGCCGACGTTCATGCGCTGATAATCGGCCACAAGGACGAACGCGGATTTTTTCATTTTCTCCGTGAGCTCGGAAACGATGCTGGCTTTTTCGGGTCTCATATTGTCGATTTTACACCGTCACATATGGCGAGGAATCGAGGCGAATTCCGGGCGTCATTGTCGCACTCAATGTGATCCCTTCAAGGTAACGTCCCTTGGCCGTCGCCGGCCGGGCCCGCACCACGGCGTCGATCACCGCGGTGCCGTTCTCCACCAAAGCTTTCTCTTCAAACGAAAATTTTCCAACCGGCACCGCGACGTTCCCGTTCTTATCGAGCTTAAACTCGACGCGACCGGCTTTGACTTCCTGCACCGCCTTGGCCGTATCGTCCGTGACCGTTCCGGCTTTCGGATTCGGCATCAAGCCGCGGGGCCCGAGCACTTTTCCCAGCTTCCGCACTTCCGCCATCGCCGCCGGTGTCGCAATCGCCACGTCAAAATCCTGAAAACCTTCCTGACATTTTTGAATCATGTCTTTAAATCCAACAAACTCCGCGCCCGCTTCCTTCGCCGCTTTGGCGGCAGCGCCTTCCGCGAACACCAGCACGCGAACGTTTTTCCCGCTTCCATGCGGAAGTGGGCATGTGCCGCGCACCATTTGATCGGATTGCTTTGGATCGACCCCAAGTCGGAATGCCACCGTGACCGTTTGATCGAATTTGGTGGCCGGCATTTTCTTCAAGATCGAGACGGCATCAGCGAGGTTGTAAGCTTTCGTGCGATCCACCTGCTCGGCGGCGGCGCGATAACGTTTGCTGCGATTTTGTTGCATGTCTTTGTGCAGTCCTGGCGAGCCTTGCGACCCTCCTGCTTAAAATTGGCCCCTCCTGTGAGGGGCGGGACGACGAAAATAAGGGCTCTTTTTGTGTTGTCAAACCCAAGTTTATCCTGATAAAAATAGCGGTTATGAAACCTCACGTCATTTATAGATTATCGATAATTGCTGCTGCTCTATTCGGTTTAGTAACCCTCGCTCGCGCTCGTCCCATCGATTTCGGCGAAGTGTCGCTCCTCGTCCGCGCACACGAACCCGAGTCCTCCATTATAAGCGACGTGAACCAGCGAAAGTTGCTTCACGCTTTAACGCCTGATCAGGAAAACACGCTCAAAAAACAAGGCGCCAGCAATTCCCTCATTCAATCGTTGCGTAGTTCTAATCTCGTTGTCTCGAAGGAAGAGGCTGCCGCTGTTGAAGCCCAACTAGAAAAACAAGCTGCGGCAAGAACGAGAAGAAATTCGTCGGAATGGGATGCGTCCGAAAATGTGCGCGTCTTTGACGTGGCCCTCGGTCATCCGATCAACCTCAGCCAGTGGGGTGGAATCGACTATGAGCTGGCCTTTTATGCTTATCGCTGCGCCGGCGAAGATATCGTTGAGCCTGCCATGATCGACAACATTCGGACAGGAACAGAGGTATCGAGGTTAACGATGACGGGATCGGAAGAAGAATCCTTTGGCGGATTCAGCCATGATGCCTATCGGCGTCAGAGATTCATGCCGTATGACAACGACGGTCACCGGTTCACCGCTTACGATGCGCGCCGCGATTTGAAGGATGACCGCTTCAACCTCAGCAACTCCGTCGCAGTCACGTCGCGTTCATTTTCCCGTACGCTGGCGATTGATTGGAGCAGCCCTGTTGTCATCAAAGGAGTTCCGTATGCGCTTTATCCAGTCTACGGCGCAGGCGGCGTTTCGTTATATTTCATCAGCGCTTCCAGCACGTCAGTAAGACTCGCCGTCAGCACCACGAGAATGTAGGGCGACGGTCTGCCGTTCCCTTCGGTGATCGCGTTTGCGGTTCAATCCGCAAACGCGGAATCCGTCGGCTCGTCTGTCGATCTCACCGCGGTCTTTGGTGAAGGCGGTCCGTTCCTGATAATCTTTCCTTCCTTCATCACGAACGAAACGCGCTCGGTCGCGGTTATGTCGGCGGTTGGATCGCCGGGCATTGCCACAATGTCGGCCAGCTTTCCTTTTTCCAAGGTGCCGACTTTTTGTGCGATCCCGAACAAATCCGCGTCACTTGACGTAGCTGCTTTGAGCGCGTCGATCGGTGCTATGCCCAAATCGACCATGAGCTTGAATTCCTTTGCGTTCTGACCATGCGGAAAAACGGCTGCGTCCGTCCCGAAAGAAATTTTGATGCCCATCTTCACAGCGTTGCGAAACATCTCTGTCCGCGCCGCTCCCGCCGCCCTTGCCTTTGCCTGCAACGCCGGCGGATAATTGTCGATCTTGCCCAAGATCCACTCCGTCGCCAACAATGTCGGCGTTAGATACGTCCCTTTATTTTTCATCAAAGTGAGCGTTTCCGGTTTCAAAAATGAGCCGTGCTCTATCGAATCGACGCCCGCTTCGATCGCCTCGCGACCGGCTTGATCGCCATGGCAATGCACGGCCACTTTCTTGCGCAATCGATGCGTTTCATCGACCAGCGCCGCCATTTCCGCGGGCGTTAGTTGCGGCGTGTCCACTTCGTCCGCCAACGAGAGCACACCGCCTGAAACCGCTGCCTTGATCACGTCCGCGCCATTCTTTATTTCGAAGCGCACGGCTTTGCGAATCGCATCCGGTCCATCAGCCATTCCCTCGCTGTAGTCGGGTTCGCGCCCGAAAAGTCCTGCGCGAAAACCGGCTGTCGGATCGAAATGTCCGCCCGTGGCGCCGATTCCAAAGGTCGCAACGAGCATGCGCGGACCCACGATTACTCCTTTGTTTATCGAGTTGCGCAATGCGACGTCGACAAACTCGCGGCTGCCGACAAACCGGCTGCCAAGATCGCGCACGGTCGTGAATCCGGCCTCGACCGTATCGCGCGCCCAGGTGGTTGCTTTGATGGCATGCTCGGAAACGTTCTGGTCGAGCTCCTTCAACCGGCGCTCGTTGTAGTTGCCGGAAAAATCGAGAGTCAGATGCGTGTGCGCATCCATGAATCCCGGGGAAAGCGTGGCGTCGCCGAGATCAATCACCTTCGCATCGGAAGGAATCGGCAAATTGCTGCCAAGATCGACAATCTTATCGCCCTGCACGATGACGACACCGTTTTGCATTAGCGTCCTCGACTTTCCGTCGAATAACCGTGCCGCTTTCAGCGCGATTGCTTGATCCGCCGCCGCTACGAAACCGGCGCAGGAAAAAAGAAATGTGAAACCAATAAGCGCGCCGCGCAGATGGCGACGACGGAAGCGAGCCGAGACTTTCATCGGCTGGGTTTAGGGACTTTTGCGCCTATTGGCAAGAAAAGAAGCCCGGAAGTTTCGACGTCATCGCTTCGCTTCGAGCCCGATTCAACTTCCGTTAAGCGACCGATTGCGCTAAAACTCGCTCAGAACAGATGCTTCCTATGCGATTGCTCGTAATCAAGTCGATCATCGCAGCGGTGCTTTTGGCCAATGTAGCGCAAGCGCGCGCGGATTCAGTAATCGTAATCGCAATCCGCTACTTGCAGGCGGAAGGAACCAGTCACGCCCACATCTATTTGTATCGCGAAGACGGCAGGTTTCTGCGCCAGCTGACCAACGATAACTCTGGACAAGATGTCGATCCAATCTTCACGCCAGATGGCGGGTCAATTGTCTTTACCCGTGAGATGCCAGACAATTCGGTCGAATTTTGGAGCGTCGAGCCGTTGAGCACCGCCCTGAAAAAGTTGAACACTGCTCCGGCTTGGTACATCGCGACGAAGTCTTCGCCTTATTTCACGAATCGTCACGGCGAGAAATCAACCGAGCAATCACCAGCCGCAAGCGCGACACCCGGGTCCGAAGCTCCGACTTACAAAACGCCGGACGGTTCTATCGAACTTGTCCTAAGAACTGTGCCGCAGGATGAAGAGGACAGATACGACGGGCCAGGTCATGGAAAACATTATCTTGTTCGGCATTTGAAAGCCGGAATTGAAACAGAAATGGCCCAACTTCCGGGCTTCTACGGACTCTACGGATTGCTACACGAGAGCCACGACAAAGATCGACATTTTCTTTTTGAAGACGCGCTGCGCGTCGCCTTCTTTGATCTCCACCTCAACAGTACCGACGGCGACACCGTCTTCGCGTTCGACATAAATGGATCGCGCCTGGTCCGTCTCTCGCGCAATTGGGCCGCGCCAGTTCCGCTTCCAGGCGAGCCGGCGTTTCTGACGCTCACCGAAAATCGTTACGTCGTAATTCCCGGCACGACAAAAACCGCGAATTGTTCGTACCTGGAACACTGGAACGCAAAGATCCGCAAAGTTCGTTACGCGCGCGCAAAAAGCGCCGCTATTTGCTACGGCGCGTCCACGTATCGACCCGCTCGCACGCCGGCAGTTATCACGATCCGCAAGAACGCGAATTAGACGGCTGCTGCCAAACAGCCAATTTTCATTGCCCAGCGAATGTGCCCGTCCGGCTCGGACCTTAACAAAATGGGCACAGTGACTAACTTTGGAGCCGGGTATGCATCAGAATGAGACCAGCCGAATACCGCGCCGTAACCTCCGTGTCGCGCCCTGGGAAACTTGCTCGCGATAGACGCCTGTACTTGAGCGGTTTATCGAAAAAGGAATCGTTTCGACCGCGATTCTCCGAAGTTGGCGCGCAACATGATAATTGAAACACCAAAAACGAACAACTAACCCTAGCACTTACCACTTATGTTCCTGATCTTATTTTGGCTTTATCTTCGCATTCCAGTGTTTGGTCTGAGCCGCTGACGAACGAAAGCATCTTGCGCAGGCGGGAACTGTTCGACGACAGCCCGCTGGCCGGGGAACTGGACGATCCGGTCTAGACGAAAATCAAATTTCGTTTCGGCGAGGGCGCCGAAAGTCCGAGCCGGACTGGCGTCAGCAAGTGAGGCGCGTGCGCTCCCCAATCCGTTTAATCCGCGTAATCCGCGGTTGAATTTAGTCGACGAGTAGTCTTTCACTCCACAAGACTACGAGCGATGAAGAACGCTCGCGCGGCGCTGCTTATCATCTGGCTTGCCTCATCGATCACGCGCGCGCAAACCGAGCCTCTGGACAAGCTGGCTGATGATTTCTGGGTGTGGCGCGCAAGATACGCGCCGTTCACCGGCGACGACGTCAATCGCATGGAGCGGCCGAACGGCATTCGCGATTGGTCGAAGCCCGCGATCGAAAAACGGCGCAGCGATCTCGCGCAATTCGAAGCGCGGTGGAAGAAGATCGATCCGTCGAAGGCGGACTGGCCGATTCCGAAACAGGTCGATTACAAATTGATCGGCTCAGCGTTGGCGCGCGTGCATTGGGAACTCGAGATCAATCCGCGCTGGAAACGCGATCCGCTTTTCTACATCGATCAAACGCTCACCGCGCTCGCCGAAGCGCTCACTGTTCCCGCGCCTTACGACGAAGCACGCAGCCGGGAGATTCTCACTCGCATCGAAAACATTCCGTCGATCCTGCACGAAGGCGAAGCGAATCTCGAAAAGCCGCCCGCGCCGTTTGCGATCGTCACGGTTCAAGCGCTCGACGGCGTGCGTGACCGCTTAAGGAAAATGGCGACGGCGCTGCTAAAATCGACAACGCTCAAAGAGCAGGAGTTGAACGGCGCAAGCGATCGAGCGGCGACCGCGCTCGAACATTTCCGCGCAAAACTTCAGGAACAACTGCCGAGGTTGCCGAAAGAAACGGCGCTTGGTCGCGATCCTTACATTTTCTTTTTGAAGAACGTCGCGCTCTATCCGTATTCGCCGGAGGAGATTTTGGCCATGGGCCAACAGGAATGGAATCGCGCGGTCGCCTTCGAAGCTTATGAGAAAAACCGCAACAAAGGCGTTCCGCCGCTGAAAATCGCCGACAAGATCGACAATTGGATCGCCGACGCGGCGGCGAAGG
>Ga0208991_1000086_pt1 | contig 16447 bp, 11 predicted proteins | sample MedBloCAOM3_M2_FD_187855 | JGI IMG/M metagenome (GOLD analysis project Ga0208991, IMG submission 187855) | Forest soil microbial communities from El Dorado National Forest, California, USA - Mediterranean Blodgett CA OM3_M2 (SPAdes) (version 2) | ecosystem: Environmental > Terrestrial > Soil >...
TACGACAAAGAGAACAACGAGCTGCGGGATCGCCTGAGCAACAAGACCGCCGAGGCCGAGGCGATGCGGCAACAGCTCGCTGGGGAGCGCGGCCGGGCCGAGCAGCTGGGCGCCCGCGTTGGCGAACTTGAGCGTCAGCTCATCGCGCAGACCACGGAAGCGGAAATTCTGGGGCGCCGCGTCCAGGAGCTCGGCACCCAACTCGACGAGCAGGGGCGCTTCCTGACCGACTACGAGAACGCTTCCGACCGCCTGCGCAACGAAGCGATGAGCGCGCAGGAGAGCGAGTCCACGCTTCGCGCCGAACTGGCCGAGGTGGAAGGGCGTTACCGCCTTGCGATCGATACCGTGACCACCGAGAAGTCGCTGATCGAAAGCGAGCTCAAGCGGTCCCATGACGAACGTGCCAAGCTGCAGCGCGACATTGCTGCTATGAGACGCGACGCGGAGAATGGCGGCGCGAACGTTCGCAAGGAAAACGCCGTCCTGCGCGAGAGCATCAACGACGTTGCGGCGGAGGTCGCGCGGCTCACCGCCACGCTGGAAGGGCCGGACTCGCCTATCGCTGCGATCCTCGATGGTGACGTCGGCCGTCCGGCGGCGAGCGGGGCGAACGGAGCACCACCGGCGAGGACGCCGCGGACCGGAGAATCAAAGGACACGCTGGCGGATCGCATTCGCACTTTGCAGGGCGGAGCGTCGCGCCCTGCTCCCGCTTCTGAACCGACCCGCGGTCCCGCGCGCAACGCGCGCCGATAAGTCTGCGCAATCCGCAGGCGCTTGATCGCGCCGTGATACGCCGGAAGCCGGAAAAGAGTGCGGCCGGCCGGTCGGGGCTAGGAGCCCGCGATCAATCGCCGGCCGGCCTTCTGCAGCTCCCCCGCGCAGTTCGCAGCCCAATGGGACTTTTCGCCGAGGCTCACCTCGCTTGACACTGTCCGTAGCTGCCTTAAATGCTGGCCTCGGTGCGGGCGCTTAGCTCAGCGGGAGAGCGTTCCCTTCACACGGGAGAGGTCGCAGGTTCAATCCCTGCAGCGCCCACCATCAATCCCCATTCAATTGGGTCTACATTTCGCTCGCCGTTGCGATTCGATGTCCCCGTTGCGCGCACGGGCACCGTTTTCAGGGCTCAACATTTTCCCAAGTCTTGCTCCAATCATGGCACCGCGTTGATGTCGGCTACGCTCGCCATGGAAGCTGGAAACGCTCCGCGATCCCGCTCTTGCAAGAAAGTCATGCAAAGAAAATCGGTTGCTGCCGGGGTAACCCCGGCAATGACCAGAAGGCGCGCTGGTCAACACCAGTGGATGCCGCTCATTGCGCCGTGGAGTGCAAATAGACGAGCGGCTAACAAAATCCCCAGCCGAAAAACCTTTGCAGCAAATACAGCGATAGCAAGCCAATGCTTTCGGCTCTTAGAGTCACGCAATACAGCGGGGCGACGCCTTCACCCTACCGATCCGACCAATTGCGGCTGTACGACAACGCCGCACGACAGGACGTCACGTTTGCGTCCAACGGTGCACTTCGGCAGGAGCTTATTTGCGCTTGCGGCGGGATTTCTTCGCCACAGATCCCTTTCGCGCGGCTGCCAATTTATTGATGGCAAACTCGTCGATCTTGCGGCCTTCCTTGATGAGCGCCGTGAGCCATCGGGGTCGCGCGCCGCGGCCCGCCCAAGTTTCGCCGCCGGGTCCGCGAAACTTTGGCGCCACCTTGCGCCCTTTCATCGCAGAGCGCCGACCGGAACCGCCCCAGCCGTGCGCGGCGCGCGCATGACCGCCGGAATTGCTTTCAAGGCCTAAGCGGGAAAGCTGCTGCTCAAGTTCGTTACGCTTTTCGCCAAGCTTCTTATCGATTTCAGCTCGAAGCGAAAGCAACGCATCGACGTCCATGCCTCTTAAGTTCATCGTGGCCATACCAATCTCCCATTTGTGGCAGGTTGCGGTTTGATAGAGCTATTCAACTGAAAGGCAAGCACGCTAAAGTGGCACGGAAATGTTGGACATACTTATCCTGCTTGAGCTGTCCTGGTCCAACCCCACAGCGATACCGTTAATTTGCCGGGATTCACGACGGGTTATCGCCAGGGACCGCTCGCCGCAAATCCGGGCGAATGTCCGGCATAGTATTGCCGTCCACCGACGACACCGACATGGGAGGGAGACTTGCAGCGACGCATCTTCATGGCGGGCTCAGCGGCTGTGCTCGCCGTCGCCGTCTTGCCGCGCGTCGCACCAGCCAATGTTCCTGCGCCATATAGTTGGGATCTGCAGCCGCCGACCACGAGCCGCGAAGCTTTCATCAAATGGGCGATCGAGAACCGTGGCGAGAATCCAAAGCTTCTTGCCGCACGCTGGGACCGCTATGTTTTCCTGCGCGCAAACAACGATTTCATAAATGCTCGCAACGGGCGCGCCTTTCTCCTCACGCCACGCGACGAATTCGTGCTCAAGCGGGATATCGGACGCGCCTATGAGCGCGACTTCCACGATATCGGCTGGGGCGTGACGATTTCAGGCCCGCTCGTCGTGAGCCGCATGACCTCGACCATCGACGTGCAAATGGGCGAGAAAGTGCTCGAGATCGGTACCGGCTCGGGTAACCAGTCGGCCTATCTCTCCAATCTCACCGACAAGGTCTGGACGATCGAAATCATCAAGCCGCTGGCAGAACGTACCCGCGGCATCTACGACGACCTGATCGGGCGCGGCTATACCGAGTACAAATCTATCAATAGCAAGAACGCCGACGGCTATTACGGCTGGGAAGAAGCCGCACCGTTCGACAAGATCATCGTTACCTGCGGCATTGATCACATCCCGCCGCCGCTGCTCAGTCAGCTGCGCCCGAATGGCATCATGGTGATTCCGGTCGGCCCGCCGGGTCAGCACGTGATCTTGAAGGTGGTGAAGCAGCAGGGTGCCGACGGATCCATCAGGGTCGCGCGCTCGAATGTGTACAACAAGGTCGTCCCTTTCGTCGCGTTCACCAAGCTCGACGGCGAGGCAATCAAGGGCACCCATAACGGCGCCCGATGAAGGGCTGGCTCGACTATCCGCATTAACCTTGGGGTCGAGTAACGTTTGGGTCGCCCGCTCGTTGGCGGTAGAATATTCCTGTCAGGTGAGGGACCCTCCCGCGAAACCGGCGGCGGCTTTTCGGCAACACTGCACCGCAATCTGCCGCGCCCCGCCACGCAGACCGTCGACAGCCGTCCCGCAGCCTGTAGACTCCCAAGCTCCGCCTCAAGGGGATGGAACCCGAACATCTAGCACTCAATCATACGAGGTCTTGCGATGCTTGCGCGCTTCCTCGCCGGTGCCGCGTGCGCGGCCGGCCTCCTCGCTGCAGTCTGTACTCCGGCCGCCGCTCAGGCCTATGGCTCGGACGGACGCTCGTTTTTCTCCAGCATGTTCGGCTCGTCGACCGGACGTACCGTCGTGAGCTATCCCGGCAGCCAGAAGCCGGGCACCATCGTGATCAACACGCGGGACCGGCGCCTTTATCTGGTACTCGGCAACGGCCAGGCCCTGAGCTATGGCATCGGCGTCGGCCGAGTCGGCTACACCTGGAGCGGGGTCACCCGGGTCAGCGCCAAGCGCGAGTGGCCGGACTGGACGCCGCCCGCGCAGATGCGCCAGCGCCGACCCGACCTGCCGCGCCACATGGCCGGCGGCCTCGCCAACCCGCTCGGGGCGCGGGCGATGTATCTAGGCTCGAGCCTATACCGCATTCACGGCTCGAATGAGCCGGAGACCATCGGCCAAGCGGTGTCTTCGGGCTGCTTCCGCCTGACCAATGACGATGTGGTCGATCTCTACAGCCGGGTTCGAGTCGGCGCGACCGTTATCGTTCAGCAGTAGGAGACGGAGCGCCTTAACGCTGCAGGCCCTTGCCGGCGAGGTCGTCGAGATAGTCTCTCCAATAGGCCTCCCGGTTCCGGCCGAGCGCAAGGAAGTAGTCCCAGCTGTAGATGCCGGTCGAATGCATATCGTCGAAGACGAGCCGCACCGCATAATTGCCGATCGGGTTCACCTCGAGGATGGCGACGTCCTTCTTGCCTGCGACGGTCTTGCGCTCATCGGGTGAATGGCCCTGCACCTCGGCGCTGGGGCTTTTGACGCGCAGATATTCGGCACCGAGCTCGAACGTCTCGCCGCTGTCGAAAGCGACGGTCAGCGCCTTGCCTCCCGTGTGCAACCGCAGCTCCGTCGGCCAGGGTTTTGACGCCGCGTCGCTCATGTCGACCTCCCAGGGAGCGTTGAGCAAACCTCGATTGCGCTCCTACAGACGTGCAGAAACCTCATAGCTCGCCGGACAGCTCCGCGCCACCGTCAGGCCTGGGCATTGCGCGCTGCCGCACCGGCCGCCATGATGATGACCCGAAGTTCCGGCACATATCGCCCGATGAAGGTCGCCGCCGTCACCGCTTTCGCGCTTGCCGCCACGGCGATCGTTGCGGCGGCAGCCGAGCATCATGAGATCAGCAGCCGACGCGCGACCGAGCGTAAAGCGTTCTCCGACGCCGAGATCACCGACGGATTTTTCAAGACCGCTTTCGGCGCCGAATTGCACCTCGCCGGCGCGGTGAACCGCATTCGCAAGTTCGATGGTCCGGTACGGGTGTATGTGGAGAACCACGCCCGGCCCGACCGCGGCGCCCAGGTCGGCCAAGTGGTCGACGACATCCGCGCGCGCATTCAACATCTCGACATCGCCATGACCGAGAACGCCGCGGAAGCCAATGTGGTCGTCACCCTCGTGCGCGATCGAGATCTGCCTCGCGCCATCAACAAAATCTACGGACCCGACCGGGCGCAGCTCATTCAGCGCTCGCTCGTTCCCCAGTGCCTCGCCAGTTTCCGCAAGGATGAAAGCTTCCGAATCAAGCATTCCGATGTGATCGTCGTTGCCGACGCGGGGGACTTCATCTTCTACGATTGCGTCTACGAAGAGCTGCTGCAGGCGCTCGGGCCGATCAATGACACCAGCCTGGTGCCCTGGACGATGTTCAACGACAACGTCCAGATGGGCTTCTTCGACATCTACGACCAATACATTCTCAATGTGCTTTATGATCCACGCGTTCAGCCCGGAATGGACACGGACGAGGTGCGCGCCGTGCTGCCGCAGATCATGCCCACGGTGAGAGCCTGGGTGGCGCGCGTCAACGATCTCGATCCATAGTTCAACGCTCTCGATCCGTAGTTCGTTGTGCGCAAGTCGGGCCGGCCCCGACTTGCGTTCGGGAACGAGCAGGGCGAACGCGTCGCGCGAACGCGGACCCGCCTCAAGCCCCGGTCGGGCGATGGCCAATTCCGTCCGACCGCTCGGGGGGCGGATCGACGTGAAAATCGATCACGCAGACGCCGCCTGATTTGAGCACTGCAACGCCCTTTGAGATCGCCGCCTTCACCTCCGCCGCGGTCTTGACCGGCCCGATCCCGACGGCCCCCTGCGCCTCGGCGAGTTTGGCGATGTCCGGCGCGGGGTCTTCCATGCGCAACCCGATCCAGCGGTTTTTGACCTCGCGCCCACGCGTGCGCGCGACCGTGTCCTGGTGCAGTTCGTCATTGAAATAGGACCGGTTGTTGTTGATGAGGACGAGCAGCGGGATGCGATGGCGCACCGCGGTCCAGATCGCGGTGACGCCCATGCAGAAATCGCCGTCGCCGAGCATCGAGATGGCATGACGGCCGAGGCCTTGCAGCGCCAGCGCCGCGCCGACCGAAAGGCCCGGCCCCGAACCCAGACCGCCGCCGCCGTCCTTGCCGAGATAAGCGAGGCCGTTCTGAAACGGCCAGATGTCGATCGGCCAGCCGCGGCCGAGCGTGCAGAAGCTCACGCTTCCGGGATCGTTGAATTCCGCGCGCAACGTCGAGGCGATGTGCTCCATGGTGATGCCCTGTCCGTCGCTCGCTTTGGGCTTTGCCGGCGGGCGCGCCTTCCACGGCTCCTGGCGGCGATCCGACCCCAGCGCTTCCAGCAGGTCCGCGACGGCGGCGTCGCCTGTTGCCGCCATCGATACGTCCACAGCGGGAAGCGCCTGGTATTCCATATTGGCGCCGGTGTGCAGGTTTTGGTCGAGCGTGGCAGCGATGATCTTGGCCGACACGTTCCCCGCCGCCCGGGCCTGCCGCAACGCGCCGCCGAGATCGATCCAGTCCAGCGCAACGATCACGTCCGCCTCGCAGAGAAGTTCGCGCGCCGGCTTGGGAAGAACATTGAAGGGCGGCAGGTAATGCGCCGGATGGTCGGTCGGAAACATCGCGCCCTGCTTGAGGTCGCTCACTATGCAGGCGCCGAGCCGCTCGGCAAGGCGGATGCGCATTTGCCAGAATTCCGGCTTGCGCGAGCCGCGCCCGAACATGATCACGGGTCGCTCGGCGCGCGCGAGCAACGCCGTGGCCTGATCGACCGCGCTCTTCCCCGGCCGCGATGGTTCGGCCGGCACGAAGCGCGACACCTCCGGCCATTCCGGCGGCTTGTCGAGCCGGGATTCCTGCAATCCGGCATCGAGGCAAATATAGACCGGCGCGGTCGGCGCCGTGCGCGTCGCGATATTGGCGCGACACATGGATTCCACCAAGGCCTGCGGCGAGGATGGCTGGTCATCCCATTTGATGATCGAGCGGATAAAGGCTCCTTGATCGCGCGAGGTGTGAATCCAGTCGATCCAAGGGCGGCGCTTTTCGGCATCCAGCGGACCGGTCGCACCGAGCACGATCATGGGTACCCGGTCGCACCACGCATTGAACAGGCTCATCATGCCGTGCAGGAGCCCGACATTGCTGTGCAACACGCACGCCATGGGCTCGCCGGTCGCCTTGGCGTAGCCATGTGCGATGGCGACGGAATGATCTTCGTGCAGGCACAGCAGAATGCCGGGCCGCTCGTTGCCGAGATGGTTGACGAGGCTGTCGTGTAACCCGCGATAGCTCGCGCCGGGGTTGAGGCTGATATAGGGTATGCCCAGACGGCGGAGCATTTGCGCCGCAATGTCGCTGCCCCAAGCGACGGTCTCGTCGGGTTTTCCTTCAATTCGATCCAGCTGCATCTTTCACCTCGTTAGAAACCCGTGCGAACGTCCGCGGCACACGTTCACCGGCCGAAGCTGGACCCATCCGGCTGCGGCCTGTCAAAAGTGCCGCACTCGGGTAAGGCTGCGCACGGTGCCAAACGGCTTTCCCATCACCTGATCTTCTGATTACATGACATCCAAAATAAGTGAAGCCGGGCGCCATGACGTCCCGAGGGTTTGGTCGTCACAAAGAGCTCGGGGAGGGGCGGACAGTCAGATGCGAACTCAACTTGGCGTGATGCACGCTTTCATTCCGATTTCCTGAACTGGCCCTGCAAGGCCGAATGCAGGGTCGAGCACGGGTGCGCGAAAGCATTTAGTTGCTGCTCGCGCGCGCGTGACGGACATCGCCGAAAGGGCCGATGAGATGGAAAGTATCGTGGGGGAACTCGGCTTCATGGCCACCTCCGCGGGCAAGGCCTTCGTGACGCTGATGGAGCCCCACCGGCTGATGTTCCTCGGGCTCGGCTGCGTCATGGGCCTCGTGCTCGGCATCATCCCGGGGATCGGCGGCCTCACCGGAACGGCGATGCTGCTGCCGTTCACCTTCAATATGGATCCCTACTCGGCGTTCGCGCTGCTGCTCGGTCTCGGCGCGACGACCGCAACCGGCGACCCTATTCCAGCGATTCTGTTCGGCGTGCCCGGAGGTGCCGCCTCCGCGGCAACGGTGCTCGATGGCTACCCGATGGCGAAACGGGGCGAGGCCGGCCGGGCACTCAGCGCCGCCTACATGTCATCCCTGATGGGCGGCATCTTCGGCGCGCTGTTGCTGGCGATCAGCATTCCCATCCTGCGGCCGGTCATGCTCTTCATCGGGTCGCCGGAGCTGCTGGCCTTTTCCATCCTCGGCATATCCATGGTCGCCGTCCTGTCCGGCAACGCGCCGCTGCGCGGGGTCACCGTTGGCTGCCTCGGCGTCATGATCGCCATGATCGGCACCGATCCGCAGACGGGAACGCTGCGCTGGACCATGGATAGTCTCTATCTTTGGGACGGCTTGCCGCTGACCCCATTATTGCTCGGCGTGTTTGCGCTGCCAGAACTGTGCGACCTGCTGATCGCCCGGGTCGCGATTGCGGCCAAGACCGACGGCGCCAGCATCTACAAAGGCCAGTGGCAGGGGGTGAAGGACTGTTTCAACAATTGGTGGCTGATCATGCGATGTTCGTGGATCGGAGGCGGTATCGGCTCCATCCCTGGCATCAGCGCATCTGTCGTGGACTGGCTCGCCTACGGCCACGCCCTCAAGACCGAAAAGGGCGCGAGTGCGACCTTCGGCAAGGGCGACGTGCGCGGCGTGATCGCGTCCGAAAGCTCGAACAATGCCAAGGAAGGCGGCGCGCTGGTTCCCACCGTCGCGTTCGGCGTTCCCGGCAGCGCTACCATGGCCATCCTGCTCGGGGCGTTCCTGATCCACGGATTGGTGCCGGGCCCTGACATGCTGACCAAGAACCTCAGCATCACCTACGCGATGGTGTGGTCGGTGGCGTTGGCCAATATTCTAGGCGCAGGCCTCTGCTACGCGTTCAGTCCGCAGTTCGCCAGGCTCGCGACCCTGCGCTACACGCTCATTCTCCCAGCCGTGCTCGGCATCATCTACATCGGCGCGTTCGAGGCGTCGCGGCAATGGGGTGATCTCTTCACCTTGCTGTTCTTCGGTCTGGTCGGCTGGACCATGAAACAGTTCAAGTGGCCGCGACCGCCGCTCATTCTCGGTGTGGTGCTGGGCGACACCATCGAGCGCTACATGTTCATCTCGATCGAGCGCTACGGTTTGAGCTGGATGCTACGGCCGGTGGTCGTCCTGCTGTTCGCTCTCGCCATCGTCGGCCTCGTGCGGCCGCTGCTGCAGGACGTACGCAGCCAAGGCGGCTTGAAGCAGATGCTGACGAGCTTCCAGCGACCGAAATTTCATCCCTCGCAACTGTTCACGATGTTCATGATCGCGCTCGTCGGTTCGGCGACGTCCATGGCGTTGCGATGGGATTTCAGCGCCAAGATCGTGCCGCTGGTCGTGGGCACCGTGGCCTTGTGCGCGGCGGCGCTCAGCCTTTTCAACGAAATGTGCCGCAAGCCCGCAGCGGTCCACGCGGCAGGCCTGGCCGAGCGCGCCGAGCATGAGGTCGGGGAAAAGATCCACATGGATCTGACCTCCGACACCGGTCATCTGCCGGTGCGGGAAATCATCCTGCGCGGCGCGTTGTTCTTCGGCTATCTCATCGGGTTCATGGGGGTGATGGCCGTCATCGGTCTCATTCCCACGGTGGCGCTATTCGTCATCTTCTTCATGCGATACGAGGCGAGAGAGCGCTGGTCGCTGGTCGTCCCCTATGCCGCCGCTTTGGTCTTCTTCATCTGGTTCGCCTTCGATTACTTCATGGCCGTTCCTTGGCCCCCGACGCTAATGGGCCAGTGGTTCCCGGCACTGAAAGCGATTCCCTCGGTGTAGCGCCGTCGACGGTCATCAGACGTTGCGATCGCACGACGGTGCTGTCCCCGCCGCTGATCTGATGGCCAATCGCTGACTTCCCCTCGACGCACGTGCGACGGGTTAGAGCCGCTCGTTTTGCAACGCAGGCGCGCTGAACAAGGCTCGGCCGACCTTTGACCCGAAAGCGGCGAGGTCCTAAGAAAGACGCATGCATGCGTGGGAGCGGGACGTGCCGGGGATAGGCGCAGCGAAGGCCGAGCAGAGCTTGTTCCGCTCGGCGGTCAGTACGTTGCAGGCCAAGTCGCTCGCCATCGTGGGCGCATCCGAGCGTGCGCGCTGGCCGAGCGAGATTTTCAAGAACCTGCGCGAGTTCGGCTATTGCGGACGGATCTCCCTCGTCAATCCGCGGCAGACGGAAGTGTTCGGGCAACAGTGCTTTCCGTCGCTGCGCGCCCTGGCCGAGCCGGTCGACCACGCGCTGGTGATCGTGCCCGCGGCCGCCGTTCCCGATGTTCTCACCGATGCCGAGGAAGCCGGCGTCGAATCCGCCACCGTTTATGCCTCGATGATCGGCGACGGCGATGAGCCGGAATCGAAGGCACGGGGCGCATGGCTCGCGGCCTTCGTGGCGAAAAGCCGCCTGCGCGTGGCAGGGCCGAACTGCATGGGGGCCTATTCCTATCGCGAGCGCCTGTTCGGCTATCCCAACACCGAACTCTGCCGGCTGACGTCCGGCTCGGTCGCATGCCTCTTCCAATCCGGCGGCACCATCCAGTTCTGGATGAAGGCCGCGGCCGAGCGCGGATTGCGCTACTCCTACTGCGTCACGTCGGGCAACGAGCCCGATCTCGGCCTGGCCGACTACCTCAACTTCGTCATCGATGATCCCGAAACGCGGCAGGTCGTGCTGTTCATCGAAGGCATCCGCCGGCCGGAGGCGTTCATGCACGCGGCCGGCCGCGCGCTGGCCATGGGCAAGCCCATCCTTGCCATCAAGACCGGGGCGACCGCGCAGTCGCAGGCCGCCTCGCAGTCCCACACCGGCGCGATCGCGGGCGACTACGCCGCCTATCTCGCGATGTGCGAGCGCTACGGCATCGTCAACTATCGCTCGCTCGACGATCTCGTCGAAGCCGCGCTCGCGTTCGAGGGCGGACGGCTGCCGAAAGGACCGCGCATCGGCTTTGTCACCACCTCGGGCGGAACCGTCGATCTGCTGTACGACTATGCCGAGGCCGAAGGCGCGGCGATGCCCGACTTCACGGACGCGACCAAGGCGGCGCTGCTGCCGATGATGCAGGAAGGCATCGCGCCGAAAAATCCACTCGACGTCGGCATTCCCTCTACGCTCGAAGTGGCCGCCAAGATCTGCGCGACCGCGGCGCACGATTCAAATGTCGACATGGTGGCCTGGGCCTCGCCCATGCCGCGCAAGGCGGATGCCTGGGGCGACGTGACTCCGCTGCGACAACTGCTGACCCAGACCGACAAGCCGATCGTCGGATTTGGGCGCATGATCTATCAGATCAGCGACAACCATCTCGCCGCGCAGGAGGCCGCCGGGTTTCCATTCCTGCAAGGGATCGAACCGACCATCCGCGCCCTCAACGGCTTGTGGTTTCACGCCGCGCGCCGAGGCCGTGTGCCGCCAACGCCAGCACCTGCACCGCCCAGCGACCTGTCGCCGGACACGCTGGACGCGACGCTCGCACGCTACGGCATCGCACTGCCCAGGAGCCGCCTGGCCGGCAATGCCGCCGAAGCCGCGACCGCCGCCGAGCACATCGGCTTTCCGGTCGCACTGAAAATTCACTCGCACGACATCTTGCACAAGACCGAGGCCGGCGGCGTTGCGCTTGGATTGCGGGATCGCGCGGCGGTGCAAGCTGCCGCTGATGCCCTGGCCGCCGCGGCGCACGCCGCGCAGCCGGGCGCACGCATCGACGGCTTCCTCGTGCAGGAGATGGTGTCGGGGGTCGAGGCCATTGTCGGCGCGCGCAGCGATCCGCTCTACGGACCGATGCTGCTGGTGGGCTCGGGCGGCGTGCTGGTCGAGCTCACTAAGGATGCTGCGCTGCGCCTGCTGCCGGTGAACGCGGATGAGGTCGGCGCGATGCTCGACGGGCTCAAGCTGGCCAAGCTTCTTTCCGGCTTTCGCGGGCGGCCGGCGGCCGATCGCGCGGCGCTCGAGGCAACTGTGCTCGCGCTCGGCCGATTCTTTCTCGATCACCGCGCAAGAATAAAGGATATCGAGATCAACCCGCTCATGGTGCGCCCGGCCGGTGAGGGCGCGGTCGCGGTCGATGTGCGCGTGTTGTGGCGGGAGGACACGCAAGGAGCCTAAAGGAATGGATTTTGAATTGCCCGAAGAGCTGCGAATCCTCAAGGCCGGGCTGCGGCGCTTCGTCGACAATGAGCTGATTCCGATCGAGCGCAGGACCACCGACGGCGAGGCCGTCAAGCCGGAATATCTCAAGCGTTTCGAACAGCGCGCCAAGGACCTCGGCATCTGGCAGCTCGACGTCCCGGAGGAATATGGCGGCGGCGGCATGCCCATCCTCGCGCGCGCGATCGTCTGGGAAGAGCTCTCGCGCACCATCGCCATACCGGCCCGCGGTGAAGGCATTACTGGTCCATCCGCCCGCGGCATTCTCTATTCGCTCACGGGCGAGATGAAGGAGAGGTACCTGCTGCCGCTGCTGCGCGGGGAGAAGAAGGCCTGCTTCGCGCAGACCGAGCCTGACGCCGGGTCCGACCCGGGCGGCATGCGCACCGCCGCCGTGCGTGACGCCGACCATTACGTGATCAACGGCGTCAAACGCTTCATCACCGGTGCCGGTCACGCCGACTTCATGCAGTTGATGGTCGCTACCGACCGGAGCAAAGGCTCGCGCGGCGGCATTTCCTGTTTCATCGTCGACATGGATACGCCGGGCGTGAAGCTCGGCGCTTGCTACGAGACCATGATGGGCGACAAGCCGTGGGAGATCGTGCTCGAGAATGTGCGCGTCCCGGCCAGCCATCGCGTCGGCGAGGAAGGTGACGGGATGCGCTTCGGCCAGCAATGGCTCAATATCGGTCGCGTCAAGCACGGCGCGCGTGCGCTCGGCGTCGCCGAGCGATGCCTGGAAATGGCAACCTCCTACGCCAAGCAGCGCTCGACCTTCGGCCGGCCGCTCGCCGACCGCCAGGCGGTGCAATGGATGCTGGCCGACATGTTCATCGAGTTGCAGGCCGCCCGCCTGCTCGTATACAAAACCGCCGCGCGTCTCGACCAAGGCGAAGAGGCGCGCGAAGACGCCTACGTCGCCAAGTATTTCGCCGACGAAATGGCATTCAAGTCCGCCGATCAATGCATGCAGATCCACGGCGGGATTGCGCTCACCACCGATCTTCCGATCGAAAAAATGTGGCGGCAGCAGCGCAGCTATCGGATCACCGAAGGCGCGAGCGAGGTGATGAAGATGGTCATCGCCCGCCACGTGCTCAAGACCTACGGCTGAGGAAACGCCATGATCAAAGTGCGACGCATCGGACACGCCACCTTCGAGACGCCTGATCTGGAGAAGCAGATCGAACATTTCACGCAGGTGACCGGCCTCGTGGTCGCCGCGCGCGAGAAGGATCGCGCCCTGCTTGCGACCAAGCTCGGCCAGCTGGTGGTGCAGCTCAAGAAGGGCGACGAGCCGCGTTGCGCGAAACTCGCGTTTCAGGTGGCTCCCGATTCGGATTTCAAGCAGCTTGCCCGCGCGCTCTCGGAGGACGGAATCAAAAGCGACCTTCGCAGCGACGACCTTCCCGGCACGCCGAAGCTGCTCCTCTTCGAGGACAACAAAGGGACCACCATCGAGGTCTTCACGGAGTGGGACTATCTCACCCCCAACCAGCAAGTGGTGGGCATCGGCCCGATCAAGCTCGGCCACTGTGCCTTCGTTGTCCCGGATGTGCAGCAGACCTGCGAGTTCTACGAGCGCGTGCTGGGCTTCAGGGTGTCGGACTGGAACGGCGACTTCTTCGTGTTCATGCGCTGCAATCCCGACCACCACACGGTGAACTTCATCCGCGGCAAACGCGCCAAGATGCACCACATCGCCTTCGAGGTGCGGGACTTCTCGGCGGTCGAGCAGGGTTGCGATGTGCTGTCGCATCACCGCATCCCGATCATCTGGGGGCCGCTGCGTCATGGTCCCGGACACAATGTCTCGATCTACCACCGCAATCCGGACGAGCACGTGATCGAGTTCTTCGCCGAGCTCGACCAGGTGTTGGACGAGGAACTCGGCTATTTCGATCCGCGGCCCTGGCATGCGGATCGTCCGCAGCGGCCAAAAGTGTGGAGCCGCGAAAATCGCTCGGTCGCGGGCTGGGGGCCGCCACCCACTCCGGATTATCATCTCAATCGGGATGAGTAGTTGCACTCATCATTGCGGGCGGCACCAAGTCCCCGCGCTGTCATCATCCGCGCAAACGGATGATCCAGTATTCTCCGACAGCTCAATGATCGTTCGCCCTGCCGGTGCTTACTGGATGCCCGCTTTCGCAGGCATGACAATGCCAATGGCAACTAGCAGCATCCAATGAGCAACGCCCGCTATCGCCTTGGCGTCGATGTGGGCGGCACCCATACCGATCTCGTGCTGCTCGACGCGACGACGGGCGACCTTTTGATCGAGAAGGTCGCGAGCACACCGAAAAACCCCGCGCTCGGCGTGCTGAATGGGGTCGCCAATTTCATTGCCAGGGGTATCGCGCCGGACGAGATCAGCTTTTTCGCCCACGGCACCACGATCACCACCAATGCGCTGCTTGAAATGCGCGGCGCCAAGGTCGGGCTGCTTATTACCAAGGGCTATCGCGCGGTGCAGGAAATCCAGAACCAGGCGCGCGACGGCAACCTGTTCGACTACTTCTATTCGAAGCCGGCGGCGATCGCTCCGCAAAGCCTCACCAAAGAAATTCCCGAGCGCTGCGACTACGCCGGTCGCGTTCTCCTGCCACTCGATGAGACCGCCGTTCGCGAGGCCACCCGCGAGCTCAAGGACGCCGGGGTCGAATCGATCGCAGTGTGCTACTTGTTCTCGTTCATGAATCCCGCGCATGAAGACCAAACGCGCGCGCTGATCCACGAGCAGTTTCCCGCCGTCCAGGTCTCGCTTTCAAGCGAGGTCTTGCCTCGCATCCGGGAATGGGCGCGGCTCTCGACGACCCTGCTCAACGCTTATCTCGAACCCGTCATGGTGCGCTATATCGCCCATCTCAATGGCGGATTGGACTCCGCCGGGGTGCGCACAAGACAGCGCTTCCTGATGCAATCGAACGGCGGCGTGATGCCGTTTTCGGCAGCGATCGCGGGCGGCCGCACCGTGCATACGTTGTTCTCCGGTCCCGCAGCGGGCGCGCAGGCGAGCGCCCATCTCGCGCGCGAGGACGCTCGGCGCGGCCTCGTCACCCTCGACATGGGCGGAACCAGCGCCGACATCGCCTTCATCGAAGGGGGCGCGCCGCTCGAGGTCACCGAGGGGGTGATCGCGCGCCGCCAGATCGACGTGCCCGCGCTCGACATGGCCACGATCTCCGCCGGCGGCGGCTCGATCGCCTGGATCGACGGTGGCGGCTTTCTCAATGTCGGCCCGCAGAGCGCCGGCGCCGATCCCGGCCCAGCCTGCTATGGACGCGGCGGCGTGCGGCCCACGGTCACCGATGCCGACCTCCTGTGCGGCTATCTCAATCCCGACTATTTCCTCGGAGGGGCGCAGACGCTCGATGTCGCGGCATCGCGCGCAGCGCTCGAAGCGCATATCGCGGAGCCGTTGCGGATGGATGTGATGGCGGCCGCCGCCGGCATCCAGCGCATCGTCGACATACGCATGGCAGATGAGGTGCGCGTGTTTGCGGCCAAGCGCGGTGTCGACCTCTCCGCCTTTACGCTGCTGCCGTTCGGCGGCGCTGGTGCGGTGCATGCCGCCGCCGTCGCCGAGGAACTCGGCATGCGGCGCCTTCTGGTGCCCCCGCGTCCCGGCGCGTTCTCCGCGCTCGGTCTCCTCTGCACCGACGTGGTGCACGACTACATCCGCTCGGAGCTTCAACCGCTCGCGGAGATCACCGCCGATCATGCCGAGGACATCTTCCGACAATTGGAACGCAAGGCAGGTGACGAACTCGCCGCCGAAGGAATGTCCCCCGCCGATGCCCGCTTCGCGCGCGAGCTCGACCTGCGCTACACCGGCCAGGGCTACGAACTGCGCACGCCGCTCGAAGGACTGTTCGCTGACCGGCTGACCGCCGTTGCGCTCGCTGCGGCGCGGGACAGGTTCGACGAGCGCCACGCCCGCAGTCACGGCCACGCGGCCAAGGAGCGGCCGGTGGAAGTGGTGAGCTATCGCCTGCGCGTACGCGTGGCTGTGCCCAAATACGAGCCGCGCGGGGCCGCCGCGGCGCCATCGCCCCGCTCCGTCGCCGACGCGGTCAAGGGCAAACGAAGCGTGTCGTTCAATGGGCCTGTGATGGATGCGGTGCTCTACGAGCGCGACGGGCTCGATATCGGCGCGACGATCGCGGGGCCGGCGCTGGTCGAGCAGCTCGATGCCACGACCGTCATTCCGCCGGGCTGGAATGGGCATGTCGATGGCTACGGCAACCTGATCCTGGTGAGAGCGTGAGCATGGATGCCATCACCATCCAGATCCTGCGCAACAAGATCGCGAGCCTAGTCGATGAAATGCACTACCATTTCTATCGCTCCGGCTACTCGACCATCATCCGCGAGTCGCGTGACTTCAGCTGCGTGATCCTCGATCGCAGCGGACGGCTGATCGTGGCGCCGCCCATGTTCTTCCACGCCCCGGTCTACCGGCATCTCGTCGGCCGCATTCTCGAGCTCTATGGCGGCCATGGCGAAGGCCAGGGGATCAAGGACGGCGACGTGTTCG
>Ga0208991_1000087_pt1 | contig 16412 bp, 13 predicted proteins | sample MedBloCAOM3_M2_FD_187855 | JGI IMG/M metagenome (GOLD analysis project Ga0208991, IMG submission 187855) | Forest soil microbial communities from El Dorado National Forest, California, USA - Mediterranean Blodgett CA OM3_M2 (SPAdes) (version 2) | ecosystem: Environmental > Terrestrial > Soil >...
CCGGTGCGAGCCGCCACATGCGCGCGAAGACTGGATTGAAAAGGCGTAGTCGGCCGTCACTGCCGAACACGGCGACGGCCTCGGTCAGATTGTCCAGCGTCTCGCCCTGAACCCGGATCAGCGCATCGTAGCGGCGTTCGAGATCGAGCCGTTCGGTAACGTCATCGAAGAGATAGATGACGCCACCTTCCGGATTGGGCGTGGTGACGACCCGCATGGTGCGGCCGTCCGGCAGGTGCCACATGTGCTCCTTGGGCTCGACCGCCCGGTAGGCGTCGTAGAGCGCCGTTTTCCACTGTCGGAAATCCTGTTCGTCCGGGAGCTTGCGCGACGCGCGCAACCGATCGAGCACGGCCGAATCGTTCGGGCCCTGGTCGAGGAAGACGGGATCGAGATCCCAAAGCAAACGATAGGCGGTGTTGTAGAAGGCGAGCCGCTGATTGGACCCGAAAATGGCGACGCCGGTGGCAAGCTGGTCGAGGGTGCGCCGGTGGGCATCCATCATGCGCTTGAGCTCGCCGCGTAGCGCTTCTGCTTCGGTCGCGTCGAGGCCGATGCCGGCACTGCCGCGCCCGGCCGGCACCGTCATCACGTCGAAGCTGCGGCGCTGGCCTGCGACCACGGCTGGAAGCCGGCCCGAATAGGACTCGGCCAATTCGTGCGCGCGCAAGAGTTCGGTGCGCGCCCCTCGATCGAAAAGCTCGATCCCGCGATCGACCGCCTCCGCGCCGTCCTCGGCCTCGACCGCTTGCGCATACGCCTGGTTCGCGAAAACGAGTTTGCCAGCGTCATCGCGAGCCCACACCGGCGCAGCCGCTGCTTCGATCAGCGCGCGCATGGCCGCGGTGTCTTCGAGGTGCTTCTGATGGCGGCGGGCGAGTTCGGCGAGTTCGTGCTTGATGCCGCTGACCTCCCGCAGCCGCAGGATTGCGCGGCCGCCGGTGACCTGGCCCTTCGCCTCGATGATACGGCCGGCGAACGTGGCCATCGTCATGGCGAAGGCGACGCCCCGCGCGCGCAAAGCATCGACCGAGCGCTCCATGTCGCCGGCGGTCTCCGGCTCGAGCCACGTGCCAAAGGCGAGCACGCGCTGCGGCGTATCGGCGGCGGTGACCAGCGTGGGATCGCCGATGATTTCGGGCTCGTCGGTGCCGGCGGCCCAGGCGACGAGAATTTGCTGTTCGGAGAGCAGGAGCGCGTAAGCGCGATCAATCGCGGCCTTGGATGTGGCGCTCTCATCGCGTGCCGATGCCTCGAGCTCGGCGAGCCGGCCACGGGTCCGCACGAGCAAAATCGCGGTGACGACAGCGAAGCAGAGAACGCCGAGAGTGAGCGTGAGCGCTGCGATCTCGTGCCGATCGAGCGATAGCAGCGCGGCGACATACGCTTCTAATGTCGAGGGCTCGGACCGCCCCGTCGCTTCCGCGGCGCGCGCGAGGTGCGGGAAGAATGCTGACAGAGCCACGGCAAGCGCGTCGCGAATTCCGCCGTAGCGCGTCCCAAAGGGCGTTTCACGGCCGCCTTTGAGGACTATGGACGCGTGTGAACGCGCTTCATGCTGCGGACGAGCCCCAAAGCCCTCCACGGTGATCCGGAACGCGTCCGGCATACCCGCTTGCCCCATTGCCGCATTTTCACCGGCGTCGTGAGACCGCCGGCTCGCGGGCCGTACGGTTGAGTGCCTCATCCGCCGAACAGCCCGCGAATCAACCCACTTTACCCCCAAGGGGAAACCGGCCGGAAGGTGTCCAGATCATGAACAAGCAGACGAAGGGAGATAGCGGGGAACGGCGGTCGATGGGCTCTTCCGCCATCTCCTCTCCGTGCCTCCCGGCCCTTTATTCAAACCTGATGTTGTTTTGAGCGATGACATCGGCCCATTTTGCCATCTCGGCGCGGATGTAGTCGCCGAATTGCCGCGAGCCGAGCGGCGTCACCACCGCCCCCATCTCCGTCATACGCTTGCGCAGGTCGGGCATCGCGAGCACCTCGGAGAGCGCGGATTCCAGTTTCGCGAGGACGGCCGGCGGGGCCCCGGCGGGTGCTGCCAGGCCGAACCAATAGGCCGCCTCCAGCGGATAACCGGCCTCGGCCATCGTCGGGACTTCGGGCAGCGTCTCGAACCGCGCTGACGCCGCAAGCGCGAGCGGGGTGAGTGCGCCGGTCTTCATGTGCTGCCCGCCGACCACCGCGGTAACGAACATTGTGTCGACGTGCCCGGCGACCAGGTCGTTGATTGCCGGCGCGCCACCGCGGAACGGAACGTGCAGCATGCGAACGCCGGCTTTGGCGCCAAAGAGTTCGCCGGCCAAGTGGCTCGCGCTGCCGATCCCGACCGAGGCGTATGAAATCTTGCCGGGCTGTTGCCGCGTCAGCTCGACGAGGTCCTGGACGGTGCGGGCCGGAAGGCGCGCGTTCGCCGAGAGCGCCATGGGCGCGCTGCCGACAAAGCCGATCGGCGCGAAATCCTTCACGCTGTCGTAGGGAATGCTCTTGAACACGCTCGGGTTCACGGCGTGGTTGTCGTTGATCATCATCAGCGTGTAGCCGTCCGGCTCGGCGCGCGCGACCGCGGCGGTCGCCAGCGTTCCGCCGGCGCCGGGCCTGCTCTCGATGATGAATTGTTGACCAAGGACCACGGTCAGCTTGTCGCCAACGATGCGCGACACGGTGTCGAGCAGTCCGCCGACGGGAAAGGCGACGATGATCCGCACGGGACGCGTGGGATAGCCGGGTTCTTGCGCTGTCGCAGGACCGGGAGCGTCGCCAAGCATGGCGGTGAGAGCAAACAGAGAGGCGAGAGCTTTCTTCACGGTTACCTCCCGACGACGTACCGCTGCAAACGCAACGCGAGCGCGCGCAGACAAGTCTACGAGTCGGTGCAGGCTTGACTGCGCTCGGCCGGCGCCCGACGCGCTCGGCTATGCGCGTCCGGCCAGCTTCAAGCCTTTGTCGAGGGCCGCGTAACTGCGCACCGGCGCGGCCATCAAGAAGCGGTAGCCTTCGCCGAGGATGCGCTCGACATTGTTGGAATCGACGTGGGGGTGGCCGACGACGACGTTGTGCTCCTTGCAGATGTTGACCACCCGCGCCATCCATTTGAGCACCTCGGGGTGCTCGTATTGCCGCGGGTAGCCGAGCTCCTGGGAGAGGTCGCCCTCCCCGATGAGGATCGCGCCAATGCCGGGCACTTTCTGCAAGATCTGAGGCAGCGCCTCGATGCCGCGCGTGTCCTCCATCATCAGGATCACGAAGATTTCTCCCTTCGGGTTAAGCGGCCACACGTCGGCGCGGTCGTAATAGTCCTGCTGGGAGAGGCCCCAATAGCGCACGGCGGCAGTCGGCCCGTCGCCGCGGATTCCTGCGGGCTCGTACATGGGCGCGCTCTTCAGGCGCGGATAGCGGCAGGCGGCAACCGCATTATAGGCCTCATCCACCGACGAAATGTGCGGCCAAACGATCCCATAAGTGCCGAGATCCAGCGCCTGCTTGGCATGAAACTGCGCCTTTTCCGCCCCGTTCGGCGGGATGCGGACCATCGGCGTGACGCCGGGAGCGACCGAGCCGGATTTGGCGATTTGCCCGCGGTTGAGCATGTATTGCAGGCTATCCCGCAGCGCCCGGATGTCCCACGGATTGTGCTCCATCTCGTATACGATGCCGTCGTACTTGGCCGTGGCCATTGCGATCGCAGTATCAGGATCGGCCTGGCAAAACGACGTGAATGCCGTCTTGCCGGCTTCCAAGGCACGGATCACGCCGTTCAAACGCGGAATGTCAGCCATACTTTCCCCTCTGCAGTGCGTTTCGGCCGTATCTTAACAGACCCCAATCCTGGTTTGACAATGGTGAAGCCCGGTTCGTAGCATCCGCTCCCATCGCGGCCGGACACATCCGGCCAGCGTTTCAGCCCACAATTCTCAGCGACGGTGTCATGATCATTGATTGCCACGGCCACTACACGACCGAGCCGAAAGACCTGCACCGGTTCCGCAAGGAGCAGACCGAGGCGGTCAAGAATAAGTCGCCGATGCCCTCGAAAGCGTCGCTGAAGATGAGCGACGACGAAATCCGCGAGAGTGTGGAAGGCGCCCAGCTCAAACTGCAGCGCGAGCGCGGCACCGATGTCACGATCTTCTCGCCGCGCGCCTCCGGCATGGGGCACCATATCGGCGACGAAAGCGTCAGCCTGGAATGGTCGCAGATCTGCAACGACCTGATCGCGCGGGTGATCTCGCTCTATCCGAGCAATTTCATCGGCGTGTGCCAACTGCCGCAATCGCCCGGCGTGCCGCCGAAAAATTCAGTCGGCGAGCTGGAACGCTGCGTGAAAATGGGCTTCGTCGGCTGCAACCTCAACCCCGACCCGTCCGGCGGTTATTTCAACGCCCCGCCGCTGACCGACAAGTGGTGGTATCCGGTCTACGAGAAGATGGTCGAGCTCGACGTGCCGGCGATGGTCCACGTCAGCGGGTGCTGCAATCCGGCGCAACACACGACCGGCTCGTATTACCTCAACGCCGACACCATGGCGTTCATGCAGCTGATCCTGTCGGACCTTTTCAAGGATTTTCCGACGCTCAAGCTGATCATCCCGCATGGCGGCGGCGCCGTGCCGTTCCACTGGGGCCGCTTCCGCGGGATTGCGCTCAATAACAATCGGCCCGAGCTCGACGAGATCATGAAGAACAACATCTTCTTCGACACCTGCGTCTATCATCAACCCGGCATCGACCTCCTCACCAAGGTGGTTCCGGTCGAAAACATTCTGTTCGCGTCCGAGATGGTCGGTGCGGTCAAGGGCATCGATCCGAGGAGTGGTCAGTATTTCGATGACACCAAACGGTACGTAGACAACGCGCCGAGCCTCTCGGCCGCGGACAAGGATAAGATTTTCGCGGGGAATGCCTACCGGGCCTATCCGCGGCTCAAGGACGCCATCGCCAAGCAAGCGAAAGCGCGCGCGTAGCGCACGTTTGGTCGAGCCTTAGAGGCGTTCACGCCCGTCACCGGTTATGGCGAAAGCCAACAATCGGCGCACGCCGGCGAGCCGTCGGGGCGCGCCGCCAGGCTCGACCCAACCTACTCGTGCTGATAGTTTCGCCCGCAACGACGAAGCATGATCGAGGACCAGAATGGGCATCGAAGCTTTGGGCTATATCGGGGTTCGCACCAAGGACTTGGGCGACTGGGCGAACTACGGCACCAACTTTTTGGGCCTGCAACGCATCGACAAGAGCCGCTCGACGCTCGCCTTTCGCATGGATGACCGCAAGCAACGGCTCGTGGTCGACGCCGACGGCGGACAGGGGATCGGCTTCTTCGGCTGGGAAGTAGCGGACGCGTCTGGCCTTGACGCATTGGCCGCAAGGGTTGAGGCGGCCGGCACGAGGGTCGCCCGCGGCTCGCGCGCACTAGCCGACGAGCGCCGCGTAAAGGATTTGATCGTGTTCAATGACCCCGCGGGCAATCGCCTCGAAATTTTTCACGGCGCGGAGACTACGACCGACCCGTTCAAGCCCGGCCGCAACATTTCCGGCTTTCGCACCGGGCCGCTCGGCATGGGCCATGTCGTCATGCATTTCGAGCGCATCGCCGACGTGATGGGCTTTTATCACGACGTGCTCGAGTTCAGGGTGAGCGATTTTTGGCTGCGTCCGTTCCCGGCCTATTTCTTTCACGTCAACCCCCGACACCACAGCATCGCGTTCGTCGAGAGCGGCATCAACATGGTCCATCACATGATGGTGGAACTCTACAGCTTCGACGACGTCGGCCAAGGCTATGATCTTGCGTTGGGCGATCAAGAGCGCATCGGCGTCACGCTCGGCCGTCATTCCGGCGACTACGTCACCTCCTTCTACACCTGGAATCCATCGGGATTTCTGGTGGAGTACGGCTGGGGCGGACAAGTGATCGACGACAACACCTGGCAGCCGTTCGAACGCAAATTCGGCCCGAGCCTCTGGGGCCACGAGCGCCGCTGGATGTCGGCGGAAAAGAAAGAGGAATCGCGCCTGCTCTGCATCGAGGCCGCCGAGAACGGCCAACGCCGGCCGGTGCAGGTGATCGAGGGCAACTATAATCTCATGCCCGGCGTCTGCCCGTGGTGGGACAGCATGAAACAGGGCCGCAAGGCGGGCTGAGCTTGCGCTCCACACCTCCGATGCCCGCGCAGGGGCGGGAGACGGCTGAACGCGTCTAGGCCTTTCCTGCTACTCGCCCGAGCCCCTCGGCGGAGTGCGCCAGGTCTTCGACGTTGATGCGCGCCAGCGCGTCGGAGAAGGCGTTCTCGGCCGCTCCCAACGCAGGCATTACCACTTTGTTGAGCAGGAGGGATTCGGCGAGCGCCGCGCCGTCGATCTCGTCGGCCGTACCGGCGGCGCGCAGGATATCGTCGGCCGTGATGCGGCGCTGCTCGCGGGCGAGTTCATAGCCGCCGCGCGGCCCCCGGATGCCTTTGAGTATTCCGTGACGCACGAGCGCCTGCAGGACCGGCTCCAGATGGCGTGGCGGCAGGCTGTGACGCGTCGCCAAGGCCTTCGCTGCCACTGGCCGACCCCGCGCATTGAGCGCGATGTCGATCACGGCGGTGATAGCTAAAACGCCTTTGCGCGGCAGGAGCTGCATGTGACATCTGCGCGGGTCGAGGGGCGGACGGCGGCCGGTATTATAATACATCAAGGCTTCCGATTTGCCCGGTCCGCCTCTCCCCGCCCCGTGTCCGTAGAACCAAAACCCCCAACTCCGCGCGTAGTTTCATCAAGAATTGCAACTTCGCAAATTGCTGCTTGCAGGGTGGCTGCGAGGACCAATTGGGCGATGCGAGCCCCCCGCTCGACCGGGAAGGGCGCGGTGCCGAAATTTGCTAGGACCACGTGAACCTCACCGCGATAGTCGGCATCCACCGTGCCAGGCGAATTGAGCACGGTAATGCCATGTCGCAACGCAAGCCCGGAGCGCGGCCTGATCTGACCCTCGACCCCCGGCGGCAGCGCAATAGCCAAGCCGGTGGGAACCGCGGCGCGTCCGCCGGGCGCGATGATCATGGGGGCATCGACGGGCACCGCGGCGACCAGATCAAGACCGGCGGCGAATTCGCTTTGGTAGGCCGGAAGCGGCAGGTCGACGGCATGGGGCAGCCGCATGATCCGGAGTTCGACTTTGTTCACTGCTCCGCTCCGGCGAGCGTATCGGCGATCCGGGCGACGAGCGCCTGCGCCACCTGCTCTTTCGGTTGTGGCGGCCAGGATTCAACCCCCTGCGCGGTCACCAGATGCACGGTATTGCGGTCGCCGCCCATCACGCCGCCGGTCGCGGAAACGTCGTTGGCCACGATCCAGTCGCATCCTTTGCGTGCAAGCTTGGCCCTCGCGTGCTCGATGATATGTTCGGTTTCGGCGGCGAAACCAATGACGAGGCGCGGCCGGATGTTCGCATCGTGCGCCACCGACGCTAGGATATCGGGATTCTCGACCAGGCCGAGCGTGGGCGATCCATCGGCCTGCTTCTTGATCTTGTTCGCATTGGGCTGATCCACGCGCCAATCGGCCACCGCAGCGGCAAACACCGCAACGTCTGCAGGCAGCGCCGCCGTAACCGCCGCAAACATCTCTTGCGCGGTCTCGATCCGGACGGTGTTCACGCCGAGCGGATCGGGCAGGTTCACCGGGCCTGATACGAGCGTCACGTCGGCGCCGGCGGCGGCGGCGGCGGCAGCGATGGCATGGCCTTGTTTGCCCGATGAGCGGTTAGCGATGTAGCGCACCGGATCGATCGGCTCGTGAGTGGGGCCGGAGGTGACGATCATGCGCTTGCCCGCGAGTGGTTTGTCGCCATCGTTCTTGTCCAGGAGGGGTAAAGCGGCGGCCGCGATTTCGAACGGCTCCGCCATACGCCCGATACCGGCTTCCCCCGCCTCCGCCATCTCGCCCGCGTTCGGTCCCACCACGGCCACGCCGTCACCGGCGAGGCGCGCAAGATTGCGGCGGGTTGCGGGGTGCGCCCACATCCGGGGATTCATCGCCGGCGCCACCAGTACCGGGCGGTCGGTGGCGAGCAACACCGCGGAAGCGAGGTCGTCGGCGTGCCCCCCCGCCATCTTGGCCAGGAGGTCGGCCGTCGCGGGCGCCACCACGATGAGGTCAGCCTCCCGCGCGAGCTTGATGTGACCGACATCGAACTCGGTCGTGGGGTCGAACAGGTCCGTGAACACCCGCTCGGCCGAGAGCGCGCCGACCGACAGCGGCGTAACGAATTCCTGTGCCGCGTGGGTGAGAATGCAGCGCACGGCAAGCCCGCGCTCCTTCAGCCGGCGGATGAGATCGAGCGATTTGTAGGCCGCAATGCCGCCGCCAATGATCAGGAGAACGTGTTTCGTGCCTGAGGCCGGGATGCGTCTTGGCTGCGCCCGCTCCGCTGCGCCGTCGCCGCGCGGCGCGGCCCCTTGGCGCTGGGCGGCCTCGTCCTCGAGAGCGGCCACTTCGCGCAGGATGGTCCGTGCCTCGTCCTCCATCGAGCGACCGTTTCGCACCGCCCGCATCCGCAGGCGCTGCTTCAGGTCGTGGTCCAGTTGGCGGATGGTGATGCTGGCCATGTCGGTCTCGCGCGCTCTGCACCGCGAATCTAGTCTATGATTGCAATGCAATCAATGCAATCATAGATCAAGAATGGCCCTCCCCAGCGGCGGCGAGGCGCGATAGCGAGCTAACGCGTCAACGCAGCAGATAAATCAGCCAGCCCAGCAGCGCCGCGATCACCCATAGTGCCACCGTCGTCCAGCGGGTGCGCCGCGCTTCTGCGCGGCCGATTGCTGCCACCGTGTCCGGCGCGAGCATCAGCCCGTCACGGGTGATGGCATCGAGTTGCTCAACGAGCACCGCGCCGCGTGCCAGCAGCGTCGGCGCCTCGCCGAGGAAGCGGCCAACCTCGATCACGCCTTCGGCCGCGTCTTCGAGCCGCCCGGCCGGACCGAGATTGCGCTCGATCCACTCCCGCACCACCGGCTCGGCGACGGTCCACATGTCGAGCTTCGGATCGAGCGAGCGGGCCACGCCCTCGACCACGACCATGGTTTTCTGCAGCAGCAGAAGCTCCGGGCGGGTGCGCATGTCGAACATGCCGGTGACCTCGAACAGCAGCATGAACAGTTTCGCCATCGAGATTTCTTCGGCGACGCGGCTGTGGATCGGCTCGCCGATTGCGCGGATCGCCTGCGCAAAGCTCGCGACCGAGTGATGCGGGGGTACGTAGCCGGCTTCGAAATGCACCTCCGCGGTGCGGCGATAGTTGCGGGTGATGAAGCCGAGCAAAATCTCGGCGAGAAAGCGCCGTTCCTTCACCCCAAGCCGTCCCATGATGCCGAAATCGACCGCCACCAGTTCGCCAGCGTCGTCGACAAAGAGGTTGCCGGGATGCATGTCGGCATGAAAGAAGCCGTCGCGCAGCGCATGGCGCAGGAAGGTCTGGATCACCGCGCGCGCGAGGCGCTTGAGATCCAATCCCCCGGATTCGAGCAAGGCGCGATCGGAGAGCGGCGTCGCGTCAATCCATTCGAGCGTGAGCACATCGCGCGCGGTGCGGTCCCAATCCACCGCGGGGACGCGGAAGTCGGGATCGTTGCGGGTGTTCTCCGCCATCTCCGAGAGCGCCGCCGCCTCGAAGCGCAGATCCATCTCGAGCGCGACCGAGCGCCGGAGCGTCTCGACCACCTCGATGAGCCGCAGCCGCCGCGCCTCTGCAGATATCCTCTCGGCGTTGTGCGCAACAAAGGAGAACGCGTCGAGATCGATCTTGAAGCGTCGCTCCACCTCCGGCCGCAGCACCTTCACCGCGACTGCGCGCAGGCCATCGTCGGTGACGACTTCCGCCCGGTGCACCTGTGCGATCGAAGCGGCTGCGACCGGCGCGCCGAACGAAGCGAACAGGTCGGCCACTGGCTGACCCAACGCGGCTTCGACTGTGCGTTCGGCATCGGCCTGCGGGAATGGCGGCATCTTGTCCTGCAGCGCCTCAAGGTCGCGCGCCAATAGCACGCCGACCACATCCGGCCGCGTCGCCAGAAACTGGCCGAGCTTGACGTAGGAAGGTCCGAGCCGGGTGAGCGCGGTGGCGAGGCGGTTCGCGGACACCCTGCTCGCTGGGCGCTCGATCAGCCGCGCGATGCGCAGGGCGGCGCGCGCCGGCAGCGGCAACCGCGTCGGGTCGACGAGGCCGAACACACCCTCGCGCGCAAACACGAAACCGGCGTGACCGAGGCGGTGAAGGTGGGCTAACCCTGCGATCACAACCGCCAGCCCGAATGCAACGCGACGATGCCTCCGGTCATGCGCTGGAACGACACGCGGGCAAAGCCGGCGCCCCGCATCATCTCGGCAAATGCCTCCGGCCGCGGGAACCGGCGGATCGATTCCACGAGATATCGGTATGCCTCCGCGTCGTCGGTGACAGCGCGACCGAGCGCCGGTATCACGTTGAACGAGTAGAAATCGTAGAGCACGTCGAGCCCGGGCACATCGACGGTGGAGAATTCGAGGCACAGGAAGCGCCCGCCGATCCGCAGCACGCGATGGGCTTCCTTCAGTGCCGCCTCGATGCGCGGCACATTGCGGATACCGAAAGCGACGGCGACGGCATCGTAGCTGCGATCCGGAAACGGCAGCGCCTCGGCGTTGCCTTGGACAAACGTGATGGCATCATCGAGCCCGCGCTCGGCTGCTCGTGCTCGGCCGACATCGAGCATGTCGGCATTGATGTCGACGACGGTCGCATGCAAGTCCGCGCCGCCCGCCTCGATCGCCCGAAAGGCGACGTCGCCGGTGCCGCCGGCCAGGTCGAGCAGCGCAAACGGCTGCGCGCCGGAAATGGCCGGGCTAACGGACGAATCGCGGGCCTTGGGCGGATTCACCGCGGTGACGAGCACGCCCTTCCAGGCCCGGTGCAGCCCGCCCGACATCAGATCGTTCATGAGATCATAGCGCCGGGCGACGCTTTGAAAGACATCGTCGACCCGCGCCTGCTTGTCCCCAAGCGCCACCTGCTGGAAGCCGAAGTGGGTATTGTTGCCGGTTTGCGGCATGGCGAATAATCCTTTTGCGGCAGGACCATAGCGCGCCGGCCCGAGGGACGCTATGTCTCCCTCGGGAGCTCGCTGCCATGCCCGAATTGCCTGAAGTCGAGACGGTCCGCCGCGGACTGCAGCCGGTCATGGAGGGCGCGCGCTTTACCAAGGTAGAGGCGCATCGCGGCGACCTGCGCTGGCCGTTGTCAAAGGATTTCGTCGCTCGCCTGGAGGGCAAGACGGTCGAGGGACTGGGCCGCCGCGCCAAATATCTCCTCGTCGATCTTTCGTCCGGCGAAGTCCTGCTGATGCATCTCGGCATGTCAGGTTCGTTTCGCGTCGCGCAGGCGGCGCGCGGAGATCGCGCGCCGGGCGGCTATTACCATGACCGGTCCGAACGCGCCGCCCACGACCACATCGTGTTCCACATGTCCTCGGGCGCCCGGATCTCCTTCAATGATCCGCGCCGCTTCGGAATGATGAAGCTGGTTCCCCGCGCGGAGCTCGAGCACGAGCCCCTGTTGCGTGCGCTCGGCCCCGAGCCGTTAGGGAACGAGTTCGACGCGGCGATGCTGGCAGGCGCATGCCGGGAAAAGAAGACCTCGCTCAAGGCTGCGCTTTCGGATCAGAAGATCGTGGCCGGGCTCGGCAACATTTATGTCTGTGAGGCACTCCACCGCGCGCGGCTTTCGCCCAAGCGGCGCGCGTCGACAATTGCGTCGAAGTCCGGTGGGCCAACGGAGCGCGCGCAAACGCTCGTCGATGCCATCAAGGCCGTGCTCAAGGACGCGATCGCAGCCGGCGGCTCTTCGCTGCGCGATCACCGCCGCACCGATGGCGAGCTCGGCGATTTTCAGCACAACTTCCGGGTCTATGATCGCGAAGGCCAGCCGTGCCCTACGCCGGGGTGCCGCGGCACCATCAAACGCATTGTGCAGACAGGCAGATCGACGTTCTTCTGTCCGGTATGTCAGAAGTAGTCTGCGTTCTACTCCTTGCCGGGCAGCGTCTTGCCGGTCCACTGCGCAATCGCCGCGGCGATCTCCTTGTTGTTCTTCTCGTTCATCATCACGTGGCTGTTGCCCTTGATGCCGATGTCGGCGAGCCGCATGAACGTCGGCTGTGCACCGGCCTGCCGCAGGTACTTCACGGTGCAGTGGTCATACGGCGCGTGATACGACGCCTCCGACATCACCACCAGGATCGGCATTTTCAGATTGGACAGCTTGCGCGCGGGCTCGCGCTGGAGATGGCATTTCACGAGATCAGGGCCGTCCGCCTGTTCCTGCTGTACCACCGCGAGGTCTTTCGCGTCGGCGACCGCGGGGGAATAGGTCAGCGGAACCGCGCTGAGGCCATAGGGAAGTGCGAACGGTCCCTGTTTGAAGTAATCGGGCGCACCAGTGAAATCGATCTGGTAGAACGGCGGTCCGTTCGGCTCGACGGCGACAATCGCCTTGACCTGATCGGGACGTGCGTCCGCAACTGGCCATCCGAACGCGCCAGCCTGCGAATGCACCATCAGGATCGCCGGTCCGATCCGGTCGATCAGCGCCACCAATGCATCGCGGTTGAGGAATTGCTGCTTGGTGAAATCCTCGATCTCAGGCAGGTAGCCGGAGGTCATCTGCAGCGTGATGGCGTCGTCGGGCGCGCCGCTGCCCGGCCATTGCGTGTGCAGATGCGCCTGCGGCCACAATTTGTACTTGGCCTGTGAGAGGTAGCGGCGCTGGCCGCCATCGCCATCCGGCACCTTCCAAGGGCCGTACGACTCGGCAAGGTAGCCGGACCGTCCACGGCCGGGCTGATCGACAACGTAGACCGCATAGCCCTGGCGCACGAAATATTGCGCCCAGCCTTCGCGGCCATCGGGCGTACCGAAATACGTCGTGGCGGAGCGGGTGCCGCCGTGGACCATGATGATGGGATAGGGTTGCGTCTGTTTCGCCGGAATGCGGACGTCCACGTACATCTGGCCCGCCATGTATGTGCGGCCATTGATGACAGTGGGCTTGCCTCCGACGTAGAAGAAGCCCTCGCGCGCGAGCATGTAGGGCGGATCGTCGGCACCTTGGGCCACGCCGACTGCAGCGGCGAGCAGCGCGGCCGCCGCGGCTGCGACAACGGCGGTTGTGTGCCGATGAGCTGGTGCACATTGTTGGCGTAGCGACATTTGCGTTCTCCCTGTTCCGTGCATCTGTTGAAACGAAGTAATCACTTCGCCGCGAGTCCGGCGGCTTTCACCAGCGTCTCGTTGGCCGCGATTTCATTGCGAACATAGGTGTCGAACTCGCTGGGCTGCATAAGCATCGGATCGGCGCCGAAACTCGAAAGCCTCGTTTGGATTTCCGGCGACTGCAGCACCTTCACGGTCTCCCAGTGGAGCCTGTCGACAACATCGCGCGGCGTTTTCGCCGGCACGAACATGCCTACCCAAAAATTGTAGTCGGAATTGGCGAAGCCCGCCTCGAGCGTCGTCGGCACGTCGGGCAGCGCGGATGCGCGCTCCGAGGTGCTTACCCCCAGCGCCACCGCTTTTCCCTCGCGGATGAAGGGCAGCGACGGCAAGATCGGGCTGAATACGAAATCGACGCGGCCGCTCATTACTTCGGCCAGTGCCTCCGGCCCGCCCTTGAATGGAACGTGTACGCCGTCGAACCCGGCGCTCAGGCGAAACCGTTCGGCATTGAGGTGGGTCGCGCTGCCGCTACCGCCCGATGCGTAGTTGAGCCCGCCGGGTTTGGCGCGCGCGGCGGCAACAAGCGCCTGCGCCGTTCGGATGTTCGCCGACGGCGCGACCACGAGTACGTTGGGCAGATTGGCAAGCGGTGTGACCCCGACGAGATCGCCCACCGTGTCATACGGCAGATGGGAATACGCCCACGGCGAGATGGTATGGCTCGATGCCGTGAGGAGGATGGTATGGCCGTCCGGATCGGCCTTGGCCACCGCCGCCGTGCCGATGACGCCGCCGGCTCCGGGCCGGCTCTCGATGACGATCGGGTAGCCGAGCTGGAGCGAGAGCTGCTGCGCGACGGTGCGCGAGACAATGTCGATGGCGCCACCGGCGGTGTAAGGCACGATGGCGCGGATCGGTCGCGAGGGCCAGCTTTGGGCGCAGGCGCCGTCCAGGGTCGTCAGCACCAGCGCAAGCGCGCAGAGCCGGACCATCTCATCCCTCCCCGATGCTTCAAGCGTTGTTGCGTCTGGTCTTGTCTGGCTTGAAGTCGATGTCGCAGGGCTATTTTACACGTACTTTCCGTTCCAGGTATGCCATGGCAGCATGCCTGACGAACTGACCACACCAAGGAGAGCCATGAGTACCGAGACCATCATTGTCGAAATCCGCGGCCGCGTCGGAGTCATCCGTCTCAACCGGCCGCAGGCGTTGAATGCGCTCAACATCGCGCTCAAGGACGAACTCCTCGCCGCGGCCGAAGCTTTGGATGCGAATGCTGGCATCGGGTGCATTCTGATTGCCGGCTCGGACAAGGCGTTCGCCGCGGGTGCGGACATCAAGGAGATGGCGGACAAGTCGTATATCGACATTTTCAACGCCGACTACGCTGCCGATTACGAACGGCTCGCCCGCGTGCGCAAGCCGATCATCGCTGCGGTTGCTGGCTTCGCGCTCGGCGGCGGCTGCGAACTCGCCATGATGTGCGATTTCATCATCGCGGCCGACAATGCCAGGTTCGGCCAGCCCGAGATCAAGCTCGGAGTTATTCCCGGCATCGGCGGGACGCAGCGTCTCACCCGCGCGGTCGGCAAGGCGAAGGCCATGGACCTGATCCTGACCGGGCGCATGATGGACGCTGCGGAAGCCGAGCGCTCGGGGCTCGTCGCGCGCGTGGTGCCGGTGGCCAGCCTGATGGACGAGGCGATGAAGGCGGCTGAAACGATTGCCTCGATGTCGCTGCCATCGGTGCTGGCCGCGAAGGAGGCGGTCAACCGCGGTTTCGAGACCTCGCTCGCGGAGGGCGTACGCTTCGAGCGCCGCGTGTTCCACGCGCTGTTCGCGACCAAGGATCAGAAGGAAGGCATGGCCGCCTTCATCGAGAAGCGGCCGGCGAAGTTCAGGAATGAGTGATCCGTGCTCAGCGGCGCTGCGCCTTATTCGCGCACGCAGATGACCCGCACCAGCGAGGCCTTGGCAGCCTCGGCGCCGGTCCGGCCGGTTGTCGCGGGCGCAAGCTTTTGTGCCTCGAGGAAGGCGCGGATGGTCGGTGCCGGTATGAACGTCGCCTGTGGCTGTGCACCCGCCGTGCCGGCATTGGCGACGACCGGCGTCTTGAGCTCCACCATGCCGATAAGGCGGCCCTGACCGTCGAGCGCAGCGCCGCCGGAGAAGCCGAGTTGCGGCGCCGGCTCCACGGTCTCGCCTCTCGCCTTCGCCGCCATGGTCGAAATCGCGCTGCCGCCGGCCTGGCTTTGAGGGTCGGCGATGCCGAGGAGCGTCAGGTCGGGACCTTTCGGAGCGTCGCCGCCGAACGTGACGGGCACGAGGTCGGGCGCGCCATAGATCCGCAGCAGCGCGAGATCGGCGGACTTGTCCTCCGCCTGGCGGTCGGCGTCGCCATATCCGCTGACCACGATCACGTTGCAGCCTTCGGTGACCTGCCGGTCCGTGAGGATATGGCCGGCCGCGCTTACGACGATGCCGGTGCCGTACTCCACCTTGCGCTTGGAAACCGGACCGGCCAGCGCGACGCCGGAGATGCCGGGAAACGGCGTGAACGCGCTCGACATCACTACCACGACCGGATCCATGATGGTCTCGGTCGCCTGATCGTAGAGGACGGTCATGCCACGCACCTCGCCGTCCTTGATCTCGGCGCGCACGTAGAATTTCTTCAAGTTCTGCATGCCCGAGAGGATGAAGAAATCGGGGCGCAAGAAATTGACCTCGAGCTTGCGCGTTACCGGTTCTTTCTTCTGTTGCTCGTACACCGCCGCAAGCGTCGTGCCGGGCTCCCTGATCTTGAAGGTCTCGACCTGGACCTGGCCTTGCGCCGAAGACCAGCGGGTCCCGTTCTTGCTCTGACTCTTGTTCGGCACCTGCTTGGTCGGAAGTCCGATGCGCGCGCCGGTGACGGCATCGTCGACCATGCTCCAGCCGACCTGCACCTGCTTGGCCTTCGCCGTAGCGGCCAGCGAGGCGCGCTCCTGCGCGTTCAGGACGCCGGTCTCCTTGGACTTGCGATCGCGCTGGAATGTCTTGATGGCAGCCGTGGTCTTGTCATTGATCTCGCCAGTGACCAAGCCGTTGTAGCCGCCGGACCAGGCGAGATCGAGTTGGGTGGCCATGCGCTCGGCCAAGGGCATGGCGCCGTCGCGCGCCGGTGCCGTCGGC
>Ga0208991_1000088_pt1 | contig 16378 bp, 14 predicted proteins | sample MedBloCAOM3_M2_FD_187855 | JGI IMG/M metagenome (GOLD analysis project Ga0208991, IMG submission 187855) | Forest soil microbial communities from El Dorado National Forest, California, USA - Mediterranean Blodgett CA OM3_M2 (SPAdes) (version 2) | ecosystem: Environmental > Terrestrial > Soil >...
AGCGGTTCACCGGACGTCCCGCTACCAAGGCGGACAACATCACTACCGGCCGCATCTATCAGGACATTCTCACCAAAGAACGGCGCGGCGACTATCTCGGTGCCACCATCCAGGTGATCCCGCACGTCACCAACGCCATCAAGGATTTCATCCTCGACAGCAATGACGATTTCGACTTCGTGCTGTGCGAGATCGGCGGCACCGTCGGCGATATCGAGGGCCTGCCGTTCTTCGAGGCGATCCGCCAGATCAAGAACGATCTTCCGCGCGAACACGCCATCTACATTCATCTGACGCTGTTGCCCTTCATCCCGAGCGCGGGCGAGTTGAAGACCAAGCCGACCCAGCATTCCGTCAAGGAACTGCGCTCGATCGGCATCCAACCGGACATCCTGCTGTGCCGCACCGACCGGCCGATCCCCAAGGAAGAGCGGCGCAAGCTCGGCCTGTTCTGCAACGTGCGCGAAAGCGCTGTGATCGAAGCGCGCGACGTCGATAACATCTACGCAGTGCCGGAGGCGTACCACGCTGCCGGCCTCGACGACGAGGTGCTGGCGGCGTTCGGCATTGCGCCCAAAATTCCGCCGGCGCTGCAAAGCTGGCACGTCATCAACGAGCGGGTGCGCAATCCCGAAGGCGCGGTGACCATTGCCATCGTCGGCAAATACACCGGCATGAAGGACGCTTACAAATCACTGATCGAGGCCTTGTCGCATGGCGGCATCGCCAACAAGGTGAAGGTCAATCTCGACTGGATCGAGAGCGAGGTGTTCGAGAACGAGGATCCCGCGCCATTTCTCGAGCACGTCAACGGCATTCTGGTGCCCGGCGGCTTTGGCCAGCGCGGCGCGGAGGGCAAGATCCGCGCGGCGCAGTTCGCGCGCGAGCGCGACGTGCCCTATTTCGGCATCTGCTTCGGGATGCAGATGGCGGTGATTGAGGCCGCGCGCAATCTGGTCGGCATCGAGCAGGCGAATTCCACGGAGTTCGGCCCCACGCCCGAACCACTGGTCGGCCTGATGACGGAGTGGTTGCGCGGCAACGAGCTGGAGAAGCGGTCGAAGGCCGGCGATCTCGGTGGCACCATGCGTCTTGGCGCGTATCCCGCGGTGCTCAAGCGGGGTAGCCGGGTGTCGGAGGTCTATGGCGGCGCCACAGAGATTTCGGAGCGCCACCGCCACCGCTACGAGGTGAATACCGCCTATAAGGACCGGCTGGAGCAGCACGGCTTAAGATTTTCAGGTCTTTCGCCGGATGGCGTGCTGCCGGAGATCGTCGAATACGAGGACCATCCGTGGTTCATCGGGGTGCAATTCCATCCCGAACTGAAATCGCGCCCCTTCGAACCGCATCCGCTGTTCGCGTCGTTCATTCAGGCCGCGGTGGTGCAGTCGAGGTTGGTTTGATGCCTTGCATCGGCCAGCTTTGACGAACACGCGGATTGTTGCGACAAATCACGCCTGCTGCCGCAGAATAACAGATCACAGAGATCAGGGAGTGAAGTCGATGATTTACGAAACCCGCGTCTATCGATGCCTTCCGGGCCGGCTACCGGCGCTGCTCAAGCGCTTCGAGACGATCACGCTGAAACTTTGGGAGAAGCACGGCATCCGGCAGGCCGGATTTTTTACGACGCTGGTCGGCGAATCCAATCAGGAACTGACCTATCTGCTGGCATGGGAATCGCTTGCCGAGCGCGAAAAGAAATGGGCCGCATTCCAGAGCGATCCGGACTGGATTGCCGCGCGCGCGAAAACGGAAGCGGACGGCCAGATCGTCGGCAACATCGTAAATCAGTTGCTGGTGCCGACTGCATTCTCAGCGGTGAAGTGACCAACATTTGAACGCGAAAATCCCGTCGAATGCCTCACGGTCCCGACCATATCGTGCATGCCGTCCGTGATCTCGACGCGGCAGCGGAATTCTATCGTCGCGCCGGCTTCACCGTCGGCGCGCGCAACCGCCATGCGTGGGGCACGCACAATCGCATTGTGCAATTGAAGAATTGCTACATCGAGATCCTTGAAGTCGCCGAACCCCAGAAGATCGTGCCGCACGGCGCGCGCTCGTTTTCATTCGGCGCATTCAATCGCGACTTTCTCGCGTCCCGTGAGGGTTTCTCGATGCTGATCCTCAACTCTAGCAACGCGGTCGACGATGCGCGTTCGTTCGAATCGTCCGGAATAGCAAATTCCGAGGTGTTTGATTTCGCCCGCGAGGGTACAAAACCCGATGGAACGCCGGTGAAGCTCGCGTTCTCGCTGGCTTTTGCCAGCGACCCGGCTTCGCCGAATGTGCGCTTTGCGGTGTGCCAGCATCATTTCCCGGAAAACTTCTGGGATCCGGCGTTTCAGACCCACGCCAATGGCGCGGGAGCCGTACCCGGCGTGGCGATGGTTGCTGAGAATCCGACCGACCATCACATCTTCCTGAAAGCGTTTACCGGCGTGCAGGACCTGCATTCGAGCTCGATCGGTATCAAGGCTCGCACTGAGAGTGGCGATATCGAGATCATGGAGGAGGTCGCGTTTCGCGATCAATTCGGTGTTTCGCCCGCAGTGGAGGGCGAGGGGATGACGCTCAACGGGCTGCGCTTTCAGGTCACAGACATTGCACAAGCCGAAAGATTGCATCGGCAGGGCGGAATTGCGTCGCAGCGCCACGTTGGACGCCTCGTGGTGCCGCCGGATATCGCCCATGGCGCAACCCTGATATTCGAGACCGCATAGATAATTTGCGCGTATTCTGATCGCAAAACCGGTACCCACTTTTGCGGAATGCGCGCGCGTGGGTTGATCCGGTCGCCGCCGCCCGGCATGGTCGCGCCGGAAAAAGGAAAGTGCCTTGAACGCGAACACTTCTGCTGCGCCGGTCGTTGCCGCCGGATCGGTCAAATTCGGCAATGATTTGCCGATTTCGATCATCGCCGGCCCGTGCCAGCTCGAGAGCCGCGCGCACGCGCTCGAAGTCGCCGGCGCGCTGAAGGAGATTGCGGCGCGGCTCAAGATCGGCCTGGTCTACAAGACGTCGTTCGACAAGGCCAACCGTACCAGCGTATCCGCCGCACGCGGCATCGGACTGAAGGCGGCGCTGCCGATCTTCGCCGAGATTCGCTCATCGCTCGGCATGCCCGTGCTCACCGATGTTCACGAGGCCTCGCAATGCGCCGAGGTGGCGCAAGCGGTGGACGTGCTGCAGATCCCGGCGTTTCTGTGCCGGCAGACCGATCTGCTTTTGGCGGCGGCCGCGACCGGCAAGGTCGTCAACGTCAAAAAGGGTCAGTTCCTTGCGCCGTGGGACATGGCGAATGTCGTCGCCAAGATCACCGGGGCCGGCAACCGCAATGTGCTGGTGACCGAGCGCGGCGCTTCGTTCGGCTACAACACGCTGGTGTCGGACATGCGCGCGCTGCCGATCCTGGCGCGCACCACCGGCGCGCCTGTCATCTTCGACGCCACCCATTCAGTGCAGCAGCCGGGGGGAAAGGGCACCTCATCGGGCGGCGAGCGCGAATTTGTGCCCGTGCTGGCGCGCGCCGCGGTCGCGGTCGGCGTCGCCGGCGTATTCATCGAAACCCATCCCGATCCCGACAATGCACCGTCGGACGGTCCCAACATGGTACCGCTGCGCGAGTTCGAAAATCTGGTGCGGACGCTGACGGCGTTCGACGCACTCGCCAAGAATCTCGAAAAGAATGTAGCGCGTTGATGCCGCAAACAGGTTTGCGGCAGCATGAGCAGCGTATGCCGCCAGCCCTGAACATCATTGCGCTTGCGACCTTTGCTGCGAGCCTGTCGGCGCGGGCGCTCGATCCGGTGTTGCCGCACGTCGCCGATGAATTCGGCGTCAGCATCGCCACCGCGGCGAGTTTCTCAGCGGTGTTCGCCTTCACCTTCGCGATCGTGCAACCGGTGCTGGGCGCGGCGGCGGATCTGTTCGGCAAGGCGCGGTTGATGACCGTGTGCCTGGTGCTGCTGGGTTTCGCGAGCATCCTTGGCGCGTTGTCGACGTCGTTCCCGCTCTTGTTCGCGACGCGGATTCTCGCCGGCATCGGTTCCGGCGGCGTGTTTCCGATTGCGCTTGGGCTCACCAGCGATCTGGTTGCTCCGGAAAAGCGGCAGGTCGCGATCGGGCGAACGCTGGCCGGCGCCATGACCGGCAATCTCCTGGGCGCGTCCGCGTCGGGCATCATCGGCGATTTCCTCGGCTGGCGCGGCGTGCTCGCGGTACTCGGCCTTTTGGTGATCGTGGCGTCGGTGGCCGTGACAGCAGGCTTTCGCAGCGCCGCGCTGACGCGGACCCCGGTCAAGATGGACCTCGGCGTGCTCAGACATGGTTATCGCACCATCTTTGCCAATCCGAACGCGATCGTCTGCTATGGCGCGGTATTCATCGAAGGCTGCTGCGTGCTCGGACTGTTTCCGTATCTCGCGGCGTTCCTGTTCGAACTCGGCGAAACCAGCCTTGCGATTGCCGGCATCGTGATCGCCGGCTTTGCGGTGGGTGGCCTGTTCTACACCATGAGCGTCTCGCGATTCCTGCCGCGGCTCGGCGTCAACGGCATGATGATCGCAGGCGCAGCGCTGGTCGGCCTGCAACTCGCCATCGTGGCGTTCGGCCCTGGCTGGAAAATCCAGGCGGTCAGCCTGCTATTCATGGGCTGGGGCTTTTACATGATCCACGGATGTTTGCAGGTGTTTGCCAGCGAACTCTCAGTGGAGGCCCGCGCCACCGCACTGTCGCTGCACTCGTTTTTCTTTTTCATGGGCCAGACCGTGGGACCCATCGCCTACGGATTCGGCATCCAGAATGTCGGCAAGGTGCCGACCTTGCTGACGGGCGCGGTCATTATCACCGCACTGGGCTTCGCTTGCGCGCGGCTGCTACGCCAGACGAAGCCGGCGGATGCGGGTGCAACATAAGCCGCGTGCTCATAAAGCGAGATTCGCTGGCGGCAGCCAGTCAATGCCCGCTTTGGAGCCCATTGCGGCCTCAGGTCAGCCGTTGCGCTAGTCCGAAATTGGCCGCCGATGTCCGCCTTGGGTGTGCGCCGTGTGAAAATTTCGACGTTCAATCTGCGTGCAGAAATTCCGTCTCGATTTCGTAAAGTTGAAAACCAAAAGTGCTTGCGATTACTACTAAGAGAAGACGATAGAGAAAACAATTCTGCGCATTCTTGGCTCGTGCACTCACACAGCCAGGGTCCATTGGCGTCATGCTAACCGTGCGCCGATCAACCCCGGTCTACCCCGAAAAGCAGACCATCTTTAGGACCGGTTGGATTTCTCAAAAAGTAGCGTGAGCGGAAATCGTGATCCTTTCAGAGGCTTGGGAATTGGAGTAGATTTGGCGTTGCTACGAAGCGCGACGTTGGCCAACGGCCAATGGCGAAACGCTTCACACGTGAGCGCGACGGTATCTGGACAAGGAGCCAGCATGGACACGTCCGATCACGTTGACCTCATGAGAGAGCTGGCGGGATCGACCGCCGGAACCGGCACCTCGCAGAACAAGAATTCCGGCCGGGAGCCTTGTGATTGGCAGGCGTCCGGGCCTGGCAGCAAGCTGCGCGACGACGGTGCGCTGACGCGGCACAATCGCATCACGCCCAAACGGTCGACCTCAACACAGCGGCTAGATGTGAGCTTTCAGGAGGCCGTCCATTCGGCCCTGACCGCGAACTCTGAAGTCGCCAAACCGCCAGCGATTCGCGGAGAACCGAATGGACACGCACAAGAATGCCCCCTTACGCCGAAAGGTCGAGAGGTTATGGTGCGACCTGTGATCGACAAGGGCCTAAGCAAGGCCGAGCCAGCGCGTCAGTTCAACACCACACCGAAGACTGTCGCCAAATGGGTCGCACACGCGGCCTGAACGACGCACTGACCAGGTCGGAGCCGGCTCGAAGCGTTCGGGCCGGCTTCGCCCGGAGTATAGGCGTCCAACGCATGGACCGGGAGGAACTCCCATGACGTCCGATGGGCGTTGCAATTTTGTCCTCACCTTCTCGCGGACACTGTTTATCAACGGACAGGCCACGGATCAGACCGTAACCGCGGCGGAGCGCCTCGGCCGCGCGCTAGGCCTGCGCGCGAACCTCATGGCGCGCTGGGGCGAACTGCAACTTCAGTCCGATAGCAAGGTCACTCCATTCTTCCAAGTACCGGCCGATCCTGCCGGCGTGGATATGGATCGCGTAGCTTCCACAATGCGGGCGATAGAGGATGTCGAGTCCGGGCGGCTGGCGCCGGATGCCGCAATGAAGGCGATCAGCGTGATCTCGCGGACGCCGCCGGCTCCGACATGGCTATTCGCGCTCGCGGCAGCGGCAGGTGCCGTGGCCCTATCGGTGATCTTTGGTGTCGACCATTTCTTTCCCACGGTACTGATATTCGTGAGCGCCGGCGCGGGCGCCTTTCTACGCCGCGCACTCGCCCAGTTGAGTGCAAACGACTTCATTCAGCCATTCTGCGCGGCTGTTCTCGCCGGTTTTATCGGCGCGCTGGCGGTCCGCTACGATCTGAGCTCGTCGCTGCGCCTCGTCGCGGTCTGCCCATGCATGGTCCTGGTGCCGGGACCGCACTTCCTCAACAGCGCCTTGGACCTTATCAGTGGCCGTATCCATCTTGGCGCCGCCCGGTTGGTCTATGCCGGCCTTATCGTCGTCGCGATCTCGACGGGATTGCTGCTTGGCTTGGCGCTTCTTGGCGTCTCGCTGCCAGTCGATTCGCCGGGGCGAACTGTCCCTTTATGGCAGGACGTCATTGCCGCCGGCGTCGCGGTGGCTTCCTACAGCGTCTTCTTCTCAACGCCGTTGAACATGTTGCTTTGGCCGGCGGCGGTGGGCATGCTGGCCCACGCGCTCCGGTGGGTTGCACTCAACGTGTTTGGTTTCGGCGTCGCAGCTGGCGCGCTGGTCGCTTGCATCGTCGTTGGACTGATACTCACTCCGGTCTCGCGCCGCTCGCACATGCCGTTTGCGGCCATCGGCTTCGCCTCCGTCGTGTCGATGATGCCGGGCGTCTACCTATTCAGGATGATGAGCGGGCTCGTTCAGATCGCCGGCGGCGCGCAGACGTTGTCACTGATACAAGGGACAATTTCCGCCGGAATGACCGCCTCAATCATCATTTTAGCGATGAGCTTAGGCCTCATCATTCCGAAGATGATCGTCGACCATCTCGGCAGCCCGATCAATGCAAGCAAAAATCATGGGAGCGGCTGAACATGTCAACGCTCGCTAGAAGTTCCACCGCGATCATTATCACCGCATTGGGCTTCGCTTGCGCGCGGCTGCTACGCCAGACGAAGCCGGCGGATGCGGATGCGCGGCCGGACGTTCAGCCTTAACCACGGCCGCGATAGGGCGCGACGCCCTGATCGGGTATCCACATTCTCTTGGGCAATTTGCCGGTCTGCCAGAACACGTCGATCGGGATGCCGCCGCGCGGATACCAGTAGCCGCCGATGCGCAGCCATTTCGGCTTGATCTCGGCGGCGATCCGTTTTTCCGATCGCCATTGTGCAATCCTCAGTAGAACGGACGCCAGGCTCCTTCGATCTTAAGTCAAATCTCACCTTTCGATCCTAGAGTGCCGGCCAGCCGCCCGGTTGCGGCATCACTTTGTTGGATCAATCGATGCAAAAGCAACGTTCGGTCGCCCGGATACTCGGGGCCGTGGTCGGTTCTCTCGGTATAGTGCTCGTCCTCATCTGTGCCTACGGCCTGAAGCAGGCGGTCAGCCGCTATGTCGACAGCAACCGCATTGTCTCGCTCGCCGTCGCCAGCCGCGACCTCACCAACGCGCTGGTGGCGTTCCGGCTGGAGCGCGGCGATACAATCAGTCATTTGTCGTCCGCCTCCGCAGCCGCGGACAATGTTTTGGCTTTAATCGCCGAAAATCGTGCCACTGCGACGAAGAACTATGCCCAGGCGCTGCAGAGCATCGCGCAACTCGAACTCGCGGGCTTCGCCGAGCGCATGGAAAAGCTCCGCGGTATCTGGGCGCAGTTGGAGGAGCTGCGGCCGCGCACCACGGCCGGGCTGCGTCAGGAGAAGGCCGCGCGTGAAGCCAATCTCACCGCAGGCTGGGTGAGGACAAGCGACGCCTATATGGACGCGATCGGCGAAATCACAGCCTATGTTGACGGCGCGATGACGCTGATCGACCCGGTTGTGGACCGCCTGGTGCTAGTCAAGCAATCCTCCTGGCAGGCCCGCGTCTCCCTGGGCCAGACGATTCTCATGCAATTCAGTTCGATTCTTGCGGGGAAGAACTGGGGTCCCGCCGAGGGCATCGACTTCGCGGATCAGCGCGGCCGTGTTCAGCAATCCTGGAAGGTCGTCCGCGATCTCAGCACGAATGTAGCCAACGCCGCGCTGCAGCAGGCCATTCGCGACGCCGAGCCGGCAATTTCGGGCGCCCTGCATGAGGAGCGCAACGCGATTATGACCCATCTCTTGAAGGGCGAGCCTGCGGGAGTAGCCGGTATCGACTATCGTGATCGCCAGCTCGTCGGCGCCGACAAGATCGTGACCGTGACCAAATCCGCGCTCGCCAACATGATTGCGCGCGCGGAAGAGGGCGCAGCCGAGGCGCGCCTGGGCCTGATCCTGTACGGGCTGTTGCTGCCGGCTTCACTCGCACTAATGATGGGCGGCATGCTCCTGGTGCGCAACCGTGTGACCGTGCCGCTCGTTGCGATCACCAGCGTTATGACCCGCTTCGCCGACCGTGATTTTGCCGAGGAGGTACCGGGCCTCGATCGTAACGACGAGATTGGCCGCATGGCCGCGGCACTGCAGGTGTTCAAGGAGGCCATGATCAGCGCCGAGCGGCTCTCGGGCGATCAGGCCGCCGAACGCGCGGCCAAGGAGACGCGTGCGGCCGAGCTCGCCAACCTCGTGAAGCAGTTCGAAAGCCGGATCGGCCAGATGGTGCAGACGCTCTCCGACGCGTCGAACGAGCTGGAGACGAACGCGCGCTCGATGTCGGGCACCGCGACGGAAGCGCAGGACCAGGCCGGTTCGGCCTCGAGCCTCGCCGACCAGGTTGGCGGTGGCGTGCAGACCGTGGCGTCGGCAGCCGAAGAGCTCAATGCGTCCATCCGCGAGATCAATCGCCAGGTCGAGCAGGCGACGCGCGCGACCGAGCAGGCGGTGAATACCGTCAAGGATACCAACACCACCGTGCGGGCGCTCGCTACAGGCGCGGACCGCATTGGCGAGGTAATCGGGCTCATCACCTCGATCGCAGGTCAGACCAATCTGTTGGCGCTCAATGCGACCATCGAAGCGGCGCGCGCCGGCGAGTCCGGCAGGGGCTTCGCCGTGGTGGCGAGCGAGGTGAAGAATCTGGCCTCGCAGACTGCCAAGGCGACCGAAGAGATCAGCAACCAGATCACCCAGATCCAGGATGCGACGCAGAAGACGGTCTCTGCGATCGACGGCATCGTCAAAACCATCGAGGAGGTCTCGAGCATCAACCGCGTCATCGCGTCCGCCGTGGATGAGCAGAACAAGGCGACCGCTGAGATCGCAAGCACCGTGCAGCACACGGCGGAGGCGACATCGACCGTTACCCGCAATATCGCCAGCGTCAGCTCGGCTGCGAACGAAACCGGCCGCGCCGCCGCCGGCGTGCTGAAAGCCGCTGCCAACCTGTCGAAACAGTCGACCTCGCTGACCAGCGAAGTCGACAGCTTTATCAGCAAGGTGCGCGCGGTGGCGTAAAGCGCCGGGCAGAACCACTGATCCCAGAGGAAGGTCGCCAAGGGAGACCTGCTCAGCGCGTATTGGGAGAGAGCTAGCCGCGCCCGCGGTAGGGGGCGACGCCCTGATCCGGAATCCACATGTCTTTGGGCAGCTTGCCGGTCTGCCAGAACACGTCGATCGGAATGCCGCCGCGCGGATACCAGTAGCCGCCGATGCGCAGCCATTTCGGCTTGATCTCGGCGGCGATCCGTTTTCCGATCGCCACCGTGCAATCCTCGTGGAACGCGCCATGATTGCGGAAGCTCGCGACATAGAGCTTCAGGGACTTCGACTCCAGTAGCCACTGGCCCGGCACATAGTCGATGACGAGGTGCGCGAAATCCGGCTGGCCTGTGACCGGGCAGAGCGAAGTAAATTCCGGTGCGGTGAATCGCACCACGTAATTCGTATCGCTCTGCGGATTGGGCACGCGGTCGAGCTTTGCTTCCTCAGGCGTGCGCGGCCATTCCACGGCGCGGCCGAGCTGCAGGCCTTTCGATTTCGACGACTTGTTAGGCGTTTTTGACATCGAGGCGTCTCCGTTGCCGCGTTATTAGACAATTCGCCCGGCGACGTCACGGGCATCGTGGCCTTTTCCGCCCCCATGCCTTGCTGTAGAAGCAGCGCCAACCGTTCAATCCCGCATTTTCCAAAGAGGCACCCATGACCGCCATTGTCGACATCATCGGCCGCGAAATTCTCGACAGCCGCGGCAATCCCACGGTCGAGGTCGATGTGGTGCTGGAGGATGGCTCGATGGGACGCGCGGCAGTGCCGTCGGGCGCATCAACCGGGGCGCATGAAGCGGTCGAACTGCGCGACGGCGACAAGGCGCGCTATCTCGGCAAGGGCGTGCAAAAGGCCGTGGACGCGGTGAACGGCGAGCTATTCGACGCCGTCGGCGGCATGGACGCCGAGCAGCAGGTCCAGATCGACGACACCATGATCGGGCTGGACGGCACCCCAAACAAGAAGCGTCTCGGCGCCAATGCCATTCTCGGCGTGTCGCTCGCGGTCGCCAAGGCCGCTGCCGAGTCCAGCGATATGCCGCTGTATCGCTATGTCGGCGGCACCTCGGCGCGGACGTTGCCGGTCCCGATGATGAACATCATCAACGGCGGCGTACACGCGGACAACCCGATCGACTTCCAGGAATTCATGATCATGCCGGTCGGCGCCAAAACCTTCGCGGAGGCGCTGCGCTGCGGTTCGGAAATTTTCCACACCCTGCGATCGGAACTGAAAAAGGCCGGCCACAACACCAATGTCGGCGACGAAGGCGGCTTCGCGCCGAATCTGCCGTCGGCGGACGCCGCGCTCGAATTCATCATGGGCGCGATCGGCAAGGCCGGCTACAAGGCCGGCGGCGACGTCATGCTGGCGCTGGATTGTGCGGCCACCGAATTCTTCAAAAACGGCAATTACGTTTATGGCGGCGAGAACAAGACGCGTTCGCGTTCCGAGCAGGCCAAATATCTCGCCGACCTTGCGTCGCGCTATCCGATCGTCTCGATCGAAGACGGCATGTCCGAAGACGACATGGATGGCTGGAAGGAACTGACCAACCTCATCGGCGGAAAATGCCAATTGGTCGGCGACGATTTGTTCGTCACCAACGTGACGCGGCTCGCCGACGGCATCAAAAACGGTCGTGCGAATTCGATCCTGATCAAGGTCAACCAGATCGGCACGCTGACGGAGACGCTGAGCGCGGTCGAGATGGCTTATAAGGCTGGCTACACCGCCGTGATGTCGCACCGTTCCGGCGAGACGGAGGATTCCACGATCGCCGATCTCGCGGTCGCCACCAATTGCGGTCAGATCAAAACCGGCTCACTGGCGCGCTCCGACCGCACCGCCAAGTACAATCAGTTGCTGCGGATCGAGCAGGAACTGGGAACGCAGGCGAAATATGCGGGCAGGGCGGCGCTGAAGGCGCTGGCGTGAGCGCGAAGCTCCGGCGAGTGGGTTCCACGACGGCGTGAGTCTTTCAAAAATCAAAAATGGCAGAGCCAAGATAGGGAGTACGTCATGAGTTCAGACAGCAAAACCGGGCTTCAACTACGTTCTTTGATCAAGAAGACCGGCGAACTCGAGTTGTCGCTGGCGAAAGTGGCCATCCCTGAGCCGGCTGCCGATGAAGTCGTCGTCCGTGTCGAGGCCTCGCCGATCAATCCGTCAGACCTGGGACTCCTGATCGGCGCCGCCGATATGACGACCGCCAAGGCGTCAGGCACGAAAGAGGCTCCAGTCGTCACTGCGAAGGTGCCGGAAGCGGCGATGCAAGCCATGGCGGCACGGCTCGATGAATCGATGCCGGTCGGCAACGAGGGCGCCGGTGTGGTCGTCAAGACCGGATCGTCCGACGCGGCGAAGGCACTGATGGGCAAAACCGTCGCGATGATCGGCGGCGCGATGTACGCGCAATACCGCTGCCTGAAGGTGACCGAATGTCTGCCGCTGCCCGCTGGCATCACGCCTGCCGAAGGAGCCTCTTGCTTTGTCAATCCGCTGACGGCACTCGGCATGGTCGAAACCATGCGGCGCGAAGGCCACAAAGCCCTGGTGCATACTGCGGCTGCATCCAATCTGGGGCAGATGCTCAACAAGATCTGCCTCAAGGACGGCATCGGTCTCGTCAATATCGTCCGCAACCCGGAGCAGGCAGACATCCTGCGCAAGATCGGCGCGAAACATGTCGTCGATTCCACCTCACCGACGTTTATGAATGATCTGACCAATGCGCTTGTGGAAACCGGTGCGACACTGGCATTCGATGCGATCGGCGGCGGCAAGCTCGCCGGCCAGATTCTCACTTGCATGGAAATCGCCGCCAACAAGACCGCCAAGGTCTACAGCCGCTACGGATCGAGCGTGCACAAGCAGGTCTATATCTATGGCAGCCTCGATCCTCGTCCCACGGAGTTGAACAGAGCCTTCGGAATGGCCTGGGGGGTCGGCGGCTGGCTACTGACTCCGTTCCTGCAAAAAATCGGACCGGCCGAGGCACAAAAACTGCGCCAGCGGGTCGTCGCCGAACTCAAGACGACGTTTGCCAGCCATTACACCCAGGTGGTCTCGTTGCAGGAAGTACTGCAGTTGAATCACATCGCCGTCTACGGCAAGCGCGCGACCGGCGAAAAGTATCTGATCAATCCGAACAAAGGCTCATAACGTTCTGCCCATGCGGCGTGATCAGACGACCCGTGCACGTTATATCTGACAGACCAAGCCACAGGAGTTATTGCAATCATTTTTAGGGCCGAGGAAATCAATGTCGACAGACCCTAAATATCTCGGCTGCGCGTGAATTTCGGCAATTCATGCACTTGCATCGTTCTAGGAGATGGCTAGGTTGACGGGCAAGCCAATCCGGCGCCCGCGTCAAAAGGAAACTCCATGGCCACCCCCTACAACGTTGTCGTCATTGTCGGCAGCCTTCGCAAAGAGAGCTACACCCTCAAGATCGCCAACGCTTTGACCAGGCTGGCGCCCGATACGCTGAAGCTCAACGTCGTCACCTTGCACGACATTTCGTTTTTCAATCAGGACCTGGAAGCGACGCCGCCGGCCGATTGGCTGAAGTTCCGCGAGACGCTGCAAAAATCTGACGGCGTGTTGTTCGTCACGCCCGAATATAATCGCTCGATTCCCGGCGTATTGAAGAACGCCATCGACGTCGGATCCCGTCCTTACGGCAAGAGCTCATTCCTCGGCAAGCCGACCGGCATTGTCAGCAATTCGCCGGGTCCGCTCGGTGGCGTTAGCGCAGCCAAACATTTGCAAAATATCTTGCCGGGCATTTCTGGCCCGATCCTGGGGCAGCCCGAAATTTATCTGAATGGGGTCGGCGACGCGTTCGACGAAAAGGGCCATCTCACCAAGGAATCCCTGCAGAAGGTGCTGCAGCAGTACATCGTCGCCTATGCGGCCTTCGTCGAAAAGCAGAACAAATAGCGCGTATTCCGCAAAGGCATGCCCTCGGACTTGGTCCGAGGGCGGAAATACGCGCAAGTTTTTGGTTAGGAGCATTTTCTTGCCGCCAACCGACTCAGCCGGAAAATGCTCCGTGCCAAGCGCCAGAAGGCGCGTCTTAGGATTCCATTAACCGCGCCGTCGCATCCTTTCGGCCATGGTCTCGCGCGCGCGACTCAAATCCCTGCTCACCGGGCTCGCCCTCTACACGATGGCGGCGGCGATGGTCGGCTATTTCGGCGTCAATGCCTATACCGGCAAGTATGGGCTGAATGCGCGGCAGGAGCTCGACCAGGAGATCGTTGCGCTGACATCGGAATTGGTGGGACTGAAGCGGGAGCGTGCCGAGGGCGAGCAGCGCGTCTCACTGCTACGATCCGACCGGGTCGACCCGGATATGCTCGACGAGCGGGCGCGCTACCAGCTCGATTACGCCAATCCCCGCGATCTGGTTCGGACGATCAATCCGAACTGATCGTCAAATTTCAAATATCCGCGAAATCGATTGCGAAAATTTCGCCGCATTGCACTGCGGCATAGCGAAATTTTCGTTGGGTCACGCAATCCTTTGACGGTGGTTTGAGTTGGGATAGAGAGGGCTATTCGTTCTCTCATCCGGAATTGCCATGGCCGCACCCAAGAAAAGCGTCGCTAAAGAACCGGGCCACGAAAAGGGAAATGGCTCCCACGACCCGTTAGAGTTCACCAGGGATCAGGAACTGAGCGCGCTGCGCGACATGCTGTTGATCCGACGTTTTGAGGAGAAGGCGGGCCAGCTCTACGGAATGGGTGCGATCGGCGGCTTCTGCCATCTCTATATCGGCCAGGAAGCCATCGTCGTCGGCATGCAGATGGCCCTGAAAAAGGGCGATGAGGTCATAACAGGATACCGTGATCACGGGCATATGCTGGCTTGCGGAATGGAAGCCAAGGGCGTGATGGCCGAACTGACCGGGCGCCGTGGCGGCTATTCCAAGGGCAAAGGCGGCTCCATGCACATGTTCAGCAAGGAGAAGAGTTTCTTCGGCGGACACGGCATCGTCGGGGCCCAGGTTTCGCTCGGCACCGGGCTTGCTTTCGCCAATCGCTATCGCGGCAATGATTTTGTCAGTCTGGCTTATTTCGGGGACGGCGCCGCCAATCAGGGCCAGGTCTACGAAAGCTTCAACATGGCGGAGCTGTGGAAGCTTCCGGTGGTCTACGTCATCGAAAACAATCGCTACGCGATGGGCACATCGGTGACGCGTTCGTCCGCCCAGACCGATTTTTCCAAGCGCGGTATCTCCTTCAACATCCCGGGCGAACAGGTCGACGGCATGGACGTCCGCGCCGTGAAGGCCGCGGGCGACAAGGCTGTCGCATGGTGCCGCGCAGGCAAGGGCCCCTACATCCTGGAAATGCAGACCTACCGCTACCGCGGGCATTCGATGTCGGACCCGGCGAAATATCGCACCCGTGAGGAAGTCGACAAGGTACGGCACGATCAGGACCCGATCGAGCAGGTTCGCAATCGTTTGCTTGCGGCAAAGATGAGCGAACAGGAATTGAAGGCCATCGACGCCGAGGTGCGGGAGATCGTCAACGCCGCTGCCGACTTCGCGCAGCACGAACCGGAACCCGAACCGGCCGAACTTTATACCGATGTCTATCGCTAAAGGGTCGGGCGCGCATTCCGCAAAAGCATGTCCTCGGACGTGATCCGAGGATGATACCATTTCTGGTCAGAACGAGCGCAAGCCTGAAGAGTGAATCTCTGGAGCTACCATGCCAATTCAAGTGCTGATGCCTGCGCTGTCGCCGACCATGGAGAAGGGCAACCTTTCGAAATGGCTGAAGAAGGAGGGCGAAGCGATCAAGTCAGGCGATGTCATCGCCGAGATCGAAACTGACAAGGCGACGATGGAAGTCGAGGCGACCGATGAGGGCACCCTTGGCAAGATCCTGATCCCCGAAGGCACCGCCGACGTCGCGGTCAACACGCCAATCGCGACCATCCTGGCCGATGGCGAGAATGCCTCCGATCTCGGCAAGGCAGTCGCGCCGGCGAAACAGGAGAAAGCCGCCGAGTCCGTGCCGCCTGCCGCCGAAGCAAAATCCGCACCCGCGCCGAGGGATGAATCCGCCGCAGAGCAAGCTGCGCCCGCTGCCCCGAAAGCCGTCGCCGAGCCCGATCCCGAGGTGCCCGAAGGCACCGAGATGGTGACGATGACCATCCGCGAAGCGCTGCGCGACGCCATGGCCGAGGAGATGCGGCGCGACCCCGATGTGTTCGTGATGGGCGAAGAAGTCGCGGAATATCAGGGCGCCTACAAGGTCACGCAAGGCCTGCTGCAGGAATTCGGTGCCAAGCGCGTCATCGATACGCCGATCACCGAGCATGGCTTCGCCGGCGTGGGCGTCGGCGCGGCGATGGCCGGGTTGAAGCCGATCGTCGAGTTCATGACCTTCAACTTCGCCATGCAGGCGATGGACCAGATCATCAACTCCGCGGCAAAGACGCTATACATGTCCGGCGGACAGATGGGCTGCTCGATCGTGTTCCGCGGCCCGAACGGCGCCGCCGCCCGCGTCGCCGCCCAGCACAGTCAGGATTACTCGGCCTGGTACTCGCAAATTCCCGGCCTCAAGGTGATCGCGCCGTTTTCGGCT
>Ga0208991_1000089_pt1 | contig 16263 bp, 13 predicted proteins | sample MedBloCAOM3_M2_FD_187855 | JGI IMG/M metagenome (GOLD analysis project Ga0208991, IMG submission 187855) | Forest soil microbial communities from El Dorado National Forest, California, USA - Mediterranean Blodgett CA OM3_M2 (SPAdes) (version 2) | ecosystem: Environmental > Terrestrial > Soil >...
ACAACGTCGCGCTCGGCTGCGTGCTGTCGAACTCCTTCGGCTTCGGCGGCACCAATGCGTCGGTGGTCTTCAAGCGGCTGGAAGCGTGATAGATGACTAGCGCATGTTCCGGCGAAGTGGATGCCGGTTCGCCGATAAGAACATGCGCCATTCTAGTATGACCATGTAAAGCGGAACGTGTGGTGGGATTCATGCAGGGTTTGATGCAAGGCAAGCGTGGGCTGATCATGGGGGTCGCGAACGACCACTCGATCGCCTGGGGCATCGCCAAGACGCTCGCGGCGCATGGCGCGCAGCTCGCCTTCACGTATCAGGGCGAGGCGCTCGGCAAGCGGGTCAAGCCGCTCGCGAGTTCGGTCGGCGCCTCGCTGGTGCTCCCCTGCGACGTCGAGAATGTGGACTCGGTCGACGCGACATTCTCCGCCATCGGCAAGGAATGGGGCTCGCTCGATTTCCTCGTCCACGCCATCGCCTTCTCGGACAAGAACGAATTGAAAGGCCGCTACGCCGACACCACGCGCGAGAATTTCCAGCGCACGATGCTGATCTCCTGCTTCGCCTTCACCGAGGCGGCCAGGCGCGCGGCCGTGCTGATGCCGGCGGGCGGCGCCATGGTGACGCTCACCTATAACGGCGGCGAGCGCGCGATGCCCAACTACAACGTGATGGGCGTCGCCAAGGCGGCGCTCGAGGCCTCGGTGCGTTATCTCGCGGTCGATTTCGGCGGGCGCGGCATCCGCGTCAACGCGATCTCGGCCGGCCCGATCCGCACGCTCGCGGGCGCCGGCATCAACGACGCGCGGTTCATGTTCGCGTTCCAGCAGCTGCACTCGCCGCTCAAGCGCGGCGTCACCCTCGACGAGCTCGGCGGCGCCGGGCTCTATCTGCTTTCCGACCTCTCGACTGGCGTCACCGGCGAGATCCATTTCGTCGACTCGGGCTACAACGTCATCGCGATGCCGCAGCCGGATGATTTGCGCCAGGAAGGCGCTGAAGGCGCCGGTGGCGGGGCCACGAAGGATGCGGCGCAATAGTGCTGCGATAACCGGGCATTAAAAAAAGAGCGGCCTTTCGGCCGCTCTTTCGATGATGTATCGGTGCCCGGGCTTATTCGGCCCCGCCGGCCGCCTCGCGCGCGGGCTCGCCGTCCTCGCCCTTGCGCTTCTCCAGATCCTCGCCGGTGGTCTGGTCGACCACCTTCATCGACAGGCGGACCTTGCCGCGATCGTCGAAGCCCAAGAGCTTCACCTTGACCTTGTCGCCTTCCTTGACGACGTCCGTCACCTTCTGCACCCGGTTGGGCGCAAGCTGGCTGATGTGGACCAGGCCATCCTTGGAGCCGAAGAAATTCACGAAGGCGCCGAAGTCCATGACCTTGACGACGGTGCCTTCATAGATGGTCCCCACCTCCGGATCGGAGGCGATCGACTTGATCCAGTTGAGCGCCGCCTTGATCGACTCGCCCGAGGCCGACGCGACCTTGACGGTGCCGTCGTCCGAGATGTCGATCTTGGCGCCGGTCTTCTCCACGATCTCGCGGATCACCTTGCCGCCGGTGCCGATCACTTCGCGGATCTTGTCGGTCGGGATCGTGAGCACTTCGATGCGCGGAGCGTGCTCGCCGAGCTCGGCGCGCGCCGAGGAGATCGCCTTGCCCATCTCGCCGAGGATGTGGAGCCGGCCGTCCTTGGCCTGGGTCAACGCGACCCGCATGATCTCCTCGGTGATGCCGGCGATCTTGATGTCCATCTGCAGCGAAGTGATGCCCTTCTCGGTGCCCGCGACCTTGAAGTCCATGTCGCCGAGATGATCCTCGTCGCCCAGGATGTCGGAGAGCACCGCGAAGCGCTTGTCCTCGAGGATGAGTCCCATCGCGATGCCGGCGGTCGGCGCCTTGAGCGGAACGCCCGCGTCCATGAGGGCGAGCGAGGTGCCGCACACGGTCGCCATCGAGGACGAGCCGTTCGACTCGGTGATCTCGGAAACCACGCGCAGCGTGTAGGGGAAGTCATGGTGCAGCGGCAGCACCGGGCGGATCGAGCGCCAGGCGAGCTTGCCATGGCCGATCTCGCGCCGTCCGGGCGCCCCGATCCGGCCGGTCTCGCCGACCGAGAAGGGCGGGAAGTTGTAGTGCAGGAGAAACGTCTCCTTGTAGGTCCCGGTCAGCGCGTCGACATATTGCTCGTCCTCGCCGGTGCCGAGCGTGGCGACGACCAGCGCCTGGGTCTCGCCGCGCGTGAACAGCGCCGAGCCGTGGGCACGCGGCAGCACGCCGACCTCGGAGCGGATCGGGCGCACCGTCTTGACGTCGCGGCCGTCGATGCGCTTGCCGGTATCGAGAATGTTCCAGCGCACGATCTTGGCCTCGATCTCCTTGAAGACGCCGGAGACCTGCAGCTTGTTGTAGGGCGAGACCTCCGCGCCCTCGGGGCAGAAATGCGCCAGCACCTTGGCCTTGGCGGCGTCCACCGCGACGTGGCGTTCCTGCTTGGAGGGAATCGCATAGGCGGCGCGCAATTCCTTCTCGATCAGGCCGAGCATGTCCTTCTCGAGCGCCGAATGGTCGGCCGGCTTGAAGTCGCGCGGCTCCTTGGCGGCCTTCTCGGCGAGCCGGATGATCGCGTCGATCACCGGCTGCATATGCTTGTGGCCGAACATGACCGCGCCGAGCATGACGGCTTCCGGCAGCTCCTTCGCCTCCGACTCGACCATCAGGACCGCGTCCTTGGTGCCGGCGACGACGAGGTCGAGCTTGCTCTCCGGCATCTCGTCGACCTGCGGGTTGAGCACGTATTCGTTGTTGATGAAGCCGACGCGGGCGGCGGCGATCGGGCCCATGAAGGGCGCGCCCGACAGCGTGAGGGCGGCGGAGGCCGCGACCATCGCCAGAATGTCGGGATCATTTTCGAGATCGTGCGACAGCGTGGTGACGATCACCTGGGTGTCGCAGCGATAGCCGTCGGCGAACAGCGGCCGGATCGGGCGGTCGATCAGGCGGGAGACCAGGGTCTCCTTCTCGGTCGGGCGGCCTTCGCGCTTGAAATAGCCGCCCGGAATGCGGCCCGCCGCGTAGGTCTTTTCCTGGTAGTTGCAGGTCAATGGAAGGAAGTCGATTCCGGCCTTGGGCTCCTTGGCGGAGACCACGGTCGCGAGCACGGTCGACTCGCCATAGGTGGCGAATACGGCGCCGTCGGCCTGGCGGGCTATCTTGCCGGTTTCGAGGACGAGCTTGCGCCCGCCCCAATCGAGCTCCTCACGATGAATGTCGAACATAGTTGTTTTCTCTCATGGTTTTCGGCGAGTATTTCGTCGCGCAATTTCGCGCTCGCGCGCGAAGTCCGGGACGAAATACACCTGTTAAGTCTGTTGTCCGAAAGCCATGAGCAAGACGGCGAGAGGCTGCGGGTGGCGTGCCCCCAAACAGCATCCGGCGATCCTGCCATGGCCTTCGAGCCTTCTAGTACCGGAGCTCATCCTTGAGTCCGGCATGTGCCGGCAGCACATTGCGGCCGGGCCTTGGGCAGCGGAGGCCATCAAACGCCATCCGCCGAATATGCGCGGGAATTCCATCCCGCGCAGATTGACGTCAGCGGCGAATGCCGAGCTTCTCGATCAGGCTCTTGTAGCCGCCTTCGTCGGCGCGCTTGAGATAGTCGAGAAGCTGGCGACGCTGCGACACCATCTTCAGCAAGCCTCGCCGCGAATGATTGTCCTTCACGTGAGTCTTGAAATGTTCGGTGAGATTATTGATCCGTTCGGACAGGATCGCGACCTGCACCTCCGGCGACCCGGTGTCGCCGGACTTCTTCGCGTAAGTCTTGATGACTTCCGCCTTACGTTGCGTCGTAACCGACATCGTCAAATACCTTCCTGGCGGCCGGCTCTGCCCTGCAGTCCGGCGAGGTTGAAGACGCGCTTGGGAACGATTTCACCGCCGTCGACCTCGGCAAGGGCGATAAGTTGGCCCGACGCCGTGATGTACAGCGTGCCGCTGAAGACGGGTGCGTCCCGTCCGCGCATCAGGACGGCTTGGCCCCGTTGGAGCCTCGCCGCATCGGCCCGACTGACGGCCACCGCCGGGATGTCGTCCAGCGCGGTCGCAATGGGCATGAGCGCGTCGGCGAGGCTGACCTCGCCGGCAGCGGCTCTATGACACAAAGATTCGAGCTTTTCCAGGGTAATCATGTCGTTATCGGTAAACGGACCGACCGCCGTGCGCCGCAGGGCCGAAACATGGCCCCGGCAGCCGAGCAGCCGCCCCATATCGCGCGCAATCGCCCGCACATAGGTCCCTTTGCCGCATTGGGCCGCAAAGACCGTGTGGTCCGGGTCCGGCGTCTCGACGATGGCGAGGCTATGGACCTCGACCGGGCGGGCCTCGAGCTCGACCTCCTCGCCGTCCCGGGCGATGTCATAGGCCCGTTCGCCCGCGATCTTGATGGCCGAATAGCGCGGCGGCACCTGGGCGATCGTCCCGATGAAGCCGGGAAGGACCGCCTGGATGGCGTCGACGCCCGGCCGCTCGTCGCTGGTCGCGATCACGCGGCCTTCGGCATCGTCGGTATCCCGCTCCTCCCCCCACCGAACGGTAAAAAGGTAGGTCTTCTGCCCGTCCATCACAAAGGGGACCGTCTTGGTGGCCTCGCCGAGCGCGACCGGCAGACAGCCGGAGGCGAGCGGATCGAGCGTGCCGGCATGGCCGGCGCGCTTGGCCTGGAACAGCCGCTTGATCACCGAAACGGCATGCGTGGAGGTCATGCCGACCGGCTTGTCGAGCACGACCCAGCCGTGCACGTCGTGCTTTTCGCGCTTGCGCTGTCCCCTCGGCTTGTCGGATGCGTCGATCGGGACGGCACCTGCCTGGGCGGGCGCCGGGACTGCCGCGTCGTCATTCATGGTCAGTCCTCGGATTCGCGATCGGAGGGGGGAACGAGGTCGCGCTGCACTTGCGGCGTGCGCAGCAGCTTCTCGATGCGCTCGGCCTCGTCGAAACGCTCGTCGAGGCGGAAACGGATGTCGGGCGCGAATTTCAGGTTCACGCGCCGGGCGATCTCGCCGCGCAGATAGCGCTTGTTGCGCTCGAGCGCGGCGAGCACCTGCTTCTCGTCGCGGCCGGCGAGCGGCATCACATAGATGGTGGCGAGCTTGAGGTCCGCGGTCATGCGCACCTCGGGAACCGTGATCAGATGGCCTTCGATCACCGGGTCATGCACCTCGCCGCGCGCCAGGATTTCCGCGATGGCGTGGCGGATGACCTCGCCGGCGCGCAGCGCGCGCTGGGTCGGTACTGAGCCGGAGTCCCGGCCGGATTCGCGATGATGGTCGCGCGACATGATTGATCTGCCTTGCCGGCATGGCACGCAGGCGGCCGGAGCCGCCTGTTCGCCGGTCGATTTCGGTCCAATGGGCCGGGTGAGTGGTTCGCGCAGGCGTGAGTATTGGACTCACAGCGAGCGTTGAATCTGCTCCACCCGGTAGCACTCGATAACGTCGCCTTGACGCATGTCCTGGTAGTTCTCGAACGCCATGCCGCATTCCTGGCCGGCCGTGACTTCCCGCACGTCGTCCTTGAAGCGCTTGAGCTGCGAGAGCTTGCCTTCGTGGATCACCACGTTGTCGCGAATGAGGCGCACATTGGCGCCGCGTTCCACCGTGCCGTCGGTGACGCGGCAGCCCGCGACCTTGCCGACTTTCGACACGTTGAAGACCTCGAGCACCAGCGCGTTGCCCAGCATGGTCTCGCGCAGCGTCGGCGCGAGCAGGCCGGACATCGCCTTCTTCACGTCGTCGACCAGATTGTAGATGACGTTGTAGTAGCGGATCTCGATTCCCATGCGCTCGGCGGCCTCGCGCGCTTCCTTGTGGGCGCGCACGTTGAAGCCGATGATGGCGGCGCCGGAGGCTTCCGCCAGCGTCACGTCGGATTCGTTGATGCCGCCGACGCCCGCATAGAGGATGCGCGCGCCGACCTCGGGCGTGCCGAGCTTGTCGAGCGAGCCGACGATCGCTTCCACCGAGCCCTGCACGTCGCCCTTGATCACGAGCGGGAATTCCTTGCGGCCCGAGTTCTTGAGCTGGCTCATCATCTGCTCGAGCGAGCCGCGCATGCCGAGCGCGCGCGCGGCGGTCTTCTCGCGCTTTTCGCGCGCGCGATAATCCGTGACCTCGCGGGCGCGGGCCTCGCTCTCGACCACCGCCAGGCGGTCGCCCGCTTCCGGCGTGCCGGCAAAGCCGAGCACCTCGACCGGCATCGACGGACCGGCCTCGCTGATCGAGGCGCCGGTGTCGGACACGAGCGCGCGCACGCGGCCCCATTCGGCGCCGGCCACCACGATGTCGCCGACATGCAGCGTGCCGCGCTGGACCAGCACGGTCGCAACCGGTCCGCGGCCACGGTCGAGTTTCGCTTCGACCACCGTGCCTTCGGCCGGCCGCAGCGGATTGGCCTTGAGATCGAGGATTTCGGACTGCAGGTTGATGGTCTCCAGCAGCCGGTCGAGATTGAGTTTCTTGGTGGCCGAGACCTCGACGTCGAGCACTTCGCCGCCGAGCGATTCGACCTGGATTTCATGCTGCAGCAATTCGGTGCGCACGCGCTCCGGCTTGGCGTCCGGCTTGTCCATCTTGTTGATGGCGACGATCATCGGAACCTTGGCGGCCTTGGCGTGGTGGATGGCCTCGACCGTCTGCGGCATCACGCCGTCGTCGGCCGCCACCACCAGAACCACGATGTCGGTCACCTTGGCGCCGCGCGCCCGCATCGCGGTGAAAGCCGCATGGCCCGGCGTGTCGATGAAGGTGACCTTGGCGCCCGACGGCGCCGTCACCTGATAGGCGCCGATATGCTGGGTGATCCCGCCGGCTTCGCCGCCCGCCACGTTGGTGGCCCGGATGGCGTCGAGCAGCGAGGTCTTGCCGTGATCGACATGGCCCATGATGGTGACCACCGGCGGCCGCGACACCAGGTCGGCGGGATCGTCGGATTTGTCGAACAGGCCTTCCTCGACGTCGGCTGCGGCCACGCGCTTGACGCTGTGGCCCATTTCCTCGGCGACGAGCTGGGCGGTGTCGGCGTCGATCATGTCGGTGATCTTCGCCATCGTGCCCTGTTTCATCAGGAGACGGATCACGTCGACCGCGCGCTCCGCCATGCGGTTGGCGAGCTCCTGGATCGTGATCGCCTCGGGGATCGTGACTTCGCGGACGAGCTTCTCCTTCGGTTCATTCGCGGCATGGCCCTTCAGGCGCTGGACGCGGCGGCGGAAGGACGCGACCGAACGCTCGCGCACCTCGCCGGCGTCGAGCGCGGTGACGACCGTCAGGCGTCCGCGGCTCTTCTGCGGGCCGGCGCGCGTCGGCTTCGGCGCAGTCGCGGGCCGGGCCGGACCACCGCCACGGCGGGCCGTGCGCGGCGCGTCGTCGTCCTCGATCTCGGGCTGGACGTTGCGCAGGTTGATCGGAATGGAGGTGGCGGCAGCGGCCGTCTTGGCCTTCGCCTCGTCATCGCCGAAGCGCTTCTTGGCTTCCTGCTCGGCCTTGCGCTTGGCCTCATCGTCGTGACGGCGGCGATCTTCCTCGTCGCGCTTGCGCGCTTCGGCGCGCTCCCGCTCGGTCCGCTCGACCGAGTCGCGCTCGTTGCGGCGGCGCGCCTCGATTTCGGCGACGCGGCGCTCCTCCGCCTCGCGCACCTTGGCGGTTTCGAGCGCGCTGGCGCGGGCGTTGCGTTCTTCGTCGGTCAGCGTGCGCAGCACCACGCCGCCGGCGGGCTTCGCGCCGGCGCCGGCCGGGGTCGCGGCGGGAGCGGCCGCGGTCGGGCGGGCAGCGGTCAGCGTGCGGCGCACGGGCGCCGCCGGCGCGGGGGCGGCCGCCGGTGTCGCGGTTGCCGGCGCGGGCTCCGGCCTGGCGTCTCCACGGCGACTCTTGACCTTCTCGACCACGACCGCCTTGGTGCGGCCATGGCTGAAGCTCTGCTTCACGACGCCCTGCTCGACGCCGGGACGCTTGAGCGACAGGGTCGCCTTGGTCGGGGCGACCGTCAATTTCTCGCCGGGGTGTTTGGTCTCTGTCATTCCGATCCCAATCTCGGGGCCTCTAGGTTTGGTTGCCGCCCGCCCTGGCCGTCCGGATCGCCCATCCGAAACCGGGCAAGGATTAGCCACCGCGCCAGGACGGTATCGCTGGCTCGGCCGGCAAGCAGCGCAGCATGTACCACATTTGGACGGGCAAGTGCCAAATCCAATTGTGCGGACGTAAACGCATCGATAACCACGATATTCCCGGCTTCCGGGCCGTAGCCCCGCCGAATTGCGGCCATGATCTGGCGCACGCCCTCGGGGCTCGCATCGGACGCGTGCACATAGCCCACGGCCGCCCCTTGTTCGGTTGCGGCCTCGACCTTGGCATAGCCGGAGGCCACCTGCCGGGCCTTGCGGGCGATCGACAGCGCGTCGAGCAGGGAACGCTCGATCAAGCCGTCCACCGCGGCAGGCAGATCGGGCGCGGCCTTCACGTCGACGCGAAACGCGCGGGCGAAGGCCCCGCGCTTGGCCGCCGCCGCCACGATATCGCGCCGGGCCGTCACCCAGACGCCGCGGCCGGGCAGCTTGCGCTTGAGATCGGGCACGACCGCAAGCTCCGGCCCGACCACGAAACGGATCATCTCGTCGATCGGCTTGACCTCGCGGGTGACGACGCACAGGCGCTCGGTGACGGCCGCGGCGCGCCGCGGTCCGGCATCGGTATCGGCATCATCGGGGCGCGCCAGCATCGTTGGTCCTCGGGCTTACTCGGCCGGCGCCGCGGCGTCCGCCGCCTCGGCGGGCGCTTCCGGCGGCGGAGCAAGGTCGGCCTCGGTGACCCAGCCCGCCTTGAGGCGGGCCTGCATGACGATCGCCTCGCATTCCTCGCGGGTGAGATCGAAGCCGTCGAGGAAGCCGGCATTGTGCGTCGTCTCGCCGTCCTTGCGCTCGGTCCATCCGGCGAGGTCGTCGGTGGCGCAGCCCGCCAGGTCCTCGACCGTCTTGACGTCGTTCTCGCCCAGCGCGACCAGCATCGGGGTGGTGACGCCGGGGACCTCCTTGAGCTCGTCGGCGACGCCGAGCGCCTTGCGCTTCTCGTCGAATTCCGCCTCGATCTGGGCCAGATAGTCGGTGGCGCGGGTCTGCAATTCGGCCGCCGTCTCCTCGTCGAAGCCTTCGATCGAGGAAATCTCCTTGGCCTCGACCGCCGCCAGCTCCTCGACCGACGCGAAGCCTTCGGAGGCGAGCAGCTGGCCGACCACCTCGTCGACGTTGAGCGCGTCCATGAACATCTTGGTGCGCCGCTCGAAGTCGGCCTGACGGCGCTCGGATTCCTCCTGCTCGGTCAGGATGTCGATGTCCCAGCCGGTGAGCTGGGAGGCGAGCCGCACATTCTGCCCGCGCCGGCCGATCGCGAGCGAGAGCTGCTGGTCGGGAACCACGACCGCGATGCGCTCCTTGTCCTCGTCGAGCACGACCTTGGCGACCTCGGCGGGCGCCAGCGCGTTGACCACGAAGGTCGCGATGTCGGGCGACCACGGGATGATGTCGATCTTCTCGCCCTGGAGCTCGTTGACCACCGCCTGCACGCGCGAGCCGCGCATGCCGACGCAGGCGCCGACCGGATCGACCGAGGAATCGCGCGAGATCACCGCGATCTTGGCGCGCGAGCCCGGGTCGCGGGCGACCGCCTTCACCTCGACGATGCCGTCGTAGATTTCCGGCACCTCCTGGGCGAACAGCTTCGCCATGAATTGCGGATGCGTGCGCGACAGGAAGATCTGCGGGCCGCGCGGCTCGCGGCGCACGTCGTAGATATAGGCGCGGATGCGGTCGCCGTTGCGGAAGACCTCGCGCGGCAACATCTCGTCGCGTCGCACGATCGCCTCGCCGCGTCCGAGATCGACCACCACGTTGCCGTATTCGACCCGCTTGACGATGCCGTTGACGATGTCGCCGATGCGGTCCTTGTATTCCTGGTATTGGCGGTCGCGCTCGGCCTCGCGCACCTTCTGCACGATCACCTGCTTGGCCGATTGCGCGGCGATGCGGCCGTATTCGAGCGGCGGCAGCGTGTCGGCGATCACGTCGCCGATCTGCGCCGCGGGATTGTGGCGGCGGGCGTCCTCGAGGCCGATCTGGTTGGCCGGGTTCTCGACGGTCTCGACCACCAGCATGTGGCGCGACAACCGGAGCTCGCCCTTCTTCGGATCGATCTCGGCATGCACCTCGGTTTCGCTGCCGTAGCGCGAGCGGGCCGCCTTCGCGATGGCGTCCTCCATGGCGGCGATGACGATGCCGCGATCGATCGATTTCTCGCGCGCGACCGCGTCGGCGATCTGCAGCAGCTCGAGTCTATTGGCGCTGACGGCCATTGAGTCATTCTCCCTTGTTCTGGGCCGCGGGCCGGACATCTCCGGACGGGCGGCGGGAATCCTTGTGGGAACGGGCGTGTCCATAGCGGCGCGCGTTGCGCAGCTCGCGCTGCGCTTCGCGCTCGCGTTCGCGTGCTTCGCGCTCCTCGGCCTTGGCGCGGTGGAGCGCTTCGGTCACCAGCGCGTCGGTGAGGACGAGCTTGGCTTCCGCCATGTCGGCGATCGGAAGCAGGAATTCGGCCGGCGGGTCGGTCTTGGCGTCGTCGGCGCGGATGCGGGCGGCGTCGCCTTGCGCGCCGAGGAGCATTCCGCGAAACCGCTTGCGGCCGTCCACCGGCGCCGTCATCTCGGCCTTCACGACATGGCCGGCATAGCGCTCGAAGTCGGAACGCCGCACCAGCGGCCGGTCGATTCCAGGCGAGGATATTTCCAGCCGATAGGCGCGGTCGACCGGATCGGCTTCGTCGAGCACCGGCGAGAGCGCGCGTGAGGCGGCTTCGCAGTCCTCCACTTTCATCGTGCCGTCGGGCCGCTCCGCCATGACCTGCACCGTGCATCCGTCCGCCGCCAAAACCCGCACCCGCACCAGGCGATAGCCGAGCCCTTCCAGGACCGGCGCCACGATCGCGGCGACCCGCGCCGACGTGCCGGTCTCGGCGATCAGGCGCGGCTCCATGCCGTCGCGCGCGTGGGTCGTTTCGCTCATGCGTGTCTTCGCATTCTCGCTTCCCGGCCTTGCGGCCGACGCAACCAAATCTGCCAAATCTTCCGCCCGGTCGGCGCCCGCCGCGACTTCGGTCGCGGGGCGCGCAGGTAACAAAAAAGAGCGGGTCCCGGGCGGGGCCCACTCTCAAAAGCCGTTCGGATCACATCCGACCGTTATGAGATGTCCAATACGGACATCCCGAATATAGCGCATTATTGCCTTGGTGCAAGGGTCATCGGGGTCCTTCTCGGGCGCCGGCGAGGTCCGCGATGGGGGCCAAAAGCGGCCCCGCTAGCTTCGCCGGAACACCAGGTAGCAGGGTGCGCGGCCGGCCTGCTTGGCCTTGGCCTCGTAGCGCGTGCTGGTGAAGCCCGGCCAGGGCTGCCGCCAGTCGTCGGCGCGCTCGGCGGTCCAGGTGAAATCGGGCGAGCGGAGCAGCCGCTCGAGCGTCCACTGGGCGTAGTCCGGCCAGTCCGTGACGAAACGGAATTCGCCCTCCGGCCGCAACAGGCGGGCGAGCGCCGCGATGCTCGATTCCTGCACGAAGCGGCGTTTCCAGTGGCGCCGCTTCGGCCAGGGATCGGGATAGAGCAGGTCGACGCGGGCGAGCGAGGCCGGCGGCAGCCAGGCCACCATGTCGCTGGCGTCGCCGAAATGCAGGCGGATATTCTCGATGCGGCGCGCCTCGATCAGGGCCAGCGCCTTCGCCATGCCGTTGACGAAGGGCTCGCAGCCGATGAAGCCCATGCGTGGGCGGGTCGCCGCTTCGGCCGCCAGGTGCTCGCCGCCGCCGAAGCCGATCTCGAGACCGATGTCCTCGGCCGGGCCGGGAAACAGGGCGGCCAGCGGATCGGGCGGGGGCGCGCCGAGGTCGAGCGCGAGTCGCGGCAGCAGGCTTTCCATCAGCGCCGCCTGGTGCGGCCGCAACGGATGGCCCTTGCGCCGGCCGAAGAAGGCGCCGCGTGGTCCTGCGTTGGGGTCGCTTCTGGGCATGAGCGCATGTTCCGGCGAAAGCCTGCCCCGGGCTAGATCCGGGGTGGACGCCGGTTCGCCGGCAAGAACATGCGCAAGGCTCTCGCAGGACCGCGACGCGGGCGTTGGTCGGCCCGTGCGCGGAGCGTCAGCTGACCGCGCCGCGGAGCGCGTCGACGAGATCGGTCTTTTCCCAGGAGAAGCCGCCATCCGCGTCGGGCGCCCGGCCGAAATGTCCATAGGACGACGTGCGCGCATAGATCGGGCGGTTGAGATTGAGATGCTCCCGGATGCCGCGCGGCGAGAGATCCATGACCTCGCCGAGCGCCTTCTCGAGGCCGGCCTCGGCGACTTTGCCGGTGCCGTGCAGGTCGACATAGAGCGAGAGCGGCTTGGCGACGCCGATCGCGTAGGAAATCTGGATCGTGCAACGCTCGGCGAGCTCGGCCGCAACGACGTTCTTGGCGAGATAGCGCGCCGCATAGGCGGCCGAGCGGTCGACCTTGCTCGGGTCCTTGCCCGAGAAGGCTCCGCCGCCGTGCGGCGCCGCCCCGCCATAGGTGTCGACGATGATCTTGCGTCCGGTGAGGCCGCAGTCGCCGTCCGGTCCGCCGATCACGAACTTGCCGGTCGGGTTGACGTGCCAGATCGTCTGCTTGGTGATCCAGCCGGAGGGCAGCGCCTTGTGGACGAAAGGCTCGATGATGGCCTGGATGTCGTAGGAGGACAGGTTCTCGTCGAGATGCTGGGTCGAAACCACGATCTGGGTCGCCTCGACCGGCTTGCCGTTGTCGTAGCGGATGGTGACCTGGCTCTTGGCGTCCGGGCCGAGCGCCTCGGTCTCGCCGGCGCGCCGGGCTTCCGACATCACCTTGAGGATCTTGTGCGCATAATAGATCGGCGCCGGCATCAGCTGCGGGGTCTCGCGGCACGCATAGCCGAACATGATGCCCTGGTCGCCCGCGCCCTCGTCCTTGTTGCCCGCCGAATCGACGCCTTGGGCGATGTCGCTCGATTGGGCGTGCAGATGGACCTCGATATTGGCCTTTTCCCAGTGGAAGCCGGCCTGCTCATAGCCGATGTCGCGGATCGCCAGCCGCGCGAGATGCGCCACGTAATCCTTGGTGATGCTGGCCGGCCCGCGGGTCTCGCCCGCGATGACCACCCGGTTGGTGGTGCAAAGCGTCTCGCAGGCGACGCGCACGTTGCGCGCATCCCAGCCGTGGCGGGGAGCCTGGTCGAAGAAGGCATCGACCACCTCGTCGGAAATGCGATCGCAGACCTTGTCCGGATGGCCTTCGGAAACCGACTCGCTGGTGAAGAGATAGCTTGCGCGCGACACTGAGGACTCCCCCGCACGACGCGGAAGAGGCCGCGCCAACCGTGATGTGCGGGTGTTTCTTGCAGTGTCCCGCATCCCGGTCAAGATGTGGGCGCGGGTGGGCACCGCGGGCGGGGCCCGGGAGCAGGCTTGGTGGCGGCTTGCGGGGAGGTGTGATGAGGCCACAAAGAGGGGTTCACGGGCGGCGCGAGCGCGGTCCCCGCGTTATTTGCCGTCGTCGCCGGCGATCTGCTGGACCAGGTCCACGATGCGCCGGCGCAGCTTGGGATCTTCGATCTGCATGAAGGCCTTGGTCAGCGCCAGGCCGTCGGACGTGGCCAGAAACTCGGCCACGTAAGTCGGGGAGGGCGTGTCCTTGCCGCTACGGGCGCTGCCGGGTGTGTCGGGGGCGCCGTCGAACAAGAACGCGACGGGAACCTGCAATATATTGGCAATCTGCTGCAACCGGCTGGCGCCGATCCGATTGGTGCCCTTTTCGTATTTTTGCACCTGCTGGAACGTGAGATCGAGAGCGTCGCCGAGCTTTTCCTGGCTCATCGACAGCATCATGCGCCGCATCCGGACGCGGCTCCCCACATGCCTGTCGACGGGATTGGGGGCCTTTTTCACCATAATGATCCTCCGTGCGTCGCCCATAACGACCGTCTATGTGGTCGCTCCCTCCTGTAATGTGAGCCGGAAAAGTTCCATGTTCAATGATGAGGCGCGTGCAGGGATGTCGCGGCCAAAGGCCCGCGAGGATTTTTCCGGCATCGCGTGACGCGAATGCGACAAGTCCCCATGACGGCCTTTCGCAACACATCCGGGCGGCGGCGCGGGATCAGGCGCCTCGTCGGGGCTCGCGGATATTCCGGCTTTTCACTGCCGTTCGCGCGAACCAACAGCCTTTTTGACGCGGCGATTTCTATTTCCGCAGGCGGCGGAACGCGGCCATGAGAATAATGGCGGCGAGCACCAGTCCGACCGGGCCGTCGCCCATGCGCGAATAAAGGGTCTGCCCCACCGGTTGCGGCAGGGCTGCGTCCAGCACGCCTTCGACGCCGAGCGGCAACGCGTTGATGATCCGGCCGACCGGGTCCACGACCGCCGATATGCCCGTGTTGGCGGCGCGCACGAGCGGCAGGCCTTCCTCGATGGCGCGCACCCGCGACTGCTGGAAGTGCTGGTAGGGGCCCGAGCTGATGCCGAACCAGCCGTCATTGGTGAGGTTGAGGAGCCAGCCGGCGCGCTCGCCGGCCGGCACCACGTCGTGCGGGAAGACGATCTCGTAGCAGATGAGCGGCAGAAATTTGGGCGCGCCCGGCACCGGCTGGGCGCGGCGCCGGTCGCCGGAAAGAAAGCCTCCCTGCTGCTTGGTCAGCTGCACGAAGCCGAGACGCTCCATGAAGCGCTGGAACGGCAGATATTCTCCGAACGGCACGAGGTGGACCTTGTCATAGACCGACAGGATCGAGCCGTCGTGATCGATCACGTAGACCGAGTTGTAGGCCTGTATGTTGCCCGACGTAGCGGGTTCGACGACGCGCGCCGCGCCGGTGATCAACACCGTGCCTTCCGGCAGGAGCCGTGCGATTTCCGCGAGAGCATCGGGCTCGCGCGTGAGGAAAAACGGAAACGCCGATTCGGGCCAGATCAGATGCGTCACCCCGCGCACGCCCGATGACGCCGGGCCGGTGGCGCGATCGGAAAGCGCGACATAGCGCTGCATCACCTGCTGCTTGCTCGCGTAGTTGAATTTTTCGTCCTGCGCCAGATTGGGCTGCATGATCCGCAAGCGGACTCCCTCGACGAAAGCGGTCGGTGTCGTGGCGAGCCGGACCGCGCCGTAAAGCGCGAGCCCGGCCAGCACGGCGGCCGCGGCGGCCGGCGCGACCCAGGGGCGCCGCGTGTCGGTCCGCTCGTCGGTGAGCACCGCGGGACTCGCGAACACCGCCACCGCAACAAAGGTGAGGCCCCACAAACCGACGAGCGAAACGCTTTCGGCGAGCGCCAGCGGGTTGGTGAGCGCATAGCCGAATACGTTCCAGGGAAACCCGGTCAGGACATGGCCGCGCAACCACTCGGCGGCGGTCAGCGCCGCCGCGAGGATGAGAATGCGCGCCGCGCCGCGCGTCCACAGCAGACGCGCGAGCCCAAATCCGAATGCGGTGAAGAGGGCGAGGCCGGCAGGCAGCGCGATCACGGCGAAGGGCATCAGCCAGCCGAAGGTCCGCACGTCGACCAGGAACGCAAAGCCGACCCAGTAGAGGCCGGCGAGGAAATAGCCGAAACCGAACCACCATCCGGTCGCCGCCGCCGCCGTCACCCCGCCCCAGCGTCCGGCCGCGGCGCCGTCCAGCAGCCAGACCACGGCCGGAAACGTCACGAACATCGCGGGCCAGAAGTTGAGCGGCGCGAGAGCGAGCGTCGATGCCGCGCCGGCCAGGAACGCGATCAGCGCGCGCCGAAAGCCCCAGGCCAGCACGATCGGTTGGGCGACACCGGCCAGCGTCACGGTTGGCGTGCCGCCTTGGCGGGGTCGGTGGACGCCGTCGCCGGCTCGGCGGCCGGCGTGGACGTGATCGCGGATGGCGGGAGCGCGGCTGCAGCGCCGCGTGCCGGGCGTGCCTCGTCGGGTCCGCCCGAAGCCTGCTTGCTGCGATGAATCCTGACCCGCTTGACGCGGCGGGGATCGGCGTCGAGCACCTCGATCTCGAACGGCCCGGGGCCGGGCACGAGCTCGCCGCGCACCGGCAGCCGTCCGATCCGGGTGGCCAGATATCCGCCGAGGGTATCCACCTCCTCGGTCGCCTCGCCGACGTCGAACTCGGCGCCGACCAGCGCCACGACCTCCTCGAGACTGGCGCGCCC
>Ga0208991_1000090_pt1 | contig 16213 bp, 13 predicted proteins | sample MedBloCAOM3_M2_FD_187855 | JGI IMG/M metagenome (GOLD analysis project Ga0208991, IMG submission 187855) | Forest soil microbial communities from El Dorado National Forest, California, USA - Mediterranean Blodgett CA OM3_M2 (SPAdes) (version 2) | ecosystem: Environmental > Terrestrial > Soil >...
TCGTAGAAGGTGACACCCAGAGCATAGAGATCGCTGCGGGAGTCCACCGAGCGGTTCATCCTGCCAGTTTGTTCCGGCGCCATGTAGGCGAGCGTCCCGGCGATCACCTCAGGCGGCGCGGGGGCTTGGTGCTCGCGCGGCAGACGCGAGGCAATGCCGAACCCCGTCAGCCACACGCCGCCGCTTGCCGCGTCCACCAGGATATTTGCCGGCTTGATGTCCTTATGGATAAGGCCTCGCTCATGCACTCGGCGGAGCGCCCCCGCGAGAGGTATCGCGATGCGCAGGAAATGCGATACGTCCAGTGGCCGGCCAAGCAGTCGATCGGCCGGGGTGCCGCCCGGATCCTCAAGCACCAGTGCCATGCCGCCGTTGTAGTGCGTCAGCGCGACTGGTCGCGCCGCCCAGCCAGCGTCAAGTTCGGCCTTGAGCGCATATTCGTGTTCGAGCCGCGCGACGCAACCGAGCGAGGTTTCCTCCGCGGCAACAAGCAGGATCGGCGCCAGGCCGTTGGCGGAGCCCCGGTAGAGAGCGATGTCTCCTTCCCGCAGCGGCGAAAATACGTAGCTCAAGAGTTCGTTCACGAGGGCCTCCTGCCAGGAGGACTACATCATCAGCACATTGATTTTGGTTACGTTTGCTCTCGACCGTCAATCCAAAACAGACATTAAAGCGGGATCGTATCACGATCGGTGCTATATTGGCGAGACGATGACACGGGTCCTGCAAAATGGCCAACTGAACTGGCGACCGGGACTAGATCTCTCCCGCTGATGCCCGGTCCCCGTGCTGGACCAAAGGATGCGCCGACCGCAGCGGGGGATGGCCCGTCGGCTTGAAAAAAATATTTGGTCTCATGAGCATCGGCAACAACGACGAGTAGGAGTACTGCAATGAAGATCAATCGCAGAAGCTTCTTACAGAGCACGACCGCTGCCGCTGCTGCCGGCATGTTCGGTCCCAACGCCTGGGCGGAAGATCCGATCAACGTCGCAAGCATCCATGATCTCTCGGGCGGGCTCGATATCTATGGCAAACCGATGGTCGATGCGCTGACATTTGCCGTTGAGGAAGCCAACGCGGCCGGCGGTCTGCTTGGACGGCAGATCAAGCTGATCAGCTACGATACCCAGTCGAACATGCAGCTCTACACGCAGTTTGCGCAGCAGGCGGCGCTGAAGGATAAGGTGGCCGTCGTGCATGGCGGCATTACCTCGGCCTCGCGTGAGGTGATCCGGCCGGTGCTCGACCGCTTCAAGACGCTGTATTTCTACAATACGCAATACGAAGGCGGCGTCTGCGACCGCAACCAGTTCGACACCGGCGTGACCCCGGCGCAGACCGTGGAAAAGCTCGTGCCTTACGCCATGAAGAAGTGGGGCAAGAAGGTCTATGTCATCGCAGCCGATTACAATTACGGCCAGATCACCTCGCAATGGGTGAAGAAATACGTCACCGAAAACGGCGGCGAAGTCCCGTCGATCGACTTCTTCCCGCTCGACGTCACGAATTTCGGATCGACTATCTCCAAGATCCAGGCGGCGAAGCCGGATTTCGTATGGTCGGCGCTCGTCGGCGGCACGCATATGTAGTTTTATCGCCAATGGGCCGCGGCCGGCATGCGCGAGAGCATTCCGATGGCGTCGACCGCCTTCGGCGGGGGCAACGAGCACATCGTATTGTCGTCCGACGAATGCAACGGAATACTGGTCTGCCAAAATTACGTGCAGGACCTGAAGAACAAGACCAACGAAGCCTTCGTTGCCGGTTTCCACAAGCGCTTCGGCGCCGACTATCCCAACGTTACCGGACTCGCGATGGCAACCTATCAGGGTTTCCGCTTATGGGCGGAGGCGGTCAAGAAGGCGGCCAGTATCGACCGGATAAAGGTCATCGAGGCGCTGGAAACCGGAATCAGCATCGATGCGCCCTCCGGCAATGTCACGATCGACCCACCGACCCATCATTGCGTGCTCGACGTTCACATCGCCGAAGTCAAAGACAAGAAACTCAAGGTGCTGGAAGGTTTCGCGCAGCAGAAGCCGTCGGACACCGCCGCGGCATGCGATCTTATCAAGAACCCTAACGACAACCAGCAATACGTGATCAAAACCTGAGACCGGTTCGCCGTTAGATTTTTTTGGAAAGAACTGGATCTTATTGCTCTTCTGGCGATCAGGTCCTTAGGCGATTGCCAGCCTGGCGCTGATCAGCGTCGGCTCGGCGGTTTCAACGGTATATCGCCGGCACGGTCGTCGACCGAAATGAAACAGGCCGCCAGACGTGGCGGCCCTTTCGCTTAGCGCTTGGTCGAATAGACCAGCGACATATCCTCAAACTCCTCGATCGGGAGCTTATTGACGTCGGCCGCGGTGTGGAGTTCCCGCAACGAGGGCATAGCAGCGATTCCGGCGGTCAGCTGGGTCGAAGGAGACCGCAGCATGGCGGTCGCGGCGGCGAATAGAGCGATAGCGGCGAAACCACGAATCATCAGACGCTTCATGAGAAGCCTCCCGTTCGGTTCGCAGAAAAGTCTGCAGCATTTTGATTAGCTCAAACCGCGCCGCACGAATGTGAGCTGCTTCACGTCTCACGCTCACTTGATGCTGAGAGAGACCGCCTTCGGGCGGCCTTTGCCTATGCGCGATCTCGGCGCGGTGCCCACATCCGGCGTGCGATCCGGTGCAGTAGCCCGGTATCGCCATTGAGCCGGAACAGGGCGCGTCGCCAATGCGGCCTCGTCCTGATCGCCGGAGTGGAAATCTTCGCGTTGGAATAAGCAACGGCTCGCTGACGCACCGACACAAGCCGGGATGCCAGAAACCATTGACCTGCAAGCGTTCGTGAGATTATACGAGACGTAGAGAGCATCAGAAAGACGCCTCCTTTGTATCATTGGGAGACCGGTCGGAGGCTCAATTCTCTCGCTCCGGCCAAAATCTCACAATATTGCAACGGAAAGGTCAGCGATCTCCCATGAAGGATTTTGCCGGAAAGATCGCTGTTATCACCGGGGGCGGCACGGGCATGGGCCGGGAGCTCGCGCGCCAACTGGTCGCCGAGGGCTGCAATGTCGCGATGTGCGATGTCTCCGCTGACGCGATGGCGGAGACCAAGCGGCTTTGCGAGGTGGAAAAGCTGCCGCAGGGGCTGCGCATCACCACGCACATCGCCGACGTCTCGATTGAGGACCAGCTAATGCGGTTCCGCGATGAAATCGTCGAGCAGCAGGCGACCGACAAGATCCATCTATTGTTCAACAATGCCGGCATCGGCGGCGGTGGCAGCCTGTTCACCAACACGCGCGAGCAGTGGGAAAGGACCTTCAACATCTGCTGGGGCGGCGTTTATCTCGGCGTCCGCACTTTCCTGCCGATGCTAACGAAGGCCGACGAGGGCCATATCGTCAATACCTCCAGCGTCAACGGCTTCTGGGCCTCCCTTGGGCTTGGGGTATCGCACACCGCCTATAGCGCCGCCAAATTCGCGGTGAAGGGATTTACCGAAGCTTTGATCAACGATCTCCGGCTCAACGCGCCGCATATCAAATGCTCGGTCGTGATGCCCGGCCATATCGGCACCTCGATCGTTTCCAATTCCCGCAAGGTGCAGAGCGGCACCGATTCCGATCGCCTGAGTGAAAATGAAATCGCACTGACGCGCGTGCGTCTCGCCGCGACCGGCATCGACGCGTCTGTCATGTCGGATGAAGACGTCCAGGGGTTTGCTGCCGAACGCGCCCGCAGCTTTCGCGAGGATGCGCCGACCACTGCCGCTGCTGCGGCAAAAATCATTCTCGATGGCGTCAAGGCCGAGCGTTGGCGCATTCTGGTCGGCGACGACGCCCACCGGCTCGACGAGCGCGTGCGGCAAACCCCGGAACGCGCGTATGAGCCCGACTTTTACCAGAGCTTTGCCGCCGAAGTCGGCTGGCGGCTGGGCTAAAGAGCCGTCATTCGCGGGACCCGCGAAGCGTGGACCTCAGATGTGCAATTGCACATCGGGTAATTTCGAAATTCCGGGTTCGCATCTTCGATGCGCCCCGGAATGACGTCTCACCTCACGCGGCGCGCACGCTATCCAGGAACTTCTCGACCTCGTCCTTGAGGTGAATGCTCACGTCGGATAGCGCCTGTGCCGATCTCAGCATCTGACCGGATGTCGCGCCGGTGTCGCTGGCTCCCTTGGCGACACGCTCGATGTTGTCGGCAACATCCAGGGTGCCGCTGGCGGCAGCCTGGACGCCTTGCGCAATGCTTTGGGTCGCCGTGCCCTGCTGTTCGACCGCGGACGAAATCGACGTGGTGATCTCGCTGATACGCTCGATCGTCAGCCCGATCGCCTTGATCGCATTGACGGACTCTCCCGTGGCGCGCTGCATGTTGACGATGTGCGCGCTGATCTCATCGGTGGCTTTGGCGGTCTGGCCCGCCAAGGTCTTGACCTCTTGCGCGACCACCGCAAATCCGCGGCCGGCGTCGCCGGCCCGTGCGGCCTCGATGGTTGCATTGAGCGCGAGGAGATTGGTCTGTTCCGCAATCGATGTGATCAGCTTCACCACGTCGCCGATCCGATCGCCGGCTGCCGACAATTCCGCCATCCGCTCGTCCGTTGCGTTGGCTTGCTTGACCGCGTCGGCGGCAACGCCATTCGACTCCTGAACTCTGCGGCTGATCTCAACGATAGACTGCGACAGCTCATTCGAAGCGGCCGCGGCGTTGCGGACATGCTCGGAAGCCTGCCTGGAGGCATTGGCGGATTGTCCCGACATCTCCGCCGTTGAATGTGCCGTAACGGAAAGCTGCTGTGCATCCTTTTCAAACTGGCCCGAAGAATTCAGCACTCGCTCGATGATTCCGCCGATCTTGCCGCGGAAATCCTCGACGAACTGATTGAGGTCCGCCTTGCGCCGCTCCATCGCCAGCTTTTCAGCATTGGTGCGTTCGGCCTCAAGTTGGCGGCGTTCGATGCGGTTGTTCTTGAAAACATCGATGGTTCGGGCGATCGCGCCGATTTCGTCGTGGCGACCAGAATGACGGACTTCGATGTCTGTGCGTCCCTCGGCGAGGCCGGTCAGCGATTCCGTCACAGCTCTCAGCGGCTTGGTGACGCGGCGGACAATCAGCATCGTCATCGCGAGCACCAGCAAAGCGGCGATGGCCGCAGCAACGGCCATGGCCCAGATCGCCTGCCACAGCATGGTGTCGAACTGCGCCGTCGGAATGCCGACATAGACGATGCCGATTACCTTGCCGCTAGCACCGAACACCGGTTGATACGCGGTATAGAAACGACGTCCGAACAGGATCGCGGGGCCTTTGTAGGCTTCGCCGCGGCGGAGTACGGTTTGCGCGGGATGATCAGCCGCAAGCTGCGTGCCGACCGCCCGGTCGCCATTTTCTTTCTTCACATTCGTCGTGCGGCGAACAAATTGCTGCGACGCCTCGTCATACACGAAGAGCGTGGCGGTGCCGCCGACATAAGAGGTAGCCCGATCCACAATCTTGTGATCACCGAATTCCGGCATCTGCGGAATTTCAACACGGTCAACGACGCCGTCTCGAATTGCGATCTTCGCGTTAGGGAAGGTTTCGGAAAACGCGAAACTGAGCGTGCGGAGGTTGACATCGATATCGCGCTCCGCGCGGGCATCGAAGTCGCGCGTCAACGACCAGTACCCGGCTCCCACCACCAGCGCAGTGTTGACCGCGATCAGGATGGCCGCGCTAACGGCGGCCTTTGGCCCGAGGTTAAGCCGCAGGAAAGCGAAGCTCTTTCCCTTAAATCCAATCGCCATGACGCCCTCTCCGAAAATCAGCTAATGTAAGGACTTATTGGATTTCCTTTACCATCCGCTTAATGTGGCGTTCGCTACCATGATACCGTTAAAGTTTGCTGCCGATGCGCCCCGGAATGGCAGCCCGTGGGTTCACCCATGCACCAAAGACTTCGCGATCATGCAGTGAATGCCCTTGGAGCCGTTGACGGTCTGCGTCACGCGAAGGTCAGCGGCCAGACTGCAGAGCGTGTAGGCATCCTCGCGCGACAAATTCCGCTTTTCGCCGAGCAACACGATCATGTCGCGCAACGCCCGCACCACGCACTGGTCGAGGTCGGGATCCATCGCCATCGTCATGTAATGCGTCGGCGTTTCGGCGCGGGGATAGCTGAGCCGCAAATCCTTGCGCAGTGTCAGCCTGAAACGTCCCTGCAGCGCGGTCTCGATCGCGGTGACGCAGACCTCGCCATCGCCCTGGACGCCGTGACCGTCGCCGCAGGAGAATAGCGCGCCCGGCGCGAACACCGGCAAATAGAGCTTTGCACCGGGTATCAGCTCCTTGTTGTCGAGATTGCCGCCCATCGCGCGCGGAATCAGCGAGGTGATGCGGCCCCATGCCGGCGGCGGCGCCACACCCATCACGCCGAAGAACGGCGCCAGCGGCAGATCGAGCCCCCATGGCAGCCGGCCCACCATCCGCTTCTGGTCGAGCGGAATGTTCATCAGCCGGGTTTCGTGGAAATCGTCGGGCAGCGTGCCCGCGAGAGGCCGGATCATGTTGTAACCCCAGTCCTGCCTGAGCCTGACGTCGAGAATCTCGACCTCCAGCACGTCCCCGGGTTGCGCGCCCTCGATCGCGACCGGACCGGTCAGGATGTGGCCTGGCACCATCCGCTCGTTTTTCGCGTGAACCTCGGCCAGTTCGGGCGGAACGTGAAACCGGCTGCGGTCGGGCACCACCTCCGGGCCGCCGCTGATGGTGTCGATGGTCACTTCATCGCCGCTGGCGATGGTGAGGACGGGTTTCAGCTTCGCTTCGAAAAAACCCCAGTGGCAGGTCTCGGGGCTGGAATGCAGGTGATGATGCGTCATGAAAGGCGGTTCTCGTCGGCTTGGTTGTTACAGGCATAAAAGGCTGCCTTGCGCAGACCACGTAAACTTGTCAGCGCTCCCGAGGCAATCCATCATTTTCGAATGATGCTCTTGCGAAGATAGATGGATACGTGGGTCGAGTCCGCGTATGACACGGAATATTAGGTTCGGCGCAACATCTATCTGAAAGAGATTTTGTATTGTTTTTTGTGCTCTCCAAAACGCTCGGCGTCATGCTGTTGCCGACGAATTTCCTGATCGGCGTCGGTCTATTCGGCGCGATCCTGCTGGCCACGAGATTTACATCCCTTGGCCGCAAGCTCCTGATTGCTTCCGTCGTGCTTCTTGCAATATGCGGATTCTCGCCGCTCGGAAAACTGGTGCTTTATCCGCTGGAGTCGCGGTTTCCGCCATGGGATGCCGCGCGAGGCGCGCCGGACGGCATCGTCGTCCTCGGCGGGTCGATCGACCCGGATCTTTCGGCCGCGCATGGGCTGCCGGTCTTCAAAGGCGCAGTCGACCGGGTGATTGCAGTGGCAGCACTGGCCCATCGATATCCGAACGCTCGCATCATCTTTTCAGGCGGAAGCGGGAATTTAATATCCGGTGACGCAAGGGAGGCGGATTACGCCAGCGCGGTATTCGAAAGTCTCGGAGTTCCCAAACAACACCTGACGATGGAGCGGCGCTCGCGCAACACCCAGGAGAATGCCGAATTCTCCAAGGCGATTGCCGCGCCGAAAAGCGGCGAGCGATGGCTGCTGGTGACGTCGGCTTACCATATGCCGCGATCGGTCGGCCTGTTTCGAAAGGCCGGATTTGCGGTCGAGCCTTACCCGGTCGACTGGCGGGTGGGCGGACGCGCGGACATTCTGACGTTTTCGAGCTTATCCTCGGAAGGGCTGGACCGCGTCGACACCGGCATCCGCGAATGGATGGGCCTTGCAGCCTACTGGATCTCAGGCAAGACACGCGAATTGTTCCCCGGCCCGGACCCGCAATAGAGAGCGTACCAAGCGACGCGCTTGTCGCGGTCAACGAATAATCCGGTTAGGGTCAAGTTCGAACCAGCGCGTATTCCGCAAAAGATCAATCTGCCGTTCAGGAAGTGTCAGGTCATGCAGCAACCGGCAATGCAGGAGGAAAAGTTCGATTTGGCCGGCATGGTGGCCGATCTGAATAGCCTGCTGCGCCTGAAGACCACCGCGATCGGCATGAAGATGCTTTCCTACGCCAAGAAATAGCGCATCCGAACCTTCCCGCAGCCCCAAGGAATCGAATATGAAGCCTTCGTCGAAGTTCGACATTATGGTCTATGGCGCCACCGGCTTCACCGGCCAGCTCGTTGCCGAATATCTCGCGGCGCATTATACCGGTAAGACCGATCCGAAATGGGCGATGGCCGGACGCAGCCTGGACAAGCTCGCATCCGTGCGCGATGCGATCGGCGCGCCAGCCGACACGGCTTTGATCCAAGCCGATGCCAGCGATCCCGCATCGCTGAAGGCCATGGTCAACCAGACCAAATCGGTGCTCAGCACCGTCGGCCCATATCAACTCTACGGCTCCGATTTGGTCGCGGCCTGCGCCGCCACGGGTACCGATTACCTCGACCTCTGCGGCGAGCCGGTTTGGATGCGTCAGATGATCGACGCGCATCAGACCACCGCGCAGTCGACCGGCGCCAGAATCGTGTTTTCCTGCGGCTTCGATTCGATTCCATTCGAACTCGGCGTGTTCTTTTGTCAGGAAACGGCGAAAAAGGTTCTTGGTGCGCCGGTCAGCCGCGTCAAGGGCCGCGTCCGCGATATGAAGGGAACGTTCTCGGGCGGCACCGCGGCGAGCGCCAAAGCGACATTCGCGGCCGCCGCGAAAGACCTGAGCCTGGTTGCCCTGTTGCAGAATCCATTCGCATTGACGCCGGGCTTTGAAGGTCCGAAGCAGCCGCGAGGCAACAAGCCGCTGTTGGACGAGGATCTGGGCTTGTGGACGGCGCCCTTCGTGATGGCGACGATCAACACTCGCAACGTGCATCGCTCCAACATGCTGATGAACTTTCCGTACGGCAAAGACTTCGTCTATGACGAGATGGTCCTGACAGGGCCCGGAGAGCAGGGCGAAGCCAACGCCAAACGCCTCGTCGCGGCCGTCAATGCCGAGAGAATTGGCAGCGGTGGACCGAAGCCAGGTGAAGGGCCGTCGAAAGAAGAACGTGAGTCCGGCCTTTACGATCTTCTGTTCCTTGGTCTCGCACCGGACGGACGCCAGATTCGCGTTGCGGTCCGCGGCGATCGCGACCCCGGTTATGGATCGACGTCGAAGATGATTTCGGAATGCGCGATCTGCCTGTTGCGCGACACACCGGAAGTTCCAGCCGGCATCTGGACTCCCGGCGCGGCCATGGGCAACAAACTGCTCAAGCGGCTCGTCGATCATGCCGGCCTGACCTTTGACGTCGAGACGTAATCCCGCGGCTCACGCCGTGCGGGGATCGCCGGACGCGATGAGCGCCTGATCCGAGGTGCTGGCCTTGTAGCGTTGCGCGGCGGCGAACATGCCCCACATCGCGCCCAGCATCATCCAGAAGTGCCGCCAGTGGTCGGTGTCGATGATGAAGCTTTCGCCGACCGTGCCTAAAAACGCCGCGAAGATCGCGAGATAGGCGCGTTGCCAGGGCACGCGGACGAAGACGTGCCGGAACCCCATGATGACAGTGATAAACACCAGGGCCGGATAGCAGATGCCGGCGATCCAGCCGCCAGACATGAAGGCATTTAGGTAGGAGTTGTGGGTGTCCTCGGGGAAGTAGCGGTGAAACTGCAGCGGCCCGATGCCGAACGGCAGGTCGAGCGCCATCTCCGCGCCGAGGATATGTCGCCCGAATCGCCCGAAGCGGCCCTCGTCGTAGCTTTGATCGAAGCTCGCGCGTTGCTTGAACATTTCGCCGATCGAGTCGAACGATAACAGCACGGTGATCAGCATCACCATGACGATTACAGCGACAGCCGTCATTACGATGATGCGCGAGCGTTGCGCGCGCGACTGGCTGGTCAGGACCATCAGCGCCAGCATGAAGGCCGAAGTGATGGCGAGCCCGCCCCATGCCGCGCGCGAAAACGCCAGCAGGATCGCGAGCGCCATAATGCCGAGCGCAATCGTGCTGCGGAAGGATTTTCGGAAGTCATCGGAGACCACGCTTTGCAGGGTGAACAGAGCGGGAAGGATCAGGAATGCGCTCAGCACGTTCGGGTCCTTGAAGGTGCCGCGCGCGCGGTCATACAGCGTCAGCAGGTCATGTCCGCCGGGGACGAGCTTGAAGTAACCCGCGATGCCGGCAATCGCCGCAATCAACCCGCCCACGATCAGGCCGCGGCGAAGCATGTCCAGCCGCGCCGCCGTATCTTCGGACACCACCATCGCGAGGAAGATCACGGTTGTCGCCATGTACCAGGACGTCGCGATCCAGCTGGCGACCTCGGGCTTGTCCATGAGTGACGCGGAGCTGATGCTGTAACCTATATTGACCAGGAACAGCAGCAACAATAGCGGCATGAAATCCAGCCGCAGCCGCAAGCCGGTCGCATAGAAAATGACGGCGGCGGCGAGCGTCACCAGCTCGTAGGGGCTCGGTTCGATGAAAACGATCGCGCTGGACGCGCCGGCCAGCCACAGCAGCGCGCGCTGCAACACTACCACGCGCGGCGCAGCCGTCACTGATGATGGGAAGCCCTCGGCTATCGCCGCATACGCCATTACACACTCTTAAACTTACGCAACGCACAACGCCTTAGTAAGCGTTCTCGTTCTTCGTCATCAGCGCCAAGGGTGTCTTGAGAAGAATGAAGAGATCGAACAGAACCGACCAGTTCTCGATGTAGTAGAGATCGAACTCGACGCGCTTCTGGATTTTCTCTTCGCTGTCGACCTCACCGCGCCACCCGTTGATCTGTGCCCAGCCGGTGATGCCCGGCTTGACGCGGTGCCGCGCGAAATAGCCGTCAACCGCTTCGTCGAACAGCCGGCTCTGCAATTTGCCTTGCAAAGCATGCGGACGCGGGCCGACCAGCGAGAGATTGCTCTTGAACACGACATTGAAGAGCTGCGGCAGTTCGTCAAGGCTGGTCTTGCGGATGAAGCGTCCGACGCGGGTGACGCGGGTATCGTTCTTGGTCACGATCTTCGAGGCCAACGGATCGGCCTGATCGTGGTACAGCGAGCGAAACTTGAAGACGTCTATGCGCTCGTTGTTGAACCCGAACCGCTTCTGGCGGAACAGCACCGGTCCCGGACTGTCGAGCTTGATCGCGAGCGCGACCAGCGCCATCACCGGCAGCGCCAGCAGCAGGACGATAGCGCCGACGACGTGGTCGAACAGCCACTTCATTACCAGATTCCAATCGGCGATCGGCGTCTCGAAAACATCGAGGGTCGGGACCTTGCCCAGGTACGAATAGGAGCGGGGGCGGAAGCGCAGCTTGTTGGTGTGAGCGGAAAGCCGGATGTCTACCGGCAGCACCCACAATTTCTTCAGCATTTCGAGTATCCGCGTCTCCGCCGAAATCGGCAGCGCGAACAGCACGAGGTCGACGCGGGTGCGGCGGGCAAATTCGACGATATCGTCGACCTTGCCGAGCTTTGGGCTCCCCGCGCAAGTATCGAGCGCGCGATTGTCGTTGCGGTCATCGAAGACGCCGAGGATATCGATGTCCGAATCCTTTTGGGTCTTGAGCGCCTCGACCAGCTTTTCGCCGTTCTGGTCGGAGCTGACAATGATGGTGCGGCGGGCGAGCCGGCCCTGACGCGCCCAGCCGCGCACCATCGCACGCAGGAACAGGCGTTCGATAATGAGCGGGGCCAGGCCGACAAAGAAAAATGCCGAGAGCCAGAGCCGCGATACTTCGTTGCCGAGTTTTGCGAAAAATGATGCGCCGATAAACAGCAGGAACACGAATGCCCAGGATGAGATCATCCGCGTCATCTGCCGGAACTGGCCGCGAAACTCCTGTACTTCGTAGATATCAGCGGCCTGGAAGCAGATCACCGCGCTCGCAGTCATGCCAAAAATGGCCGCGACATATTCCCAATGAAAGCCGCTGAGACGCGCTACATATCCGAGATAGAGCGCGATGCCGACGACACTCAACAGCATGAAATCGGCGACGCGAACGGCGCCCGCAATCACGATCGCCGAATACGCCCCGCACACTTTCCGGTGGGTGACGGCGAGCGCGGCCTGCGACAGCCGGCGGCGCCGTTCAACTGGAGGGCGATCCGCAGCGGCAGCCGCCGCGGCGTCTAGCATGGAGCATGCCTTGATTGGTTCCACTGCATCCAAGTCCCGTTCTTGCACGGGCATTTGGGCATGCGCGCGCGGAGGCGGAATTCCGCCTCACAGCCTGGAGGACAAATCGAAAGAAAGAGTTATCGTCGGTAAAGAAAAGGTCACCGATCTGCAAACGCGTCGCGATAGCCCGCCGATACCCCTTCGACCATCGCCTTCTGCGAAAAATGCAGAAAGATTCTTTCTCGAAGGGATTTTGCGCGCACCTGGGCGGCGGCAGGATCTTGCAGCACGGTCTCGATCGCGTCCGCCATGGCGCCCACGACGTTGGGGGCAAACAGCGCGTCGGTGTGGGAACCGGAGATTTCCGGGATGCCGCCGACATTGGCGGCGACCATCGGAATGCCCGCCGCGGCCGCTTCGATCACGACATAGGGCATCGAATCGCCGCGGGACGGAACGACCAGCAGCTTGCCCTTGGAAAAGCCGTACCGCGCCTTGACGTGGCCGATGAAGCGCACCGCTTCGGTAAGACCAAGCTTCTGGATTTGAGCCTTGAGATTCTCGAGTTCCTCGCCGTCGCCAGCAAGCGTCAGTGTGACCGGTTTGCCGTCGGCGCGCAGCCGGGCCACGGCATCGATCAGGAGGTCGGCACCCTTGATGTGCCTGAACTCACCGACATAGACGATATCGGTGGCGTCAGCCGCCCTTACGATCGGGTCGAATTCGTCCGCGGTCACGCCGTTGAACACGCAACGCACCAGTCCGGTCGGGATGCCGATGGTGCGCTGATAGGTATCGCGCGCGAATGCGCTTTCGAACAGGAACAGATCGGTGCTGTTCATCAGCGCGCGTTCGAGGCGGCTGTAGAGTGCGCCCTTGAGCGTATTCTGCGGGTAGTGCAGCGAGCCGCCATGCGGCGTATAGACGCGAATGGTGTCCTTCGAATGGGGTTTCAGGCGAACGAAGGCGCCGGCCTTGGCGCCGTGGCCATGCAGGACGTCCGGCTTCAGCCGCCGGATCAGGCGCATGAAATGCACCCATGCCAGAACGTCCGTGGGAAACGGTTCGCGGCGAATGGCGAGACGATGAACGCCAAGCTTGAGACGGGGCGCGATTTCCGCCAGCGCTCCATCGGCCCGTTCGCCGCCGGTCAGGCTGTCGGCGATAATGCCGACATGGTGGCCGCGGTCGGCCTGACCGTTGGCGAGGTCCAGGATGTGGCGGAAGATTCCGCCGACCGGCGCGCGCACGGCGTGCAGGATACGAAGCGGCTGGTCTGAAGTCGCGGGCATGATCAGGACCAGCGTTCGCCGGCAAGCACAGTGGGGGCGGCCACTTCCCCCAGGAAGGATTCGATCTCCACCGCCATCGACGGATCGCGGATATAGCCGTTGCGCAGTTTGACGGTGATCTCAGAAGCCAACCTCGCCTGGGTTCGCCCGCGCGCCGGCACCGAGTCGATCAGCGGCATGGTGATGGAGCCGCTGGCATCGATCGCGTAGGTGAGACCTTCCTGCCCGTAGACCACGACCCCGAGCTTGTCGCCGGCAGTGAGCCGGTAGGCCGCGTCGTATCTGACCGGCGTCGGTGCGGCGGCATAGGCAACGGGAGTTGTGGCCATGGCATAGGATTGGCCGTAGGCCATCGAGACCAGACCGCTTTGGGGCTGCGCTACCGCAGCGGTCGTGCGCAGGTAGCCCGACAGAGCGAGCGCAGCGAGCAGACAGAGGATGACGGCGCGCACGCCTCGCATCTGGAAATCCATAGGGAAGTATTGATTCCGATTAAGAACTTTCATGGTTAACAAAGCATGAGCGCGGCGGCCTGGGGCGCAATATCCCGGAGGGTAGAGGGGTGGATTAACCCAGCGGCAACCTTAATGGAGTGTAATCGCCGGAGTTTAAGTGAAGTCGTAGCGTCTTGCGGGAGTGTGCGGTGCGTTTAGCGTTCTGGCGTGCAGGCAAGGACAAGGCATTGGTGCGGAGGGCCATCTCAAAGCCTGCGGCAGCCTCCCACAAACTAGCCGCCGCGCCCGTATCCGGCGATCTGGATTTGCGCGGGCTTGGCCAGGCTCTTGCACGCAAGAGGGGCTGGATCATCGTTCCGACGGTGCTTGCCGCCGTGCTCTCGATTGCCGCCGTCAACCTGGTTAACCCGCGATACAAATCCGAAGCGCGCATCCTGATCGACGGGCGCGAGAACGTCTTCCTGCGGCCGAACGGTGAGCGCACCGAGGAGCGCACCGCGCTCGACGCCGAGGCCGTTACGAGTCAGGTCCAGCTATTGTTGTCCCGCGATCTTGCGCGCGAAATCATCAAGAAGAACAAGTTGGCCGAGCGCCCGGAATTCGATCCGGTGCTGCAGGGCCTTTCGCCTGCGAAGTCGCTGCTGGCATTGATCGGGATCGGTCGCGATCCATTCTCGCTGACGCCGGAAGAGCGCGTGCTGGATGCCTATTTTGAGCGGTTCACCGCTTACGCAGTCGATAAATCGCGCGTCGTGGTCATCGAATTCCAGTCGAGCGATTCGGAGCTGGCGGCGCGCGTCGCCAACTCGATCGCCGAAGGCTATCTGGTGCTGCAGCAGGGCGCGCGGCAGGAGCAGGCCAAATCCGCCGGGCAGTGGCTGTCGGGGGAAATCGACAGTCTGCGCAAGAAGGTTGCGGAGGGGGAATCCCGGGTCGAGGATTTTCGCTCGAAATCAAGCCTGTTCGTCGGCACCAACAATACAACGCTCTCCAACCAGCAGATGGGCGAGCTGAACACGCAGTTGAACAACGCGCGGGCGCTGAAGTCCGACGCGGAATCGAAGGCGCGGCTGATCCGTGAAATGCTTCATAGCGGCAAGCCGATCGAGGCTTCCGAGGTTCTCAATTCCGAACTGACCCGCCGGCTGTCCGAACAGCGCGTCACGCTGCGCGCCCAGCTTGCCGAGCAGTCATCGACGCTGCTCGACGGCCATCCGCGCATCAAGGAGCTGAAGGCGCAGCTTGCGGATCTCGATCGCCAGCTTCGCGAAGAAGCAAGCAAGATCTCCCGCTCGCTGGACAATGATGCGCGCATTGCCGGCGCCAGGGTCGAGGGCCTGAGTGCAAGCCTTGAGCAATTGAAGAAACAGGCGACCTCGACTAATGGCCAGGACGTCCAGCTTCGCGCGCTTGAGCGGGAAGCCAAGGCGCAGCGCGAGCTTCTCGAATCCTATCTTGCGAAATATCGCGAGGCCAACACCCGCGAGAATATCGATGCTGCGCCGGCGGACGGCCGGATCATTTCCCGCGCCAGCGTTTCCAATACCCCGGCTTACCCGAAGAAGCTGCCGGTCGTGTTGATCGCGACGCTTGCGACCTTGATGCTCAGCGCCGGCGTGATCGCAACCGGAGAATTGCTGCGCATGACAGCGCCCCGCGCCGCGGCCGCATTCGCGTCCTCACCGGCTCCGGTCCGTGCGCCAGCAGCGGCCCCTGTCGCCGCCGATCCCGCGCCAGTCTTCAGCGAAACCCGCACCGAGATTGCGCCCGGGCTTACCGAAATCGAGCAACTCGCCGAGGATTTGCACGGCGCAGGCGAGGCGGCTCGCAAGGTCACGATTCTCGGCACCGCTTCGAGCGAGAGCATCACGCTGACGGGACTGACGCTGGCGCGGCTGATCGCGCGTGAAGCAAGAGTAGTAGTGGTCGATTTGTCGGCATCGTCGCCGACGATCTCGGCGGTATCGGTCGATCCATCAGCGCCGGGGCTCGCAGAATTGATGCTGGGCGAGGCCTCCTTTTCCCAAGTCATCACCAAGGACCGGCTATCGCGGGTTCACCTCGTGACGCCAGGACGTCCGGGCTCCGACCGCGCATTGCTGCAATCGCCGCGACTCACGCTTGCGATCGACGCGTTGCTGCGGGTCTATGACCATGTGTTGCTGGATGCAGGCACCGCCTCCGATCTGCCCGCGGAATTGCTGACGGCGCGGGCGCGCGCCCTCGTGGTGCCGGATGCATCGATGACCGACGACGCGCGCACCCTGATGTGCGATCAGCTCAGAGCAGTGGGTTTCACTGCCGTGACGAT
>Ga0208991_1000092_pt1 | contig 16094 bp, 25 predicted proteins | sample MedBloCAOM3_M2_FD_187855 | JGI IMG/M metagenome (GOLD analysis project Ga0208991, IMG submission 187855) | Forest soil microbial communities from El Dorado National Forest, California, USA - Mediterranean Blodgett CA OM3_M2 (SPAdes) (version 2) | ecosystem: Environmental > Terrestrial > Soil >...
GGGACAGTGAGAATGGCGTATTGGCCGGCAAGATGCGAGAGATTGCCCAAAATATTGTGGTTCGCGGGGTTTCCAAGAGCGAAGTCTTGTGTTGGGATTGTCGCGCCTGAAGGACTCGCACCAGGTTTCGGGGCGCCGTATTGGATAAGCTTCGGACTAGTGGCGCTGCCGACCACACCCGCCCAGTTGATTCCGTAACTTTGGACCGGCTCGGCGCTCACTTCGACCAAGCGCGCTTCAATCATCACCTGCTTGGTCGGCCTGTCGATTGTCACAAACAGCTTGCGGATATTGTCGATGTTGCTGCGGGTTTCACGGAAGAAAATGGTGTTGGTGCGCTCGTCCACTTGCGGCGGATCTTTGCTCGCGAGTTGTGAAGCAAGCAGCGGAGCGACATCTTTGGCGCGAGAATAACTAAACTGATAGCTGTCGCTTTCGGTCGGCTCAGCCGTGCGCTCCGTGGCCGTCTTTACGTAATAGACATTGTCGATCTTATCCATGAAGAGGCCTTTGGATTTCACGATGATCGAGATCGCTTGCAGTGCGCTTACATCTTCCAAACGCATGGTCACGTTGCCGTTGACCGCTTCGCTCACGACCATGTTGACCTTTGCCTGGCGCGCGAGCAGTCGCAGAACTTGCCCTACTTCATCGCCCTGAAATTCACGAACGCCAACGCCACCACTTTCAATTTCGGCGTTTGGCTCCGCCCCAGTTGTGGTGGTTGAAGATGTGGTCGTCGTGCTGGTCGTCTTGGTTGGAGTAGTTGGGGCGGAGGCCTGAACGACTAAGAGATCGCTCGATTTTGCCGGCAAATTGCCTTGCGCTGCGGCTGGTTGGGGAGCGGCGGGATTCGCGCTCGCGGCTGGGACAGGGTTGGTTTGTGCTTGCGACAGAGACAATGCACCGAGCAGCACCGCTGTCGCGCAGTTCAATCGTTTGAAAGGAGTAACCATAATTATTTCCGGAATGATGTAGTGCCGGCTCTGCGTAAAGCAGGAAGCAGACCACCCCCCCTGGGCTTTCCAGGCCCGGTCTAAATCGTCGATCCGAGGCGGGCTATTATCGCCCAGCCCGCCAAGCCGCCTCGATGAAGGCTTGCATCCGAGCGTGATCCTTTCGCCCAGGAGAAGATTCCACTCCAGTCGTCACATCGACGCCAAATGGCCGAACTTCTGCTACTGCGGAGCCGACATTTTCAGGCGTTAATCCGCCGGCCAAAACTATTTTCAAGGCCGGCTGGGCTCGCGCGAACTGGCGAGCAAGCTCCCATGGAAAAGCCCGTCCGCTGCCTCCAAATTGACCTTCGCTCGTGGAATCGAGAACGACTGTCGTTGTATGAAATGAAACGGCATTTTGCAGAAAGGCTTTGTTTGAGACCGGAATCGCTTTGGCAAATTGAATTCCGCATTCGGCCAGGCGTTGGCATAACGCCGGCGACTCATTTCCGTGCAACTGCAAGGCATCGATGAAAGGGAGTGCCGCTATCCCAATTGCCTCCTCGAAGCTTGGGTTGGCCAGGATCGCAACCCTAGTCGCACTCGACGGCAACGTCGCCATCCAGTATGCCGCAGAGTTTATGTCGAGGTACCGTTTGCTGTGCGGAACGAAATTGAAACCGAGGGCATCCGTACCGCAGTCAATTGCCGCGAGCGCATCGGCCGCGTTGGTAACTCCACAAATCTTAATCCGAAGCCGCCCCTCGGCTTCGCTCTCTGTCTTGAACATAATGGCCGCTCTGAGGGGAGACAATTCAGGCGGCGCTGGCCAAGCCAATCGATTTACTGAAGTCTGGCGCGGGTAACTCTTTCACCAACTTGATGATTCCGTTCTGCCATCTGCGACTGATCTCCTGCAAATAAGGATCATCTTCATCGAGTCGCGCGCGCATGTGCGAACGGAGGGAATCGAGTTCATAGCACAAGATGTCGATCGGTGGACCGACCGAGACATTGCTCTGCATAGTCGCGTCGATCGAGACAATGCCAAATTTCACCGCGTCGCTGAGCGACGTTTCATAATTAAAGCCGCGATCCAAAATCGGTTTCCCGTATTTTGTTTCGCCGATCTGAAGAAACGGACAATCGCGCGTGGCGTGAATGCTGTTCCCTTGCGGATAAATGAGGTGCACTTCCGGGGCGAGGCCGGCGATTTGTCCGCCTACGATCAAATGGATATTGAAATCAAAACCGTCGGCCTCGAGCGCGACGCGATCGCGCTTTTCTATTTCGCGGACCTTTGAGCCAATGTAACGCACCGTCTCGTAAAGCGTTTGGCGATTCATGATGTGTTCGCGGTGGGCATCCGTTCCGCCCAAAAGCAGATCTTCATCGATTAATGCGAGTGTGCCTTGGGTGAGCGAAAGATTGCCCGAGCTCATCACGCAAATCACCCTGTCGCCGGGTTTCTCGAAAATCCGCATCTTGCTACGCATGGTGATGTTGTCCATACCGGCACTAGTGCGCGAATCGGAGAGAAAGACCGCGCCGCTGCGACAAAGCATCCCCAGACAATAAGTCATTCGGTATAGCCTCCCTTTGGATCGACTACGCGACCCCGCACCCGCTTGATTTGGGTGTGGTGCGTGAGCACATGCACCTGCCCATCACTGCCCCGGAAAAACGCGCTCAAAATCCAGCTGACAATGCTAATGATAATCGCGCCCCAAAACGCGCTGCCAAAACTATCCACGTGAAAACCGCTCACCAGATTCGGCACAAAGAGCAACATCAATCCGTTCAGGACCAGAACAAAGAAGCCAAGAGTTAAAAGGATTAAAGGCGCGCTCAAGATCAGAAGCACGGGACGAACAAATGCATTTAGAATGCCAAGCAGAAGGGCCGCGCCGATCAACGAACCAACGGTGTCGTAACGAATGCCGTGAATGACCGAAGCCGCGACCATCACGGCGACCGTGGTTGCGATCCAGCGAAAAACGAAATGACGCATAGGCAAACTTAGTTAAATGACGCCTTCTGGCAAAAACGAAGTCCAGAAACTACTTGCGAATCCTTTCGTCCACGATAACCGATTATTTAACCAAACAAATCTGTGCCAAAAAAAAGCAAAATTATCCAAGACGAAGATGAGGGATTAGCGGTGAATGCGGCCGCATCCGGAGGCGGGATCGAGAAGAAGCCAATTGCGCCAAGATCGACAAGCACCAAGAAATCGACCGCGGCTGGAAAGAAAAAGCCAGCCTCGAAAACGAAAGACGTAAGGAGTTCCAAGCCCGTGCCGGCCATTGAACCGAGCGATGAAGAAATCCGGATTCGCGCCTATTTCGTTTCCGAACGCCGGCAGCGACTAAATTTGACGGGAGATGCCAACACCGATTGGTTGGAAGCAAAGCGCCAGCTTCTTTCCGAAATCGGACCGCGCTGATGTAGAGGCGGGTGTGCCTGCACGCCGAAGCTGTGCGAAGGCGGGTCGTCCGCAGACTCCGTGGATTTGCGGCCGGCACCCCGCTTAGCGGGCCCCTAGATCTCTAAAGATTCCAAGCCCGGAACGCATTGCTTGGCCTTGTCCAGCAGCCGGTTCATCGAAAACGGTTTGGCGATGAGCCCGGCCACGCCGGGCTCTTTTAGCAATTCCTGGGCGCGTTCTTCGTCCGCTTTCCCCGAAATGAGCAGCAATGGCGGAACGTCGCGCGGCGGCTGCGCACCGTTGTAAACCTTACCAATCAGGAAAAAGAGCGTCGCTCCGTCGATTATCGGCATTTGAAAATCAAAGAGAAACAGATCGTAGGTTTTCTTGAGAGCAAGCTCAAAGGCGTAGTCGGGCTTGGGAGAAGTGTCCACTTCGCAACGCAAACACGACGTCAACGCCTCACGAACGACGCGAAGAAGCGTGACGTCGTCATCCACCATCAAAATCCGCTTCGGTTCCGATGGCTGCGCTTGTTGCTCTCCGCCTTCGTTCATTGATGCACGCTTGCGCGAAACGACGAGGCGTTTCAAGCTTAACTTTCAAAGCGCAGTCTCCGAACCAATGGAAAATGTAATTGTCGATCTTGCCAAGGCTTTGCGGGAACGCCTTGCCATTATTCGCGATGAGGAAGGCCGGCGCGATCGACATGCCCACATGGCGCGACTCCAAGCCGTCTCCGACCAGATCGACCGTTTGCAGGCGGCTTTGCCGCGCCCGCTTGATCCGCAATTGGCGCACTATCTAGAGCGCCGCAGCTACGACAAAGCGCTCGAGTTTTTGGAGGGCGCCGCGCCGTCGGCGCCCAAATATTAGGGACGCGACAGCGCGCATCGCTCCGAATTAGCGCGAATACAACTCGACGATCAACTGTTCGTTGACGATTGGCTGCATCTCTTCGCGCGAGGGGATGTGCGCGACTTTGCCTTTGAGGGCGTCGCGATCCACCGTCAGCCAATCCGGCACCGGCACGATTTGCGTAAGGTCGAGATTGCGCAAGGCGAGCTGGCGCGATTTCGGTTTGTCCTTGATCGCGATTTCATCGCCGGCTTTCACATTGAACGACGCGACATTGACGTTGCGGCCGTTCACCTGCACATGGCCGTGCGACACGAGCTGCCGCGCGCCGTTGCGCGTATTGGCAAGCCCGAGCCGGAAAATAACGTTATCGAGTCGCGTTTCTAAAAGTTGAAGCAGTCTCTCGCCGGTGACGCCGCGTTTGCGCAGAGCGTTTTCGAAGATGCGGCGAAACTGACGTTCGAGCAGGCCGTATTGGTAACGGAGCTTTTGTTTTTCTCCGAGCGCGATGGCGTATTCCGATTGTTTGCGCCGCGCGCCTTTCGGCCCGTGCATGCCGGGTGGGTAATTTTTTCGCTCGAGCGATTTCGACGGTCCAAAGATTTGCACGCCATAGCGGCGGCTCACTTTGGTTTTTGGTCCAGTATACCTTCCCATGATAAGTACGATGTCGATCTAGACGCGACGTTGCTTTGGCGGCCGGCAGCCGTTGTGCGGCACCGGGGTAACATCACGAATCAGTGTGAGGTCGAGTCCGATCGCCTGCAAAGCGCGGACAGCCGATTCGCGCCCGGCGCCGGGTCCTCTGACCAACACTTCGACTTCTTTGAGTCCATGTCCCATGGCCTGCCGTGAGGCGTCCTGTGCGACCATCTGGGCCGCGTACGCGGTGCTCTTGCGCGAACCTTTGAACCCCACTTTTCCCGCGCTCGACCACCCGATGACGTTGCCTTTCAAATCGGTGATCGTCACGATCGTGTTGTTGAACGTGGAAAGAACGTGCGCAATTCCCGAGTGAACGTTCTTGCTCCCTTTCGCCTTGACGATTTTGAGCGGCTCAATGTTGTCGCCGCTGAGCGAGAGGTTCTCAGCCGGAGCAGCTGGAGCGGCCGCAGCGGACGTGCCCTTCTTCGCTGCCGGGGCTTTCTTTTCCGGTTTGGGCGCAGCTGCCGGTTTCGCCACCGTTTCCGCCGCCGGTTCCGTTACAATTTGAGGCGTTTCCGGCGCGGCTTCCGCCGTTACTTGAGGAGATTGCTCTTCGGTCGCCGCGGGCTTCGGGGTCTTTGCCTTCGGCTTATCCGCTTTCGTCTTCGATGGTTTTTTTGATTCTGGCATTGAAATTATTGGTTAAACTTTGCCCGTCTTCGCTTCTTTGTTGCGAATCACGCCGACGGTCTTGCGCGGCCCTTTGCGCGTGCGCGCGTTTGTCGAGGTGCGCTGGCCGCGCACAGGCAGACCGCGGCGATGGCGCACTCCGCGGTAAGAATTGATCGCTTGCAAACGCTTCAAGTTGCCCTGCACCTCTCGGCGCAGATCGCCTTCGATTACAATTTTGTTGTTTGTGATCGCGTGAATGATTTCGTTGATCTGCTGCGGCGAGAGATCTTTCGCGCGCAAATTTGGGTCGATGTTCGTTTGCTCGAGAATACGTCGGGACGTGGTCAACCCGATTCCGTAAATGTAGGTCAGCGACGCTTCGATGCGTTTATCCGCTGGAATTTCAACTCCGAGTAATCTTGGCATGTTATTTAATTAATGATTGAACGAGTTAGCGATTGAATGATTGGCAACTGCATTTTGAAATCGCTCATTCTCTCAATCGCTAAATCGTTAAATATTTTCAGCCCTGGCGCTGTTTGTGGCGCGGGTTCTTGCAGATCACCCGCACAACGTTCTTGCGTTTCACTATCTTGCAAGACTCACAAAGTCTTTTTACTGATGGTCGCACTTTCATAAATTCAATTGTCGATCTAACAAAAAACCCGGAGGCCATCTCCGGTTGTCACTTCTGGCGGAAAGTGATCCGCCCTTTCGACAAATCGTAAGGGGAAATCTCTAGCATAACTTTGTCTCCTGGCAAGATACGAATGAAGTGCAGCCGCATTTTTCCCGAGATATGGGCCAAAACCCGGTGCCCATTCGGCAGCTCGACCCGAAACATGGTATTCGGCAGCAGCTCAACAACGGTGCCCTCTACTTCAATTGCGTCTTTGCGCGCCATGTCAGGATTTCGGGATCCTCTTTCGTAATTAAAACCGTGTGCTCGAAATGCGCCGATGGCATCCCGTCCGCCGTGCGCACCGTCCAACCGTCTTCCAAGAGTCTGACGGCAGCCGTGCCCATATTAATCATCGGCTCAATCGCGAGGGTCATTCCCGCCTTCAATTTCGGGCCGCTGCCGCGTTTGCCGTAATTCGGGATTTGCGGTTCTTCGTGTAATCTGCGGCCCACTCCGTGCCCGACAAACTCGCGCACGACCGAGAAATGATTGCGCACGGCTTCGTCTTCAATTTCGGCGCAAACATCGCCCAGCCGAGTGCCTTCCCGCGCCGCCGAGATGGCGCGGTCGAGCGCACTTTCGGTGGTGCGCAACAGTTGCTCGATTCGGTCGTCAATAATTCCAACCGCCACCGTTTTGGCCGTGTCCCCCACCCAGCCATCTTGAATCACGCCAATGTCGAGCTTCACGATGTCGCCGTATTGAACGCGGCGTTGACTGGCGATGCCGTGCACCACCTCGTCGTTTAATGAAATGCAAATGTTCCCAGGGAAAACGCGATGACCGAGCCGATAACCAAGAAACGCGCTTTTCACGCCGGCCTCCTCCATCAAATCGGCCGCGGCTTCATCGATCTCTTTCGTGGAAATTCCCGGCCGAATCAGGTCGCCCACACGATCGAGGATGTCGCTGGCGGTGCGACATGATTTTCTCATCTTCTCCACTTCCCTTGCGCTCTTAATCGGGATCATGCCGGCGCTTTTTGCTCGATTCGTCGAGAGATATCGGCGAAGACCGCGTCGCGGTCCCGATTTCCATCGATCTTATGTAAGATCGACATCTTATCATAAAAAGAAGCGAGCGGCTGCGTCTTGCTATTGAATTCTTGCAGTCGTGTTTGCAGGACCCCGGCATCGTCGTCCGTCCGGCGCACGAGCGGCCCATCGCAATATGGACACACCGGACGCTCCGCGAACTTGGCACTGGAAGAACTGGTCGTGAACCCGCATCCACCGCATTGCAACCGGCCGGAAATGCGGTCGCGCACCGTTTGCTCCGACACTTCCAGCCAAATGGCGAGATCGAGAGCAGTGCGCAGCCTTTTCAAAATCGCTTCGAGGCTTTCCGCCTGAGGAAGCGTTCGCGGAAAACCGTCAAAGACAAAACCGCTCGCGCCATGCAAACGGAGCCAGTCCTCAATTAATTGCACGATAATCTTGTCCGAAACCAAACCTCCATGTTGAGTTGTCTCGGCTGTTTCCAAACCGAGCGGTGTGCCCAAGTCTTTTTCACGGCGCAAAATCGCGCCCGGCGAGGTCACCGAAATTCCGAATTGACGCGTGATCATTTCCGCCTGGGTTCCCTTGCCGGAACCAGGCGCGCCCAAAAGAACAAGTCGCCTTTTCACCTAGCGGCCGTAAAAGAAAACGGCCACGCCGCCAATCACGATGACAGCGATGCCGACATAGAGCCACATGAGCGCGCCACTGCCCGCGGCTTCTCCGCGCGCATAGGAAGCACGATCGAACGAGCGGCCACGGATGCGGCCCTTTCGCAGAAAACCGTCGTAATGCCGCTGGATTAAATGCGTTTCCACCTGCCGCATCGTATCGAGCATCACGCCTACGATAATCAACAAACTCGTCCCTCCGAAGAATTGCGCCGTGATTTGCGGCACGTGCATGCCCTGGCTGAGAAGACTCGGCAGGACGGCGATGATCGTTAAAAAAAATGCGCCCGCAAAAGTGAGCCGTGTCATGGTAAAATCGAGAAAGTCCGACGTCGGCTTTCCTGGCCGAACACCGGGGATGTAGCCGCCGTATTTTTTCAGGTCATCCGCAATTTGCGAGGGTTGAAATTGCGTCGCCACCCAGAAATAACTGAAAAAGAAAATCATTCCGGCTAGCACAACGTAATGTAGCCAGCCAGTCGAAAGCAGCTCGGAGATGTGTCGAGCCGTTGGGCTATTTGGGAACGTCCAGCTCACAATCTGGTTCGGGAACAACAATAGCGCCCAGGCGAAAATGATCGGCATGACACCCGCGTAGTTCACCTTCAATGGCATGTACTGGGTTTGTCCGCCGTACATTTTTCGTCCCACCACACGCTTGGCGTATTGCACTGTAATCTTTCGCACCCCCTGCGTGATCGCGATCACACCGGCGATGACTAGAAACAAAAATGCCACCATCAAAACAAGGATCGCCGGGTTAACCTGGCTCGTGCCGGTTTGCGCCGATGGGACAAAGGTCTTCCACGCTTGCGCCAGAGCGGCTGGCAATCGCGCGACGATGCCAATGGTAATGATTAGGGAAATGCCGTTGCCAACACCACGTTCCGTGATTTGATCGCCCAACCACATCAGGAACAGAGTTCCGGTCGTAAGCGATACCACTGTAACAACGCGAAAGGTCCAACCCAGATCTTCCACCAGCGGAATACCGAGACTTCTAATCGTGTCCGTGATTCCCGGCAACGTCGTGTGATACGACTCCGGATGTTGGAAAGAAATCGCGAGTAGGTATCCCTGAAAGATACACAGCACCAAGGTCATGTAGCGCGTGTACTGCATGATCTTTTGCCGGCCGCCATCTTCGCGCGCCAACCGTCCAAGGCGAGGAATCACCGCCGTCAGCAGCTGCATCATGATCGAAGCGCTGATGTATGGCATGATGCCGAGGGAAAAAACCGCGCAGTTTTCCAGCGCGCCACCGCTAAATAAATTGAGAAGTGCCGCAACACTGCCGCCCGATTTTTCAGAAAGCGAAGTGCGGAACCACTCCTGCAACACTGCCTGATTAACTCCTGGCGTTGTGATCGCTGCACCAAGACGAACGATCACGATAACCGCGAGCGTGAACAAAATCCGGCGGCGCAGCTCCGGTATCTTGACCGTGTTGAGAAACGCCGAAACCATTTGCTAAGTCTGGAGCATCGAACGCGGAACGCTAGCTCTTCCGTGATGTCTTCTTTGCCTTCGCCGGCGATCTACTTGCCGCCTTTTTCTTTCGCCCGACCTTGGCGTTGCCCTCCTTCACAAGATCGACATCTTCACGGCGCGGTGATTCGAGTCTGGCACTCGGCTCGCGCAACGTGATTGTTCCGCCAGCCTTCTCGATCTTTTCGCGCGCTGAGGCGCTCACTTTGTCTGCTTCGATCTTAAGTCCGTGCTTCAATTCGCCGTCACCAAGAATCTTGATCCCTTCGAAATCTCCACGAATCAATTTGGATTCGCGCAATGTTTGCTCGTTAACCGTCGCGCCCGTTTTGAATTCGTTGAGGGCCTCGAGATTGACGATCGCGTAATGTTTATGAAAGGCGGCGTTGTTAAAGCCGCGTTTCGGCAGCCGTCGAATCAACGGCATCTGACCGCCTTCAAACCCGAGGCGGATGCTGCCACCCGAGCGCGCTTTCTGTCCCTTGTGCCCTTTGCCGCTCGTCTTGCCGTGTCCGGAGCTTTCCCCACAGCCTAAGCGCTTTACGCGGTGGCGTGAGCCGGGGCGCGGACGCAAATTATGTAAACGCATCATGATTGTGCCGGCGCCTTTCCATCGCCGCCGCTCTTGATTCCGCGCACTTTCAAAATCTCATCCTTGCGGCGCAGTGAACGCAGCGCTTCAATCGTCGCTTTAACGACGTTGGCATGATTACTCGAGCCGAGCGATTTCGCGAGCACGTCGCGAATCCCCGCCGCTTCCACAACCGCACGCACGCCGCCGCCCGCAATGACACCGGTACCGGGTGAAGCCGGTCTCAACAAAACACGGCCGCCGCCAAACTCACCAATCGTTTCGTGCGGGATCGTGTTTTCGTGCAATGAAACTTTCTCCATCGCTTTGCGCGCCGCCTCCGATGCTTTGCGGATTGCTTCCGAGACTTCGTTCGCTTTGCCAAAACCGCAACCGACTTTTCCATCGTGGTCGCCCGCCACAATTAACGCACTGAAGCTAAAGCGGCGGCCGCCTTTCACGACTTTCGCGCAGCGATTAATGAACACGACTTTTTCGGTCGTATCGCCCTTCGCCGCCGGCGTTTTGTCCGGACTTCGATCGGGTCGTCTACCTTGATTGGGTTGTGCCATGAAATTAAAACTTCAAACCGCCTTCGCGCGCCGCGTCTGCGAGAGCCTTTACTTTGCCGTGATAAATGAAACCGCCGCGATCGAACACGACATTGTCGATCTTTTTCGCCCTGGCCCGTTCGGCAATTGCCTTGCCGATCATTTCGGCAGTCGCGCGATTGGAAGCGGACTTATTCTTTCCGAGCACGTCCTTTTGCGTCGACGCCGCCGCAATTAACGTTTCCCCGGAATCATCGTCCACAACTTGAGCGTAAACATGTTTGCCGGAAAAATGCACACAGAGGCGAGGCCGATCGGCCGTGCCCGTAACCTTTTTCCGGATTCGTTTGTGAATCCGGTCTCGCACAGTTTTCCGAATAATTGTCATACTACTGGACCGTCTTGCCTTCCTTGCGCCGAACCTGTTCGCCCGCGTAACGCACACCTTTTCCCTTGTACGGCTCCGGCGGATAGAACCGGCGAATGTCGGCCGCGACTTGCCCGACGAGTTTTTTGTCGATCCCCTGGATCGTAACCTTGGTGCTGTCGGTCACGGTGATTTTAATTTCTTTTGGAATGTCGAACAGAATTGGGTGCGAGAATCCCAGGCTCAGGTTCAATTTCGAACCTTGCACGGCCGCTTTAAAGCCCACGCCTTCGATCTCGAGATTCTTCGTAAAACCGTGGCTCACGCCCTGCACCATGTTGTTAACGAGGGCGCGCGATAATCCATGCAACGCTTTCACGCTGCGTGTCTCCGCATCGCGGACGAGCGACACGCGATTGTCCTTCACGCTGCCCTTAATTCCACGCGGCAGAGTCCAATTCAGTTTCCCTTTCGGACCCTCGACCGACACCGCACCCGCGTTGTCGATGTTGATTTTGACCTTGTCGGGGATCTCGACCGCTTTGTTTCCGATTCGTGACATAAATTACCAAATGTAAGCGAGCAATTCGCCGCCAACTTTTTGCTTCTTCGCTTCGCGGCCCGACATGACGCCGCGTGATGTGGAAAGAATCGCCACGCCCATTCCGCCAAGGACGCGCGGAATTTCATCGGCGCCAACGTAACGTCGTAACCCTGGCCGGCTCACGCGTTTCAACCCCGTGATCGCGCTGGAACGGTCGACCAATTTATTCGTGATTTTTATCCGCGGATGCGCCGCTTTCGTGTCGACCTCGTAATCGGTGATGTAGCCTTCGTCTTTCAAAATGCGAACGATCTCAGCCTTGATCTTCGAGTACGGAACGAAGATGTCGATCTTCTGCGCGTGCGTGCCATTGCGCACCCGTGCCAAAAGATCAGCGATGGGATCTGTAACTGTACTCATGAAGTTGAAGCGGTTTGCGCGGCCGGTTTCTTCGCCCGATCACTGAACGGCATTCCCATTTCGCTCAAAAGCGATTTGGCTTCTTCGTTCGTCCGCGCGGTGGTCACGATTGTAACATCAAATCCGATGTTGCGCTTGACTTTATCGAGCTCAACCTCGGGAAAAATCGACTGGTCGGAAACGCCCAGTGTGTAATTGCCATGGCCGTCGAAACAGCGCGGTGAAACACCACGAAAATCGCGAATGCGCGGCAACGCGGCTTTGATCAGACGCTCGAGAAATTCATACATGCGCTCGCCGCGCAATGTCACCTTGGCGCCGATCGCCTGCTCTTTGCGCAACTTAAAATTCGCGATGCTTTTTTTGGCCCGCGTTTCCGCCGCGCGCTGACCGGTGATCAACGCCAGTTCGGTCTTCGCATCTTCCAATGCCTGCTTCACGTCGGCCTGTGAGCCGACCGAGGTGTTAATCACGACCTTCTCCACCTTTGGGACCTCGTGCAGGTTCCTGTAGCCGTGCTGCTTCTGCAACGCCGGCATGACGCGCTCCTTGTAATCTTTGTAAAATTCGTTTTCCATTTTACGCCGCTTTTTTCTCAGCCTTTTTTGCCGGCTTCTTTTCTTTCTTCGCCGCCTTGTCAGCTTTCTTCTCCCGCTCGATCAACTTCACATTCGAGATATGAATTGGACCTTCGCGCTCCGCGATCTTGCCGCTCGGATTGTCCTGCGACTTGCGCAAATGCTTCTTGATAATCCGCACACCTTCTATCAACACGCGCTGCTTCTTCGGCAATACTTCCAATACCTTGCCCGACGAACCGCGGAAATTTCCGGTGATGACCTCGACCTGATCGCCCTTCTTTACGTGAAACGTGATCCGGTTCATAAAACTTCAGGGGCGAGCGACACGATTTTCATGAAGTTGCGCTCGCGCAATTCGCGCGCGACTGGTCCGAAAATGCGCGTGCCGCGCGGGTTTAAATCCTTATCGATGATGACGATAGCGTTATTATCGAAACGCAGGAGCGAACCGTCGTCGCGCTTGATGGGCTGCTTCGTGCGCACCAAAACCGCGCGAACGACTTCACCTTTCTTGACCGTGCCAGTGGCACTCGCTTCTTTCACGTTCGCCGTGATCACGTCACCGATCCCGGCATAGAGCGTGGCTTTGCCGATAACGCCGATCATCGTCGCCATGCGCGCTCCGGTGTTGTCCGCCACATCCAGTCTGGATCGAATTTGTACCATAAGATCGACAATTTATTCGCGAATGATTTCCGAGTTACTTTTTCAGCACTTCCACCAGGCGCCACCGCTTCAGTTTACTGAGCGGCCGTGTCTCCATGATGCGGACGTGGTCGCCGGTCTTGGCCTTATTCTCCTCATCGTGCGCGTAAAATTTCCGCTGTTGCTTCACGATCTTGCCGAATTTGGGATGGGGCACGCGCGTCGTCGTGCGCACGACGATCGTCTTGTTCATGCTGCTTGAAACGACCTCGCCAACACGTGTCTTGCGCGTAGCGCGACCGGCCGCGAGCACAGCGGACGGCAGTGGCGGTGGTTGGGCAGTTGATGCTTGTTCGACCATAAAATTATTTCTTCGCAGATACGGTTGCGTCTTTCGCGCGTTTCGAGAGAACAGTTTCAATTCGCGCCACATCGCGACGCAACAAACGCAACCGGCTCGGTTGTTCGAGCTGGCCGCTCTGCTGTTGCAAACGCAAATGCAAACTCTCCTGGCGCAGGTCGCGCTTCTTCGTCAAAAGCTCGTCCGTGCTCATCTCAATGATTTCTTTGATCTTCATGTTTCGTTAGGCCGCCGCCACGTGGTGCCGGCTCAAAAACTTCGTGCGCACCGGCAACTTGTCGGCCGCCAGGCGCAATGATTCGCGCGCGACCGACTCCGGCACACCGTCGAGCTCGAACAAAATATTTCCGGGCTTCACGGTCGCGACCCAGTACTCGGGTTGTCCTTTCCCTTTGCCCATTCGCGTCTCCGGCGGGCGCGATGTCACCGATTTGTCCGGAAAAATCCGGATCCACAATTTGCCTTTTCGCTTCATGTTGCGAGTTAACGCCACGCGCGCGGCTTCGATCTGGGTATTCGTGATCCAGGCGCGCTCGAGCGTTTGTAGACCGAACTCGCCGAAATCGATTCTGAGATTGCGCGACGCCGTCCCTTTGCGGCTTCCCCGCTGGGACTTGCGATACTTTACGCGTTTGGGCATCAATGGCATAAAAATTCTCCTGAAACTTCTGCGAGCTTTAGCCGCCCCGCTCTATCGGGGCGTCGGTCCACCCGGCGATCCCGCAGGCGCGGGACCGTGGCTACATCATTTTTTTTCGCGAATAACATTTAGCGTAGGTTCTAAACTTCGACTGGTTGCGGAGGTCGCGGAGGCGCGGACGCGGCCGGTTGTTCCGGCGGCGTTTCCTCTTTCTTACACATCCAACATTTCACGCCGATCTTTCCATAAACCGTGTTCGCTTCCGCAAATCCATAGTCGATGGCGGTGCGCAAAGTATGCAGCGGAACTTTGCCTTCGCGGTACCACTCCGAGCGCGAAATCTCCGCGCCGTTCAAACGACCCGAACAGCGCAAACGGATTCCTTCTGCGCCAAAATCCATCGCCACCTGCACGGCTTTCTTCATGGCTCGGCGATACGCAATGCGGCGTTCGATTTGCAGCGCGACGTTTTCCGCGACCAATTGCGCATCGAGCTCAGGCGTCTTGATTTCCTGGATGTCGATCTTGATCTGTTTGCCCTGCGCCATCTTCGAAATCTCTTCCGTCATCTTCTCGATCTCGGCGCCTTTGCGCCCGATGACAATGCCAGGACGGGCCGTGTGGATCGTCACGCGGATTGAGTTCCACGCGCGTTCGATCACGATTTTCGCGACCGCGGCGAACTGCAGCTTCTTCTTCACGTAAGCGCGAATCTCCAGGTCGCTGTGCAGAAACGCGGGCAGTTCCTGAGGCGACGCGTACCAGCGCGAACGCCAGTCGCGGTTCACACCGAGACGAAAACCAATTGGATTAACTTTCTGTCCCATAAAAATTTATTTCTTCGCTTTTTTCGCCGCCTTCTTTGCTTTCGGCTTCTCTGCCGTCGTGGTCGATCCTTCCCCGCCTTTCCCTTCCTGCTTGGCGGCTTTCTCTTCCTGCTTCTTCTTGGCTTTTCGCGTCTCACGCGTTTCGATTGCAATCTCGTCGCTCAAAACGATGCGAATGTGACTGGTCCGCTTCAAAATGCGCGAGCCACTTCCGCGCGCACGTGCCATCATCCGCTTCATGGTCGGGCCTTCGCCCACCACCGCTTCCTTCACGACCAGGCCGTCCACGCGCAGGTTCGCGTTGTTCTCGGCATTGGCGACCGCGCTCTTCAGCGTCTTGCTAATGAGAAACGCCGCCTTCTTCGGGGTGAAAGCGAGCAGGTCCAGCGCTGCCGAAACCGGCAGTCCCTGAATCTCGCGCGTGACTTCGCGCACCTTGAATGGCGAAATCCGCGCATACCGATATATCGATCTAACTTCCATCTATTTTAAGGTCACACTCTGCTTGGCATCCACCTGGAGGCGATCACCAACTTTTATCTTTTCTTTTCCAGAATCCATCTCTTGAATCACCGCGCCGCAAATCCGCTGCCGAACGTCAACCACCCGCAGCGTCGCGACCTTCTTGTCGCCGCGCATCACACGCAACGGCATCCCGATTTTCACGCCCTGCTTCTCGCCGATGTTCCCAACCACGAACGACCATTCGTCCTTCACACTAATCACGCTGCCGTCCATCAAACTCGGCTGCGCCGATTGCGCAGGAGTCCTGGTCGATCTTGTTGCGAGCTCGTTGGTCCTGCGCAATTGCGTTTCCATATCCATCCGCGCCTGCGCGTCGCCACCCTGCGATGTTTTCAAATACCGCAACATCGATTCGTTTAGCCGCAACATTTGATCGCGAAACTCATCGCGATCCTTGTGCGCAAGCTGCAAATCGCTTACCGCCGTCAACAAACGTTGCTCGATTTTCGCTCGATCCTTGTTGGCCGACTCCAAGCCCAGCGCTTCCATGCGAAGCTCAAGTTCGGAATACTTGCGGCGAAACAATTCCGCTTCGGCGTTCGATTCCGCCAGGCTCGTCGTCAAAGTCTGGACCGATTCCTGTTGGATCGACAATTGCCGGCGCAGCTCTTCACCCTGCGCGACCAAGGCCGCCGCCGTCATCCCGCCATCGCGGGATTCCGCGTTTTCAATTTTGGATTCT
>Ga0208991_1000093_pt1 | contig 16077 bp, 14 predicted proteins | sample MedBloCAOM3_M2_FD_187855 | JGI IMG/M metagenome (GOLD analysis project Ga0208991, IMG submission 187855) | Forest soil microbial communities from El Dorado National Forest, California, USA - Mediterranean Blodgett CA OM3_M2 (SPAdes) (version 2) | ecosystem: Environmental > Terrestrial > Soil >...
CGCCGTTTCAGGAGGCTTTCCTCGCCAAGGACCCGCGCATGGTGTTCTGTGCGATGATCGACCGCAACGGCTACCTGCCGGTGCACAACAAAATCTACTCGCATCCGCAGCGCCCCGGCGATGTGGTGTGGAACAGCGCCAACAGCCGCAACCGCCGCATCTTCAGCGATCCCGCGGGCCTCGCCGCCGGCCGCAACCTGCGCTCCTACCTGATCCAGAGCTACGCCCGCGACATGGGCAACGGCAAAACCATCATGATGCGCGAGATCGACGTGCCGATCCGCGTCAATCGCCGGCACTGGGGCGGCTTCCGCACCGCGTACAAGCTTTGAGGCACCGCCCGGCCGGGCCCCGGCGGAGAATTCCCGGGACAGCGGTGACTGTAATGAGGCCGCGGTGCAGACATCAACGCCAACGGAAGTCAGCGTTGCAAAAGATATATTCGCTTTTTTGACGGATAGCAGCGCGATATAGTCCATTCACCACCTCAATCCGCCTTTGGCAACCAGCCTTTGGCGAGCTTCATCACGGCGCGCGCTGCGCGGCGACTGCTGAATGGAGGTTTGATGGCCATCACCCTGACAATCAACGGCGAACAGAAGTCGTTCGACGCTCCGGCGAACATGCCATTGCTGTGGGTTCTCCGTGACGTGCTCGGCATGACCGGAACGAAATTCGGCTGCGGCATTGCGGAATGCGGCGCCTGTACGGTGCATATCGACGGCAAGCCGGTGCGTTCCTGCATGCTGCCGGTCGGCGCGGTGCGCGATCGCGCCGTCACCACCATCGAAGGCGTCGGCGCTTCGCCTGCCGGTGCAAAAGTGCAGAAGGCCTGGCTTGATCTCGAGGTGATCCAGTGCGGCTATTGCCAGCCGGGCCAGATCATGTCGGCGGCGGCGCTGCTAGCGACCACGCCCAACCCCGATGACTCCGACATCGATGCCGCGATGGCGGGGAATATCTGCCGCTGCGGCACTTACGTGCGCATACGGGCCGCGATCAAGCAGGCTGCGTCCCAACGTCAGTCATAGGAGCGGATCATGGCGGCTGCTCAGAAAAATTCCGAAGGCGTTTCCCGCCGCGTCCTGTTGAGCGGCGGCTTGGCGGGCGGTTTTCTGCTCGCATTCCATCTCCCGCTCCACGCGCTGGCGGCAAACGAACCGGTGCAGCCGCCCGACGTGACCGAGGGCAAGTTCGCGCCCAACGCCTTCATCCGCATCGATAGCGCCGGAAAGACGACGCTCGTCATGCCGCAGGTCGAGATGGGACAGGGCATCTACACCGCGATCGCGATGGTACTGGCCGAAGAACTGGACGCGGATTTTTCGTCGGTCGTTCTTGAGCATGCCCCGGCTAACGAGAAGCTGTACGCGAATCCCGCTTTCGGCATCCAGGCGACAGGAGGCTCTACCTCGCTCCGCGTTTTTTGGAAACCGCTGCGCGAGGCCGGCGCCAGCGCCCGCGCCATGCTGGTCCACGCTGCCGCCCGAGAGTGGCAGGTCGACCCGGCAAGCTGCACGGCCTCGAACGGCGAGGTCATCGACAAGAAAAGCGGACGCAAGCTTTCCTATGGCGCGCTGGCTGCGAACGCGAGCGGCGAGAGGCCGCCAAAGGATGTCGCGCCGAAGGACCCGAAGGATTTCGTGCTGATCGGCAAGCCGCTGAAACGCCTCGATACACCCGACAAGGTCAACGGCAAGGCGGTCTACGGCATCGACGCAATATTGCCTGGCATGAAGTTCGCGACGCTGAAGGCGTGTCCGGTATTCGGCGGCAAGGTCGGCAAGGTCGATGACAGCGCCGCCAAGAAAATTCCGGGCGTGCAGAAGATCGTCGTGCTCGACGATACAGTCGCGGTAGTCGGCGATCACATGTGGGCGGCCAAAAAAGGCCTCGATGCGCTCGTGGTGGACTGGGACGAGGGCCCGAACGCACGCCTCAGCTCGAATGACATCTGGCAGGATTTGCGCGCGGCGAGCGAGAAAGACGGCGTGGTCGCCAAGTCCACCGGCGATATCGCGAAGGGCCTTGCGACCGGCAGCAGGCTGGATGCGTCGTACGAGCTGCCATTTCTTGCCCACGCGACGATGGAGCCCTTGAACGCCACGGTTCATGTCAAGCCCGACGCTTGCGAAATCTGGACCGGCACGCAGATCATGGCACGCGTGCAGTCGGAGGCGGCGAAGGCGGCCGGGCTCCCGGTCGAGAAAGTGACCGTCAACAACCACCTGATCGGTGGCGGTTTCGGCCGCAGGCTCGAACCCGACATGGTGGTCGCGGCCGTGCGCGTGGCCAAGCAGGTCGATGGCCCGGTCAAGGTGGTGTGGACCCGCGAAGAAGACGTCCAGCACGATATCTACCGTCCGGTCTATCGCGACACGATTGCCGCGACGCTGTCCGACGGCAAGATCGTCGGCTGGAAATACCGGGTCAGCGGCTCGTCCATCCTGGCGCGCTGGCTGCCGCCGGCGTTCCAGAACGGCATCGACATCGACGCGGTCGATAGCGCGGTCGACATGCCCTACGACATTCCCAATTTCCAGGTCGAATATGTCCGCGCCGAGCCCCCGGCCGTGCCGACCGGATTCTGGCGTGGCGTCGGTCCCAACAACAACGTGTTCGCCATCGAATGTTTCATGGACGAACTCGCGCGCAAGGCGGGCAAGGATCCGATCGCCTTCCGCCGTGACATGCTCGGACAGACGCCTCGCCTGAAAGCCGCGCTCGATTACGTGGCGGAGAAATCCAATTGGGGCCAGCCACTGCCCGCACGCGTCGGGCGCGGCGTGAGCGTGCAGCCGTCGTTCGGCAGCTTCATCGCCACGATAGTGGAAGCGGAAGTCGACGAGCAAGGCGAGGTCCATCTGCGCCGCGTCACATCCGCGGTCGATACCGGCATCGCCGTCAATCCCGATACGATCGTCGCGCAGCTCGAAGGCGGGCTGATCTTCGGCCTGACCGCCGCACTCTACGGCGAGATCACCATCGACAAGGGACGGGTCCAGCAATCCAACTTCAATGATTACCGCATGCTGCGCATCGATCAGATGCCGAAGATCGAGGTTCACGTCATCAAGAGCGGTGAGGCGCCCGGCGGCATCGGCGAGACCGGCGTGACGGCGGGGCCGCCCGCGCTGCGCAACGCAATCTATGCCGCGACGGGCGTCGCCTTGCGGCGGTTGCCGATCGACCGGTCCCTGATATCAGCGGGGAAGAAAGCATGAGTCCCGCCGCGCGCCGCATTCTCCTCAGCGTTGCCGCGATCGTGGTGGTTGCGCTGGTGGTGGGGATCTGGATCCTCCGCGGCCCCGGTCCGATCGCGTTTGCGGGGGGCGCGAAAGTGACGCTCGCGGATTATCGCGGCACAAATCCCACGGGTGTTCCGGCGGCGCTCGCCCAAGCAAGCCTCGTGGAGCGCGGAGCTTATCTGGCGCGGGCGGCGGATTGCATGGTCTGCCATACCGCGCAGGGCGGCAAGGAATATGCCGGCGGTCTGGGATTCAAGCTGCCATTCGGAACGCTTTACTCGACCAACATCACGCCCGACAAAGAGACCGGTATCGGCAACTACACCGATCAGGATTTTCTCAACGCCGTTCATCGCGGCATCCGGCGTGACGGCGCGCGGCTTTATCCGGCGATGCCGTTTGCGTCCTATACCTATATGACCGACGCGGACGCGCTGGCGATCAAGGCGTATCTGCTCAGCCTGCCGCCGGTGCGCGCAGTTGCTCCTGAGAATACGCTGACGTTTCCGTTCAACCAGCGCTGGGCGATGAGCTTCTGGTCGGCGGTGTTCAATCCGGATACGCGATTTGAGCCCGACGCCTCGAAGAGCCCCGAATGGAACAGGGGCGCTTATCTCGCGGAGGCCCTGGCCCATTGCGGCGAATGCCATACGCCGCGAAACCTCGCGTTCGCGCTGAACAACCGCCAGAAATTTGCAGGCGCGGTGACGGCGGGTTGGCGCGCCTTCAACATCAGTTCGGACAAGACCACCGGCGTGGGCGCCTGGCGCGAAGACGATCTGGTCTCATATCTCTCGATCGGACATGCTGATGGTCACGGCACCGCCTCGGGGCCGATGGGCGAAGCGGTGGACCACAGCTTAAGCCAGTTGGCGCCGGAAGATATCCGTGCCGTCGTGGCCTATCTGCTCAGTGTGCCCGCAATTGCTTCAACCGATCTGCCGGCGACACTGGCGCCGCCAGCGCCTGCTTCGCACAAGGAGGGCGGCGGCACGCCAGACCCGCGCGGCAAGATGGTGTTCGAAGGCGCCTGCGTCAGTTGCCACGAATGGACCGGCGAGAGTTCGATCTCGCCCTTCGCCACCCTCACCGGTGCGTGGGCGGTCAACGATCCCAGTGCGACCAATGTCGCCCAGATCGTGATTTCGGGCACGAAGCGCCACGTGCCAGAGGACGCTGTCTCGATGCCTGCGTTCGGCGGCGCCTATTCCGATGCCGAGATCGCGGCCGTGGCCAACTACGTCACCGCACGCTTCGGCAGCAAGGGATCGCGGCTCACCGCGAAGGACGTGGCGGACCTGCGAAACCAGGCGTCCGAGTAGCGGTCTTCGCGGTGGCGTGCGAACGCAGCGCCGTCAACTCTAACTCACCCAAAACCCCGGCAGCGTCGGCTCCAGCCGGCCGCCTGTTCGCACCGGTGCGATGCGCAACGCCAGCCCGGTCTCGTCGTCGGTCTCGACTGCGACCCCACTCAGCGTCGCGACGCCAAGCGCCGGTTCGAACCGGCTCGAAGGAATGCCCGTTGTAAAACGCCGCAGTGGCTCTTCCTTCTGCATGCCGATGATCGAGTCGTAATCGCCGGTCATGCCGGCGTCGGTCATATAGGCGGTGCCACCTGAAAGGATCTGATGGTCGGCGGTCGGAACATGGGTGTGGGTACCGACCACGAGGCTGGCGCGGCCATCGCAGAAAAACCCGATGCCCTGCTTTTCGCTGGACGCCTCGCAATGGAAATCGACCACGATGGCATCCACCGCCGCGCCCAGCGGACAGGCTTCGAGTTCGCGGTTGAGAACGGCGAACGGGTCATCGAACGGCGTCATGAAGACGCGGCCGATGGCGTTGATGACCAGCGCCCGCTTGCCGTTTTTGGTGTCGATCAGTGTTGACCCACGGCCCGGCGTGCCCTTTGGAAAATTCGCCGGGCGGACCAGCCGCGGGGCGCGCTCAATGAACACCAGTGCCTCGCGCTGGTCCCACGCATGGTTGCCGAGCGTCACGGCATCGGCGCCGGCGTCGATGAATTCCTGGTAGATCGCCTCGGTGATGCCGAAGCCGCCGGCTGAGTTCTCGCCATTGACGATGACGAGATCGAGCGCCCAGTCGCGGATCATGCCGGGCAAATGTTCTGAGATGGCGGTGCGTCCGGCCCTGCCGACCACGTCACCGACGAAAAGAATGCGCAAATCATAAACTCCGGAAATCGAGCAGTTGTGTTTCCGTTAGCACATAATCCAGCGCCACGTCGTGCAGCAGAGCCGGTACCGCTTCAACTTCCTGCGCCGCGAAGGCAACACCGATCGCCGCGATGGCTTTCAATTTGCGCAATTGCGCAAGGGTCCGGTCATAATGTCCCGCGCCATAGCCGATCCGGTGGCCCAGGCGGTCGAACGCCGCCAGCGGAACCAGCAAGATGTCAGGAATGATTTCGGCCGCGTCAGGCGCCGGCTCGAGAATGCCGAGTTGGCCGCGCCGCAATCTGTCGTTGGGAGACCACGCGCGAAATTTCAGCGGCTGATCGCCCGCTACGATCACCGGCAGCGCCAGCTGCACGCCCTGCGCGGCGAGCTTGCGTATCAAGGGGGCTGGGTCGACCTCACTGCGAATCGGCGAGTAACCGGCGACAACCGTTCCAGGCGTTGTCTGAAAAGGCAGTCCGCGCAGCGCGATGGCTTGCGCCGCGGCGGCGCGGTGTTCGCTGCTCAACGCATCGCGCGTCGCGAGCGCAGCGGCGCGGAGAGTCGATTTGGAAGAATCCGGCATTGCCCGAATTATCTGAGCCCGTCATCACCCGCGAACGCGGGTGATCCAGTATTCCGGGGCGCTGGTAATGGAGCCGCGAAGCCACGGCGTACTGGATATTCCGCCTTCGCGGAGTATGACGGCAGTGCCAGAAGAATTCGCTGCATAAAAACTCGGAAAAAAGAAAAAGTGCGAAGCCGCGATGGCCGTTGGAGCGCTCGATCCCGGAGTTCCCTACGAAAGTAGGTGGGCACCATATGACCGGATCCACGGACCCGGCCAGGGACAGTTCCCTGAAGGATCGATAAGGCCCCGGGGATATATGGCTCCTGACGCGCGACGCAGCTTCGCATTGTCAATGTAACCACGATGGCGCCGGACCGCCAGCGTTAACGCGTGCGATGGTCAACCAATCGCCACGCCGCCGCCGATGGTGCGGTTCAGCACCTGCGTGGTCTTCTCGATCCGGTCGGCGGCGGAATTCAGCGCATTGGCCACCGCGGTCTGCGTCGCCCTGGCGCGATCTGCCGCCGTCACGCGGACGTCGCGCAAGGCCGCGAGCTCCTCCTCGAGGCTGCGGATGCGATTTTTCGCGTCGAGCAATTCGTCGCACACCGTCAGCGCCGCCATCACGATCAGGCGCGCGTCACCGATCTCGCCGAACTTGCCGCGCAGATTTTGGATCCGCGATTCAAGACTCTCGGCAAGTTTCAGCAGCTGTACCTCCTGCCCCTCCTCGCAGGCCATCCGGTATTGCCGGCCGTTGATGGTGACGTTGATATGGCTCATGAAGTCTCTCCGGCATCGAGTACGGAGCGGATGGTGCTGATCGCCGCATCCAGCCTTTCGGCGATCTCGCGATTGGTGCGCTCCAGTCGGCGCGATTTCACCAGCGATCCGTCGAGTTCATCGGCCAGCCGCGATCGATCCGCGCCGAGCGCCTGAATCCGGATCGCCAACTCATTCTCGTCACGGTCGGCTTCGCGCCGCCGCTCGACCGCGCTTTCCAACGCATCGAGCGCCGCCATCAGCCGCCGCGTCGCGGCGTCGATATCGGCCCATGCTTGCTCGGCATTGCCGGAACCGTTGTCGGGACGATCGCTCATGAGAGACAGCGCGAACCTTCCGTAAGCCGGCCGCACAGCAAAATTCGCGGTCCGGCAAGCGTTTAGATGATGAAATTTACGTGGCAAGCGAGGCCAGCGCAACGCCGCTGCAGAACTATGCACCGCAAAGCAACTTTTCGGCCTCGCGGCGCGTTTCCCCGCCTTGGACTCCGGGAATACAGATGCTATCCAGCCCTGACTTCCCGTTGCCCCAGGCTTGCGCCGAGGCCCTTTACCGGCGGATCGCTTCCAAGCATCTCATTTCAGGCGGATTTTCATCATGACGCGCGTCGATCATTCCCGTATGGCCAATGCGATCCGTGCGCTGGCGATGGATGCCGTCGAGAAGGCGAAATCCGGCCATCCCGGCCTGCCGATGGGCGCCGCCGACGTCGCCACCGTTTTGTTCACGCAATTCCTGAAATTCGACGCCGCTGACCCCCGATGGCCCGACCGCGACCGCTTCATCCTGTCGGCGGGGCACGGCTCGATGCTGCTGTATGCGCTGCTGTATCTCACCGGCAATGCAGACATGACGCTCGACGAAATCAAGAATTTCCGCCAGCTCGGTTCCAAGACCCCCGGCCATCCGGAGAATTTCATCACCTCCGGTATTGAGACCACGACCGGCCCGCTCGGCCAGGGCGTCGCCTCGTCGGTCGGAACGGCATTGGCCGAGCGGCTGCTCGCCGCGGAATTCGGCGAGGATATCGTCGATCACTATACCTATGTGCTGTGTTCCGACGGCGATCTGATGGAAGGCGTCAGCCATGAAGCGCTCGCGCTCGCGGGGCACCTGAAGCTGTCGAAGCTGATCTTCCTGTACGACGATAACGGCATCACCATCGACGGTCCGATCTCGCTGACCGACAATGTCGACCAGGTGGCACGCTTCAAGGCCCATGGCTGGAACGCGGTGCAGATCGACGGCCACGATCAGAAAGCGATCGCCGCTGCGATCACGAAGGCGCAGGCGTCCGACCGACCTTCAATGATTGCGTGCAAGACCGTCATTGGTTTCGGCGCGCCCACCAAGGCCGGCACCTCGAAGGCGCATGGCGAGCCGCTCGGCGCCGAAGAACTCGCGGCCGCGAAGAAGGCGCTGGGGTGGAATTACGGCCCGTTCGAGATTCCCGACGACATACTGCAGGCATGGCGCAGCGTCGGCAAGCAAGGCGCAAGTGCGCATGCCGACTGGCGCAGGCGTTTCGATGCGATGCCTGATGCGCAACGCAGCGAATTCATGCGGCGCGTGATCGACCGAAAGCGCCCGAAAGGTCTCGCGGAGGCGATCCGCAAGCTCAAGGACAAACTCGTCGCCGATCCGCCGACGATCGCCACGCGCAAGGCGAGCGAGATGGCGCTCGAGGTGCTGGTCGCCGAGATGCCGGAATTGCTGCTCGGCTCGGCCGATCTCACCCCGTCCAACAACACCCGCACCAAGGGCTTGAAGGAAGTGACGCCGGACGATTTCAGCGGCCGCTACATCCACTACGGCATTCGCGAGATGGGCATGGCGGCGGCCATGAACGGCATCTCGACTCATGGCGGCTTTGCCCCGGCGGGCGGCACCTTCCTGACTTTCACCGATTATGCGCGGCCCTCGATGCGGATCGCAGCACTTTCGCACGTGCCGGTGGTCTACGTCATGACCCATGATTCGATCGGGCTTGGCGAAGACGGCCCCACGCATCAGCCGGTGGAGCACCTCGCCGCCCTCCGCGCGATGCCGAATATGCGGGTGTTCCGCCCGGCGGACGCCGTCGAGACTGCGGAATGCTGGCAACTGGCGCTCGAAAACACCACCGGCCCTACGGTGCTCGCATTGTCCCGTCAAAACCTGACCCCGGTGCGCACCGCCGCCAATGCAGACAATTTGTGCAGCCACGGCGGCTATGAGCTAGTGGCCGCGAAAGGCGAGGCCAAGGTGTCGCTGTATGCGTCGGGCTCGGAGGTTGAAATCGCCGTCGCCGCGCAGAAAGAGCTTGCCGCGCGCGGCATCGCCACGCGGGTGGTGTCGGTGCCCTCGCTCGAATTGCTGCTGGCGCAACCAGCGGACCGGCGCAACGCGATCGTCGGCGATGCGCCGGTTAAAATCGCCATCGAAGCCGCGGTCCGGTTCGGCTGGGATGCGATTATCGGACCGGATGGGATTTTCGTCGGCATGAGCACTTTCGGCGCCAGCGCACCGGCCAAGGCTCTTTACAAGCATTTCGGGATCACGCCTGAGGCGGTGGTCGAGGCTGCGTCAAAGCGCCTGAATGTGAAGTAGCGCTATCGGAACGTTCGGGACTATGATGCATTGCAACGATCGTTCATTCAGGGCATGAAACCGCCCAAGAATCGGCCAAACCCGCCGCAAAACACGGAATTTTCGAACCTTTGAGGGAGAAGTTGAATGGCAGTCCGGGTCGCAATCAATGGATTTGGCCGCATCGGCCGCAATGTGCTCCGGGCCATCCACGAGGCCAACCGCAACGACATCGAGGTTGTCGCCATTAACGACCTCGGCCCGGTCGAGACCAATGCCCATCTCTTGCGCTACGATTCGGTGCATGGCCGCTTCCCCGGCACCGTGACCGTCGATGGCGATTCCATCAGCCTCGGCAACGGCAAGATCAAGGTCACCGCCGTGCGCGATCCCAACACATTGCCCTGGAAAGACCTCGGCATCGACATCGCGCTGGAATGCACGGGCATTTTCAGCGCCAAGGCGAAAGCCTCCGCGCATCTCACCGCCGGCGCCAAGCGCGTGCTGGTCTCGGCGCCATCAGATGGAGCCGATGCGACCATCGTATTCGGCGTCAATCACGACAAACTCACAAAAGATCATCTCGTCGTCTCCAACGGTTCGTGCACGACGAACTGCCTCGCGCCGGTGGCCAAGGTGCTGAACGACACCGTCGGCATCGAGACCGGCTTCATGACCACGATTCACGCCTACACCGGCGATCAGCCGACGCTGGATACCCTGCACAACGATCTCTATCGCGGCCGCGCCGCGGCGATGTCGATGATCCCGACCTCCACGGGTGCGGCCAAGGCCATCGGCCTGGTGCTGCCGGAATTGCAGGGCAAGCTCGACGGCGTCGCGATCCGCGTGCCGGTGCCGAACGTCTCGGTGGTCGATCTCAAGATCGTAGCTTCGCGCAAGACCGACGTGAAGGAAATCAACGAGGCGATGAAGCGCGCCAGCGAGCAGCAGCTCAAGGGCATCCTCGGCTACACCACCGCGCCCAACGTCTCGATCGACTTCAACCACGATCCGCATTCGTCCACGTTCCACATGGACCAGACCAAGGTGCAGAACGGCACGCTGGTGCGGGTGATGTCGTGGTACGACAATGAATGGGGCTTTTCCAACCGCATGGCGGATACTGCCGTCGCAATGGGGAAGCTGCTCTGATTTCATAACCTCACGGTTCGAGACGCGCGCGAACGGCGCGCTCCTCACCATGAGGGGAAAACCTCATCCTGAGGAGCCGAGCGGAGCGAGGCGTCTCGAAGGATGAGCTGTACGAGTCCGTCAATGACCAAAACATTCCGCACCCTCGATGACGTCGACGTGAAGAGCAAGCGCGTGCTGCTGCGCGTCGATCTCAACGTGCCCATGGAGAACGGCCGCGTCACCGACGCCACCCGGCTCGAGCGCGTCGCACCGACCATCACTGAAATTTCCGACAAGGGCGGCAAGGTGATCCTGCTGGCGCATTTCGGCCGGCCCAAGGGACGCGACGCCAAGGACTCGCTGAAGCCGGTCGCTGCAGCGCTGGCCCAGGTGATCAAGAGGCCGGTTGCCTTCGCGGACGATTGCGTCGGCGAGGTCGCGGAAAAGGCCGTTAAGGCGATGAAGGACGGCGACGTCCTTTGTCTGGAAAATACCCGCTTCCACAAGGAAGAGGAAAAGAACGATCCGGCGTTCGTCGCGGAGCTGGCAAAACTCGGCGATATCTGGGTCAACGATGCGTTCTCGGCTGCGCACCGGGCGCACGCATCCACCGAGGGTCTCGGCCACATGCTGCCGGCCTATGCCGGGCGCACCATGCAGGCCGAACTCGATGCGCTGAGCAAGGCGCTGGAAGCGCCGACCAAGCCCGTGATCGCGATCATCGGCGGCGCCAAGGTCTCCACCAAGATCGATCTTCTGGAAAACCTCGTCAGCAAAGTCGATGCGCTGGTGATCGGCGGCGGCATGGCCAATACCTTCCTGCATGCGCAGGGCGTCGGCATCGGCAAGTCATTGGCGGAGAAAGACTTGGCGGCAACCGCGCTGCGGATTGTCAGCAAGGCCGACGCCGCGAATTGCGCCATCATCCTTCCCGTGGACGCCGTGGTCGCATTTCACTTCGCGGCCCATGCGCCGTCCCATGCCTACGGTCTCGATGCGATCCCCCCTGAGGGCATGATCCTCGACGTCGGCCCGCAGTCAGTGGCGCGGATTCATGCCGCGATCGACGACGCCGCGACGCTGGTCTGGAACGGCCCGCTCGGGGCGTTCGAGCTGCCGCCGTTCGACCGCGGCACCATGGTAGCGGCAAGGCACGCGGCCGAGCGGACCAGGGCGAAGAAGCTGATCTCGGTCGCTGGCGGCGGCGACACCGTGGCGGCGCTGAATCAGGCCGGCGTGGCCGGCGATTTCACCTATGTTTCGACCGCGGGCGGTGCGTTTCTCGAATGGATGGAAGGGAAACCCTTGCCCGGTGTAGAGGTTTTGAGAATACACTAGATCAAGGCCGGACCGGGCATTGAGGCCTCAACGCGGAGAACAGGACACATGGCTCGCATCACGTTGCGTCAATTGCTCGACCACGCGGCGGAACACGATTACGGCGTGCCGGCCTTCAACATCAACAACATGGAGCAGGCGCTCGCCATCATGGAAGCCGCCTCCAGCCTCGATGCGCCTGTCATCATTCAGGCCTCGCGCGGCGCGCGCTCCTACGCCAACGACGTCATGCTGAAGCACATGATGGATGCGGTCACCGAAATCTATCCGCAAATACCGGTCTGCGTGCACCTCGATCACGGCAACGAACCTGCGACCTGCATGACCGCGATCCAGGCCGGCTTCACCTCGGTCATGATGGACGGCTCGCTAAAGACCGACGGCAAGACACCCGGCGACTGGGATTATAACGTCGGGGTCACCAAGAAAGTCACCGATATGGCCCATCTCGGCGGCATTTCGGTAGAAGGCGAACTTGGGGTGCTGGGTTCGCTCGAGACCGGCATGGGCGACAAGGAGGACGGTCACGGTGCCGAGGGCAAGCTCTCCCACGACCAATTGCTCACCAATCCCGACGAGGCGGTCAAGTTCGTCAAGGAGACCAAGGTCGACGCGCTGGCTATCGCGATGGGCACGTCGCACGGCGCCTACAAATTCACCCGCAAGCCGGATGGCGACATTTTGGCCATGAATGTGATCGAGGAAATTCACCGCAAGCTGCCGAACATGCATCTGGTGATGCATGGTTCGTCGTCGGTGCCGCAGGACCTGCAGGACATCATCAACGCCAATGGCGGCAAGATGAAGCCGACCTGGGGCGTGCCCGTGTCCGAGATCCAGCGCGGCATCAAAAACGGCGTTCGCAAGATCAACATCGACACCGACAACCGCATGGCGATGACCGGACAGATAAGAAAGGTGCTGAACGACAATCCGGAAGAATTCGACCCGCGCAAATATCTCAAGCCAGCGATGGAAGCGATGGCCAAGCTATGCAAACAGCGGCTGCAGGAATTCAACACCGCAGGTCAGGCCAGCAAGATCAAGAAGGTGCTCACCACCGCCGAGATGGCGAAGCGTTACGTCAAGGGCGAGCTCGATCCGAAAGTCGCGTGACAGGCCACTCCCGAGCGAACCGCCAGCCTCCCCGCGCCGCGCGCGTTTTCTTAGGAATTGCCTGATTCTTGGGAATTGCCTGAGAACGGTCTACATTGACTTGCAAATATCCAGTGCTCAGGAGGAGGCAGCGATGAATCTCGCCGAACTCAACAAGGTCGCTCTGGCCCTGGTCGCGCCGGGCAAGGGCATACTCGCCGCGGACGAATCCTCAGGCACGATCAAGAAGCGCTTCGACGGCATCAACGTCGAATCGACCGAGGAATCGCGCCGCGACTATCGCGAAATGCTGTTCCGCTCCAGCGAAGCGATGACCAAGTCCATTTCCGGTGTCATCCTCTATGATGAGACCATCTGGCAAAATGCCAAGGATGGCACGCCGCTGGTGAAGATCATCGAACAATCAGGAGCGATCCCCGGCATCAAGGTCGATGAGGGCACGCAAGCCTTGCCGAACTGCCCGGGTGAATTGGTCACCGTCGGGTTGGACAAGCTCGCCGAGCGTCTGAAGAAATATTACGATCGGGGCGCGCGGTTCGCCAAATGGCGCGCGGTGATCAATATCGACAAAGATAAGATCCCGAGCATGACCGCAATACACGTCAATGCCCACGCGCTCGGGCGTTACGCTGCATTATGCCAGGCCGCGCAGATTGTTCCGATCGTCGAACCGGAAGTCCTGATGGATGGCGATCATGACATCGACCGCTGTTATGAAGAAAGCCAGCGCGTTCTCAACGAGACCTTTCAGGAATTGCGGATTCAGCGCGTTGCATTGGAAGGCATGGTCCTGAAACCCAACATGGTAGTCCCCGGCAAGAAAAGTGCGAAGCAAGCCTCCGTTGAAGAGGTCGCGGAGAAAACCATTCGGCTATTGAAGAACTGCGTCCCCGCGGCGGTGCCCGGCATTGCCTTCCTCTCCGGCGGGCAGTCTGACGAGGACGCCACCGCGCATCTCGACGCCATGAACCGGATCGGCGGCCTGCCATGGCGTCTCACCTTCTCCTACGGTCGCGCGCTGCAGGCGGCGCCCCTGAGGGCGTGGTCGGGCAAGGCCGAGAATGTAGCCGCGGGCCAGCGGGCATTTACCCACCGCGCGCGGATGAATTCGCTCGCGACTAAAGGCGAATGGAAGGCCGAGCTGGAAAAGAAGGCGGCATAGATTTGGCCTCTAAACCCGTTCCGCCGCGCCCGGTGCCGCGCCTCTATCTCGCGACGCCGGTCGTGGACGATCCGTCGCCCCTGATGGCAAGCCTCCCTGGCCTGCTCGCCGGGGCCAATGTCGCGGCGGTGCTGGTGCGACTTAAGCCGACCGACCAGCGCACCATGATCTCGCGCGTCAAGGCGTTGGCGCCAGCGATCCAGGACCGTGGTGCTGCGCTTTTGCTCGATGGTGATGTCGAACTGGTCGCCCGCGCCGGCGCGGATGGCGCCCACCTGACCGGCATCGAAGCCATGGAGGAAGCGCTGCCGACGCTGAAACCCGACCGCATCGCGGGGGTCGGCGGACTGGCAACGCGACACGATTCGATGGCCGCGGGCGAAGCCGGCGCGGATTACGTGCTGTTCGGCGAGCCCGATGCGAAGGGGCAGCGGCCTTCGATTGAGGCGATCACTGAGCGCCTGCAATGGTGGGCCGAACTGTTCGAGCCGCCATGTGTCGGCTTTGCGGCGTCGCGCGAGGAAGCTTACGAATTTGCGGCAGCCGGCGCGGATTTCGTGCTGGTCGGCGATTTCATCTGGGCCGATCCGCGCGGCGCGGCGGCAGCGCTGATGGACGCGGAGCAAACCATCAGGCAAGCGTACGCCGCAATGCCCGGAAAAGCCAAAGCCGAACAGGAATAGCGCCGGAAATGAAGATCCTGCGTCCCATATCGATTCTCGCGAGCTGTCTGTTGTTGACGGCAGGCGCGGCGGCGCAAATATCGTTGACGCCTCCCGGCGCCGAAACACCGCCGGCGGCAAGCAAACCAGCCGCAAAGCCCAAAGCAAAACCACCCGAGGTAGCCAAAAAGCCCGCAGCTGCTGCCGCGACGCCAAAACCTGCGGCAACTCCGGCTGCGCCGACCGCAACGGTTACTCCCGCCCCCGCGCCTGACGACCCCAACGTCGATCTGGTGTTCGGCGCCTATCAGCGCGGTCAATACAAAACCGCGTTCGATCTTGCGACCAAGCGCGCGCAGGACAGCGGCGATCCGAAGGCGATGACGATGCTCGGCGAGCTCTATGCCAATGCGATGGGTGTCAAGCGCGACTACGCCAAGGCCGCCGACTGGTACAAGCGCGCCGCTGATGGCGGCGACCGCGAGGCCATGTTCGCACTGGCGATGCTCCGCCTCGCCGGGCGCGGCGGCCCCGTCAACCACGAGGAAGCCGCGAAATTGCTGGCGTCCTCGGCCAAGCTCGGCAACCCGAAGGCGGCGTATAATCTCGCGCTGCTCTATCTCGACGGACAGACGCTGCCGCAAGACATCAGACGCGCGGCGGAACTGTTTCGCGTCGCCGCCGACGCCGGCAATCCGGAAGCGCAATACGCACTCGCGACCTTCTACAAGGAGGGCACCGGCATCGAAAAGGACATCGGCAAGGCGGTGCGGCTGCTGCAAGCGGCGTCGCTCGCCGATAATGTCGACGCCGAGGTCGAATACGCCATCGCCCTTTATAACGGCACCGGGACGCCGAAGAACGAAGCCGCCGCGGTCGCGCTGTTGCGCAAGGCCGCCAAACAAAACAGTCCGATCGCGCAAAACCGCCTCGCACGCGTGCTGGTGAGCGGACAGGGGGCGCCGATGGACAAGATCGAGGGCCTGAAATGGCATATTGTCGCCAAAACCGCCGGCAAGGGCGACCCCATGCTCGACGAGGCGCTCGCGGCCTTAAGTCCGGAGGATCGCGCCAAGGCCGAGGCGGCCGCACGCAGGTGGCTCGGCACCAAATGATCCGCCTTGACGGCACCACAACCGCAGGGCACCCAAAGGGAGGAGCGCGGTCAGCGGCGTCCGATCGTGCTCAAATGATTCAGAGAATCCCATCAATCCCTGTCCTGACCTGACGCTCAGGTCGTCTTGAGCCGAGATCATGCTGCATTCAGCCCTTATCAACGTCATGGTCAAAGCCGCGCGCCGCGCCGGCCGCAGTC
>Ga0208991_1000097_pt1 | contig 15908 bp, 9 predicted proteins | sample MedBloCAOM3_M2_FD_187855 | JGI IMG/M metagenome (GOLD analysis project Ga0208991, IMG submission 187855) | Forest soil microbial communities from El Dorado National Forest, California, USA - Mediterranean Blodgett CA OM3_M2 (SPAdes) (version 2) | ecosystem: Environmental > Terrestrial > Soil >...
ATCAACAAGTCGCGCCGCACCCAGATGCGCGGCGCGGTTCGCATTGTCGAAGAGGCGATCAAGAGCGGCGACCGCGATGCGGCGCTGAAGGCAATGACGCGCGCGGAGCCGGAACTGATGCAGGCAGCGCAGCGAAACATCATTCACAAGAACAATGCGAGCCGAAAGGTCTCGCGGCTCGCGCATCAGATCGCAAAACTTGCCAAATGAACTGATCAAAAAGAAAATTCGTCAAGAATGCCCGGCAAGTGCCGGGCATTTCTTTTTTTAGTCGCGTTGCTCCGCAGGTTGCGATCTCCGAAATTCTGGCACGCCCGTAATTTTACCTGCTGCTATTCTGCCAAATGCAACAGGGCGGACCTAAGAAGTCAAGGATGGATACGACGATATTGATGCCGGTCATTGATCGCGCGTACTTTTGAAATAGCAATCGCGACTGCGCGACAGCATTCAACCGTGCTTCACGGGTTACCCTATTCCGACGATCAAAAAAAAACGCGCTTGCGTAGTCACTTATCGGCATAGTGGCGATCAGTTGTTCGAAAATTCATTCCCGCCTCGGTCAAACCTAAACAATTTATGAATTTATTTTGGGCAGCCGTACGAATGTGCCGGCGGCTCGCCATTTCGAATCTCTGCACAGTTTCAAAAACTTGCCGCCGTACGCGAAAGCCGCTGCCTGCTTTTGCCAACGTGAAGTCGATTTTTCCGGCACGCACGCTGAATCATTTCCGTTGCGGGAAATAAGGCATGATGTATCTCTTAGAGCGTTCGCGGCGCCCACGGCTCTTCAGACCAGCGCGGTTTTAAGAAACGGGGCGGACGTGCAAATCGGCGGCGGTGTGCACGTTGGCGACGCTTTCCAAGCGATTGTCGGATCGAAACTCATAGCAATATGAGGACGGTGGTCTTGTGTCGAAATTTCTCAGGCGGGGCATTCGTGTCACGCTCGCTTTGAACAAGAGAGATACGCACCAGCCAACCGCGAGCGCGCCGGAGGCGAAGCAAGTGGGCGGGTTACAAAGACGGGGCTGAGTTGGCGGCGTAACGTCTCGAGGATTTGAAGTCCAGGCGTCGCTGACTGAATTTGAAACACGTGTGGAATGACACTTGCCGTGCGCGATTGCGGCGAGAGGGGGAGGCTTCATGGCTTACGGAATCACCGCGGTATTCGATCAAACGCCATCTTCAAACGATTACGTATTAGACCCCTTAGTTTCCGCCTGCGGGCGGCCTCTCGCGCTAACTCCGGACAGACCGTCGAGTACGCGCTGACCTCCCCGACGCTTCTCTTCCAGCCCTATTGAATTGCCCGCGGCATTTCGCCGAGCGGCCGGTCTATGGCTGGAGACGAAGCCTCGCTTGAGGTCACGCCGCGCGGAAAACCCGCACGGCGATTCACAAAGCAACATCACTCCTTCAGAAAAGTCGTCAGACAATGACAAACACGGAACAGGATCGCTGGTCACGCGTGAAGGGTCGGCTGCGCTCGAGCGTGGGAGAAGACGTCTATACAAGCTGGTTCGCACGAATGGACCTGGAAAGCGTCCAGCAGGAGAGCGTCCACCTCTCGGTTCCGACGCGGTTTCTCAAGAGCTGGATCCAGGCGCATTATGCCGAGCGGGTTCTCACCTGCTGGCAAGCCGAGATGCCGGAACTGCACCGCATCGATCTCACCGTGCGCACCGCGATGCGATGCGCGGCGCCGGCAAAAGAGGCTCTTGCGCCGCTCGATCAACGTCGCCCCGAGCGGTCCGATGGTCGTCCCGCGCCTGAGTTGCGCGCGACCGCGATCGCGCCGGTGTCCGCCAGCCATGACGCACTCGGGGGCTCGCCGCTCGATCCGCGCCTGACATTCGGAAGTTTCGTCATCGGCCGCTCCAACACGCTGGCCCACGCCGCGGCGCGCCAGGTCGCTGAGGGGAGGCGCGGCGACAGCGTGATGTTCAATCCACTCTACATCCACGCCGGCGTCGGACTTGGCAAAACCCATCTGTTGCAAGCGGTGACCTGGGCCGGCAACTCGGGGAGCGAACGCAAGGTGCTTTACCTTACCGCCGAGAAGTTTATGTACGGCTTCGTCGCCGCGCTGAAGACACAGACCGCGCTGGCATTCAAGGAAGCGCTGCGCGGCATCGACGTGCTCGTGATCGACGATCTGCAATTCCTGCAGGGCAAATCGACGCAGGCCGAGTTCTGTCACACACTGAATGCGCTGATCGACGCCGGCCGCCAGGTGGTGATCGCGGCGGATCGTCCACCGTCCGACCTCGAGAGCCTCGACGACCGCGTGCGCTCGCGTCTCGCCGGCGGCCTGGTGGTCGAGATGGGATCGCTCGGCGAAGAATTGCGGCTCGGAATCCTCAAATCGCGTGTCGCAGCGGCGCGCGCGCATCATGCGAGCTTCGACGTGCCGGCGCCGGTGCTGGATTATCTCGCCAGAACCATCACCCACAACGGCCGCGACCTCGAGGGCGCCATCAATCGCCTGCTGGCGCACAGCAAACTCAACGCGCAGCCGGTGACGCTTGAAATGGCCGAGCGCGAAGTGCGCGACCTGATCCGTCCGCAGGAACCCAAGCGCATCAAGATCGAGGACATTCAGCGGGTGGTAGCCCGGCAATACAATGTCAGCCGTTCCGACCTCCTGTCTTCGCGCCGCACCGCGAATGTAGTTCGCCCGCGCCAGGTCGCGATGTATCTGGCGAAGACGCTGACGCTGCGCTCGCTGCCGGAGATCGGCCGCCGGTTCGGGGGACGCGACCACACCACGGTCCTGCACGCCGTGCGCAAGATCGAGGCCCTGGTCAGCAAGGATGCTGCGCTTTCCGAAGAGGTCGAATCGCTGAAGCGTCAATTGCAGGAGTGAGCTTTTTCTGACCCTCCCTTCTTGCGGAAGAGGGTCAGGAAGGGGTGCCTTTGGCATTGCATTGAATTTGTGTACCGCTAACCCCTAAAAGCGAGCTTCGCTCGTCTCGAACGCGCAAGGGGAAGAGGAGCAGACGACGCCGTGATCTCGCGGTTTGCTTCCCGCAAAACGTGGGGAACGACCCCGCGTATCTCTTGCGCTTGCCGGCCATCCGCGCCACCTTGCGGTCCCCCCGCGGGTTTGATCAAATCCAGCTTTGATCAGGCTTTTCGGGTTTCAATGCCGCGGCGCGCCTTTGGGCCGCCCGGCTTTTCCATCTTAGGATCAGGCGGGTATTGCAATGAAGGTCACCGTCGAACGCGCGCAACTGCTGAAGTCGCTGGGCCACGTCCATCGCGTGGTCGAGCGCCGCAACACCATTCCGATCCTCGGCAACGTGCTGGTCCGCGCCGAAAACGCGCGGCTGTCGCTGAAGGCCACCGACCTTGATCTTGAGGTGACGGAGACGCTTCCGGCGGAAACCGCAACCGGCGGTTCGACCACCGTGCCGGCGCATATGTTTTACGACATCGTGCGCAAATTGCCGGACGGCGCGCAGATCGTGCTGGAAGGCGACGGCGACCGCTCGATGCTGGCGATCCGCGCCGGCCGGTCGCGCTTCACGCTGCAGACCCTGCCCGAAAACGATTTTCCCGATCTTGCTGCCGGCGACATGACGCATTCGTTCCCGCTGGCCGCGTCCGACATGAAACGGCTGATCGACCGCACCCAGTTCGCGATCTCGACCGAGGAGACCCGTTACTATCTCAACGGCATCTATCTGCACTCAGCCGGCAGCGCCAAGACCGCAACCTTGCGCGCGGTCGCAACCGACGGGCATCGTCTGGCGCAAATCGACCTGCCTTTGCCCAAAGGCGCAGCCGGCATGCCCGGCGTGATCGTGCCGCGCAAGACGGTCGGCGAAGTGCAACGGTTGATCGAGGACAACGAGGCCGAGGTCCTGATCGAACTGTCGCAGGGCAAGATCCGCTTCACCATCGGCGATGTGGTGCTGACCTCAAAACTGATCGACGGCACGTTTCCGGACTACGGCCGGGTTATCCCGCAAAACAACGACAAGGAGCTCATTGTCGACAAAAAGGATTTCGAGGCCGCGGTCGACCGCGTCTCGACGATCTCGAGCGAGCGCGGCCGCGCGGTGAAACTGGCATTGTCCGCGGGCAAGCTGGTGCTGTCGGTGACCAACCCGGATTCCGGCAGCGCGACTGAAGAGCTTGAAGTCGAATACGCCTCCGACGCGCTCGATATCGGATTCAACTCGCGCTATCTCCTGGACATCGCGGCGCAGATCGAGGGCGAGGTTGCGGTCTTGAGGCTGGCCGACCCCGGTTCGCCGACGCTGGTGCAGGACAAGGATTCCAAAGGCGCGCTCTACGTGCTGATGCCGATGCGGGTGTAGGAATTCCCCGCAAGCCGCACCCGAATCTTCCCTCTCCCCTTGCGGGATTGCGCCTGGCCAACAAACAGGGCCGTCATACCCCGCGAAAGCGGGTATCCAGTAATCGCCGCCGCGGATGCAGTCTTGAGCGGCACGGCGTACTGGATCATCCGCTTTCGCGGATGATGACATCAGAAGCTGCGGCGGCTCATTCCGACGCTCTGCAAGCCGGGCAATGACAACCGAGACCCATGACCGCCTCCCGCATTCATCGCCTGACCCTGACGCACTTCCGCAACTATCGCGCGGCGAGCCTTCAGACGCGCGGGGACGTGGTGGTGCTGGTCGGCCCAAACGGGGCCGGAAAGACCAATTGCATCGAGGCGATTTCGTTTTTGTCGCCTGGCCGCGGCTTGCGCCGCGCGACACTCGACGATGTCGCTGATAATCAGGGCGATGGTTCGTGGGCGGTGTCCGCTGAGGTCGAAGGTGCGCTCGGGCTGGCAACACTCGGCACCGGCATCGACGCGCCCGGCAATGAGGCGCCCTCCCCAAGCCGGCGCTGCCGGATCGACCGCGAGCCGGTGAACTCGGCCACGGCGTTCGGCGATCATTTGCGCATGGTATGGCTGACGCCTTCGATGGACGGGCTCTTTTTGGGCGCGGCATCTGAGCGGCGGCGGTTTTTTGACCGGCTGGTGCTGGCGATCGACAGCGAGCATTCGAGCCGGGTGTCGGCGCTCGACCGCAGCCTGCGCTCGCGCAACCGGCTGCTGGAGGTACGCAACTACGACGACCATTGGTGTGACGCGATCGAACGCGAAACCGCGGAACTCGCCGTCGCGGTGGCGGCGATGCGCGGCCAGACCGTGACAAAACTCGGCGCGATGCTGCGCGCGCGCGGTGAAGCTTCGGTTTTTCCATCTGCCGACATCATGCTCGACGGCTGGATGGAAAACGCGCTGCTTAACGAGCCCGCCACCGCGGTGGAGGATCGTTACCGGGAGATCTTGCGCGACAGCCGCGCGCGCGACGCCGCGGCAGGCCGTACGCTCGACGGCCCGCACCTCACCGATCTGCAGGTGATCTATGCGCCGAAGAACATGCCGGCCCGCGACGCCTCCACCGGCGAACAAAAGGCCCTGTTGATCGGGCTTGTGCTGGCGCACGCCAGTCTGGTCGCGGAGATGACCGGTATTACGCCGCTATTGCTGCTCGACGAGGTGGTTGCGCATCTCGATCCCTCCAGGCGCACGGCGTTGTTTGATGAACTGGCAAAGCTCGGCGCGCAGGTCTGGATGACCGGCGCCGACCCCGCGGCATTCACCGACATCGGCGCAACAGGCGAAATTTTCGACGTCGATTCCGGCCAGATCTCCCGCCGGGCCTGAGGGCACGGCGGAGTTTGGTTTGAACCCAAACCTCCGCCCGCGCGCCCGCTCTGCGTGCGACAAGCCTCCGACCGGTGATCTCACCGCTAGTCGTTCGAGGAACGTGCGGTTTGCCCGCGAAGCACCTTATCAATGATGGACTGGATTAAAAATACCGAGCCTTTTTCAGTCAGGTGTACCTGATCGCTCGCCGAAATATCACCGGCTGTATCGCCGATGCGCGTCAGACAGCCGTCGGCGTTGCACATTGCATCCCACACGGAAATGAATTCGGCGGAAGGCGCGAGCTTCTCACGTAAGATTGCGCCGGACCCATCGGCTTCCGCACGACGGGATCGCTCCGGAATCAGACTATGATGCAGGATGAAATAGCGCAGCACTTCGTTTGGCAGCCCGCGTTTCCACCACGGCACCGAACCCAGAACAACGATGCGAGCGGTGGTCTGCTTCTTCAGTGCGGCAACCGTCTCGGCTACGCCGTCGAGATATCTATCCCAGGTACTATGCAGCAGCACGATATCGGGTCTGATCTGGTGGGCGAGTGCCAACACCTTGTCGTTGATGGCGCGGCAGTTGGGCACGCCGGCCACGTCGGTGTTAAGCGCCGGCACGCACGAACTGGAGGTGAACTGCGCGATGCCGAAGGCGCGGGTTTCCTGGGCCTTGCGCAAGCCAGGTAGCAATGCCCCTGCGGTCGAATCCCCCCAGACCAATATCAGCGGTCGCCGCCCCCGATCGACGCAGCTATCAGCGAACGACATTTCATGACTGAGATCGAGCAAACATTCATGGAACCGCCATTTCGAGGACTGCGTCGGCACATCGGCCATATCGCGAATTTCCGGCGGCAGTCGAAAGTCGAAACCGCGCCCCTCTACGATAACGCTGCCTGCAAGGGCGATCAGCACCATGCCGGCGCATAGACCGGCGATCTTGAGCGGGCTCGGACGGCTGAATCGAAACGGAGACTCGACAAATCGGTATGTAAGCCACGCCAATGCAAAGCTCAGTCCGACAATCAGTCCGCGCTCTAGCAGCGTCAGCGGCCCGAATTTGATGATCCCGAAAAACACCAGCAGCGGCCAGTGCCATAGATATAGCGGATAACTGATCAATCCGATCCAGACCAGCGGCCGGCTCGCCAGCAACGTGCGGCAAAACCATGCTGCGGGCGCGGACAGCAGCAGCGCGGCGCCGGCGACGGGCAAAATAGCCCACCAGCCCGGAAATGCGCTTTTGGTATCGAGCACGCCAGCGGCCGTCGCAACCAGCACAAGCCCGATGGAAGCTCGCAGATTGCTGGCGGCGCTGGCTTGACGGACTTGGTTCCAAACGCAGGCCAGTACAGCGCCGGCCAGCAATTCCCACGCCCGGGTAAAGGGCAGATAGAAGGTCGCCACGGGGTTCGACCCGATCAGCGCCACGTTGAGCACAAAGGACGCCACGCCGATGACTGAGGCCGCAACCAGAATGCTCACGCGCATGCGGGCGACCAGCATCAGGATCAACGGCCAGAACAGATAAAACTGTTCCTCGATGCCCAGAGACCAAAGGTGCAGCAGCGGCTTCTTGGCGGATTCGATATCGAAATAGCCGGACTGCAGCAGCAACGCGATATTTGCGAAAAACGCCGCACTGGAAAAAACGTCGGCGCTTAACTGAGCATACGCTGCCGGCAACATCCACAGCCAGCCCAGCACCAGGGTGGCGCAAAGCACGACGATCAAGGCCGGGAAAATCCGTCTGATCCGCCTGTTATAGAACGCCAGCAGACTGAAGCGCTGCTGATCCAGTTCGCGCACGATGATGCCGGTGATCAGAAAGCCTGATATCACGAAGAAAATATCGACGCCGATGAAGCCGCCCGGCATTGCCTCCGGGAAGGCATGAAAGTTCACCACCAGCATCACGGCGATGGCCCGCAGGCCGTCAATATCCGGCCGATATCGAGACGAAGGCGAGGACAACATCGGCCAATCCATGATCGCGCCAAACCCGCGAATAGGTCAGCCGAAATGCACAGACCTCGCGACGCCAACAATTGCGCCGCAGGCGAAGATGCCGAACTGCTGCCATGACATCTCCAGCAGTTCTTCGTCGCTCTGCCATTTTCGGCCGAATCCAGCCGCCTTATCCGGCGACCGGAGCGAAAATCCGGACTTTCATGGGCAAAAAATCGGCCGCCGAATCACGCTTTTGCAAGGGCTGCAAACCGGCTTTCGGGCGCCTTGAAAAACACCCAAAAAACCCTATTTATTCAATAACTTGTTAATAGAGACTTTGCGCTAGGCGCATTGCGCCTTTCATGGCACAAACAAACTAATCAGCGCCTGATTTGCGCCGCTGATTTGGGACATCCTCGAAGGCCTCACATGACAGAACCTGCCCGGCAATCGATCGCCGACACTGAGCATTCCATTCCTATCGAGTACGGCGCGGAATCGATCCGGGTATTGAAGGGCCTCGACGCCGTGCGCAAGCGGCCGGGCATGTATATCGGCGACACCGATGACGGCTCCGGCCTGCATCACATGGTCTACGAGGTCGTCGACAACGCCATCGATGAAGCGCTGGCCGGCCACGCCACCGCGGTGGAGGTCGTGCTTAACGCCGACGGCTCCGTCACCGTGCGCGACGACGGCCGCGGCATTCCAGTCGACATTCACAAGGGCGAGGGCATTTCCGCGGCCGAGGTCATCATGACCCAGTTGCATGCGGGCGGAAAATTCGACCAGAATTCCTACAAAGTGTCCGGCGGATTGCACGGCGTCGGCGTCTCCGTGGTCAACGCGCTGTCGAGCAAGCTGCAACTGCGGGTCTGGCGCGACGGCAAGGAGCATTTGATCGAATTCGCCCATGGCGATGCGGTGGCGCCGCTCAAGGTGGTGGGCGAGGCCAGTGGCAAGCGCGGCACCGAGGTGACGTTCCTGGCCTCCACCGAAACCTTCACCAATGTCGAATACGACTTCGCGACGCTTGAACATCGCTTGCGCGAACTCGCGTTCCTGAATTCCGGCGTCAATATCGTGCTGTCCGACATGCGCCACGCGGTCGAGAAGCGCGAGGAGATGCGCTACGACGGCGGCGTCGAGGAGTTCGTGAAATATCTCGACCGCAACAAAAAGCCGATGGTGCCCTCGCCCATCGTGATCAATGCCGAGATGAACGGCATCGGCGTCGAGGCGGCGCTGTGGTGGAACGACAGTTACCATGAGAATGTGCTGTGCTTCACCAACAACATTCCGCAGCGCGACGGCGGCACCCATCTCGCGGGCTTCCGCGGCGCGCTGACGCGCCAGGTCAACGGCTACGCCGATGCCATCGCCAAGCGCGAAAAGATCGCGCTGACCGGCGATGACTGCCGCGAGGGCCTGACCGCGGTGCTCTCGGTGAAAGTGCCCGACCCGAAATTCTCCTCGCAGACCAAAGACAAACTGGTGTCCTCGGAAGTGCGTCCGGTGGTCGAGAATGTCCTGAACGAGGCGTTGGCGGCATGGTTCGAGGAACATCCCGCGGAAGCCAAGGTCATCGTCGGCAAGGTGGTAGAGGCCGCAGCCGCCCGCGAGGCCGCGCGAAAGGCGCGCGAGCTGACGCGGCGCAAGGGCGCGCTCGACTACACCTCGCTGCCCGGCAAGCTCGCCGACTGCCAGGAAAAAGACCCCGGCAAGTCAGAACTGTTCATCGTCGAGGGCGATTCGGCGGGCGGCAGCGCCAAGCAGGGCCGCAACCGCGAATTCCAGGCGGTGCTGCCGCTACGCGGCAAGATTCTCAACGTCGAGCGCGCGCGTTTCGACAAGATGCTGAGCTCCGAGCAGATCGGCACGCTGATCACGGCATTGGGCACCGGCATCGGCCGCGACGATTTCGACCTCTCCAAACTGCGCTATCACAAGATCATTCTGATGACCGACGCCGACGTCGACGGCGCGCATATCCGCACCCTGCTGCTGACCTTCTTCTTCCGCCAGATGCCGTCGCTGATCGATGGCGGCTACCTCTACATCGCCCAGCCGCCGCTCTACAAGGTGACGCGCGGCAAATCCGAGCAATACCTGAAAGACGAGCGCGCGCTGGAAGACTATTTGATTGAAACCGGGCTCGACGACTGTGTCTTCAAGCCGGCGTCCGGCGAGGACCGCAAGGGCCGCGACCTGAAGGCGCTGGTGGAGGATGCCCGCATCATCCGCGGCACCCTGCACAATCTGCACAGCCGGTATAACCGCAAGGTGATCGAGCAGGCGGCGATCGCCGGGGTGCTGAATCCGAGGATCACCGGCGATGTCGCGACCGCCACCGCGGCCGCTGATTATATCGCGCGAAGGCTGGATGCGCTGGCCGACGAGGTCGAGCGCGGTTGGACCGGGCGCTTCACTGAAGGGCAAGGCTTCTTGTTCGAGCGCACCGTTCGCGGCGTCAAGGACGCGGCCATCATCGATGACGCGCTGCTTGGCTCCGCCGACGCACGCAAGCTCGACGAATACGCCGCGAAACTGCAGGAAGCCTATCCGCGACCGGGCCTGCTGCGCCGCAAGGATACCGAAACCCCGATCCACGGCCCGGTCGGCCTGTTCGAGGCGGTGACCGATGCCGGTCGCAAGGGCGTGGCGCTGCAGCGCTACAAAGGCCTCGGCGAAATGAACCCGAGTCAGCTTTGGGAAACCACCCTCGATACCAACGAGCGCTCGCTGCTTCAGGTGAAGATCAAGGAAATCGACGAGGCCGACGACATCTTCACCAAGCTGATGGGCGATGTGGTCGAGCCGCGCCGCGAATTCATCCAGGACAATTCGCTCAGCGCGAATGTGGATGTGTGAGAGTTTGTAGGGTGGGCAAAGGTGCTCTTCGCGCCGTGCCCACCACCTTCTCGCAGACAGCGGTGATGTTCCGCTGTACTCGGGCAACGGTGGGCACGCTTCGCTTTGCCCATCCTACCGTCTACTATTCGCCCCATGACTTCCCTTGACAAGATCGAGCGCGGACCGATCGCGGCAGCCGCGCCGGGCAAGCACCTTGCCATTGAACTGACCGAAACGCTCAAGCTGGCGGTACCCATCGCGCTGACGCAACTCGGGCAGATCGCGATGATGACGACCGACCTTGCGCTGATCGGACGCCTCGGGGACGAGGCCGTCGCCGCGGCGGCGCTGGCGCATACGGTCTTCTTTATCACGTTCACCTTCGGAATGGGGCTGGTGTCGGCCGTAGCGCCGCTTGCCGCGCAAGGGTTCGGCGCCCGCAATCCCCGCCTAGTGCGGCGCGCGCTTCGCGTCGGGCTATGGACCGCGCTGCTAATTTCCTTGCCGATGATGATGCTTCCGCTCTACGGCGAACAAATCCTGTCGATGCTCGGTCAGGCTCCTGCGACCGCGCGTCTCGCGCAACGATATCTACAGGGGCTCGCGTGGGGCATCACGCCGGCGCTGTGGTTCCTGGCGATCCGCGGCTTCATGAGCGCGGTCAACCGGCCGGAGCCCGGCCTGTGGATCACGCTTGCCGCCATCCCGGCCAATGCCGTGCTGGTCTATCTCTTGATCCATGGCGTATTAGGATTCCCGCGGCTGGAGCTGTTCGGCGCCGGCCTCGCCACCACGACAATCAGTTTCGGCATGTTTCTGGCGGGCCTCTGGTTTGCGCATAGCCGGCGGCCCTTCAGGAAATATCAGGTACTCGGAAACATCTGGCGCATCGACCGGTTGCTGATGCGGCAACTGATCGTTATCGGCGCTCCGATCTCCGTCGCATTCCTGCTGGAGTATGGTCTGTTCGCCGCGGCGGCGCTTCTGATGGGCCTGATCAGCACGACGGCGCTGGCGGCCCATCAGATCGCGCTGCAGATCGCGGCGATCCTGTTCATGGTGCCGTTCGGCATCGGGATGGCGGCGACCGTGCGGGTCGGTCACGCCGTCGGACGCGGCGATGCGGCCGCGGTGAAACGCGCAGGCGTTGTGGCGACGAGCCTCGGAATCGTCTTCATGTCTGCCATGACGCTCGCCGTGATTTTCGGACGATTTGAAATCGCGCGGTTCTTCTTCGGCGAGGCCGTCGAGAGCGGCGGCGCTGTCATCGAACTCACCGCGACGCTTCTGATGGTCGGCGCGACATTCTTTGTCGCCGACGGCATCCAGACCGTCGCGGCCGGCGCGCTTCGCGGCATGAACGATACACGGTTGCCGCTGTTGTTCGCCGCGGTCAGCTACTGGCTTATCGGGTTCCCCGCCGCATATGGACTGGCCTTCCGGACGGAGCTCGGCGCGGCCGGTGTCTGGGTCGGGCTGTCCTGTGGAACCGCGGTTTATGCCATTCTTCTGATCTTGCGTTTCCGGCTGCTTGCGAGGCATCTGGAATTCGCCACATCCGCACGGGGTAAGCGATAAAAGTCCATTAAGTGCATCCTAACATTGACAGCAGCGCGCTGCTGGCCGCCGCGCAGTTTATCGATGCCTACAGCATCGTGATCGGCAATGCCGCGCTCGATGCGCCGCGTGCGGCCGAGAAAATGCTGGCGCGCGGCCCGTGCTTTCCTCCGGTCAGACCTCCGCGCGGGAAACCGCCACCGGCGGCGTTTCGGACCACTCCGCGACGCAGCGCTCCAGGTCCTTCAGATTCTGCCGCATTTGTTCCAGCGCAAAACCCAGCGCGAAAAATCGCTCCGCCACATCGCCGGGCAAGCCGTGCGTCAGGCCTTCGCTGCGTATCGCCGCGACTTCCGCGGCATAGCCCTGCAGCGCCACATCGATCGGCGAGGCCGATGGAGAACCGGAACCGGTCCGCAATACCGCGGCAACGGAACGCAGATAGGTGACGATCGCATCGTTGACTTTGGTCAACGGCGCCGCGAGCCGCGCCTGCAGATCGGGCGGCAGCGGCACCACGCTCGCCCGCCCGACCATCACGAGGTCGTGGCGCAGCCGCAAGATAGTGCGCAGCAAAGGACCAGTGTCGGGACCCGAAGACAGATGCGCCGCGCGCTCGCGCTCCGCTTCCGCGCCGGTCGCATTCAACTCGACCAGCGCCGTACCGATGCCATCCTGAATCCGATGCAAGGCGTTGTTGTCGAGCCCGCGCGTCAGGCCCGCCAGCAATTCGGAGAGCGCCGCTGCGATCAATTCGAGTGCCCGCGCGGCGCTGATGCGGATCTGACCGTGCGCCCGCGACGGCAGCACGAAGAAAGACACCGCAAGCCCGGTGAACGCGCCGACCATGACCTCGAGAACGCGATCGATCGCGGAATCGAGGGGATCGGCGTGGCGGAACGTCGGGATCAGCAGCACGATGACAGCGGTAACCGTGGCTGCGTTCAGGCTGGGATTGATGGCTCCAATGAAAGCCAGCGGCGCGACCGCCAGCACCAGCAAGGCAAGCAGTCCGGCCTCCCCGGAATGCGGAATCAGCACCGCGAGGGCGCCGCCATATATCGCGCCACCCACCGTCCCGAACATATAGTCGCGGGTCGCCTTTAGCGACTGGCCGACGCTCATCTGGGTTACGATGAGCGACGTCAGCACAGCCCATAGCGGCAGCATCAGATTTAACGCCAGCGCGATCGCCAGCGCGCCGAAGGCCGCCACGGTGACCCTGAAAGCCAGGGCCAGTTGCGCCTTCCGGGATCGCATCGCTGCGGACAGACGTTTCAGGAAAGCGACCATGCGCCGGTTCCGGAATGTTACAGACCAAGCCCCTTATAGACGACATTGGGCATGGCTGCTGGCCGCCGCCCGCGGGCGGCTTGAAACCCGGAATCAGCCCGCCTACCCTGCGCAATAACAGCGAGGAAACACGATGGCCGATGAAACCGCAACACTCGCCGCCTACGTTGCAAATCTGAAATTCGAGGACATCCCGCAAGGGGTGCTGGAGCGCGCCAAGGTTCTGACCCTGGATTTTCTCGGCAGCGCCATTCGGGCGCGACGCGACGCGGAATCCACGCCTTCGCTGCTCAAGATGCTTGAAGCCCTCGCGCTCGACCGCAGCGGCGAATCCACCGTGTTCGGCGACAGCAAGACCTGGACGCCCGCGGTGGCGGCATTGCTCAACGGCGCGCTCGGCCATTCGCTCGATTTCGACGATACGCACGCGGATTCATCGCTGCACCCGAGCGCGCCGGTGGTGCCGGCCGCGTTCGCGGTCGGCGAGCTGGTCGGCGCCTCCGGCCGCGACGTGCTCACCGCTATTGTTGCGGGCTATGAAGTGTGCTGCCGGCTCGGTAACGCGCTCGATCCCACCTCGCATTATGCGCGCGGCTTTCATCCGACCGCGACGGCGGGAACCTATGGCGCCGCGGCTGCGGCGGCGAAACTTTTCGGATTGACGAAACAACAGATCGTCGCGGCGTTCGGCGTCTCCGGCAGTCAGGCCGCGGGCTCGCTGCAATTTTTGGTCAACGGCGCCTGGAACAAGCGCTACCAGGTCGGCGCCGCCGCGATGAATGGCGTGATCGCGGCCACATTGGCGCGCAATGATTTCGTCGGCGCGACCGAATCGGTCGAGGGCAAGCACGGCCTCCTGGTCGGCTACAGCGATAACGCGCACCCCGACAAGGTGGTCGCCGGGCTCGGCGATATCTACGAGACCATGAAGATCGGCGTAAAACCCTATCCGAGCTGCCGCTACACCCACGCCGCGCTCGATGCGCTGATCGCGATGCGCCGGGAGCACAATCTGACGCCGGAGCAGATCAAGCGCGTCGAGATCGGCCTGCATCGCAACGGCATCACCCTGACCGGCGACGCCGCCACCAAGCGGCATCCGACTTCTATCGTCGGCGGGCAGTTCTCGATGTTCTTCACCGGCGCCGTGGCGCTCGATCAGGGCCGCTTCGGCTGGGACGATTACGCACGCCTTGGCGACGCCGCTGTCGACGCGCTGGCGAACAAATTCGACGTGGTGCAGGACGATCGCCTCGAAATCGGACGCAGCCACCCCTTCGGCGCGCGCGTCAGCATCACCACTGACGACGGCGTGCACGAGCGGCTCCATGCCGACCCATCCGGCGAGCCTGGGTCGTTCCCGGACGCGCAGGCGATGGCACAGAAATTCCTGACGCTCGCCCGCCCGGTGCTGAACGGCCGCGCCGATCAGCTCGCCGACGCGATCCTGTCGCTCGAGCGATTTGATCGCGTCGCGACCGCCACGCATCTGGGTCGGCAGTAGCGCGCGGCGATTTTATCCCTTGATCTGCGTCGTCCATGCATCGCGGTGCGTGACCCACACGTCAGCGACATGGCCAAACAGGTCGATCTCGCGTTGCTTTTCGGCGCCGAGCCGCCGTGCCACCCCTTGTGATGCGACGTTTTCGCTGTCGATGCAGTGCAGGATCTGGTCGAGCTCGAAGGTCGCGAAGGCCCAGTCGATCGACGCACGCGCCGCCTCCACAGCGTAGCCCTTGCCGCGAAATTCGCTGGCAATGCCCCAGCCGACCTCAAAGCCCGGCCAACCCGCTGGAAACCACGGCCCGACGCGACCGGCGAATTTTCCGGTCTGTTTTTCCTCGACCACGAACATGCCGGCGCCGTGCAGCGCCCAATGCCCGGCCATGACCGCCGCATTACGCCATCCGGCAAGGTCGCTGGTAATGGGTTTTCCATCGACGGTGATGAATCGCGCGGTACCGGGATCGGCGAGCATCGCGGTATTCGGCGCGACGTCGGCGCCGCACCATTGTCGCAGCTTCAACCGCTCCGTCTCGATCACGGGGCCATTCGGTTGCGCAAGTGTGATGCCGGGCTTGAGGGGAGCGATCATCGGCTTCCTCGATTTTTGACGACGCGATGTAACGTTCTTTATCGTCATGGCCGGGCTCGTCCCGGCCATCTACGTCTTGCCTACTGTCAGATACAAAGACGTGGATGCCCGGCACAAGGCCGGCATGACGAACTTTGTTACAAAATCGCACTTCAAATGGTATTTCCGGCCATCTTCTCTGCCCCCGGCTGTTGCCAAGGCCCCAGTGGCGCTGCTCACACGATGGCTTATTGCCAGTGCATCGATGGCGCGGGATAATGTTCGCCGCAATCATCTAAAATTCGAGAGACCTCATGAGCTGGCTTCCCTCCAATGATCCCGTGCTCGGCGATCCCAAATCCTGCGACGCGCTGGAACTGGTCATCGTGCCGCGTACCCGCGACCTCGGTGACGGATTCGAAGTGCGCCGGGCGCTGCCGCACGGCAAGCGCCAGATGGTCGGCCCCTTCATCTTCTTCGATCATTTCGG
>Ga0208991_1000098_pt1 | contig 15784 bp, 14 predicted proteins | sample MedBloCAOM3_M2_FD_187855 | JGI IMG/M metagenome (GOLD analysis project Ga0208991, IMG submission 187855) | Forest soil microbial communities from El Dorado National Forest, California, USA - Mediterranean Blodgett CA OM3_M2 (SPAdes) (version 2) | ecosystem: Environmental > Terrestrial > Soil >...
GCGCCGACCAGATGACCTTGCTGGTCGAGATGGGCGAGCCGGCCGAGACGGCCTCAGCTATCGCGGAGACGGCACAGTCTGTTACCAAGCTGCGCGCCGAAGTGACGCGCGTGCCCGAGGGCAGCCTGCCGAATGACGGCAAGGTCATCGAAGACCGCCGGCCGATCGGATAAGAAGCACCACCAAATAGCCCCAATTCGAGCATTTCGCGGTCGTAATCTGCTGGTCACATTGCAATGGTAAGGTTCTCCCTTACAGGTTTGTCCCCCAAACCTCGTCGCCGGCCGATCCTTTCGGCTGGCGGCCGTGCGGCTCCGGTTCTCCCCCTCCGGAGCCGCTTTTTTTATCAGCCGGGCTGTTGAGCCCTTTTGCCGAAGCAGCCGACCTCGTCGGCGAAAATCTCGCCTGCCGCCGCGGCGAGCGGCTGGTGTTCAGGGGACTCGACTGCCGGCTGCCGGCCGGCGGCGCGCTGGTGTTGACCGGCCCCAACGGCAGCGGCAAGTCGAGCCTGCTGCGCCTGTTGGCAACCCTGCTGACGCCAGCCGCCGGCCGGCTGTTGTGGATGAAGAGGTCGGCCGTCCTGATCAGATCCTTCAGCACGGCGCAGGCGGCGGGCTTCTTGAGGTCGAGGCAGAGCGAGCGCTTGTTGCGGTTGGCCGCCATGTAGATCGGCCCCATGCTCTTGTCGCGCCCCATCGAGCCACCCGACACGCGCAGCAGATCGCCTTCCGGCGGCTCGACCTTGATCACGTCGGCGCCCATGTCGGCCAGATGCTGGGTGGCGAACGGCCCCAGCAGCACGGCCGTCAGATCGATCACGCGTACGCCCTCGAGCGGTCCCGGCATTTCCTTGTCCCTCGACCTTGTTCTGTCTGTTGGCGTCACTATGGCATAGCTCCGCGGGCTGAGGCATGGTGCCGGCCGCAAAGGAGAAACGCGCAAAATGCCCGGAGCGTTGGACGGTCTGCTGGTGGTGAGCGTGGAGCAGGCCGTGGCCGCCCCCTATTGTTCGGCTCGCTTGGCGGATGCCGGCGCCCGGGTCATCAAGATCGAACGGCCGGAGGGCGACTTCGCGCGCGGCTATGACGGCTACGTGCACGGGCTGTCGAGCTATTTCGTGTGGCTGAACCGCGGCAAGCAGTCGGTGACGCTCGACTTCAAGCACAGGGACGATCTGGCGCTGCTGCATCGCATGATCGCCAAAGCCGACGTGCTGATCCAGAACCTGGCGCCGGGCGCGGCCGAGCGCGCGGGCTTCGGCTCGGCCGCCATGCGGACCGCGCACAAACGCCTGATCACCGTCGACATCTCGGGCTATGGCGATCACGGGCCGTACAAGAACCGCCGCGCCTACGACCTGCTGGTGCAAGCCGAAAGCGGGCTCGCCTCGATCACCGGCACCGAGCATGCGCCCGGACGGGTCGGCGTCTCGGCCACCGACATCGGCACCGGCATGTACGCGCACGCAGCTGTGCTGGAAGCGCTGCTGGCGCGCCAGAAGTCCGGCGAGGGCCGCGCCCTCTCGGTCTCGCTGTTCTCGTCGATGGCGGAATGGATGACCGTGCCGCTGCTCGCCAAGGACTATGCCGACTACGAGTGGCCGCGGCTCGGCCTCACGCACCCCTTCATCGCGCCCTACGGGGTCTATCAGACGGCGGACAAGGTGCCGGTGCTGATCTCTATCCAGAACGACCGCGAGTTCGAACGGCTCTGCCACGACGTGCTCGACCGGCCGGGCCTGGAGAAGGATCCCGACTACGCCACCAACAAGGCGCGCAACGCGCGGCGCGACGACACCAACGCCATCGTGCAGAAGAGTTTCAGCGCCCAGCGCTTCGCCGAGCTCGCCGCCCGGCTCGACGCGGCGCAGATCGCCTGGGCGCGGGTGAGCTCGGTGGCCGACCTCTCGACGCATCCGCAGCTCAGGCGCACCGGCTTCACGTCGCCCAACGGCGAGGTGTCCATTCCCGCCCTCGCCGCCTCCTACGACGGCGAACCGGAGCGGCTGGGCGACGTGCCGGCGGTGGGGCAGCACACGGCAGAGGTGCGGCGCGAGTTCGGCGCCTGATGGCGCACCTGCCTCCGCCGGAGCGAAGCCCCGGCTTCGCGCAGGCGCGCTGGCTCATCGGGTTCAGGCTTTCCGGCTACGGGGCGGCTTATTTCTTCGCCGCCGGCGCCTTCATGAGCTACTGGCCGGTGTGGCTGCGCGACCGCGGCATGAGCGACTCGCAGATCGGCACCCTGTTCATGAGCCGCCAGCTGGTGAGCGTGCTGTCGACGCTCGCCATCGGCTGGGTGGCGCACCGGCTCGGCAATGTGCGCGGCGTCATCCTGGTGCTGGCGGGCGCAGCCACCTTCCTGCTGACCGGCTACCAGTTCTCCACCACCTTCCTGGCCATCCTGGCGGTCAGCCTTGTGTGGGGCGGCGTGTGGGCGCCGACCATGGCGCTCTACGACGGGATCCTGGTGAACGAGACCAGGGCGCGCGGCTTCAACTATGGCAGCCTGCGCGTCTGGAGCTCGGTGGCCTTCATCCTGGGCACGGTGATCTGCGGCATCGCCGTTGACCATAACGGCCCCGCCTGGGTGCTCTATGTGGGCTTCGCCGGCATCGTGATGCTGGTCCCGCTCGGCCTGATGCTGCCGGCGGCCGAAGCGCGGCATCGCGACGCCGGCAAGCATGCCCCGTTCGGCATCCCGGACTTGCTGACCTCGCGGCCGTTCCTGCTGTTCATGCTGGCCGCCGGCTGCTGCCAGGCGAGCCACGCCGTGCTCTACAGCTTCGGCACGCTCACCTGGCGCGCCGCCGGCATCAACGACGTCACCATCAGCCTGCTGTGGGCCGAGAGCGTCGCCGTCGAGATCATATTGATGCTGGGCAGCGGCTGGCTGCTGGCGCGGCTGGGCGCGACCGGCCTGATCGGGTTCGGCCTTCTCTGCGCCATGGTGCGCTGGCTCGGCATGGCCTTCACCACCGAGCTGTGGGCGCTCATCCTGCTGCAGGCGCTGCATGCCGGCAGCTTCGCCGCCTGCCACTTGGGCGCCATGGCGTTCCTCCAGCGCGCCCTGCCGGCCTCGGGCGCGGCGCTGGGCCAGAGCGTCTACTATGCGCTTGGCACGGGCGCCACGCAGGCGGTGGTCTTCCAGCTCGCCGGCGTGCTCTACGCCGCGTACGGCCAGAAGGCCTTTCTCGGCATGTTCGTCGTGAGCGCCATCGGCATGGCGGCGCTCGTCACGCTGACGCGGATCTGGAAAGGCAACCTGCTGGTCGGTGCACAGCCGGCCTAGGCCGCTACTTGGCGTGTGCTCCCGCGTGGGCGCAGGTGACGTCCGGGTTCATGTCGGCGAACGGACCGCGCGGGTTCGCCTTCCAGGCCCACACGTGCAATTCGTAGAAGGGATCCAGGCCGTAGCGATTGGGCGCGCCGTTGAAGTTGAACAGCTGGCCGCCCAGCGAAGCCGGTCCCTTGAAGGTGATGTACTCCACCGCAACCAGCGCCATTTTGCCATCGGGCGTCGGCTCGTACATGACCGCCTGCGGGCGCTTGAGGTCGGGGATGGCGTCCTTCAGGTAATTCGGATTGACGTAGTGCACGCCCATGGCGCCGCCATCGACGCCGCTCGCACAGGGGATCGGCGCGTAACCCTCGGCAACCGCGACCGATACGTCATTGAAGCGGGCATTGGCCGCCCGCACCTGGTCGACGAGGAGGTCGCGACCGTTTTGCGCGGCCGCTTCACCGGCGAACACACCAACCGCGAACAACGACACGAGAGCCAGCTCCCTGGCGTGCGAAACCACGTTCATTTTTTGCTCCTTCACGAGGCACTTCAGAGGACGGCAAGCTATGCGCCGCCGCCCTCCTGCACATCGGAAGAGCTCCCTAATTTGCCGTCGGCGCCTCCCTATTTTTCACGAGACGACATTTATTTCTTCGTGATGTTCCAGAACACCGTCGCCGGCGCCGCCAGCATGCCATCGATATTCGTGCGCAGGGCGGACGGCTGATAGAGCTGGCCGAGATCGACGAAGGTCGGCGCCTCGACCCAGCGTTTCTGCAGCGCCATCGCGATCTGCTTCTGCTTCGCCGGATCGGTCTCCCGGGCAAAGGCATCGCGCAGCTTCTCGATCTCGGCGTCGCACGGCCAGCCGTAGGTGGCCCTGTCGCAGGACGCGTTGAAGAGGTTGGCCGACACCGGATTGAGAATGTCGGCGGCGCCCGAATAGGTGAAAAGAGCGCTCCAGCCCCCCTTGTCGGGCGGATCCTTCTTGGCGCGCCGGGCGACCAGCGTCTGCCAGTCCATCGCCTGCATGTCGACCTTGAAGCCGGCGGCTTCGAGCTGCGCCTTGGCGACCGGCCCGAGGTTCGTCATCGCGGCGACGTCGGTCGCCTGCATCAGCACGACCGGCGTGCCGTCGTAGCCCGCCTGCTTGAGAAGCTCCCTGGCCCGGGCGGCATCCTGGTTCAGCACGTCCTTCATGCCCTCGTCGGAGCCGAGCGGCGTGCCGCAGACGAAGGGCGCCTTGCAGACCTTGTAGTATTTCGGATCGCCGATCGTGGCCTTGAGGAACTCTTCCTGGCCGAACGCCACCATCGCGGCGTGGCGGATCCGGGGATCGTCGAACGGCTTGAACAGGGTGTTGAAGCGGAACTCGTACTGGCTGCCGAGCGGGTTGCTGTCGAACAGCTTCGCGTTCCTGTCCTGCGACAGGATCGGCAGCAGGTCGTGCGGCGGCGCCTGGATGATGTCGATCTCGCCGTTGCCGAGGGCGGCGACCTGGGTCTGCGCGTCGGGAATCCAGATCCATTCGACGCGCTCGACCTTGGCGACCTTGCCGCCCGCCAGCCCCGAGGGCGGCTCACTGCGCGGCCTGTAGGCGCCGTTCCTGACGAAGACGACCTTCTCGCCCGGCTTCCACTCATCGGCCTTGAAGGTGAACGGGCCGGAGCCGATCACATCCTCGACCTTGATCTGCGTGTTGGGATCGGTATCGGCCGTCCTCTTCGGCATCATGAAGGCGGGGCTCGACGACGGCTTGCCGAGCGATTCGAGCACCAGGCCGTACGGCTCCCTCATCTTCATCCTGAAGGTCCGGGCATCGACGGTCTCGAAGCCGTCGACCGAGGCCAGCATCTTGCGGCCCATCGAGTCCCTGGCGCCCCAGCGCTTGATGGAGGCGATGCAATCTCCGGAGGTGACCGGCTGGCCATTGCTCCATACGAGATCGCGCAGGGTGAAGGTCCAGAGCAGCTTGTCGGGTGAAACCTCCCACGTGTCGACCATCTGGGGCCTGACCGCGAGCGTCTCGTCCATGGCGAAGAGCACGTCCCAGACCATGTAGCCGAAATCGCGCTGGATGTAGGCCGTGGTCCAGATCGGATCGACGATCTTCACGTCCGAGCCCATGGCCACCTTCAGGGTCTGCGCCTGGGCCGCAGCGGCGCCCAGCCAGCCGCCGACGCTTGCCGCCAGCAGGATGGCCGCGACCGACTTTCGGATATCGATCATGAGGTCTCCCGAACCATAACGGAGGCCGCAGCCGCAGCCGCACGCAGGCGCGACAGGTGGGTGGCCAGGAAGGGCTTGGCGCGCTCGATGATCGGCCAGGGGTCGTGACCGACGCCGGCGACCGTTTCGTGCGCAACATCCACGCCGGCATCGACGAGAGAGCGGCGCAATGCCTCGAGACGCTCCGGGCGGGAGGCGCCCGCCCTGTTGGCGCCCTCCATCCAGTAGCGGCCGCCCGGGCGATGCGTGATCTCGTGGGTTTCGAGATCCGCGGCGCCGACCAGCGTCTGGACGGGGACGCGCCGCAGCGCGTCGCGGTCCAGCGCGACGCCGAGACGATCGCGGAGATCGCGCACGCCGACCCACCAGTCCCAGTCATCGGTCAGGAGCGTCACGGAACCGGGCGCCGCAATCGAAGCGGCCCAGAGATGTTCGGGCCTGACGAGCAGAAAGCGGTTCACGAACTGCGCGCCACCCGAGAAGCCGAACAGGCCGAACCGGCGGCATGGTACCTGCCAGCGATCGGCCACCTCGGAGACGATGTCGAGGAGGATCTCGTCATAGCGCAGGCCCGGCTCGCTCAAATACTTGTAGCCGTCGGGATTTCCGTCGCCGGTCACGCCGACCGGGAAAAGCGGGCAGAGGACCAGCGCATTGTGATCGGTCCCGAAATCCTGAAAGCGATCCCGGAAAGCCATGAATGTCCGCGGGCTGCCATGGATGACGACGACCAGCTCGGGCGGGACGGGGCCGGAGCGAAAACCGGGCGGCACGTAAAGGCAATAGGAGAATCGGGGATCGTTGCGCGCGGCATAGACGGTCGTGCAGGCAAGGTCGTAGACGCCAAGCTTCATTGCGCAGCAACCTCCGTGGCCTTCCAGGCGTCGACGATCTCCGCGCCGGTGGCCGGCCAGACACCGGCATGCTCGAGGATACGGTCGAGCATCGCAGCCAGCGCCCGGATGCGATGCGGCTGGCCCATCAGCCAGGGGGTGATAGTGAGCGTGAGAATGCGACCGCTGCCCGTGCTGGCCGCCTCGGCATAGAGGGTCTTGAAGGCGCGCAGCACCTGTTCGACGAACTCCGCCGTATCCATGTGCTGCTGGAAGAGCAGCCGCTGGTCGCTGAGGTCCCAGGCGAGCGGCATGGCGGTGAGCGTGCCGGCCGACGTGGTCACCGGATAGGGCATGTCGTCGTTGATCCAGTCGGTGACGTAATCGAGTCCTGACTCCGCCACGAGATCGAGAGTGCGCATCGATTCGGAGTGGGCGGGCGAATGCCAGCCGCGGATCTTCGAGGCGAATGCGCCGCGGAGCACGCCCACGGCCTGCTTCACCAGCGCCCGCTCCTCGGCTTCGGGCAACCCACCGTGATGCAGATGGCCCATGTCGAGACCGGCCGCGGCGACCTCCCACTGGCTGGCGGCGATCTCCTTGGTGAGCGCGGGATAGCGCGTCGCGACCGCGCCATTGAGCAGTGCCGTCGCGCGCAGGCCGCGCTGATCCAGCACCCGCATCAGGCGATAGATGCCGACCCGGTTGCCGTAGTCGCGCTGGGTATAGTCCCAGTAGCTCGGATAGGGCCGATCGACGCCGCCCGGCGCCACGAACGGCGTCCGCGGCATGTCCATGGGGAACTCCGCGACGTGAACCGCGACCCAGAGCGCCACCCGCGCCTTGCCCGGCCAGACGGTCGGCTTGGCCTGCGGCAGGTTGCGGTGCAGGAACCGGTCGTGGTCGAGGCCGCGCCGGCGCCACGGATAGTCGAGATAGTTGGGGATGCCGGGGCCGCTCATCGCCGGCCTCCCGGCGTGCCCGCTGCCAGCCATTTCGAGACGACGTCGTAGTAATGTTCGGTGTACCAGGCGGCGATCTCGCGTCCCGTGGCCAGCCAGACACCGTCATGCGCCACGATATGGGCGAGCGCCTCGTCGAGGGCGGCGATGCGCTGCGGCTGGCCGGTGAGGAAGGGATGAAGCGGCAGGCACATCACCGTGCCGCTCTCCGCGCCCTCGGCATAGAGCTGGTCGAACTGCGCCTTCACGATCGCCGTGTAGCGCTCGACCGGCGTGTTGCGGTTCTGGAACAGCGGCACGTCGTTCACCTCGAGCGAATAGGGCACGCTGATCAGCCGGCCGTTGCGCACCTTGACCGGCATGGGCTGGTCGTCGTGCACCATGTCGAGGGTGTACTTGATGCCCTCCTCTGCCAGCACGTGCTGGGTCGTCTCGTCATTGGTGATGGCCGGCGTCAGCCAGCCATCGAGCGACTGGCCGCTGTATTTCAGGATGGTCTCTCGGCTGTCGGCGATCACCGCGCGCTGCTGGTCTTCCGACAGGTCGTAGAAATAGCGCGTGTTGTAGGTGCCGTGGCTGAACAGCTCCCAGCCGAGCTCGCAGCAGCGCTCGATGATCTCGGGATAATGATCACAGACCGCGACGTTCAAGGAGACGCTGCCGCGCACGCCGTGCTTGGCCATGGTGTCGGCCATGCGCCAGAAACCGACCCGGTTGCCGTAGTCGCGATGGGAGTAGTTGAGCACGTCCGGCACCGGCCGTGGCCACGGCGTCTTACGCGGATTGTCGGGCGGCTCGAGCTCGTAGTGCTCGATGTTGGGCGCCAGCCACACGGCGATGCGCGCTCCGCCCGGCCAGACGATTTTCGGGCGCCCGCTGTAAGGCGCGTAGTCGTAATGACCGGGTTCGGCCAGCATCTCGTCTCCCCTTTGGATGTCGCTTGCAGGATGTCGCTTCGCGGCGGCCCAGCCTACCCGAACGCAATCTTCACGCCAGCGCGTGCGTGGCGAGCGCCAGCCGCACATCGGCTCCGGTCGCGGGCTCGGCGCCAGCCTCGCGCACAAGCCGCACGGCCTCCTCGACCCAGGCGATATTGCCCATGGTCGTACCCAAGGGGGCGTCCTCGAGGCCGACGCGCACGTGACCGCCGCGGGCCACGGTCTCGCCGATCAGCGGCCGGACATCGGCGGCCAGGCCTGCGATCATCCAGGGTGCCGACGCCATCTCGTCTTCCAGCAGCGAGAGATGGGCTGCGAGAGCGTATGGCTTGGGAGGGAAGCCGAAGGCGAATGTCTCGGAGAACATGAAGCGGTAGAGCGGCGGCTTGACGCCGGCGGCACGGGCAAGTGCGGCGCCGGCCCGCGTGAAGCCGGGCTCATAGATGGCGAAAGCCGGGTGAAGGCCTTTGCGAGCGGCGAAGTCGAGCGCGTACCGGACATGCGCTTCCGGATTGGTGTAGGTCCCGGCCGGCTTCGCGCCGGCCCGCGTCTTCGCCAGGGTGAGATTGACGCTGCCGGGATCGATCACGGCGAATTCGAGCAGGCCGCGATCGGCAAGCGCTTCGATATGGGCAAAACGCGAGGCGGCCGTGTCATCGATGCCGCCTTCGCCGATCGTCGGATAGGAAGGATAGACCGGAACGTCGACCTCGGCGCGAATGCCCTCGATGATGCGGGCATAGACCTGCCAGTCGAAGGTCTGTCTGCCGCCATCGGCGTAGGCATGGGTGTGAACAATGGCGGCCCCGGCGCGCGCGCAGGCGATCCCTTCGGTCACGATCTGCTCGACCGTGTCGGGGATGCCGGGCTGAAGCCTGCGACTCCAAGCGCCGTTCAACGCGACCTCGATCCAGACCTTGCGCATCGCCAACGACCGCCCACAAACCAAATTGCAATTTCCAGATAGTCTATCTCCCGTTTTGCGGACCGTGAAGACCGTCCTTTGCTGACGAGCCATGCCCGCGTCCTGGTTGACCGCGAGGCCGTCTGACAACAACGTCGCCGTGTGGCGAAGAGGAAGACGATGATCAAGCCGTGGCGTGTCGATGTCCTGGAATGCCGGGGAAGTTCCTATGACGTGGGCAAACAGACCGCCGAAGGTTTTCTCAAGACATTGCGCGGCCGGGCCTTCGCGCGCCGCAAGGAGCGGCGTCCCTTCGCTTTCAGTCTCAAGAACGCCGAAGCCACGCTGAAAACCTATGCCGCCAACATCTGGGAGGAACTGCACGGCCTTGCCGATGGCCTGAAAATCCCCTTTGAGCGTGCGGTCGCGGAGTACTCGAATGGACGACTGCGCTATCCGCCGCGCGGCTGCTCGGCGGTGATGACCGCGGGTCTGTACGGCCGCAACTACGATTACGACGCTCGACGCTATGACAAGATGCTGATCGCCATTCAGCCGAAAGGCGTCAACGCCAGCATCGGCTTTTCGGAGCGGTTCACCGGCCGCGTCGATGGCATGAACGAACACGGACTCTGCGTCGGCCTGCATCAAGTCAACCAGGCAGCCTGGCAACCGGGCCTCGTCTGCATGCTGATCGTCCGCATGGTGCTCGACCAGTGCGCCACGACGCGCGACGCGGTCAAGCTGTTGCGAAGCATTCCGCACGGCCTTGGCTTCAACTATTCGCTCACGGACGCAAGCGGCGCGGCGGCCGTCGTTGAAGCGTCGCCGGCGGCGCTGGCCGTGCATGAAGGAGAGCAACTTGGGTGCAGCAATCATTTTCGCGCACCGGCGCTGCTAGCCTATAACCGGCGAAATCCCGGTTCGCACCGGCATCTTCCGGCACTGGAAGAGTTCGCCCGCCAGCAGCCGCCGGCCGCACGATTGTTCGATTCCCTCAACAACTCCCTGTCGCCCGTTTTCGACCATCGCTACAGCGGCGGTTCCGGGACCCTTCATACGATCGTCTGCACGCCGGCCGCCCGGCAGATGCTGGTCGGCGTTGGCGGCGATGCCGCGCCTCAATCGATCGATCTTGGGAACTGGCTGCGGGGCGTTCCCCTCGACTTGCGGGCGCTGGAAGGCCAATTGGGCGGCACCGCGAAACCGTTCGACCCGAGCCGTCGTGTCATCGCCCAACCGGGGCATGGCAGCGTCGCCAACGTCTTCATCGGCACGCCTCTCAACGGCGCCATCTTCAAGGACGTCTCCCTGGCGAACGCAAGCTTTGCCAATGTCAGCCTGGCGAAGGCCAAGTTCGACGACATCGATTTCAGCAACAGCGTGATCACGAGCAACTGCAATTTCAAAGGCATGCAGATTGCCGGGGTCGCCGTCAGCGACCTTTTCGCCATTTACGAAAAACATCGCTCCGTTCGATAGAGGTTGATGATGCCGAAGAGAATTCATATTAGAGGCGCCCAAATCGTCACGATGGACGAGTCCCTGGGCGATTTCGCCTCGGCCGACATTCTTGTCGAGGACGGCGCCGTCCGCGCCGTCGGGCCCTCGCTCGACGCGGCGGATGCTGAGCGGATCGACGGCGCCGGCATGATCGCGCTGCCCGGCATCATCGATGCCCACACCTGCCTGTGGCAGACGGTGCTGCGCGGCTATGTGCCCGACCTGTGGCCCGGCGCCTACTACTCGAAGCTCCTGCCGCTGCGCAGCCGCTTCACCGCCGACGACAATTTCGCTGCAGCCTATGTCGGCGGCTTCGAAATGCTGTCCTACGGCACGACCACCGTCGTCGACTACTGCCATGACATACGCGGGCCCGACTACGCACCGGCCTCGATCGCGGCGTTGAAGGAGACCGGCATCCGTCACCTGTTCACCTATTCCTTCATGCCAGTCCTTCCGGACCGATTTCCACGACCGGAGGACCGCCTGGCCGACGGCCGGCTGGTTTATGACAAGTTCCACGATCCGGCGGGTCTCACCACCATCGGGTTCGGCGTCGAGTCCATCGGCGCGGCGGGTCTCGAAAAGCAGCTCGCCTTTTCGCGCGCGCTGAAGGCGCCGAGCTGCATTCACGTGAACGAGACCGGCACCATCGATCGGCTGAATGCCGGCGGCCTGCTGGGACCCGATCTTCTGGTGATCCACGGCAACCTGATCACCAATGGCGAGCTCGAGCTCATGGCAAAGGCCCGCATGCCGCTCTGCTTCACCCCGACCGCCGACACGCAGGGCACGCCGGCCGATGTCGTTCGCCGCGCCATCGACCGAGGCGTCGAGGTCGTGTTCGGCTGCGACATCCCCTGTTCCATAGCGTCCGACCCGATCGGGCAATTGCGCGTCATGTTCAACGTCCAGGGCTTTCTCGACGGGGCGATGGAGCGGAGCTTCTCGACCGTCGTCGGACGGCGGCCGCCCGTCCGGCCCGGCCTGCCCCTGCTGACGCCGCGCAAGCTGCTCGAAACCGCGACCATCGGGACGGCGCGCGTGCTGGGCCTCGACAACCGGATCGGCTCCCTCGCGCCCGGCAAGCGGGCGGACATTGTGCTGGTCCGCAAGGGCCCGTTCGGCGATTCCATAATCGACGACCCCTGCGCACATGTCCTCCTCCAGACGAGTCCGCGCGACATCGACACGGTGGTGGTCGACGGCGAGATCCGCATGCGGGCAGGCGTGCTGGCCGGCTTCGAGCCGGAAAGAGCGGCGGCGATGATCCGCGCGTCTCGACAGCGCATCCTTGGTTGACTGTCCGCCGAGGCGGACGCAAGCGGCCGTGCAAAGCATCGGCACGCATACGCCACAACATTGCTCAGTCTTGTCAAGCGCAGAGGCGCGGAGGCGAATACTTTCGTACCGTAGGAAAGCCGCCAAACGCGTTGGAGCACCAGCGGTAGTATGCCGACCGGCGCACTGCCAGCAAAATGCTGTCACATCGCCTCAAGCGTCGCCTCGACAAGATGAGGCGATTTCGCCGAAGCGGAATACGCCCTACTTTCGCGACAGCATCTCGGTCGCGAGGAGGCTCCACTCCTCTTGCAGCGACAGGGTCGGCACGGATCGACCAGCGCGCTGGTACCATCCGCCGGCGTTCCTCATGTCGCCTTCCTGCCGATGCAGGTGCGCGTGCACCCAATCGCAGTCCGGCTCGCCTTCGTGCTGCTGGACGCATTCATGCGCCCGATCCCAATCGCCACGCAGCGCCCACCAGAGCGCTTGCAGGGCAGGCCCGACATCTGGCGGCGGCGTCGTCGCCGACACGCTGCTGCGGAATGCATCGATCGTCGTCATGATCGCATGGACCCTTTGTCTTTGAACGGCCTCGACACGGCCGATCGAACTATCGCGATCTATCCAAACCACATCAAGGGCGGAAAATCCCTCACACCAGGGCGTTGCGGGCGATGACCTTCTTGTAGAACGAGGCGCTGAGCTTGGGCGTGCGTTTCAGCGTCAGGTAGTCGACATAGTGCAGCCCGAAGCGGATCGAATAGCCCTCGAGCCATTCGAAATTGTCCAAAAGGCTCCAGACGAAATAGCCGCGCACCGGTACGCCCTCGGAGGTGGCGCGCCGCAACTGAGCCAGGTATTGGCGCAGGAACATGACGCGGTCGATGTCGTAGACCTTGCCGTCGGCGGCCGGCTGGTCGGCGGCCGAGGTGCCGTTCTCGGTGATGTAGATGTCCTTCACGCCCCACAGCCTCGCCACCTGGCGCGGCGCCCAGTAGAGCGTGTCGGGTCCGAAGGTCAGCCAGCGCGATTCCATGTGCGGATAGGAGCGCGGCAGGGGTATCGCCGTATAGCCCGGCGCCGCATCGCTTGCCTCGACATAGGCGCCCGGCGCGTAGACGTTGATGCCGACGAAATCGACCGGAGTCGAAATCGTCCTGAGCTCGCCCTCCGTGAAGCGCGGCGCGTCGGCACCGGCGGCCGCCAGGTAGGCGTCGGTGTAGCGTCCCTCCAGCATCACCGTGAGGTAGGCCGCGTTCATCTCGCGGGTTGCGAGCTCGGCGGCGTGGATGTTCTTCAGCGTCTCGACCGCCGGCAGGGCGGTCATGATGTTTTCCGCCATGCCTACCTTGACGTTGCCGCGACCGTTCGCGCGGACGGCCTGGACGGCAAGGCCGTGGGCGAGCACGGCGTGGTGCCGCGCCTGATAGAGCCGCGCCTTGGGCAGGACGAGTCCCGGTGCGAAGCTGCCGTTGCCGTAGCCCAGCTCGATGAAGGTGCGCATCTCATTCAGGGTGAAGAAGTGGCCGACCCTGTCGCCCAGCTTCGAGGCGACGAAGCCCGCATAGGCGGCGAAGGCCTGGGCGGTGTCGCGCGATTCCCAGCCGCCGCGATCCTGCAGCGCCTGCGGCAGGTCCCAGTGATAGAGCGTGGCGAAGGGCATGATGCCGTTGGCCAGCAGTTCGTCGACCAGCCGGTCGTAGAACGCCAGGCCCTTCGGGTTGGGCACCCCGCTCCCCTCCGGAAACAGGCGCGGCCAGGCGATCGAGAAGCGATAGGTCGAGACGCCCAGCGCCTTCATCAGCGCCACGTCCTCCTTGTAGCGATGATAGTGATCGTCGGCGATGTCGGCGTTGTCGCCGTCGCGGATCTTCCCGGGCAGGCGGGAGAACGTGTCCCAGATGGAAGCGCCCCGTCCGTCCTCCTGCGTGGCGCCCTCGATCTGATAGGCCGACGTGGCCGTCCCCCAGCGGAAGCCCTTGGGAAATTCCGAGTCCGGTTGAAGATCGTCCGGTTCCCGGACCTCCTTCGACGCCGTGAGGCCCAATGCCGCGAGGGTCAAAGCCGTCGCCGCGAACGCGCGGCGGTTGAAGCGGAAGGACGTCATCGCATCCCGCAAACGGGACGTCGCGTCCGCTTTCCGCGACGTGGACATATCCGTGAAAGGCTGGTCATCGGCGTTGAGTTTAGCAGAGTGCGTGCCACCTCGTGAGGACGCGCTTTGCATAGCCCGTGCAGAACGGGCGCCTCTTAATCGAGAGGCGGACGCACGGATGCCCAGGGGCGCGCCGCCTCGAAGGCGGCGGACATCTGCAGCACGCCGAGATCGTCGAAGCGCCGCCCGACGATCTGCAAGCCGACGGGCAAGCCGTCCTTGGTGAAGCCGCAAGGAATCGACGCCGCCGGATTCTGCGACAGGTTGAAGGGATACGAGAACTCCGCCCAGCTGAGCCAGTCCCATGGATGCTGCGGCCAGTGACGCGGTTGCAGCAGCTCGGCCGGAAACGCCGCGACCGACACCGCGGGCGTCAGCAGGAAATCCCAGTCCTCGAAGAAGTGATGGATCTCGGCGCAGTAGGCGTATTTGACCAGCCGCATCTTCTGGTAGTCGGCCATGGTGATGTGCAGCCCGGCCTCGATGCAGGCGACGAAGCCTGGATCCATGCGGTCGCGGAACTCGGGAATGCGATCGGCGTGGCGGCTGAAGTGCGCCGGCCAGAAGAAGCGCGCGAGGTCGGGGCCCTTCGGCCCCCACGGCGTCTTCACCGGCTCGACGCGCCAGCCCAGATCGGTTTCGAACGCCGCGACCGCGTTGGCGATCAGGTCGGCCACTTCCGGATCGACACGGGCGTGATCGAGATCCGGACTGTAGGCGATGCGCGGCGCGTGCGGACGACGGTCGAGATGGCGTAGATAGTCGGCGGGCTGTGCTTCGAGGCTCGAATGATCGTCGGGATGCGGGCCGGCCATCGTCTTCAGCATGAGTGCCGCGTCAGCGACGGTGCGCGTGAGCGGGCCGAGATGCACGCTGTAGTCGCTGGCCGCCAGCGGCGACTGCGGGACACGGCCATAGCTCGGCTTGAGGCCGTAGACGCCGCAGAAATGCGCCGGCATGCGGATCGACCCTGCGCCGTCGCTGCCCTGATGCAGCGGGCCGTAACCGGCCGCCGCGCCGACGCCGGCTCCGGACGACGAGGCGCCGGCGTTCAGGCCGAGCTTCCACGGGTTGTGGGTGATGCCGGTCAGCGGACTGTTGCTGACGCCCATCCAGCCGAACTCGGGCGTTGCCGTCTTGCCTAAAATGATCGCGCCGGCGCGGCGCAAACGCGAGACCAACACACTGTCGGCGGCCGCGACGTCGCCACGACGCAGATGCGTGCCGAATTCGAGTTGCATGCCGCGCACGGCTTCGTGATCCTTGATCGTCACCGGCACGCCATGAAGCGGCCCGACCGGCTCGCCGTTGGCCAGCGCGCGATCGGCCGCAACGGCTGCGTCCATCGCTTCCTCCGCCGCCAGGTAGGCGAAGGCGTTCAGCCTGGGCTCGAGCGCGGCGGCGCGATTCAGGACGGCCGTGGTGATCTCGACGGCCGACAGTTTCTTGGCACGGACGGCGTCGACGAGCTCCGTCGCCGGCGTGAAGCAGAGATCGGTCTCATTCATGGCAATGACTCTGTGTCCTTCATAATGCTGATACAGATCCAACCTCACCCTGAGGAGCGGTCCGCAGGACCGCGTCTCGTCGCGCGGAGTAATCTCCGCGCTGAGGTGGGATACTGCGTCGTTGTTGCCCATCCTTCGAGACGCACGCCTTCGGCGTGCTCCTCAGGATGAGGCTGTTTGCAAATC
>Ga0208991_1000100_pt1 | contig 15720 bp, 17 predicted proteins | sample MedBloCAOM3_M2_FD_187855 | JGI IMG/M metagenome (GOLD analysis project Ga0208991, IMG submission 187855) | Forest soil microbial communities from El Dorado National Forest, California, USA - Mediterranean Blodgett CA OM3_M2 (SPAdes) (version 2) | ecosystem: Environmental > Terrestrial > Soil >...
GCCGACAGCGTCGGCGGCGCGAGGACGCGTCAGGTCGATCATCGCGGTTCCAAAGCGATGATCGAGGAACCGGTCGGCGAAGCGCAGCACATGGTAGATGGTGCGCGGGCTCAGGCCCCTCTGCTTGACGTGATAGGCTTCATAGTCCGCCAGCAACGCCGCTCGCGCGATCTGCGCTTCGGTCAACGGCACCGGCTGCGCCACGCCGATGTCGATCAGATGCTCAGCGAACTGCCGGGCGAGATTGTGGAAGCGGATTCTGCTGCCCGGTCCTCGCGCCGCCGTTCGCGCCAGTTGATCCGCAAGGTCGGGGGTCAATGCGGAGGGCGCGATCCCGCCAGTGCCCATCAGCCGCCCCAGCTTCCGCGCGAGATGACGGTAGGTCCTGATCGTCCCCGCCGTATAGTTGGCTGCGGCAAAGCTTTGCGCGAACGAGTCCAGATAAGGATCGACGCAGGTCTCCCGATTATCGGTCATGATCGTGGTGCTCCATGTTGTTGGAGCAGCGAGGATTATGTCGGCGGCACGCCGGTTGAACATCCCCGGCATGGCAGCACGGATGAGACGGGCACAGTGCTCGACCAAGCCCGATCAAATAGTTGGATGGTCACGATCTGCTGGTCAGTTTTCGACCCACTCCTGCCGTTCAGCGTGCTGTCATGGCTGTGCCAAATCGGACACACGAGTTGAAGGCGCCGACGCCGGATCGCGGAAGTCGACCACGCGATCGGATTTCGGCGGCCTTTGCTCGATCCCGATGCGCTATTGATTGATCTCGGGCTCGACGAGCCTTGCCAGGTTTCGCAGCGACTCCTGCCAACCGAGATAACAAGCCTCAGGTGGAATGACGTCCGGCACGCCTGCCTGCGCGATATCCAGCTCGGTGCCGACCGATACTTTCTTCAACGTCACAGTCACCTGCATCTCGCCGGGCAGGTTGGGATCGTCGAATTTGTCCGTGTAGCGCAGGCGTTCGCCCGGGACGAGTTCGACATATTCGCCGCCAAACGCGTGGCTTTTGCCCGTTGTGAAGTTCCGGAAGGACATTTTGAACGTGCCGCCGACTTTTGGTTCCAGATGATGCACAGTGCAGGCAAAGCCGTTGGGTGGCAGCCATTTCGCGAGCGCGTCGGCCTCGAGGAACGCGCGATAGACTTTCTCTGGACTGGTTGCCAGAACGCGGTGCAAGCGCACGGTGTTGGGCATGCTCGTTTATCCTTATGAATTGATGGAATGGACGTTGCCGCCGATCAGGCGCCTGGTATCGGCAGGACCGGCATGATCTCCACGGATTCGCCCGGAAAGATCGTGAAATGCGGATGTTTCTCGAACAGCCTGGCGGCCGCCTCGTGCGATTCCGCCCGCACGACCATGAAGGCGCCCATCTCGTTGCTCACGTTCTCGATGCCGCGTTCGGTGATCTTCTTCGTCTTGCCGAGTGGCCCGCCCATGGCGGAAACCGCCGCGTGGTGCTTTTCGACCCAGGTTTTCCAGGCGGCCATACCCTCCTGTTCCTTGGCGCGCCTTTCGGCTTCGGGAAGCGCCATCCACGCCTTCATGCGCGGGCTAGTTTTGCTGCCGAGAAAGACGGCAAGATAGGCATCGTTCGTGGTCATGCGACTTCCTTTCCTTTGGGGATTGCGGGCGAGGGTGCGTGAGGATGCTTTCACCCAAGCCATGTGCTCCAAGCGACGGAACGCCTCTAGTTCTTCTAGTCCGTCGCCGGCACCGAATGGTGCTCGTGCTGGATGCACCAAGCACCGTCGACCTTGCAAAGGCCGATGGTCAGTCGAAACTGGAAGCCACCCGGCACGGGAGGGCCACTGACTGTAGCCGACCCGCAACGCATGATGGCGACCGCAAAGGCGACGGTGTCTCCGACGCACATTTGTAGCTCTTCGACGTCGAAGGCTTGCCCAGGTTGGTGATAGGCGAAGAACAGATCCCAGGTCTTCTTGTATGCCGCCATGCCGCGCGACTGCAGCGGCGGCGGCACGTCGAACATCACGATGTCGTCATCGTGATGCGCCAATATGGCCGGCAGGTCATGCCGCCGGACGGCGTCTGCCCAAGCTTCGATGAGTGCCTTGATCTCGGCTTCCGCGGTTCCAGCTCGTTGCGACATGACCCTTGCTCCCCACGAATTGCCGATCCATGCCCTGAGGACGAACGAGGCTTTGCCAATCCGACACGGGATCTCAGATTTTTTGAAAGCACCGGCAGCGTCCATTCGGCCCGCTGCAACTGTTACGGCGAAGCCGGCCCATGCGCCGAATGTCCTGTTCCTACGATGGCCCTCTCTGAAGCGGCCAGGCCGCTTTCCACCCATTCCGGCCGTTCAATCAACCCACGACCGAACCGGCAAGTGATGCCGGTTCCGTCAAGGCTGCCGTGCCGGGAATGTTCAACCCGTGTGCTGCCGACGAGTTTATGCCGAACACGACCGGCGACACCATACGGCTAACCGCCGGTTCTCAGCTACATGCGGCATAATCCCGGTTACGGCATTATGACCAAGCTCGTGGAAGGCGGTTCGATGCCAGTTGATTGGCTCGAAATAAGCAGCCGGCGGCGGCACCTGCACGAAATCGCTGGTCGTGTTATAGTAGGCGCGCGCGCCGCCGATGCGGAAGTCAGCGCCGGTGGCTGCTATCAGCGCCTCGGCTTGCGGCTCGATCATGCCGGGGGGAGGTAGAGGCACTATGGTGGCGATTTCCTCCGGCAGGCCATCGCACTGGTCGGTATTGAAGACGGTGAAGCGCTTGAGGAATGGGATCGCACTTGGCTCATCTCCCGTCTCTGTGGCGCGCCGGCGTTCGTCCTCCGGCGTAAAGCGATTGGCATAAACAACGGTCGTTCCGCGCTCGCCCTTTCTGAAATGGCCACCAAGGCGGAGCGTTTGGCGGAATGTGAGCCAGCTCTGGCCCGAGAAATCTCGCTCGATCACGGCGCCCCACAGGATCAGCACATTGATTCCGGATATCTGCGCCGCGTCGAGGCATTGCGGGGCATCGCGAGCGGCGCCTTGACCGCCGCGGTGCCCCAAGGCTGCACCCACGGAACGCGCCCGGCCTCAAGCTCGGCGATGATCCTGTCTGTGATTTCCTGGTAGAGCCCCGGTCGGCTTCCGTCGGAACTTGAGCGAGCATAGTGTCTGGACATCGCCGATCTCCGCGACAGGCGCCGCAAGCCTCTCTCGCGGGCTCAACCTGTCACGGCTAACCGGGTCCGCACTCTCACGCTCATGCGTGTGACGTGGCGCGCGCCGGAGCCTCATGGATACTCGGGAGCGACGTCTTCGCGTCAGGGATGGAAGCCCGAAGGCTGAAGACCCGCGAAGCGGGGCTTCAGCGCAGCCGACAGCCCGGTCCCGCAGGGAGACGCCAGAGGTCTTCCGTACCCACGATATGGCTTGCGACTCGTTGGGAACGCGATCCGACGTCATACGCGGAGCGACATCTAGATTGCGTGCGCGCTAGTGTGCGTTAACTGAACCGGGTGCAGGCCAGATCTCATCAGCCTGCGGTTGGGAACTGTGACGTCGTTCGTAACTACGATGACCGGGGGTGTCTTGTCGCCTCCGGGATCGAGCCCATTCGCTGCAGATCCCGCTCTCATTCGAGAGTGCGATCGCGCAGACTAGCGTAGTACGCTGCGCTACGCGCGAGTGGCCGGATTCAACGAATGACAAGCCAGTAAATGAAGCGAGCGTCGTCAGCCATCGGCAGAGCAGCCGGTCGCCTTCGATAGCGACAACGCCTGCAAACATTTCTCACGAATTCCCCGGACTAAAGCCCGGACTAATTCAAATTTCTAGTCCCGGGGCGCTTGGCTAAGTCATTGATTTTATGGCGCGCCCGAAGAGATTCCAACTCCTGACCCCCAGATTCGTGTTAGAGCGGCTGATCGTCCAACGCGACCCACCAAAGCACGTTGGCTCATTTCCACCGCGGTAGCCTTCTGCAGTACGCCCGGCGACAGGACATTGACTGAAGCTCTAGTGTCCCTTCCTTCGGTCGACGTCGAAAATCCGAAATTGCGTGGGAACTGGACGCTTACATTTGGCCGCGAAGGCAGTCGGCTTACATAAACGATTTGCCCGCTGACGATCGGAGTGTCCGTACACCCTACATTAGGACAATCGTGACTGACAGGGATGCAATGCCGGAGCGTGGCATCGAGATGCGCAAGTATTTTTACTACGGTTCGTTTGGCCAGTTTTCGCTTGCCAACGATCGGAATGGCAAGAATGCGCTGGCACTCGATGCCGGATACTTTGATACAGCAAGAATACCGTTTTCTTCCGTCGTCGCGGGAGTCAGCATCGCGACCATTTCGTCAGTGGTTTTGACTGCCGGTGTGACAGGGAGATGCGGATGACCGACACTAAATTCCTCACCGCCGAGGAAGTGTCCGCCCGTTACCGTGGCGAGGTCACGGTCGGGACGCTACGGAACTGGCGAGCGATGCGAATAGGACCAGCTTACGTCAAGATCGGGAAGGCTGTTTTGTATCCGGTCGATGAACTTGATGCGTGGGACAAAAAAAACTTGGTGACTTGTCGTGCGCCAATAGGACTGGGCGTGAGGTAGCGTTGGGGGCGTTAGATGCATACCAGACGCAATGTAAACGACACGAAGCGTTGGGATCGGAAGCTGCTTTGTTAGTTTCGACTGGTAATCAAGCTGCTCTTTCGGCGAAAGGCGCTCCTTCGATCGATGGCGAGTCCAAATTTCTTCTGCTTGCCGCCACCATTGGGCAAGACTCCGATATATTTCTATGTCGTCGCCGCCGCCGATGAGCCCCTGGGCGGTGCAGGGCAATACGGCATGCTGGTGAGGCAAGATGCGATATCGCAGGAGTGTTTCACCGCTGATCAACGGGCCCACGAATTCACCTTCGACGACGCCTTCCACACTTGGGAGAACTTTCCAGGGAGCCTTCTCTCATAGACACTACGCGACGACGCGATCGCAATCTTGCCCACAAGCAGGCCCAAGCGGTGAATTTGCTTTTGGGATGACAACAAACAAGAAGCGCGGCGATAGTGTTGCACCTTGGGCGAAGGACGGCTCGTAGTTATGGTGCGGGCGTTTGCGAGTTTCACCTTGCCGGCGGTACGCTTCAATATTTCCTGAGTGTCAGCCCAAGAGTTGTTGGATGCATCGAGTCGCCCGGTCCAAACCTGGACATCCGTTGGCATCTTGGCTGGCAACTCGCAACGCTTTCCAAACACGACGCTGGCACCGCGAGGAAGAAAACGCGGGCGAATGCGACGAAGACCCCATGAGCCGTCGTCCGCACGGCTGAGAACGTCTTGGCTGTGGGACCTGGGTTTAGCCTATGCAGCGCCCTGAAGGCGTATTCACCCCCTGCAACAAGGGGCTGCTGGAAGCGCGCGCAGATGATTTTAGTGGCGGCCGGCTTTTCTACGAGCGCCGCAAGCGCCGATCCTGCCCACAGCGTCAACCGCTTCCCGTCCGCGAGTAGTCGCGTCACTGGTCTTCCAGCGCCTTCCCGCAAGCCATGTTTGCCAAGAGATTGGCCGCTAGATGAACGATCCACTGAGACTGATGATAAAGCGCACGTTCGAGCTTGGCGGAATCGAGGTTACCGCAGCGATCTACCGCGCGAGCGGTTTAGTCCTTAAGGCACAAATGTGACCTCCTGCCCACGTCGCTATTGCGCTTCTTTCAGAGCGTAAGCGGACCTAATGCAGACATACGAAAACCGCCGGGTCTGAGCACAAGGCAGACCTCGTTTCGTGATTGAAAAGCACCTGCCGAGAGCGAAATTGATGCATCGGGATGATCACGAATAGTCACCACTAACCGCCCCCAATAAACGTCCCCTGCCGTCGCACGCTAGGTCAAAGATTAAATGAGATCAGCGCGATAATCGACGCAGTTTGGTTTTGCACAACCATCCCTCGGGCGATCCGACCCCCTCGCGCGCCGACATCCAGATGACGCAAGCGATTGTGGAGGTCGCGCGCGCCCTCGGTATCGCGGTGCACGACCATCTCATTGTCGGCAAGGACGGGCATGCGAGCCTCAAGGCGCTGAAGCATATTTGACCCGCGCCACGTTCGGATCAGTTCGGCTCGGCGGCCTCCCGCGCAAGCGCTCGAGAATTGGAAAGCGCAACCCACCGAGCTATCCTGCGCCATCACCCGCCGACTTGTCTTGCACGCGACTTTGCGCGCGCACGAATATAGTTTGCGCCCTTTCAGATTTCGAACCGCGAGCCACAGCGATGTCCGCACCCTCTGCCGCCCCGCAAATCTCATTCGAGCAGTTCATCGCGGTCGACATCCGCGTCGGCACCATCATCAAGGCCGAGCCGTTTCCGGAAGCGCGCAAGCCCGCGCTCAAACTATTCATCGATTTCGGCCCCGTGATCGGGGTAAAGAAATCGTCGGCTCAGTTGACGAAGTATTACGCTCCCGAAACGCTGGTCGGCCGTCAGGTCGCCGCCGTCGTCAACTTTCCACCACGTCAGATCGGTCCGTTGATGTCGGAAGTCCTCACGCTGGGTTTTCCCGATGCGGAGGGCGCAGTCGTGCTGATCGGACCCGAGCGGCAAGTCCCGGATGGCGGTCGAATGTTCTGAGCCGGCCAGGAAGGCGAGGTCTGTTGCTCCCGCAGCGGATTGCGCCTCCACCACCGCCATGAGCCCGCTGCCGCTATGACAAAATAGTTGATACTGTCATCGCAGATTGAGACGCGTGCCTTCATCAGGCAGGAAAACGAGTTGGCTCAATCCCGCATCAGACGGGGCAAGCCGACCGGTCGTGGGAGGTCGAAAATGAAACGCCGTGCTTTGACGTGGGCCCTCATCGCCAGTGTGCTGCTGCCCGCTGCGTCGCTATGGCCTTCAGCGGCTTGGACACAGAACTACCCCGCGAAGCCCATCAAGCTGATCGTGCCGTTTCCGGCCGGCGGTCCCGCCGATCTGTTCGCACGCTCGTTGGGCAACGGGCTTGGCGCCGATCTCGGCCAGCAGATCATCATCGAGAACCGCGCAGGCACCGGAGGTCTGGCGGGGGTCGACGCGCTCGCGAAGAGTGCGCCCGACGGCTACACGATCGGCATCAACGGGGCGGCGGCACTGTCCGCCATTCCGTTCATGGTGAGCAAGATGCCCTTCGATTGGCAGAAGGATCTTGCGCTGCTCACGCTGGTAGCCCGCGTGCCGGAGGTCGTGGTCATCCACCCCTCGCTCGCCGTGAACACGCTGCAGGATCTTGTGGCCTACGCGCGCGCCAACCCGCGCAAGATCAATTACGGCTCGGCCGGGACCGGAAGCATCACCCATCTGGCGGTCGAACTCTTGAAGACCGAGGCCAAGATCGACCTCGTGCACGTTCCCTATCGCGGCGCGGCCCCGGCGGTGAACGACCTGCTCGGCGGCCACGTCCAGATGGTGGTACTCGATACGCCGGTTCTGCTGCCACACATACGATCCGGCGCGGTGAAAGCCCTGGCGGTGACATCGGCGACGCGCAGCGCCGCCCTCCCCGACGTGCCGACAACCGGCGAGGCCGGTTTCAAGACCGTGCTATCCGACAACTGGTACGGCCTGTCGGCGCCGGCCGGCGTGCCGCCCGAAGTCTTCGAGAAGTTGCACAAAGCCGTGGTCGCCACGTTGCGATCGCCGGAGCTGAAAAAGCAGTTCGACAGCCAGGACGCCGTGCCGTCACCGATGACACCGGGCGAATTCGCGTCATTCGTGAAAACCGAGCAGGCCAAATGGGGACCGGTCGTGGTTGCGACCGGCGCCAAGCTGGAGTGAAGTGCCCCACCCTCCTTCGGGATGTCGCTATCGCATGAATTTTTCGACCCGCATCACCGAGCTGCTCGGCATCCGCTACCCCATTCTGCAGGCCGGCATGAGCTGGGCGTCGTCCCACGCGGAGCTCGCGCTCGCCGTCTCGCAGGCCGGCGCGCTCGGTGTGATCGCCGCCGGCCCGATGTATCCTGATGCGCTGCGGGACGCGATCCGCGCCGTGAAGGCGCAGACCGACAGGCCGTTTGCGGTCAACGTGCCGCTCTACAATCCACGCGCCGCGACCTTCCTCGATATCGTGATCGAGGAGCGCGTGCCGATCATCGTGGCGTCGCAGGGCGGCCCGAGGCAGCACATCGCGCGGTTCAAGCAGCATGGCGTGACCTGGCTGCACGTGACCGCCTCCCCCGAACATGCCAGTAAGGCGGAAGCCGCCGGAGTCGATGCGGTCATCGCGGTCGGCACGGAAGCCGGCGGCCATCCGCCGCCGGACGAAGTCGGCAGCCTCGTGGTGGTACGCGCGGTAGTTAGGGCGGTGAGCATTCCGGTAATCGGGGGCGGTGGCGTCGCCGACGGCGCCGGCATCGCCGCGATGTTCTGCCTGGGCGCCGACGGCGTGCAGCTCGGCACGCGCTTCCTGATGACGCCGGAATCAAACCTGCACAAAGCCTACAAGACGCGGGCGCTCGCAGCCGGCATCGCCGATACTACGCTGATCGGCCGCGGCAAGTTGCCGATCCGCGTGCTCAAGAACGATTTCACCCGTGAGTTCGAGGCCGCTGAACGGTCCGGGGCGTCGGCAGACGAGCTGGCGACATTGAGCGGAGGCCGAACCCTGAAAATGGCGGCATTCGATGGCGACATCGACCAGGGCAAGGTGGAAGTCGGTCAAAGCGTCGGCCTGATCGATGAACTCCTGCCCGCGGCCGAGCTCGTGCGGCAGTTGATCGCCGAGTTCGAGACGGCGGTCGAACGCCTGTCCCGGTTTCGTGATTGAGAATGAAAGCCGCACTACACACATTCGAGTTCAGGGTAGAAGAATGTCCGAGTTGCTGACCGAAGACCGAGGAGGCGTGCGCGTCCTCACCATGAACCGGCCCGACAAGCGCAACGCGCTCAATCACGCGCTCACGCAGGCCCTGCTCACCGCACTGCATGCCGCGGAAGCCGACGAAGGCGTGCGCAGCATCGTCCTCACCGGCGCCGGACCCGCCTTCTGCGCCGGCGCCGATCTGACCGAGTTCAAGGAATTGACCCCCGACAAGGCCCACCTTGTGGAGAGCCGCGCCGAGCTGACGATGAAGCTGCATGGCGTCTTTTCGCGCCTGTCCAAGCCTGTCGTCACCGCCATCAACGGCGCGGCCATGGGCGGCGGCGCCGGGCTCGCGCTCGCCGGCGACATCGCGCTGATGGCCTCGACCGCCAAGCTCGGCTATCCCGAGGTGAAGCACGGCATCGTTGCCGCGATCGTGATGGCCAATCTGGTGCGCAATGTCGGGCGCAAGGCCGCCTTCGAGCTGGTGGCGGCGGGCGAGCCCGTCGATGCCGCGCGGGCCTGCACGCTCGGGCTAGTCAATCGCGTGACCGCGCCCGATCAACTGATGGCGGGCGCCTGCGCGCTCGCCGAGAAGTTCGCCGCGGTCCATCGTCCGGCCATGGCCGCGACCAAGCAGTTGTTCTACCGCGTGCTCGACCTGCCGTTCGAGCAGGCCCTGGAGGAAGGCCGCGACATCAACCAGCGCATGCGCGCGTTCCGGCAATCTTGAGGCCACGATGAAGCCGCTCCAGCACGTCACCATCCTCGACCTCTCGCGGGTGCTCGCCTGCCCGTTCGCGAGCATGATCCTGGCCGAGCTTGGCGCGCGGGTGATCAAGATCGAGGAACCCAACCGCGGCGACGAGACGCGCAGCTTCGAGCCGTTCGTCGAGCGTGGCGGCGCAACCGAGAGCGCCTATTACTTCGCCTGCAATCGAAGCAAGCAGTCGGTCACGGTCAATCTGCGCATGCCCGAAGGTCAGACCATCATCCGCGATCTCGCACGGGAAGCCGACGTGTTCCTGGAGAACTTTCCGGTCGGCACGCTCAAGCGCTACGGGCTCGATTACGGCGCGATTCGTGCCGTCAACGAGCGCATCGTCTACGTCTCCTGTACCGGTTTCGGGCAGAGCGGACCGTTTGCGCATCGGAAAGGCTATGACACCATTTTCCAGGCCATGGGTGGCATCATGAGCCTCACCGGCGAGCGCGGCGGCCCGCCGGTGAAGCCCGGCCTGCCGGTTGCCGATCTGAGCTCCGGACTGTGGGTGGCGATCGCGATCCTCGCTGGCCTGCAGGGACGCGCCGCCGGCACCAGTGGTTGCCATATCGATTTTTCCATGCTCGACGGGCAGATCGCGCTGCTCACGCTCGCCGCCGCGCGCTATTTCGCGCTCGGCGAGGTCCCACCGCGGCTCGGCACCGAGCATCCCGGCCGCGTTCCCTCGGCAAGCTTCCTGTGTGCCGACGGCGGCTATCTGCACATCACCGCGAGCGACCAGCATTGGCTTCCCCTCTGCCGCACGCTGGGGCTGGACGCCTGGGGAAGCGAGACGGAGTTGCTGAGCAACAGCGGCCGGCTGCGACGACGCAACGAAGTCATGGCGCGACTCACCGCCGCCATAGCCGCGCACGCCCGCGACGAGCTCGGCGCCGCACTCGATGCCGCGGGGGTGCCGCAGGGCCCGATCCGCGCCGTCGATGAAATACTCACGGGCGAGCACACCGCCGCGCGTGAATTGGTGGAGCGATTCACCCATCCGCAGATCGGCGAATTCCCCGCGTTGCGCGTGCCGTTGAAATTCGACGGATGGGACGATCCGACGGTGCAGCGCCCGCCGCTTCTCGGCGAGCACACCGAAAGCGTGCTCGGCGAGCGGCTCGGTCTGTCGCGCGAGCGCATCGCACAGCTCAGAGAGGCCAAGGCAATATGACCCTCACCACCGTGCGCTACAGCCTCGCCGATGGGGTCGCCACCATCACGCTCGACCGCCCGGAGAGCCGCAATGCGCTCAACCGCGCCATGTGCGAGGATATCGTCGCGGCCGCCTCCGCCGCGGCCGCCGACGGCGAAGTCCGCGTGGTGCTGGTGCGCGCAACGGGGCCAGTGTTCTGCGCCGGCGCCGACCTCAAGGAGCGCAAGGACATGAGCGTCGATGACGTGCGTAACCGGCGGCTCCGAGGATACGCCGCCTACAACGCGATCGAGGCACTGCCGATGCCGACCATCGCCGTGGTGCAGGGCGCGGCGATCGGTTCGGGAAGCGAAATCGCCGCGGCGTGCGACTTCATCATCGCGACGCCGGAAGCGACGTTCGCCACGCCGGAGGCGCTGTGGGGCACCGTCGGCGCAACGCAGCGACTCGCGCGCGTGCTCGGCAAGCGGCTGGCAAAAGACTTGATGTTCACGGGCCGCAAGCTGACCGCCGACGAAGCCAGGACCGCCGGGCTGGTGACGCGCATCGTCGAAGCCGGCAAGCTCGACGAGGCGCTCGCGGACATCGCTGCCACCATCGGCAAGGCCTCGGCAACGGGACTGCGTCAGGCCAAGCGCTGCATCGATCAGGGTAGCGAGCTCGATCCGCGCGGCGCGCTCGCTGTCGAACTGCTCGCGATCGAGGAAAATCTCGCGCAGGACTCGCAAGGAGATACATGGCGAACCCGCATGGCCGGCTTCAAAGGCGCGACATCACAAGGCTCGACATGAGCTGGACGCCGAAAACGCTCTACGCGTTCGTGGCCGAGCGCGCCGAGACGCGGGCCGACGCGCAGGCGCTGGTGACCACGACCGCGCGCCTCAACTACAGCGACCAGCACGCGGCCGTGCGGCGCACGGCCAAGGCCATGCACGCGCTCGGGGTGCGGCGCGGCGATTTCGTCGGCGTTCTCATGGGCAACGACGAGACCTGGGTGACGCTGTTCTACGCCGCGGCCGCGATCGGGGCGGTCACGGTGCCGGTCAACACCCGCTTCAAGGCGGCTGAACTCGCCTTCTGCCTCGCCCAGGCCGACGTGAAGGTGCTGTTCACCGCCGACCGTTTCTTGAACATCGATTTCCTGGCATTCCTGCGCGCGGCCGAGCCCGCCCTCGACCATGCGCTTCCCGGTGACGCGCCGCCGCTGCTGGATCGCGTCGTAGTCGTCGGAAGCGAGATTCCGCGAGCGGCGATCAGCTTCGACGCATTCCTCGCGCTCGCGAGCGGCGTGCCGGACGACGTGCTCGATGGCCTCATCGCGCAGGTGCGTCCGAACGACCTGCTGCTGATCCAATTCACCTCTGGCACCACCGCATATCCGAAAGCGGTGATGCTCACGCACGACAACATGCTGCGCAACGCCTGGGCGGTGGGCCAGCGGATGGGGATCACCCCGGACGACCGCTACTTCAACTGCCGGCCGTTCTTCCACGTCGCTGGCACGACGCTCTCGCTACTGGTCTCGCTGATTGCGGGCGCCTGCCTCGTCACGCTACCGACGTTCGAGGCCGGCGCCGCTCTTAGCATGATGGCGCAGGAACGCTGCACGCTGACCTCCGGAAACGATACGCTGTTCCAGCTCGTGATGGGACACCCGAGCTTCGACCCGACGCTGCTGTGCCTGCGCGGCGGCTGGGCGGCTGCGGGTCCGGAAACCATCCGCAACATCATTGAGAGAATGGGCGCGCACGACGTCTGCGTTGCCTATGGATTGTCGGAAGCCTCGCCCAACGTCGTGCTCAACGATCACCGCGATCCTCCCGAGCTACGGATCGCCGGACGGGCGAAGCCGCACGACGGGGTCGAGGTGCGCATCACGGAGCGCGATACCGGCGCGGTGCTGCCGGCCGGCGAGACCGGGGAGATCGAGGTGCGCGGCTGGAACGTCATGCGCAGCTACTACAGGAACCCGGAGGAAACCTCCAAGGCGTTCACGCCCGACGGCTGGTTGCGCACCGGCGACATCGGTGTTCTCACCGCCGACGGCCGGCTGCGCATGGTCGGGCGCGTCAAGGATACCTTCCGGGTGGGCGGAGAGAACGTCGCCCCGGCCGAGGTCGAGGAGGTGCTGCTCGCGCATCCCGCCGTCGCTACCGCGCAGGTCGTCGGCGTTCCCGATCCGTGGCTCGGCGAAGTGGGCGCCGCATTCGTCACGCTCAAGGCCAATGCCCCCGCGACCGCGAGCGAACTGACCGCGTTTGTGCGGCAGCGCTGCGCCAATTTCCGGGTACCGCGCTATCTCGCAATCGTCGCCAGCTTCGACGCCATCGGCATGACGGCGAGCGGCAAGGTGCAGAAGAACGCGCTGCGCCAACATGCGATCCGGGAATTCAAGCTCGACGCGGCGCGCGCCGAAACAGGAGCGGCACGATGAGCGACGTCGTCCTGTGTGAATGCTTCGCCCGAGACGGGTTGCAGCACGAAACCGAGTTCGTGCCGACGTCGACCAAGCGCGCGCTGATCGAGCGCTTCGCCGACCTCGGCTTTGCGCGGGTCGAGGCCACCTCCTATTCCAATCCCAAGGTGGTGCCGCAATTCGCCGATGCCAGCGAACTGCTCGCGTCGCTCCAGCGGCGTGAGGGCGTACACTACAAGGCGACGTGCGCCAATGTGCGCGCGGTCGAGCGTGCGCTCGCCGACCTCGATGCCGGATGCGGCGTGACCGAGATCAGCCTCCTGGTATCGGCGAGCGAAGCTCACTCCGTGAAAAATCTCAAGCAGTCGCGCGCGGACCAGTGGGAGAACGTGGGCAAGATGGCGGCGGCGGGGCGGGGCCGTTTCCGCCTGATCGGCACAATCTCAGTCGCGTTCGGTTGCCCGTTCGAAGGCCTGGTCGGCCCTGCCGTGGTGGTCGCCGATACTATCCGCTTCGCAGAGCTGGGCGTCGACCACGTCGCGCTCGGCGACACCACCGGCATGGCCACACCCGCCGCCATGAAAGACCTGATCGGCCGGCTGCGGCGTGAAGCGCCGGCGCTCACCTTGATCGCGCATCTTCACGACACCCGCGGAACCGGTCTGGTCAATGCGCTGGCGGCCCTTGAAGCGGACGTGCGTCATTTCGATTGCTCGTTCGGCGGCGTCGGCGGCCATCCCGCGCAGGTGAAATATGGCGGTGGTTACACTGGCAATGTCTGCACCGAGGATCTGGTCAATCTGTTCGAGTCGCTCGGCATTCGTACCGGACTCGATCTCGCCGGGCTGATCGAGACCTCCCGCCTTTGCGAGCAGACGCTCGGCCGCGAGCTGCATGGACGGGTCACCCGCAGCGGGCTCAATCCGCTGCTGCGGCGGGCGAGTTAGGGGTAAAAAGTCAAGGGCCGCGGAATTGGGCGCTTCCGCTCCGGCCTCGTCGCACCAGAGCGAAATCGCTTCAGATAGAATGCGATTTCGTTCCCAGTATATTGGTCACATGATCTTATCCAAGAGCTCGCAACTCTTCGCGATCATGTCCTAGGCAAGTTCATATCGACGGGTAGCAAGATGGATGAGCCGACGAGTCCGCTGCTCACCGACCTCTATCAGCTCAACATGATGCAGGGCTATCTGGATCATGGTGAAACCAAGACGGCGGTGTTCGAATTCTTCGTGCGCAAGCTGCCAGCTCGCCGCGGATTCCTGATGGCGGCCGGGCTGGAGCAGGCGCTCGACTTTCTCGAAAACCTGCGCTTCTCGTCGACGGAGATCGACTGGCTGACGCAAACGGGACGCTTCGGCAAGGAATTGCTCGACCAGCTTGCCCGCTTGCGCTTCACCGGCGACGTACACGCGATGCCGGAAGGAACGGTTTTCTTCGCCGACGAGCCGATCCTACGCGTGACTGCGCCGCTCCCCCAGGCGCAACTCGCCGAGACGCGCCTCATCAACATCCTGCACTTTCAATTGCTGATCGCCTCCAAGGCGGCGCGCATGCTGCTGGCAGCCCCCGGCAAGGTGCTGGTCGATTTCGGCTTGCGCCGTGCGCACGGCGCCGAAGCCGGCCTGATGGCTGCGCGAGCGAGCTACATCGCCGGGTTTGCCGGCACTGCCACCGTTCTGGCCGGCAAGCGCTACGGCATCCCGATCTTCGGCACCATGGCGCACTCGTTCATCCAGGCCTATGACGACGAGGCCATCGCTTTCGAGGATTTCGCACGCTCGCGGCCGGACAACCTGACGCTCCTGATCGACACCTACGATACGCTGGCCGCCGCCCGAAAGGTGGTGGCGCTGGCACCGCGGCTCAAGACGCGCGGCATCACCATCCGCGCCGTGCGCATCGACAGCGGCGATCTGATCGCATCGTCCAAGAGCGTTCGCCGCCTTCTCGATGACGGCGGACTGGTGGCGGTGAGCATTTTTGCGAGCGGCGGCCTTGACGAAGATAGCATCGCCGAACTGCTCCGGGCCGGCGCGCCGATCGACGGCTTCGGCATCGGCGCGAGCCTCACGACGTCGTCCGACGTGCCGGCGCTCGACTGCGCCTACAAACTCCAGGAATATGCCGGACTGGCGCGACGCAAACAGTCCGTCGGCAAGGTGACGTGGCCGGGGCGCAAGCAGGTCTGGCGTTGCTACGGGGCGATCGGTCGCATGGCGGGCGACCTCATCTCGTTCGAGGGCGACAAGGAGGCCGGCGAGCCGCTGATCCAATTGGTCATGCAGGGTGGCCGCCGCATTGCCCCATCGCCGTCGCTCGCCGACATCCGGGCGCGCGCGGCGCGCGACCTCGAACGGCTGCCCGAACCCCTGCGCCGGCTGGAACCGGGCGCGTCGTACTCGGTTGAGGTGTCGCAATCACTGGTACGGCTCGGTGCCGAGGTCGACAGCCGCCTTGCTCGCCAGGAAAGGGCGCGGTCATGAGCGACCATCTCGCCATCGGCGATCGCGATGCGTTGTTGGTGGTCGATGTTCAGAACGACTTCTGTCCCGGCGGGGCGC
>Ga0208991_1000102_pt1 | contig 15667 bp, 11 predicted proteins | sample MedBloCAOM3_M2_FD_187855 | JGI IMG/M metagenome (GOLD analysis project Ga0208991, IMG submission 187855) | Forest soil microbial communities from El Dorado National Forest, California, USA - Mediterranean Blodgett CA OM3_M2 (SPAdes) (version 2) | ecosystem: Environmental > Terrestrial > Soil >...
AAGAAATCACCAAATGCGACAAGCTGAATATCGCCGCACTCGGCAATCTGGTGCCGCAGCTGCACGTGCATGTCATCGCGCGCCGCTCAAGCGATGTCGCCTGGCCGCGTCCGGTCTGGGGGGTGATGCCGTCGCTCGCGCATGACGCCGAGGAGGTCCAGAATTTCATCAGCGCGCTTCGCCGCAAGATTTGGCTTGGTTGAACTCATGACAGCATTCGATTCGTTTCCACTGGGGCGGCCGGCCTTCATCAGCAATATTCTCGATCGCGCCGCCCATCTGCGCAGTGACGATGCGAAATTGCTTGCGCTGGAAGGCCACCGCGATGCCCGCGCCTATGTGGTTTATCGCGACTCGCTGGTGGTGAAGCAGGAGGCAGACGGTCCGCGCGCGCTGCTGAGCATCGACGAGGCGCTGAAATTCGGCGCCAATCCCGGCACGATCTTCTTAGGCCTGCGCGACGGCGCGGCGGTGTTCGGCATGGGCATCTCGGCACCAGCAGTGGAGAAATTGCTGCCCCATAACGACGTCACTGTCACCGAACTTCGCGGCATGGCGATGCAGGGCGCGGTGCCGCCCGACCAGCTCTCGGCGATCGCGATGGCGAAATCGATGGTGAGCTGGCATCAGCGCCACGGCTACTGCGCCAATTGCGGAACCCGCACTGCGATGAAGGAAGGTGGCTGGAAACGCGACTGCCCCAGCTGCAAGGCCGAGCATTTTCCGCGCACCGATCCCGTCGTGATCATGCTGGTTACATCAGGCGACAAATGCCTGCTGGGGCGGCAGAAGCAATTTCCCACAGGAATGTGGTCGTGCCTCGCAGGATTCGTCGAAGCAGCGGAGACCATCGAGGACGCGGTCCGGCGCGAGATCTTCGAGGAATCTGGGATTCACTGCACCGACGTGAATTATTACATGACGCAGCCGTGGCCCTATCCGTCATCCCTGATGATCGGATGCACGGCGCGCGCCACCAGCGAGGATATCGTTGTCGACCATGCAGAACTCGAAGACGCGCGCTGGTTCGACCGCGCGGAAGCGACCCTGATGCTGAAACGGGAACATCCTGGAGGCCTTGCGGGGCCTCACCCGTTTGCCATTGCCCATCATTTAGTCGGCCGTTGGCTGCAGACAGACCCCGGTACGCGCGCATAGCTGGAACTCGATCATGGCTCGTCGATTAACAGCGGAGGTCTGGTTCTAGAGGGCAGGACGGACGCGATGGACGAGCCGATGAACTTTCACGCTGCCGCGCCCAAAGCCCCTCCGCGCATCCTCTGTATCGGCATGCCGGTGCGTGACCTGACGTTTCGGGTCCAGGAATTACCCGCGCGCGGATTCAAGGTGAACGCCAGCCATTTCGATGAAATCTGCGGCGGCAACGCGCTCAATGCCGCGATCGGAATCGTCCGTCTCGGTGGCCGTGCCTCGATCTGCGGCCCGATAGGCGATGCCCGCGAAACGTCGAGCCGGTACATTTTTGAAAAGCTCGCGCATGAGGGCATCGACACCAAACATATCGTGCACATGCCGGGGTTGGTGACGCCGATTTCGAACATCATGATCGATCCCAGCGGCGAGCGCACCATCGTGACCTTCCGCGATCCGGAATTGTGGAAAGTCCGCCTGCCCGATGCCGACAAGCTGCTGCAGGATTGTCACGCCATCCTGACCGAGAACCGCTGCGCGGAATTCTGCACCGATCTATGTGCCGAGGCCCGCAGGCGCGGCATTCCCGTCATCGTCGATGTCGACCGCACGATGTCGCTGCGGGAAGGGCTGCTCACCGCATCATCGCATCTGGTGTTCTCCAGCGAGGCGCTGCAGTCCACCGCCGGGGTCGCCGACGACGGAGAGGCGCTAAAAAACATCGCAAAGCTAACCCCGTCATTCCTGGCGGGAACGCAGGGCGCGCAAGGCACGCTCTGGCTCGACGAGAACCAGACCCTGCAGCGGACGCCGGCCTTTCCGGTGCATACCGTGGATACGCTGGGCGCGGGCGACGTGTTCCACGGCGCGTTCGCCCTCGCCATCACCGAAAAACAGGACATACCAAGCGCGCTGCGGTTCGCTTCCGCCGCCGCGGCGCTAAAATGCACCCGTTTCGGCGGGGCTTTTGCTGCCCCGCAACGTGCTGAAGTTGAAGAACTTTTGAGCCACAGCCAAGCCACCAGTCCGGCCCAGACCCGCCAGTAATGGGCTTGTCTTAGAAGAATTTTCTATATATGAGGGTGATCCGCCTCGTAAATGGAACAAAGTTCTTCTCATGACCGATCTCGCCATTCAAATCCACGAGCCCAACCGCCGCCTCGACGCTATCGACCGCAAAATTCTGACGGTGCTTCAGGAAGATGCTTCGCTATCCGTCGCCGAGATCGGCGACCGGGTGGGACTGTCTTCGACGCCGTGCTGGAAGCGAATCCAGCGGCTGGAGGCCGAGGGGGTGATCCTGCGCAGGGTCGCGCTGGTCGACCAGAACAAGATCGGGCTCGGCATTTCGGTTTTTGTCTCGGTCGAGAGCTCGGATCATTCCGAAGCCTGGCTTCGCAAGTTTGCCGACGCCGTCAGCGCGATGCCGGAGGTGATGGAGTTTTACAGGATGGCGGGCGACGTCGATTACATGCTTCGCGTGGTGGTCGCGGACATGCAGAGCTACGATGTGTTTTACAAAAAACTGATCGGCGCGGTGCCGCTGAAGAATGTCACGTCGCGTTTCGCGATGGAGAAGATCAAGTCGGTCACCGCGCTGCCGGTGCCGGCGGCGTAGCACTGCTGTCATCATCCGCGAAAGCGGATGATCCAGTATTCCAGAGCGGCCACGATAAAGCCGAGAGGCCGCAGCGTACTCGATACCTGCTTTTCGCGGGTATGAAGGTGGTAACTCGCGCCGCGCCCCGGAAATGCACCTAAATCTTCTGATTATATTCGCCGACCTCGGGGTGGGTGCGCAGTACCGAATCCATCGCCTCGAACATATCGCGCATCCGCTGCTCGCTGACCGGGCTCTCGACCACCACCACCAGTTCCGGCTTGTTGGACGACGCCCGCACCAGACCCCAGCTGCCATCCTCGACCGTGACGCGCACGCCATTGACGGTGACGAGATCGCGGATCGGCTGTCCCGCAACCTTCTCGCCCTTGTTCTGCATCGCCTCGAAATGCTTCACCACGCTGTCGACGATGCCGTATTTGGCCTCGTCGGTGCAATGCGGCGACATCGTCGGCGACGACCAGGTTTTCGGCAGCGCGTTCTTCAGGTCCGCCATCGACCTGCCGGGCGCGTGATCGAGCATCTCGCAGATCGCGATCGCCGAAATCAGGCCGTCGTCATAGCCGCGGCCCAACGGCGCGTTGAAGAAGAAATGGCCGGATTTCTCGAAGCCCGCCAGCGCGCCCAATTCGTTGGTGCGGCGCTTCATGTAGGAGTGGCCGGTCTTCCAGTAGGTGGTCTTCGCGCCCTGCTTTTGCAAAACGGGATCGGTGACGAACAAACCGGTCGATTTGACGTCGACCACGAACTGCGCGTTCTTGTGGATGGCCGACATGTCGCGCGCCAGCATGACGCCGACCTTGTCGGCGAAAATCTCCTCGCCGGTATTGTCGACCACGCCGCAGCGGTCGCCGTCGCCGTCGAAGCCCAGGCCGACATCGGCCTTGTGCTCCAGCACTGCGTCGCGGATAGCGTGCAGCATTTCCATGTCTTCGGGATTCGGATTGTATTTAGGGAAGGTATGGTCGAGTTCGGTATCGAGCGGCACCACCTCGCAGCCGATCGCCTCCATCACTTGCGGCGCGAATGCACCGGCGGTGCCGTTGCCGCAGGCGACGACGACTTTCAGCTTGCGCTTCAGCTTTGGCCGTTTGGTCAGGTCGGCGATGTAGCGCGCCGGGAAATTCTCGTGAAACTGATATGAGCCGCCCACTCTGTTCTTGAAGTCGGCATTGAGCACGATCTCTTTCAGACGGCCCATCTCGTCGGGGCCGAAGGTGAGAGGCCGGTTAGCGCCCATCTTGACTCCGGTCCAGCCATTGTCGTTATGCGACGCCGTCACCATCGCAACGCACGGCACATCGAGATCGAATTGCGCAAAATACGCCATCGGGGTCATGCACAGGCCGATGTCGTGTACCTTGCAGCCCGATGCCAATAGCCCCGAAATCAGCGCGTATTTGATCGAGGCCGAATAGCCGCGGAAGTCATGCCCGGTAACGACCTCCTGCCTGGCGCCGAGTTCTGCGATCAGCGCCCCTAACCCCATGCCCAATGCCTGAATGCCCATCAGGTTGATTTCCTTGCCGAACAGCCAGCGGGCGTCGTATTCGCGAAAGCCGGTCGCCTTCACCATCGGCTCGGATTCATAGGCATAGGTGTTCGGAACAAGCGCGGATTTCGGCTTCGGAAACATTCGGATGGCCTCGGGAAATGATGAAAATAAAGGCATAGCGAATGCGCAGGCGCACCGGAAGGCGGGACAGCCATCTTGTGGCGATTAATTGCGACATATTTGAAGGCAGCACAACCATCGTCATGGTCCCTGCGCCGGGCATGACGTCAAGGCTGGAGAAAAAGGAGCCTTACTGCTCCAGTACCATCTTGCCGTTGGCGTATTCGAAGCGCTTCAGCTTCGACAGGAACGACAGACCAAGCAGGTTTTCGGACAGCGCCTCGTCGGGCAGCACCATGGCATCGACGTCGCGCACCACGAGCCCGCCGATATCGACCATGGCGAGCCGCGTGCGCGCGGCCTTGATGGTGCCATTGGCGGTCGTGACGGTAGCGTTGTAGTCGCCGCGGGACGGCCGCAGACCGAACCGCGCTGCGGACGTCTCGTTCAATGCGATCATCGATGCGCCGGTATCGACCATGAAGCCGATGCGCTGGCCGTCGATCCGGCCTTCGGTCTGGAAATGGCCGCGGGAGTCGCGCGGGATGCTGAGGCTGCGAAGACCGCTCTGTCCGACCGTCTCGACCGCGGCAGCTTTTCGGGAGGCGGTATTGGCGAGCGCAGGCGTCGCCGTCATCCTGTCCGCCATCTGCGCCATGATGGTGCCGAGGCCGATCATGAACGCGGCAAGGATCATTATGTTACGCATTACGCCACACTCGATCAGAGGACCCGCAATATCACCACGTCAGCCGCAAAACCGCGACTAACGGCAGCGGCGAAGGTTGCCATTTTGGCGAAAAGGATGAGCGAAGTGTTAACGCAGCCTCGGCAGCGCCCGGGGGTGGGGCGCCTATTTACTCACCTGATGCGTCGAAACCGACGAAATCGGCGGCTTTTCTCGCCGAAAGAATGGCTCGAAATCCCCAACCGAGGACACCACGACGGAACAGCCCGCATCGATCAGGGATGATCTTGCGTGGCCTCCCGTGAGCGTCCCCCACGCGGTCGCGCCGGCGCTCCGTGCCGCCTGAGCGTCGAACGGGGTGTCGCCGATCATGGTGGCTGACGCAGCCGGCGTGCTGCCGAGGTGATGCCGCGCCAGTTCCACCAGAGCTGGATCGGGCTTTCCCTTCGAAACGTCATCGCCGCAAGCTATCGCGTCAATCAGATCGTCGACGTTCATCAGGCTGCGATAGCGTTTCAATTCGTCGCTTTGGCAATCGGTGGCGAGTGCGATCCGGGCACCATGGGCCTTGATCGCGGTGAACACCGTGCGCACGCCGGGAAACGCCCGCACCCGCGGCAGATAGACCGCGCGATAGCGCTCGCCCTGCGCGGTCAAGATCTTCTTTCGTGCGGGTTCGTCGAGCCCGGGCACGAGCGTTCCCAGCATCTCGTCGCCGTCCATTCCCGACATCAGCTGCAAATCCGCAGCTGGTACCGAGACGCCGAAGGCAGCCAGCGTCTCGCTCCAGGATCTCAGGACATCTGGCACGCAATCAATCAGGGTGCCCTCGACGTCAAAAATATACGCAGCGCTCATGGCACATCCCTCGCCAGCGGGTTCCGGACAAGGGAACGCACCGCGCGGCAAAGAGTTCATCCGAGCGACACATTTCCGTCATCCGAAATTCATCGGGAGCGGGGTCCACAGCCTTCGTAAACTGACGATTTCCATTGTGAAACTGGACCGGAGAATAAAGACCGCGCTGGACGAGACGCGCCTGCTGATCCTGGGATCGCAGGTGCTGTTCGGATTTCTATTCCAAAGCGTCTTCCAGAACGGCTTCGAAACGCTTTCCTCGGCGTCGCAATATCTGATTTGTGCCGCGCTGGCGTTGATGATGCTGTCGATGGGATGTCTGATCGCGCCCTCGATGCAGCATCGCATCGTCGAGGCCGGTCAGTCGAGCCCGCGTCTTGAGGGCGCGACCTCCCTGCTGGCGGCATGGAGCCTGCTGCCGTTCATGGCGAGCTTGGGCCTTGGACTTTATGTCGTGTTCGAACGCATCTTCGGCAGCGTGACAGGAGTGGCGGTTGGCGTGGCCAGCGCCGCATTGTCAGGGTTTTTCTGGTTCGGCCTCGCATGGCTGATCGGAGAACGAAGGAGACGGACCATGACTGCGGAATCGGGCGCAACGCCGCTTTCGACGAAAATCGAGCAAATGCTGACCGAGGCCCGGGTCATCATTCCCGGCTGTCAGGCCTTGCTGGGATTTCAACTCATCGCCATGCTGACCCAGGCATTCGACGATCTGCCGCTGGGTGCAAAAATCATGCACGCCGCCGGACTATGCTGCGTCACGATCGCAACGATCCTGCTGATGACGCCCGCCGCGCTGCATCGACTGTCTTTCGGCGGCAACGACTCGGAGCGGTTCCTGCATCTCGGCTCAGCCTTTGTGATCGCCGCATCGTTGCCGCTGGCGCTGGGCATCGCCGCCGACGTCTATGTGGTGTTTCTAAAAATTACCCACTCCACCGCCATCGCAATTACGGCGAGCCTGACGTTGCTGCTGGCGATGTTGGGGCTATGGTATTTCTATCCGATATGGATGCGCCTGCGTCGCGCATGACTGGCTTCTCGGCAATTACGTTCCCCGCGGCTTGACGCGCCGCGTCGGCATCGCGCTCGCCGGATCCTCCGGCCAGGGATGTCTTGGATAACGCCCGCGCAGATCGGAACGAACCGCCGCATAGCTGCCGCGCCAGAAGCCCGGCAGGTCGCGCGTCACCTGCACCGGCCGGTGCGCCGGCGACAATAATTCCAGCACCAGCGGCACCGCGCCCTTCGCAATCGACGGATGGGTGTTGAGCCCGAACAATTCCTGTAAGCGGACGGCAATCGTCGGCCCCTGCTCGGCCTCATAGTCGATCGCCAGCATGGTTCCGGTCGGCGCCTCGAAATGCGTCGGCGCTTCGCGCTCCAACCGTGCGCGCAATTCCCAGGGCAGCAGCGTCATCAGCGCATCCGACAAATCGCCGGACGAAAATTCCTTCAGCGAAGTTTTGTCGTAGAGCGCCGGCACCAGCCATGCCTCGCGTTGCGCCGCGAGCGCGTCATCGGACAGATCGGGCCAGGATTCTCCCTCGGCGGCCCGCAGGAACATTACGCGATCGCGCCATTGCTTCAGGGGTTTCGACCAAGGCAATCTGTCGAGGCCGGAGGCAATCAGCCCATCGGCCAGCACCCGCGCGGTCTCCATCGAGGGCTGTAGCGCCATCGGCGCTTCCGACAGATTGATCGCGTGCAATGTTCGCTTGCGGCGCGCCCGCAACGCCATTGCGCTGCGATCGAACGAAATCTCGTCCGCAATCTCGATCTGATCGGCGAAGCGCAGCTCGATGTCGGCTTGCGTGATCGGTGCCGCCAGCAGGATGCGCCCGTTGGCGGCGGTGCCGGTGAGTTCGGCGACTGCGATATAAGGCGCGCGCGCCAGCGCGGAAGTCCGGTCCACGGCGGCGCCGCGTCCGTTGGCGAGCACAAAACTGCCATTGCCGCGGTTGCGCGCGACGCGGTCGGGAAATGCAAAAGCGAGCATCACGCCGGTGGTTGGCTCCCCTCCCCCTTGCGGGGTCAAGGTAGCAGCGCTTGTACGACCCGCGGCATTTTCGCTCGAACCCACCTGCGAGGCCCAGCGCTGCGCCAGACTGCGCGCGCTGCTCGCGCGTTGCGTGCGGTCGCGGCGGAATTGATCGAGCCTGGCATCGAGATCGACGCTGTCGCCGCCGAGCCCGCGCTCGGTGAGCACGGCGGCAATTTCCGCGGCTTCCTCGCCCGCGCCCAGGCGATGCGAATCCACGATCATCCGCGCCAGCCGCGGCGGCAGCGCCAGTGCGCGCAGGCTTTTGCCTTCCGCCGTGATCCGGCCGTCGGCGTCAATCGCGCCGAGTTCGCGTAACAGACTTCGCGCCTCCTTCAGCGCAGGCGCAGGCGGTGAATCGAGAAACGCCAGCGTCGTCGGGTCGCTGACGCCCCATTGCGCGACATCGAGCACCAGCGAAGAGAGATCGGCGCTGAGAATTTCGGGCTGGGTATAGGCGGCAAGCGACGCGGTCTGGGGCTCGTCCCACAACCGGTAGCACACGCCGGGCTCGGTGCGGCCGGCGCGGCCGCGGCGCTGATCGACCGCGGCGCGTGAGGCGCGCACGGTTTCCAGCCGCGTCAGGCCGATATCCGGCTCATAGCGCGGCACCCGCGCCACGCCGGAGTCCACGACAATGCGAACACCTTCGATGGTCAGCGAGGTTTCCGCAATCGACGTCGCCAACACGACCTTGCGTTGGCCCTTCGGCGCCGGCGCGATGGCACGGTCCTGCACGGCGGCGTCGAGCGCGCCGAATAGCGGAACGATTTCAATACTGGCGTCGTGGACCCGCTCGCCGAGAAAGTTCTGGGTGCGGCGAATTTCCGCGGCGCCCGGCAGAAACGCCAGCACCGAACCGGGATCGGCGCGCAGCGCCATCGCGATCGCATCCGCCATCTGCCGCTCCAGCGGCGCGTCTACTTTTTTGCCGAGATAACGCGTTTCGACCGGAAAGGCGCGGCCTTCGCTGGCGATGATGGGCGCGTCGCCCAGCAGTTTTGCGACCCGGGCGCCGTCGAGGGTCGCCGACATCACGAGGATACGCAGATCCTCGCGCAAGCCTGTTTGCGCATCGCGCGCCAGCGCAAGACCCAGATCGGCATCGAGCGAGCGCTCGTGAAATTCATCGAACAAAACCGCGGCGACGCCGGACAATTCCGGGTCGTCAAGAATCTGCCGCGAGAAGATGCCCTCGGTGACAACCTCGATCCGCGTCGCGCGCGACACTTTCGAGCCGAACCGCACGCGATAGCCGACGGTCTCGCCGACCCGCTCGCCCAATGTCTGCGCCATGCGCTCGGCGCTGGCGCGGGCTGCGATCCGCCGCGGCTCCAATACGATGATTTTCCTGTCATTGACCCACGGCGCATCTAACAGCGCCAGCGGCACCCGCGTGGTCTTGCCGGCGCCCGGCGGCGCCACCAGCACGGCGGCGTTGTGGCCCGCGAGCGTGCGCGCCAGTTCGTCAAGCACCGCGTCAATCGGAAGAGGCGTGTCGAAGCTGCGGGGCAATTGTTTATCCCGGTGTCACTTGCTAACTCCCTCTCCCGCTCTTTGCGGAGAGAGGGGCGGGGTGAGGGGCTCTTGCATGAATTCTGACGTCTCAATGCGGCGCCTCCCCCTCACCCGGATCGCCAAGGCAATCCGACCTCTCCCCGCAAGCGGGGCGAGGTAAGGTCAGCTCCGCGGCTCAGGGGCGCGGCCGACGCTTTCGTAGGTAAAACCGAGCGCCGTCATGTCCTCGTGGCGGTAGATGTTGCGCAGGTCGACGACCACGGGATGCGCCATCTCGCGCTTGAGGCGCTCGAGATCGAGCGCGCGGAACTGCACCCATTCCGTCACGATCACCAGTGCATCGGCGCCGCGCGCGCACGCATATGGATCGTCGCAATATTCAATGTCAGGCAATTCGCGGCGCGCCTGTTCCATGCCGACCGGATCGTGCGCGCGCACTTTCGCGCCCATGTCGAGCAACCCGGTCACCAGCGGTATCGACGGCGCCTCGCGCATGTCGTCGGTGTCGGGTTTGAAAGTGAGGCCGAGCACGGCGACGGTCTTGCCGCGCAGGTTGCCGACCGCAGCCGACACCTTGCGCGCCATCGCGCGCTTGCGGTTATCGTTGACCGCGAGCACCGCCTCGACGATCCGAAGCTGTACATCGTGATCGAGCGCGATCTTCACCAGCGCGCGGGTGTCCTTGGGGAAACACGAGCCGCCGAAGCCCGGCCCTGCATGCAGGAATTTCGAGCCGATGCGGTTGTCGAGCCCAATGCCCCGCGCGACCTCCTGCACATTGGCGCCGACCTTTTCAGAGAGATCGGCGATCTCGTTGATGAAGGTGATCTTGGTGGCGAGGAATGCGTTGGCGGCATATTTGATCAATTCCGCGGTGCGCCGCTCGGTAAACATCAGCGGCGCCTGATTGAGCGACAGCGGGCGATAGACATCGCCGAGCACTTTTCGTGCACGTTCATCCGACGTGCCGACCACGATGCGGTCCGGAAACTTGAAATCGCGGATCGCGGCGCCCTCGCGCAGGAATTCCGGATTGGATGCCACTACCACGTCGGCCGACGGATTGGTTTCATGAATCAACCGCTCGACTTCGTCGCCAGTACCGACCGGCACGGTCGATTTGGTGACGACCACGGTGAAGCCGGCAAGCGCAGCGGCGATCTCGCGCGCAGCGCTATGAACGTAGGTCAGATCGGCGTGGCCGTCGCCGCGTCGCGACGGCGTGCCGACCGCAATGAACACCGCATCGGCCTCGGCGACCGGCGCGGCAAGATCGGTGGCAAAATCCAGACGCCCGGCCTTTACATTGGACTCGACCAGCGCATCGAGGCCGGGCTCGAAAATCGGGATTTTGCCCCGGCGCAACGCCGCGATCTTGTCGGCGTCCTTGTCGACGCAGGTGACCTGATGGCCGAAATCCGCAAAACAGGCGCCGGACACCAGCCCCACATATCCCGTGCCGATCATGGCAATCCGCATGAAACAACCTGCCTGTAATGGTTAACGTTCAGCCTGATTTTCGGGGCGGTCTTAGAGCATTTCCCTGCAAAGGGGAAACCGGAAAGCGCGGGAAATCGGCACGTCATTTGTATGAATAAAGGAGAATGAAACCTACAGGTCCGATGATGCCGCCACGCCGCGCCAAAAAGGGACACCGATGACACTAAACGGCACATCTGGCCTCACTGAGCGTTCCGCGCAATCAGCGCCTGTACGCATCGACTGGGTGGACTACGCCAAAGGCATCTGCATCGTCATGGTTGTCATGATGCATTCGGTGCTGGGCGTCGAGGCGGCCGCGGGCCAGACCGGCTTCATGCATCTTTTGGTCGCGTTCGCAAAGCCGTTCCGGATGCCGGATTTCTTCCTGATCTCGGGCTTATTCCTGTCTGTCGTAATCGACCGCGATTGGCGCACCTATCTTGACCGCAAGGTCGTGCACTTCGCCTATTTCTACGTGCTGTGGGTGACGATCCAGTTCGGCTTCAAGGCGCCGTCCTTCGCCGCCGAGACCAGCTGGGCTCATGCCGGATTCCTATATCTTGAGTCGTTTATCGAGCCGTTCGGCACGCTGTGGTTCATCTATCTGCTGCCGGTGTTCTTTGTCGTCGCCAAGGCGACACGGCGCATGCCGCCGCTGGCAATCTGGGGCGTCGCGGCGTTGCTGGAGATGGCGCATATCGCGACCGGCTGGACCGTGATCGATGAGTTCTGCGCACGCTTCGTCTATTTCTATTCCGGCTTTTTGTTGGCCGGTTATGTGTTCGCACTGTCCGATCGCGCGCGGGCGCGTCCGGCGTTAGCGCTGGCGGGATTGGCATTCTGGGCACTTATCAACAGCAGCCTGGTGAAATTCGGTTTCAGCGAATGGCCGCTGATCTCGCTCGTGCTCGGGCTTGCGGGCGCCGGCGCCATCGTCACCCTGGGCACGCTGCTGGCGCGGGCGCATTGGCTGACCGCGTTGCGCTATTGCGGCGAGCATTCCATCGTCATCTATCTTGCGTTCTTCCTGCCGATGGCAGCGACGCGGACCCTGCTGCTGCGGGCCGGCTTGATCCATGACATCGGCACGATCTCGCTGATCGTCACGATCGTGGGCATCGTCGGAGCACTGGCGCTGTGGCGGGCCGCGCTCAAGGTGGGTGCAAACTTCCTGTTCGAGCGCCCCGCCGCGTTCTGGATCGCGCCGAAAAAGCCCGGCCGCGTACTGCAGGCGGCGGAATAATTTTCCGCATATATCTCGCTGTCATCGCCCGGCTTGATCGGGCGACCCAGTATTCCGTGACGGTAGTGGATACGTTTGACGCTTCGGAATACTGGATGCCCCGCCTTCGCGGGGCATGACGGCATGTGGGGCGATGACGGCATGTATTGCGGTTGACGTGGTGCAAAAATCGCACATCAAGGCTGTCAATCGCCGCAAAAATCCCTAAGTTGCGGCCATGCCGAAAACATCCGAAAAAGCCGCTGCCAAACCCGTTGCCGTCAAAGCCCCTGCGAAGGGCGATCATGTCTTTCTGGTCGACGGTTCCTCCTATATTTTCCGCGCCTATCACGCGCTGCCGCCGCTGAACCGCAAATCCGACGGGCTGCAGGTCAATGCCGTGCTCGGCTTCTGCAACATGCTATGGAAGCTGTTGCGCGATATGCCCCCGGACAACCGGCCGACGCATCTCGCCATCATCTTCGACAAGTCGGAAATCACCTTCCGCAACAAGCTCTACCCCGATTACAAGGCGCACCGGCCGCCGGCGCCGGACGAGCTGATCCCGCAATTTGCGCTGATCCGCGAGGCGGTGCGCGCCTTCGACCTGCCGTGCCTGGAACAAGTCGGGTTCGAGGCCGACGATCTGATCGCGACCTATGTGCGGGAGGCCTGCGAGCGCGGCGCCACCGCGACCATCGTTTCCTCCGACAAGGACCTGATGCAGCTCGTGACCGACTGCGTCACGATGTACGACACGATGAAGGACCGCCGCATCGGCATTGCCGAAGTGATCGAAAAGTTCGGCGTGCCGCCGGAGAAGGTAGTCGAGGTGCAGGCGCTGGCGGGGGATTCCACCGACAACGTGCCGGGCGTGCCGGGGATCGGCGTCAAGACCGCCGCGCAATTGATCGTCGAATATGGCGATCTGGAAACGCTGCTCAAGCGCGCCGGCGAGATCAAGCAGCCGAAGCGGCGCGAGGCGCTGATCGAGAATGCCGAGAAGGCACGGATCTCGCGGCAATTGGTGCTGCTCGACGACAAGGTCAAGCTCGACGTCCAGCTCGACGAACTCGCCGTGCACGAACCCGATGCGCGCAAGCTGATCGCGTTTTTGAAGGCGATGGAATTTTCCACCCTGACCCGCCGCGTCGCCGAGTATTCGCAGATCGATCCAGCGGATATCGAGCCGGATGCAGGAATGAAGAGCGGCGCGAGCGTTTTTGCGTCTCCTCCCTTGGGCGCCAGCGGCGATCTTTTTGCTCCCTCCCCGCTTGCGGGGGAAGGCCGGGGTGGGGGGTCCCAGGAACGAAGTGCCGCGGGTTCACCCCCCTCCCTACACAAGGGGGGAGGCAATCAAGAGCAAGCGGGTGAGGGCATCAAGGGTACCCCCATCTCGCTCGCCGCCGCGCGCGCCGAAGCCGCGCGTAAAACGAAAATCGATCGCAACAAGTACCAGACCGTCCGCAGCCTCGATCAGCTCAACGCCTGGATCGCGCGGGTAAACGATTTCGGATATTTCGCCATCGACGCCAAGGCGTCTTCGATCGATCCGATGCAGGCGGAGATGTGCGGCATTGCGCTGGCGCTCGGGCCCAACGACGCCTGCTATGTCCCGCTCAGCCACAAACAGTCAGGCGATGGCGCCGGCCTGTTCGCTGCCGGCCTCGCGCCGGATCAGATCAAGGCCGCAGACGCGCTCGAGGCGCTGCGGCCGCTGCTGGAATCGGCTGGGATTCTGAAGATCGGCTTCAACATCAAGTTCAACGCCGTGATGTTCGCGCAGCACGGCGTCACCATTCGCAACCATGACGACGCACAGCTGATGTCGTATGCGCTCGACGCCGGCCGCAACGCGCATGGCCTCGACGCGCTGGCCGAAACATGGCTCGGCCATGCCACGGTGAGCTATGGCGAATTGACCGGCAGCGGCAAAGGCAAGCTCAGCTTCGATCAGGTCGCAATCGACAAGGCGACGGCGTATTCAGCCGAGGATGCCGATGTGATCCTGCGGCTGTGGCGGGTGCTGAAACCGCGCCTGATCGCCGAGCGCATGACCGCCGTTTACGAGACGCTGGAGCGGCCGTTGATCTCTGTACTGGCGCGCATGGAGCGCCGCGGCATCTCGATCGACCGCGAGGTGCTATCGCGTTTGTCAGGCGATTTCGCCCAAACCGCCGCGCGCGTCGAATCCGAAATTCAGGAGATCGCGGGCGAGCCGATCAATGTTGGCAGCCCGAAGCAGCTCGGCGATATCATCTTCGGCAAGATGGGATTGCCCGGCGGCAGCAAGACCAAGACCGGCGCATGGTCGACCTCGGCGCAGATTCTCGATGAGCTTGCCGAGCAAGGTCACGAATTTCCGAAGAAAATTCTGGAATGGCGGCAGGTCTCGAAACTGAAATCGACTTATACCGACGCGCTGCCGACCTATGTGCATCCGCAGACCCATCGCGTCCACACGACGTATGCACTGGCAGCGACCACCACCGGACGGCTGTCGTCGAACGAACCGAACCTGCAGAACATTCCGGTCCGTACCGAAGACGGCCGCAAAATCCGCCGCGCCTTTATCGCGTCGCCCGGCCACAAGCTGGTGTCGGCGGACTATTCACAAATCGAGTTGCGGTTGCTGGCGGAGATCGCCGACATTCCCGTGCTGAAGCAGGCGTTCCGCGACGGTCTCGACATTCACGCCATGACGGCGTCGGAAATGTTCGGGGTGCCGGTGAAGGACATGCCGGGCGAGGTGCGCCGCCGGGCGAAAGCGATCAATTTCGGCATCATCTACGGCATCTCGGCGTTTGGTCTGGCCAACCAGCTCGGCATTCCCCGGGAAGAAGCTTCCGCCTACATCAAGAAATATTTTGAACGTTTTCCCGGCATCCGCGCCTATATGGACGAGACGCGGGATTTCTGCCGGACGCATGGCTATGTCGAGACACTGTTCGGCAGGAAATGTCACTATCCCGACATCAAGGCCTCTAACGCCTCGATCCGCTCCTTCAACGAGCGCGCCGCGATCAACGCGCGACTGCAGGGCACCGCCGCCGACATCATCCGCCGCGCCATGATCCGGATGGAAGACGCGCTGGCGGAGAAGAAACTCTCGGCGCAGATGCTGCTGCAGGTTCACGACGAGCTGATCTTCGAGGTGCCCGACGACGAGGTGGCCGCGACCTTGCCGGTGGTGCAGCACACCATGCAGGACGCGCCATTCCCGGCGGTGCTGCTCTCGGTGCCGCTGCATGTCGATGCGAGAGCTGCGGACAATTGGGACGAGGCGCATTAGCAGTTGACTGTCGTCGCCCGGCTCGACCGGGCGATCCAGTATTCCAGAGCGATCGCGGTCGATCGCTGCGCTTCATACAGCCGCCGTTGGTAGGCCGCGTCGGTCATCAACCAGCTCAGTGAGTACTGGGTCGCCCGGTCAAGCCGGGCGATGACACCAGTGAAGCGGAGGGCGGCCC
>Ga0208991_1000106_pt1 | contig 15526 bp, 18 predicted proteins | sample MedBloCAOM3_M2_FD_187855 | JGI IMG/M metagenome (GOLD analysis project Ga0208991, IMG submission 187855) | Forest soil microbial communities from El Dorado National Forest, California, USA - Mediterranean Blodgett CA OM3_M2 (SPAdes) (version 2) | ecosystem: Environmental > Terrestrial > Soil >...
TTCTTCTGCGGTCGTGGCGGAATTGGTAGACGCACTAGCTTGAGGTGCTAGCGGGGCAACCCGTGGAGGTTCGAGTCCTCTCGACCGCACCAACAATCCCTTTTCACAAGTGATTGCGGCATCCCACTGCAAGCGCTTGTGAAAATCTCCCGGCCTCGCGATACGGCCTACCCATGGCCGGCCGGCCCCGGGCGGTTATGGCTTGGCTCCGTGATGCCGCGAGCGCTCAGAGCGTCCAGGATTTGGCGACGAGCCGCACGCTGTATCTCAGGGATGATCGGACGGCCTTACGGTTTCTGCGGGTCGATCCGCAAGCGCCTAATTTGATACCGCCGCGCCCGATAGCGCCGTGTAGGGGCAGCGTCGGCCGTTCCGGATAATCATGAAAGTCGCTGGCGCGAAAAGGGCTCGTCCCACAGTTGCGAGAATTCGCGATCCCAGGTGGCACCCGTCTTCGCGCCGGCTGCCGGCTTGCCCATGGCGCGTTGCCGACCGCGAAGCGCTGCGACCGCTCGCGCCCAGGCGCTGGAAGGAGCAAATTTCTGATCAGTTTGATTGTCCTTCGCACCCGCTCCGTGGCGGGGAGCAAGGGGGACAAGAGGGCGCTCAACCTCTTCGCAGCCCAGGCAATGCAGCGTGTGGCGTTCACAGGTCTCATCCCGCACCACCCGCGTGAGACGCATTTCCTCTCCGCAGGCCATGCATCGCATCGCACATGCTCTCTTCATACCATCAGCAGGCATCGAACTCCGTGCATGCTCATCGCGTCAAGACGGTCTGCGAAAACGGCTGAGACGTGTGGCTGCGTTGCAACGCTTGAGGCGCCCGACGACATCGTCGGCTCGACCAGGGAACGCCAGGCGCACGCAGATTCGAAACGGCATGTGTTCGCCTGAGCGATTTGCGCGGAGGAACGCGCCCCAGCGCCACCGTGCCGCGGCGCCGTCCCTCTGTTGAATCACTATGCCGGCGCGACCAGGTCGGCCAGTTTCCTGCGCGCATAGAACATACGCGTCTTCACTGTGGCCTCGCTGACGCCGATGATCTCGGCGACGTCCTTGACGGACTTGCCGTGGTAATAGACCAGGTCGATGACCTCGCCATGCTCGGGTGACAGCCGCTCCAACGAATGGCGCAGGAGTTCGGAGCGATCCTTCTTTTGCAGGACAACCTCGGGGTCGTCCGCCGGGTCCGCCACCGTCGACGCGATCGTCTCATCCAGTTCCACATGCAGTCGGCGGCGTCGCGCCGAGAGCGCCTTGTAGCGCGCAATCGCCAGCAGCCAGGTCGAGACCGAGGAGCGCGCCTCGAAGGTGGCGGCTTGGCGCCAGACGTCCAGAAACACTTCGCTCAGAAGGTCTTCGGCCAAGGCCTCATCGCGCACGAGACGCAGGAGCCAGCGATAGAGGGCAACGCGATGCCTGAAAAAAAGCGTTCGCATGGCCAGTTGGTCGCCGCCGGCGATGCGCCTGATCAGTACTTCGTCGGAGGAAGTCTCGGACTCCGCTGCCTTTCCAGGCGACGAGGCGGCCGATCCCATACCGGTTGAGATGACACTCATGGGGCAATCCCCTTTAAACACGTCCCACCAATCACATTGGTTTACTCGCTGTAAGTTCCAAGCCCCATGCGCGATCAACTGACCGTGAAACTCGCCGCATTACGGTGGTAACAGTTGGCGACCCGGCGGATGACCGCGGCAACGGGCGGGCGCTGTCTGCAATGTTTTCGGCTCCTCGGCCCATCCACAGAGGACAGGCGAGACTCAAAGCAGGCCCAACAGGATCGGTATGCTAATGGGCTGCGGCGATGAGCCGAACTCCGGAGCCAGCGAAGATCGTCACACCCCGCCGGGGGCGACGTAGCAATAGACCTGTCCCTGGACGCCGATGAAGATGATGCCGTGTCCCGTGGGGTTTCCCTCGTCCCATTTCATCTTGTGATTGGGCACGGGGATTTTCGTCCCGTTCGGAATCTCTCCCTTGCCATCGGTGATGACGGCAACGTAGCGGCCGCCGTCGACCTCGAAAATATCGGCTTCGTACGCGTCGGCCTCGCCGCAACACGAGACTCTGGGATTGTCGGGTTGTCTCAATCCTTGAAACCACCTTCGCACGTGAGGAGGCGAGTTTTCCCACTGGCCATTGTCGCGTGCGAGCGCGTTGGGAACAGCTTGCTCCAGAACCATGAAAGCAGCGGCGGCGGTGACGCATACAACCGATCGAAGAAGTCGCATGGCGTCCCTCCAGCAAAAGGAACGGGAAGTTCAACCTTCAGTATGAGGCTGATTCGCAGCTTTACTAAGAGATCGCTGTGCATGACTGACTGGCGAGCCGCCGCGCCATTGAGCCTGCTCACCGCACCGGTATCCCGGTCCATCCACGTGCTGGCCAGCAGCCCGATACAACGACAGAACCACCCGATAAATTCCTGAGAAAATACACGCGTTAAGCGCGCGACCTTCGTCCGCTTTCGCGGCGCGACAGAAGGCGGCTCGCCCGGGATTGGCGATTCGGCTCGAGCGATGGTTGCTGCTCCGCAAGCGATCGCCGGACGCGGGCGGCGCCAGCCCTCCCATGCTGCATTTTGGCGGTCATCATAGGGAATCGATATTGCGACAGGGTGTCGATCGGCTAAGTTGCCTCGTGGGCGACTCAAGGAGGACGCAATGCGTTCGATCGTGCTTGGAGGTATTGTCGCAGCTGGGCTTTCGCTTGTAAGCGCGGTGCCGACGGTATCGGCCCCGGCGAATGTCGCGGCCATTGGACAGGCCGCGGCGGACATCGGTACCGTCAGCCAGGTGCGCTGCTGGTGCACGTGGCGAGGATGGCGCGGCTATTGCCGGCGCTGGCGCTGCTGGTGAGGCGGCCCTGACGTCGACGTCACGTTGATGCGCTGAACAAGCATGCGTTCAGCCCGTCAAGCGCCAAAGGAAACGACGGTTCGCCGGGTCAACGACCCGGCGGTTTTGTTTTTGATTGCTTCGAAAGAGACAGCACCGGCCAGGTGCGCGTTCAGCGCATCTGCGGCGCGCTCAAATTGGTCGGCGGCCGCACCCCCGTCAATTGGTGACCGTAGGCGTGCGGACGGGCGGCCGGCGCCGGCCCGAACAGGCCATTGTACGGCTGAGCCGCGGCCGGCTTCGCTGCGGTTGGGGCGGGCTTCTTGACCGCGACCTTCGGTCTGTCGGGCGGCCCCAATCGGAATACGCGGGAATACTTGAAATTGTGCGCGCCCGGCACGGGCAGCACCTGAGCGTCGGCCGGCACCGAATAGGTCACCGGACGCGGCCACAGGGGCACCTGCGGCAGCGGCGCGCTGCCGTCGCTGACGACCTTCCGTTCGAAGGTTTGTGCCATTGCTACCTTGATCACCGGCCCGAATTTCTCGATGCCGAAGCTCGCGGGGCTCGGAGCCGCGAGAACCGGCTCGGGACTTTCGCCACTGACCAGCGTACGCGGCCAGATCTTCGGCTCGGGCGCGTGGCGGACAGCCCATTGCTCGGGCTCGGTCACGGTCTTCGGCTGATCGGGGGTCGCAGGGACCACATGGACGATCTTGAAGCCGCGGGCTTTGAGCTCTTTCAGAATTTCGGGGAAAGCGAGCGCGGTCGCGGGCTGAATATCGTGCAGCAGCAGGATGCCCTTGCCGCGGGCCTCGATGCGGCTGATGGCGCGTCGCGCGATCTCCTGGGCGTTGATATGCGTCCAGTCATCGGCTGCGAAATCCACGCTCCATGTCATGTAGTTGTGCGCGGCAAGGTACTGCTCGACCGAATTCTGGCGCAGCAACCCGGGAATGCGAAAGAACGGAGCGACCGCCTTCGGGTCGCCGAGGGCAAAACGCAGCGAGCCGAAGCCGTCCTCGATTTCCTGCGAAGCCTGGTCGACCGACATCTTGTGAAAGGTGAAGGGGTGGCTCTGGCTGTGGTTGGCGACCGTGTGGCCTTCGTTGTAGACGCGCCGCGCGATCGCGGGATAGCCGCGCACCATCCGCCCGACCATGAAGAAAGTCGCCTTCACGCACTCGGAGGCGAGCGTGTCGAGGATGCGGTTGGTGTAGGGCGGCAGGGGGCCATCGTCGAAGGTCAGAACGACTTCGTGGTCCTTGAGCGGCAGCGATTCGCTATATTGCATGGAGCCGAGGCGCACGTGCTCGCTGGGGTCCACGACAATGGTGCGGCTCACCCCGAGTGCGCCCGCGGGGCATTCGGCGGCGGTGGCCGTCCCGATGCCGACCAAGGACGCCACTAAAAATGACGCGGCGATGGTGCTGCGCATGCCCCCGTCTACCCCGGTTCTGGACCAACCCCGAGATACGCCCGGGCCCAAATGGTGAGTCATCTCTTAACGACTTTAACCAAACAGTAGGGGGAGGCAATTTAATGACCCCTTAATGGCCTCGGTTGGGTGCAATGAATCCGGGCTGTGGCTGCGGCGACACGGTGCCCGGACTGCTCCCCCTCGTGCAGGCCACACAAGCCATCAGGGAGATGCGGAAACGGCATGCACAACGCGATAGCCACCTTTCTTGAGGAACCGCAGAAAGGCGTAAAGCATCGCCGCGGTCTGCTTCTTTGTGTCGTGGAACAGCACAATTCCGCCACGATTGGCTTCGAGCCGGCCCACGACGAGATGCAGCTGCTGTTGCGGCGACATCGGATCCCAGTCGCTCGCCCATAAATCCGCGCCGAACACCACGATTCCACGCCGTTCCAGACGGTCGAGCAGGGCGGCGGACGAGGCGAAGCCGGGAAACCGGAAGAACGGCGTGCGCGGCATGCGGTCGGAACGGCCGTAGAGCGCAGTGTCGACGGTGGCAAAGCCGCGATCGATCTCGGCCTCGGCGGCGACCACGGGCATGCGGTCGAGCAGCGGATGCGAGAATGTGTGATGGGCGACGGTATGACCATCACTCACCGCGCGTCGCGCGAGCTCCGGATAGGCGAGCGCATTGCGCCCCAGCAAGAAGAACGATGCCCGCACACATTCGCGCTTGAGCGCATCGAGGACGTGTCCCGTGGTCCCAGAGGCTGGGCCATCGTCGAACGTGAGCACCACTTCCTTGGGCGCGAGCGCGAGCGTCTGGGGAAAGTGCTTGCGGCCGACCCGCGGCGTCGCCGTCGCATTCACCGGCAGGATGCGCTCGGTTCCGAGCGCCTCGGCGTTGCCGGGGCAGGGGGCCGTCTCCGGCGCCCCCTCCGCCTGGGCTGCGGTCGCAGCGAGCGCAAGCACGAGGAGCGCGATCCATGTTCGCATCATTCAGTCATGCCGATCAGGTGTCCCGGAAGCAGTGCGCCGCCGATCATGCGTGCCGGACACGCCTTCCTTAATCTGTTGGTCTAGCGTCTATGCGCCACGCTCTGCCACGGCCAGACAAAGCCGGATGGGACAGCGGCGACGGGCGTGCGATGCCGAAATGGCCACCGGTCGGCGTCGCCCGGCCGCGAGTCGTAGCACGTCGCCGACGTCACCGGCTCGCCGGCGACGAGCAGTTCCGAAACCGTCACGAACTCATAACCTTGCACCTTCAACCCGGCGATGATGCCTGGAAGCGCACCCTCCGTGTGCCAGCCGCGGCCGTTGGCGTGGAACAGGACGATCGAGCCCGGCGCAACGTTGGCGAGAACCTGTCGCTGGATTCCCTGCGCCGACAGCCCAACGGTCGGATCGCCGGACGATACGTCCCACTGGATCGGCAACAGCCCCTGTTGCGCGGCCTCGTTCAACGCAGCCAGGCTGCACGCCCCGTAGGGGAAACGCATCAGCCCGAGCCGCCGCGGCGCCTGCTCGTGCGCGAGCGCGTTGCCGTGCGGCCCTGTGCACTGCTTGGCTTGCAACTCCGCGCGGACCTGCTCGTAGGCGAGTTGCGCATTCTTGATCTCGTCGACGAGCGCTTGTCCCGACATGAGCCGAAGGTTGCGGTGCTCCCAGGTGTGGTTAGCGACTTCGAACATAGGGTCGGTCATGAGCTGCTGCGTGCGTTCACGATGCAAGAGCATCCACTTGCCGCCCATGAAGAACGTGGCCTTGATCCCCTTGCTGCGCAGGAAGTCGACGATGCCGCCTTGATAGCCGGAGATTTCGAACGGCTGCTCGCAAAGATCGAATGTGAGGGCGACGAGCTTCTTGCCCGGCGGCAGCTGGACGCGGCGTATGGCCCCGCGCGGCGTTACGGGCGAGTACTCAGCCAACGTGCGTTTCGGTGCCGCAATGCGTGCTTGCGCCACCTCCCTCTGCACCCGCTCGTCACCCTTGCGATGGACGAGATCGCTCGGCGCCCAGCAGGCCGGCGCCGTTTCCGCGGCGGCGGTCGCGATCAGAAGGCCAAGCCACAGAAGGGTCGTTCGCGCGAGCATCGGGCGACATCCACGGGACAGGGACGGGAGAAACGCGACGCGCAACGACTCGACCATAGCAAGCCATTGCGCCGAGCGTTGTTGCGCTTTTGCCGCGGTGGACGGATTTTTCACCGTGCGCGGGGGGCCAGGAAGGGCCGCAGCGCTTGCTAAGGCAGTCGCTTTCCCACCCGGATGAGCGTCGCCGGCACCGGCCCGGCGTCCTGCCAGTCGCCGATGCGGTAGCCGTTGGCGATATAGAAGGTCAGCGATGTCGGATGCGCGTTGATGACCACGATCGTCCTGCCGAAGCTGTGCGCTGCCTGCTCCGCGAGCTGGAGCAATACCGCGCCGTGCCCTTGCCGTTGGAGATCGTTGCGGATGCCGATCAGCCGGAGGCCTGCTTGCGCGTGGTCGATGAGGTCGATGCGCACGGTGCCGACGATCTCGCCGTCGTGCACGAGCAGGTGGGGAATATGACCGGGCTTGAATTCGTCCGGATCGTGTTCGTCGTAGGCTTGCCGCGGCAACAAGGGCGCGAAGATCGCATCACGACGGATGGCGTGATAGGCGCCCCAGTCCTCGGAGGACTGCGGAGGCCGCAGCGCGTAGCGCTCGAGAGGATCGGCCATGTGCGCTCGCGTCGAACTCGTTCGCGATTGCCAGTCTAGGACGCCGAGCGTACAAGCCCAACACATCCGCTCCATGATTTGCGGCGAGGCTTGACCGCGACAAGGCTCGGCATGATCGAGGAAAAAGACATGACCGCAGCGGCTCCCCTCGCATTGCGCGAGGAGGATGGGGCAGTGCGCGAGGAGTATGTCGAGCGTGTCGCGCAAGCGATTACCGCCGGGGATTCGGCGGCATTGCGCGAACTGCTCGGAGACCTGCACGAGGCCGACGTCGGCGATCTGATTGAGGCGCTCGACCCGGATCTGCGGCCCCGCCTCATCACGCTGATGGGTCACGACTTCGATTTTTCCGCGCTGACCGAAGTCGATGACACCGTCCGCGAGGAAATCCTCGAAGAGCTGCCGGCCGAGACCGTGGCCGAAGGCGTGCGCGAGCTCGATTCCGATGACGCGGTGGCCATCCTCGAGGACCTGCCGAAAGACGAGCAGACCGAAATTCTCGATCAGCTTCCCGCTTCCGAGCGGGTCGCGCTGGCGCGCAGCTTGCTCTACCCGGAAAACTCGGCCGGCCGGCGCATGCAGACCGAGTTCATCGCCGTGCCGCCCATCTGGACGGTCGGGCAGACCATCGACCACTTGCGCGAAACGCCCGATCTGCCCGATCGCTTCTGGGAGCTCTACGTGATCGGTGACGACCTCAAGCTTCAGGGCGCGGTCGCATTGGATCGGTTGCTGCGGACGAAGCGGCCGGTACCGGTCGCGGAATTGATCGACGAGGATCTGCGCCCGGTCCGTGTCACCGATGACCAGGAGGACGTGGCGCGCCTGTTCGAACGCTATGACCTCGTGTCCGCGCCCGTCGTCGACGAGAACGACCGCCTCGTGGGGGTGATCACCTTCGACGACATTGTCGACGTCATCGAGGAAGAGGCCGAGGAGGACATCCGGGCGCTAGGTGGTGTCGGCCGCGAGGAAGAACTGTCCGACTCGGTCTGGCGCATCGCGAAGGGACGTTTTCCCTGGCTGTTCGCGAATTTGCTCACTGCCCTGCTCGCCTCCTGGGTGATCAGTAATTTCGAGAATGCGCTCGCCAAGATGGTGGCGCTCGCGGTGCTGATGCCGATCGTCGCCAGCATGGGCGGGAATGCGGGCACCCAGACCATGACCGTGGCGGTTCGGGCGCTCGCGACCCGGGAGCTGTCGAGCAACAACGTCTGGCGCGTCATCCGGCGCGAGCTTCTGGTCGGCGTGCTCAACGGTCTTTGTTTCGCGGTGATCATGGGATTGATCGCCGGTACCTGGTTTCAGGTCCCCGACCTGGGGCTCGTCATCGCGCTGGCGATGGTCACGGTGCTCGCCGCGGCGGCGCTGGGCGGAATCCTGATCCCTCTGATTCTGATCCGGCTCGGGGCTGATCCCGCGGTGTCCTCGGGGCCTTTCGTGACGACCGTCACCGACGTCGTCGGTTTCTTCTCCTTTCTCGGCATCGCCTCGCTGTGGTTCGGGCTCCGGTGATGCAGCGCGTAGGCCAATGACCTAGGCTGCCAGAATGGATAGGCCATAGGCTCTCGGCCGTTGGCTGAGGTGATCCAATCTCTTGGCCAATCACGGGGAATCACATAATCCTGTGCGCACCATGATGCGGGTCAGGTTGAAAGCCGACGGCCGGATCGTCGAGATACTTCCCGACGGACGGGAGCAGGCACTTTCAACGCGGCTCGAAGCCATCCTCGCGCAGGCGGCGCCTCGCGATCCTGCGACCGGCGGCCAAGTTGCCACGGCCCCGAGTAGGGCGTCGGACGCTGCCTATGCCCGGGGCGTGCGTGCGCGCACCAAGCTGACGCAAGCGGAGTTTGCAGCGCGCATCGGGGTGCCGGTCGAAACGGTACGCAATTGGGAGCAGGGCAAGCGTTCGCCACGCGGGCCTGCGCGGGCGCTGCTCAAGGTGATCGACAAGGTCCCGGATGTGGCTTTCGCAGTCTTGCGCAGAGATGGCAGACAGACGGCGGACGACGCAGGACAGACGGCAACGGGCCGGCTTCGGGTCAGCACCTCGATCTAACGAACGGCCGTCCGTTCTCTGACGGGGACCGCAGACCGTCCGACCATCCATGTGAGCGCTGCCATCGCTGCGAGGGTCCCGAGATAGGCCACGAGCTGCAGCTCGGTCGGCCGGTCGGTGTATCCCACAAGCGTGTGCAGCAGGCGGCCGACGACGCCGTCCTGCGGCAGCCAGGCCGAACTGTCCCACAGCCTCTGCCCCAGCACGTGGATCATGCCGGCGGCATCGAGGAACTGGACCGCCTGTGCCGCCATGCCCGCGGCCAGCAACGCAATGAGCACGGTCGTCACCGTGAAAATGTGCCGGGCCGGAATGCTGATGAGCCCGTAATAGGTCAATGCGGTAAACGCCGCTCCGGCGGCGAGGCCGAGCACGCCCCCGATGAAGAGCGCCGACGCCGACGTGCCGGTGGCGACGATGCCGTAGAGGAACAGCACGACCTCCGAGCCTTCGCGCAGCACGGCAAGACCCACGACCACGGCAAGCGCGGTCATCGGCCGCTGGCCGGCGGTCACCGCCGCGCCGACCGCGGTCATCTCCGCTGCCAGCTCACGGCCGTGGCGCGCCATCCAGGCGTTGTGCCACATCAGCATCAGCACGGCGGCGCCGAGCACGGCGGCATTGAGCAGTTCCTGGCCTGAGCCTTCAAAAGCATCCGCGATGGCTCCGGCGAACAGGGCGATAATGCCGGCGCCGAGCGCGCCGGTGAGCACGCCGGCCGCAATCCAGCTTCCACGCCCGCGCGCGCCGCGGGTTGCGGCCAGAACGATGCCGATGACCAGTCCGGCTTCGAGCACTTCGCGAAAGACGATGACGAGCGCGCCCAGCATTTTGCTATTCCGCGACCACGACGCCTTTGGCGGTGTCCGCGTGGAACTCGCCGATGAACTCGTAACGGCCGGGATCGAGCGGGCCGATCCGCACCAGCCCTTTTGATTTGCCGGGGATGATCTTCTCGACCTTGAGCGCGGTACTGTCGAATTCCTCAGGCGTGGCGTCCTCGTTGCTGACGTAGATCGACACGCGCTTGCCGGCCGGCACGCGGATCTCCTCCGGTTCGAATTTATGGTTCCGGATGACCAGATTGAATTCCTGAGCGAACGCGGGCGCGCTTGGCACGCTGAGGGCCGCCAGCACGATCGCAAGAACAACAGCGTGCATTACGTTTCCAATCTTGACATCGACGACGATATGAAAGACTTCGGCTCTTCCGACGCAAGGCCATTGTCGTACTATTGAATTATTCTAATCTCTGCCAGCGCGCACCGACGCTGCGCCGGGAGCGGGGAGATCGGATGAAGTTGCTTTGATTGGCTGTTTACCGGCGGTTTGATCGCCGCGGGAATTGCGCGAACCTGCCATTGGTCGACGATCGCTATGAGTTTATCAGACTGCGCTTTGTCAGACATGAGTCCATCAGAGGAGCACGCAATGGAAGTCGTCGAAGCCAACGGCGCAAGGATTCCCGCCATCGGCCTTGGCACCATGACGCTTCAGGGCGCGGTCTGTGTCGGAGCGGTCAAGGCCGCCCTGCGACTGGGCTATCGTCATATCGACACCGCCGAACGCTACAACAATGAAGCTGCGGTGGGGGAGGGGCTGCACCAGGGTTTGCGGGACGCCGGCCTCAGGCGCGAGGACGTTTTCGTCACAACCAAGGTCTATCACGACAAGCTCGCGGCCGATGATTTCCAGCGCTCGTTCGATGAAAGCCTCACCAAGCTCAAGCTGCCCTGGGTCGATCTGCTCCTCATCCACTGGCCTAATCCGAACGTTGCGCTGGCGGAGACCCTCGGCGTCCTCTGTAAGGCCAAGCGCGACGGTCGCGCGAGACATGTCGGGGTCGCGAATTTCACCACCGCCCTGCTGGAAGATGCGGTCAAGCTTGCGGGCGAGCCCCTGGTGACCAACCAGATCGAGGTCCATCCGTTTCTCGATCAGGATAAGGTGCTGGCCGCTTGCCGCGGCCATGGCCTTTCGGTGACGGCCTATTGTCCGCTGGCGCGCGGCAAGATTCCCGGCAACGAGACGCTCGAGCGCATCGGCAAGTCGCACGGCAAGAGCGCGTCGCAGATCGCGTTGCGCTATCTCGTGCAGCAGCGCATCATCCCGATTCCGCGCACCGCCAACCCCGAGCATCTCGCCGCCAATCTCGCGATCTTCGATTTCATTTTGACCGACGAGGAAATGGCGGAGATCGACGGCCTCAAGCAGCCCGGCGCGCGCGTGGTCAATCCGCCGCACGCCCCCAAGTGGGACGATTGAGGGCACCGTGATGAGGGTGGTGGCGGCGAAGGCAGGTCTGGTGGCGTGCGCCGCGCTGATGCTGACCGCGACCGGGAGCCGGAGCGAGTCCGCCAAGCCCGACGCCGCCGATTCCGCCGCGGTGCAGTCCTGCATCAAATCCGCGAGCGGCGGGCCGCAGCGCGAGCGTTGCATCGGGATCATTGCCGACCCCTGCGTCGAGCAGCCGGACGCGGAGTCGACAGCCGGGCAAGTGGCCTGCGCGGCGCGCGAATTCGCGGTCTGGGACGACATCCTCAACGAGACCTATCGCCGCCTGCGTGATGCCCTCGACGTGCGACAGAAGATCAAACTGCGTGGCATGCAGCGCGCGTGGATCGAATCCCGCGAGCGCAGTTGCGCGTTCTATTGGGACTTTTTCCGTGGCACCATGGCCTCGCCCATGAGCGCGTTCTGCCACAACCGCGAGACCGCGCGCCGGGCGCTGTTTCTGCTCGGCTTCCTCGACAACGCCCAAGGCAGGTAAGGTCGTATGAACGCCGTCGTCGCAACTCCAGGGGTCAAGAGCAGAGTAACGGACAGCCGGGTCATCGAAGCCCTTGGCGCCCGCATCCCGGTGATCGGTCTCGGCACCTGGAACCTGCGCGGGAGCAGCTGCGCGCGACTGGTCCAGCAGGCGCTGCGCCTTGGCTACCGCCACGTCGACACCGCGCAGATCTACGACAACGAGCGCGAGGTCGGCGAGGGCCTGCGTGCTTCCGGCATCGCACGCGACGAGGTGTTCATCACCACGAAGGTATGGCCGTCGCACTTTGCCCCGCGCGAACTCGAGCGCGCGGCCAAGGAGAGCCTGGCGCGACTGCGGCTCGCGGAGGTCGATCTGTTGCTGCTGCACTGGCCGAACCCGCAGATCCCGTTGCGCGAGACGGTCGCTGCGCTCTGCAAGGTCAAGCGCATGGGACTTGCACGCCATATCGGGGTGTCGAACTTTACCGTCGCCCTGATCGACGAAGCGGTGCGGCTGACGGACGAGCCGCTGGTCTGCGATCAAGTCGAGGTGCATCCGTTCATCGACCAGTCGAAGGTCATTGCAGCCTGCCGGCGGCATGGCATGGCGACCATCGCCTACAGTCCGGTGGCCCGCGGCGGCGTCAAGAGCGACAAGGTGCTTGCACGCATCGCCAAGGCGCACGGCAAGAGCGGGGCTCAGGTGAGCCTGCGCTTCCTGGTGCAGCGGGGAATCGTGGTCATTCCGCGCACCAGCCGGGTCGAGCGGCTGTCAGAAAATTTCGCGATCTTCGACTTCGTGCTGTCCGAGCCCGAAATGGCAGAGATCGCAGGACTGGCGCGCCGCGATGGGCGTATCGTCGACTACGCCTATTCCGGATCGCCCCACTGGGATTGACGGCTGATTGGAATGACAGCGCGATTGAAATTCCGTCGGCGTGTTGCCTGCCTCACGCTGCTTGCGATGTTGCCGGTCCCATCGTTCGGCGAACACTTTGGCGGGATGGCTCCTGCCTGGGCCGAGACGATTCGCACGCCGGCGCGCGTCGGGCCAGTGATGCGCGAACAGGTCTTGCCGCGCCCACGACCGCATAGCGCCGCGCCCACCGAGGAACCCGAGATCGGCGTGGATCCGATCGCCCAAGAGGTCGAGCTTCCGCCCGGTTTTCGGGAGCTCGCCAAGCGGTCGGGCGAGCCGCCGATCCCCGGTCTCGCGATCGTCTATCTGCATCCGCTTGGCTCGCCCGCGGACGCCAAGCACTGGCGCAATATCATTGTGCATCAGACCGAAGGACCGGCGGGTTCGGCCGGGAGCATGGCATTGGCGCAGTCAAAAAATCCCACCAAGCGCGGCGTGACCGTGTGGGTGGAGACGGACGGCACCGTGTATTGGTCGACCGCGGAGACCGCGATCCCGACCCACGGCGACGGCGCCAACAGGAACGACAACAAATATATCGACAACGCCAAGACCTATCGCGCCGTCGTCAAGACGAATTCGATCGGCGTCGAATTCGTCGGCAACTATCCCGATGTTGCAAAGCCGGCGACCCGCGAACAGGCACGGGCCTGGTTGCTGCTAGTGCGGTTCTTGCAGGAGCGTTACGCCATCCCGGCCGAGAACATCTACGCGCACAATTGGATCGACTACAAGGATCGGCGCTATTGCGAAGGCTGCGATCTGGCCGCACTCGCGCGCAAGCTTGCCCATGAGCCGGGGAAGCGAGTGAGTGGCGAATAGCGAGTAATAAGTAGCGAGTAGTGCATTTCGATTTTCGCGTACCGGTCATTCGCGACTCGCTATTCGCCATTCGCACATTTCTGGAGCCGTAAGCGTGAGCTCAATGGACCCTGACAGCGCCCTCGTCCTGTTCTCCGGAGGTCAGGACTCGACCGTCTGTCTTGCCTGGGCGCTCGAGCGCTTCGCTCGCGTGGAGACGGTCGCCTTCGACTACGAGCAGCGCCATCGTGCCGAGCTCGAGGCACGTCAGCGCGTGCGCCAGCACATGCTGGTGCTGCGACCGGCGTGGGCCGCCCGCCTTGGCGAGGATCATGTGGTGCGCCTCGACGCGCTCGCCGCCCTCTCCGAGACCGCGCTCACGCGCGAGGTCGCCATCGAGATCGGCGAGAACGGCCTTCCGACGACTTTCGTTCCCGGCCGCAATCTCGTCTTTTTCACCTTCGCGGGCGCGCTCGCGTATCGCCGTGGCGCCAGGCATCTCGTGGCCGGCATGTGCGAGACCGACTTTTCCGGCTATCCCGACTGCCGCGACGACACGATCAAAGCCATGCAGCTCGCGCTCAACCTCGGGATGGACCGCCGCTTCGTGATCCATACGCCGCTGATGTGGATCGACAAGGCCGCGATCTTCGCGCTCGGACACGAACTCGGCGGCGACCGGTTCCTGGATGTGCTGGTCGAGGACACCCACACCTGCTATCTCGGCGACCGCTCGCACCGGCACGACTGGGGCTACGGTTGCGGGCAATGCCCGGCCTGTCGGTTGCGGGCCGACGGTTTTACCAAGTGGAAGTCCGCACGATGATGACGACCGAGATCAGACGCAGGGGCGAGGGAATCGTATTTCTCGTCTTGTTCGCGCTTACCATTCCGTTGGCCAATTGGCTCATCGGGCATGCCGGGTCGGTATGCCCGCCGCGCGGACCGTGTCTCGTTCCGGTGGCGCCGGGCCTGATGGCGCCCTCGGGCGTGCTGATGGCAGGCATTGCGCTCGTGCTGCGCGATCTGGTCCAGCGCCGGCTCGGGGTCGCGGCATCGTCGCTTGCAATTCTCGCGGGCGCGGCACTTTCCGCGTTGCTGGCGCCGCCCGCGCTCGTCATCGCTTCGGCGGTTGCATTCCTGCTGTCGGAGTTCGCCGACCTTGCAGTCTACACCCCGCTCGCCCGCCGCGGGCTGGTTCTTGCCGTCGTCACCTCGGGGGTGGCGGGACTGGTCGTCGATTCGATCGTGTTCCTGTGGCTTGCCTTCGGCTCCCTCGATTTCCTGCCCGGCCAGATCGTCGGCAAGGCATGGATGGTGTTGCTGTCGATCCCGTTCGTGGCTTGGCTGCGCCGGCGCGACGAACGCCTCGGCATCGTGCCAGCCTGAGATTGTCGTCACCCGACGAAGTTGCTCCAAGGCGTTTGCCGATTTGCCAAGAGGCTTATCAAGAGGCCTATCAAGAGGTTTGCCATGAGTGCGGCCGTTTACGACACGCTTCGCGCGATCACCACCGCGACCATCACCACGATGCTGTTGAAGAAAGGCATCCGCCGCTGCTGGATGAACGGGCCGAAGCCGCTCGTTGCCGACGGCACGCGCCTCGCGGGCCCCGCGTTCACGCTGCGCTTCGTGCCGGTGCGTGAGGACCTGGCCACGCCGGAAAGCTGGGCAAAGCCGATCTCGACGAGAGGTGCGATCGAGGAAATGCCGGAGGGATGCATCGCGGTCGCCGATGCCATGGGGATCGCCTCGGCCGGCATTTTCGGCGACATCCTGACCATGCGCATGATGAAGCGCAACGTCACCGCGCTCGTTACCGACGGCGTGGTTCGCGATAAGGCGGGGGTGGTCGCCTCGAAGCTGCCGGTGTGGTGCGCGGGTGTCGCGGCGCCGGCATCGGTCAACGGCCTCACCTTCGTCGGCTGGCAGGAGCCGATCGGCTGCGGCGGCTGCGCGATCTTTCCCGGCGATGTCATCGTCTGCGACGACGACGGCGCGGTGGTGATCCCGCAGGATCTGGT